>SAMEA3663241__coassemble_200_pt1 | contig 16295 bp, 16 predicted proteins | sample SAMEA3663241__metabat2_high_PE_014 | metagenome-assembled genome bin SAMEA3663241 (sample SAMEA3663241) | pig gut metagenome | biome: pig gut; feature: pig-associated habitat; material: faeces | place: China | collected 2013
AAAAGATGAAAAACCTGGCGGTCAATCATCAATTACTTATCAAATATCAGGACACTTGTGTGTCAATTTATACGTCTATAGACGACAAAAGCCCGCAAAAGCAGGCTCATGTAATTTAGATTTTTTCAACCTGAAGAACATCAACTTCAACCGGTGTAACGCGACCAAAGATCTGAACGTTGACACGAAGTTTATTTCTTTCAGCCATAACTTCTTCAACTGTACCGCTGAAGGTTGCGAAGGGTCCCTCAGTAATCTTAACGTTGTCACCAATATCGTAAGACTGCTTTACGCGAATCGCTTTTTCACCCTTGAGCTCACCGGCAGCAAGAAGCATTCTCTTTGCCTCTTCTCCGGAAATCGGACGAGGTCTTTCAGACGGACTTGTTCCAACAAAACCAGTAACACCCTGAATACGGCGGATCTGTGAACAAACATCCTTCCATCCGATCTGTGGAAGATCCATTTCCACCATGATGTATCCAGGCAAGAGAAGGTTATTCTTTACGTGCTTCTTATTATTGCGAACTTCTGTGACTTCTTCAGTAGGAACTTTCACCTGAATAAGAACTGAGGAATCAATCTTGTTCTCTGCGATCATCTCTGAAAGGGTACGATTGATCTTCTGTTCGTAACCTGTATAGACATGAACGATATACCAGCTTCTTGCCATAAGATTTTCCTAAACTGAATTAGAATACTAACATGAGGCCTTTTGTGAAAAGCCAGTCAAGAAGACCAAGGATTATTGCAACAACAATTGTAGAGATGAAAACTACTTTTGTTGAAGAAAGAACATCACTGCGTGTAGGCCAAGTTACCTTTCTAAGTTCTCCAGCACATTCTTTTACAAACTTGATAATATTCTTCATCTTCATCCTCTATATGAAAAAATAACAGGCCAGGCAGGACTCGAACCCGCGACAACCGGTTTTGGAGACCGGGACTCTACCAACTGAGCTACTGACCTAAATTAATTTATATTGATATAAATTATTTAACCTTTGTTTCCTTGTGAAGGATTGACTTACGGCAGAATGGACAGTACTTAGCCTTTTCGAGCTTTCCTGTGATATTCTTACGGTTCTTGTATGTTGTGTAGTTCTTGCGCTTACACTCTGTACACTGCAAAGCGATGATTTCAACAGCAGTCTTCTTCTTGCTTCCCATTTTATTTACTCCTAAAAATTCTTTCTCATAGCTCCCAAGCGGAATCGGACCGCTGACCTCATCGTTACCAACGATGTGCTCTACCGACTGAGCTATAAGAGCGTAAACGGGCATACAATAATCCCGTAAAATATGAATGTTTGCAAAATATATATTAACAGAAAAATTAAGTCAATAAGAATTCACCGAATTCAAGCCAAATTCGCAGATGAATTTTGCAAATTCGCAAGAATTCGGAAGAATTCACCGGTTTTCCTACTGCTCGTTCTGAAGAACAGTGGTATGTGGCGGAACTGACCCGGTGATCCACGTATTTCCGCCGATGACACAGCCTTCTCCAATGACAGTAGAACCACCAAGGATGGTTGCATTGGCATAGATCGTCACATTATCTTCGATGGTAGGATGACGCTTCTTGTTCATCAGCTCCTTTTTTACGCTCATGGCACCAAGAGTCACGCCCTGGTAAATCTTTACATTGTTCCCGATTATGCAGCTTTCACCGATGACAACACCTGTTCCATGGTCGATGAAAAAACTTTCCCCTATGGATGCCCCAGGATTGATGTCGATTCCAGTACGGCTATGGGCATGTTCGCTCATGATGCGTGGAATGACAGGAATTCCGTTTCTGCAGAGGAAATTGGCGATCCTGTACACCGTTATGGCCTCAAGACCAGGGTAGGAAATGATGACTTCCTCATTCGACTTTGCCGCAGGATCACCCGCATTGGCGGCCTGAACGTCAAGACCGATCTTTCTTCGGATCTCAGGAACCTCCTCTATGAGCGCAAGGGCTGCCTTTTCCGCAAGGTCAAAGCAATGGGACTGCTCGATCTTGCTGTCCTGAATGACAAACATCAGGGCTTTCTTTATTTCCCTTGTAAGCATGGAAAGTATGCGGTTGACGCGCTCTCCTGTAACAAAACGGAGTGTTGCCGAATCAAGTTCCTCTGCTGTCCTGTAGCCCGGAAAAATAAGGCACTGAAGGTCTCTCAGAACGGAAATCACATTCTCCCTGTTTGGGAAACTGCTGGATTCCTCAAGGTTTATTCCACCATATTTTTCATAAGAATCAAGAATTCCCTGAACTGCACTGTCGATAGTTGTATTCATCAGAAGTCTCCCTTTTCAATTGGCTATTGAAAACATGCCACTAATATAGCAAAAAACGCAGACAAAAAAAATAGCAGCACCAGAAAAATTCCGGCACTGCTACGTCCGATTACTCGGACATCGGAGAGAGTTTATCAGCTCTTTTACAAGCCACGTTCAATATAAAAAACAAAACCCCTGTAAGTCAATACAAAATTAACACTTTTTTAACATTTCTTATCAGTGATGGAAAAGTCTGATTCCGTTGAAAGCCATCACCATGTTGTACCTGTTGGCACATTCGATTACATTGTCGTCACGGACACTTCCGCCAGGCTGGGCGATCACCTTTACACCGCTGCGGTGAGCACGCTCGATGTTGTCGCCAAACGGGAAGAAAGCATCCGAACCGAGGGCAACATCAGTATTCTTTGCGATCCATGCCTTGCGCTCCTCACGGGTGAATACGGCAGGCTTTGTATTGAAGAAATTCTGCCAGACACCTTCCGCAAGCACGTCATCGTAATCATCGCTTGTATATACGTCGATGGTGTTGTCACGGTCAGCACGCTTGATGTCTGCCTTGAAATCAAGGGAAAGAACCTGAGGAGCCTGACGGAGCCACCACTTGTCTGCCTTGTCACCTGCAAGACGTGTACAGTGGACGCGGGACTGCTGGCCGGCACCAATACCGATAGCCTGACCGTCCTTTACGTAGCATACACTGTTCGACTGTGTATATTTGAGGACAATGAGCGAGATGATCAGGTTGTCCTTGTCTTCCTTGGAAAGCTCCTTGTTGTCTGTGACGATGTTTGAAAGGGCATTTTCATCAAGCTTGATGAAGTTGTGGCCCTGCTCGAAAGTCACACCGAAAACCTGCTTCTTTTCTGTCTCCGCAGGAACGTAGTCTGGATCGATCTTGAGGACGCAGTATCCGCCCTTTTTCTTTGCCTTGAGGATCTCAAGGGCTTCGTCATCATAATCAGGAGCGATGATTCCGTCTGAAACTTCCTTCTTGATGAGAAGTGCAGTCGCCTTGTCGCATTTGTCGGAAAGGGAAATGAAATCACCAAATGAAGACATGCGGTCGGCACCACGGGCACGGGCATAGGCGCATGCAAGAGGTGTAAGTTCCACATCATCCGTATAATAGATTTTCTTGAGTGTGTCGCTCAAAGGACGTCCGATGGCAGCTCCAGCAGGAGAAACATGCTTGAAAGAAGTTGCAGCAGGCATTCCTGTGGCTTCCTTGAGTTCCTTTACAAGCTGCCAGCCGTTGAGGGCATCAAGAAGATTGATAAAACCTGGTTTTCCGTTCAGCACTGTAAAAGGAAGATCTCCATTTTCCATAAAAACTTTTGATGGCTTCTGGTTAGGATTGCAGCCATACTTGAGTTCCATTTCTTTCATAGCAATTACTCCAAAAAAAGGTTGTTGTTTATGCACATAAAATACAGGATTCTCACCTGTTATGCAATTTGTCCGCAAAAAAACTAAAGAAAATCTCCATCATGCCGAAAATGAAATCGGATTGTTCTGCAAAGAAATGGAGATAATTGAGTTTTTTTTAACAATAAAAATCTGCGTTTGTTTGACAAGCATATTGAATTGATATATCTTTTAATTTGTATATAAAGAGTAAAGCCTCTGGAGACTGTACTTTGGAGTGGAGAATTTTATGAATAGCAACGATTTGGTTCCTGGATTCAACGAAGAAAAAGATGACAGCCTTAAAATTTCTCTTGAAAGGGTAGAAGGTGTAGAGGGTTCTATTCTTGTTATCCTCAACGGCTACATCGACACATATAATTCCGTATATTTTCAGAAGCAGGTAAACAAGATTGTAAGTTCCGGCTTCGTGAACATCATCTTCAACTGCTCAAACCTCAATTACGTATCATCAACTGGAATCGGTTCATTCACCGCATTCCTCAAGCTGGTAAAGCCAAAGAACGGCGACATCGTTCTCCTCAGCATCCAGCCTAAGGTCTATGAAGTTTTCCAGCTTCTCGGTTTCAGCCAGTTCTTCAACATCAAGGAGACCATCGAAGACGCAGTGAACCACTTCAAGCAGGACAACACTGCAACCACATCTTCCGTATTCCCGAAGATCTTCAGCTGCCCTGTATGTTCAAGAAAGCTCAAGGCTTCTAAAAGCGGAAGATTCAAGTGTTCGGACTGCAAGGCCATCCTTGCCATCGACCAGAGCGGAAACGTATTCCTGGGATAATCAGGCACATAACCATAGAAAACGGCGTCCTTCTTCAGGGCGCTTTTTTTTTGACATGAGGACATGACATGAATTTAGACAACATCGTAATCGTACTGGACAGACCGGAGGAACCACGCAACATTGGAGCCGTATGCCGGGCCATGGCAAACAGCAACATCCATGAGCTGAGAATTGTCGGAAAAAAAGAAGAAATAGATATTGAAAAAGTCCACGTACTTGCAATACATGCAGCTTATATTTTTGACAAAGCTGAATTCTATCAATCGATCACCGAAGCTACGGCAGACTGCGTATGCGCAGCCGGAACCACAAGACGCCGCGGAAAGAAACGAAAGGGAAAGCTTCTTTTGCCGGAAGAATTCGCCGTGACGGCAGACAAGATAACTACGGGCAGAAAAAACAGTCAGGGCGGAAAAGTAGCCGTTGTCTTTGGCAACGAGCGCACAGGCCTTGACGACAATGAAATCCTTGAATGCACCATGGGGGTCACAATTCCGTCAAGCGATGAGTTCGGTTCCATGAACCTGAGCCACGCGGTGCAGATCATGTGCTACACACTTTTCAGATACGACGGAAAAGGAAAAACAGGATATACACCGATCGACAGAAAAAGACTGAAGTCTACGGTCACCCTCATCGCAGATAACCTTCAGAAAATCGGTTTTTTCAAGGTAACCGGAAGAAGCGACATGGAACACTTCTGGCGTGACATCCTTTCAAGGGCTGCCTTAAGCGAAGGAGAAGCCCAGTACCTTGAGAAAGTCTTTGACAAGGCATCCGGGCTTGCTTCAAAAAAATGAATGAAGGGAATGTACAATAAGTAATCATGCTAGGGTCATTGCATATGGCGGCGGAGCTTCCATAAAGCCGCAATGTCGAAATGCCCGATACCACTATATGTGGTGGTTTCGACTAAGCTCAACCACCCTGGAATTACTTTTGGGACAATCCCATGTACCCCATCGGCACGAATCAGAAGATGATGTCTGACTTTTCTATGGTGTCACCTTCGCATAGAATCGCGGCCCGCTGGATGCAGAACATCAGCTGCCTTATGTTGCCGGGCCAGCTGTAGTTTTCCAGCATCGGCATGACCTGGGGAGATATCTTCTTTCCGTAATGGGATGCAAAATATTCCGCAAGGGGCCTTATCTCTTCCTTTCTTTCCCTCAAAGGCGGAATTTTCACGATCAGTTTTGAAAGCCTCCAGTACAGCTGTTTCTTGAACTTATGTTCCCTGACCATTTTTTCAAGATCCGCATCTGTTGCAAAAATCAACCTGCACCTTACTCTGTGTTTCTTTGTTCCGCCTACATGGCAGTACTCCATGGAATCAAGGACTTCAAGAAGTTTCGCCTGGTTCTCGTAGGAAAGTTCCCCGATCTCATCAAGAAAAAGAGTTCCGTTGCCGGCGATCTCAAAGACACTTTTCTTGCTGTCCATGGCTCCTGTATAGGCTCCCTTGACGCTGCCAAAAAGTTCCGTCTCCATGAGGGTAGGAGAAAATGACGCAAGACTACGCGACTCAAAGGGACAGTCCTTCCTTGACGAAAGCCTATGGATTTTCAGCGCGCTGAAGCCTTTGCCGCAGCCGCTTTCACCAAGAAGCAGGACAGGCTCGTCAACAGCTGCATATTTCTCAAGATAATGACTGTAAGGTTTGTCCGATGGAGGTTCCCCAAAAGGCATGGGAAAATCTTCACGGATATCCAGAGTTCCGTCTGTAAAACTGAAAAGTTGATGGGCTGAAAGATAGGCTGGGAATTCCTTATCGGTAAAAATATAACTGCCGTCACTGCCCCGGAAAACAATGTCGTTTTTGCTTTTAACGTCAATGATCAGATGACACGGATTTTTTCTTTCATCACAGAGAGAAAAAATCTCTTCAACCTGCCCTTGCGTAAGACAATCTGGATCAGCAATCACCGAAAAAAATTTCGACAGAGGAAACCTTGCAAGCGTGGCCTTGAAACTTTCAAAGGTCTCAGCCTGCAGCTTCAGGTTACCTGCGATTTTTCTGGAACATATCCAGAACAGCTCTTTGCTTTGGGAAATCAGACAAACTGAGTTTTCCATTATTCATGTTAGCTAATCTTCTTTCTTAAAAAGCCTGTTCCAGATGAGAAGGATTATATAGCACGAGTATGGGAAAATCAAAAAGAGTTTCAGCGGATTCTTGACCACTTCGCCCCAGATTTCATTTCCCTTTTCAAAAGTCTTTGGATCGACACGCTTGATTCTGCGGCCGAAAATTCCGACTGCATCACGGTAATACATGAATATGCTTGTAGTGAATTTATCGCGGTTGTTGTAAGGCCAAAGTTCCCTGTTCTTTACACCTTCGCTTAAAAGCACAAGGGACGGACTTGATTTTCTTATGGCTTCGATTATTCCCTCTTCCGCAGCAGCCTTGTAATATCCTACATAGCGGCCCACAACACGAAGAGTCTTGAAAGTCTTCTTTACGTTTTTTTCTGCTTCCACAAGAGCCTTTTTCCTTCCGCCAAAAAGATAGAATGACTTGTAGCGGTTTTCAAGAAGCCCCAGAATGCTGATTGTCGCATCAAAAGGATTGTATCTGACCGGGACGGTTTTTTTAAGGAAGCGTGCGCCTTTCAGGATGCTCTTTGACACCGGCAGAACGAGATCCGCGTTTTTTACGCATTCTGAGAATTCATTTTTCCCGCGTGCCTTCATCAGATCCCAGATCGAAAGAAACACAATCTGAGAGGGACCTTTTTTCTCCATGAGCTCAAGAATGACTCCCTCAAGTTCCGTGCGCTGACAGACATCAACAGGCACTCCAAGAATATGAATACGCTGAACCGACATTTATGATTCCCCTTCCATCACCGTCTGAACCGCGGCGACACCATAAAGGGCCGCAGTCTCACAGCGAAGAATATTTGTTTTTATGTGAACGGCCGTAAAGCCAGATTTTCCAAGGATTTCTATTTCCTCAGGCGAAATTCCACCTTCCGCACCTATGGCAAGACAGATCCTTTTTGCTTCCGGTCCATCCATTAAAGCATGGCCGATCGAAACAGTTCCGTCGGAACGCTCATAAAGAACGACCGCTTTTTTTTCTTCACCGATCGAAGCATAAAGCTCACAGGCTTTTTCCACCGACATGGACGGCATGATCAACGTTTCAACCGGCGAGCCGCTTTGTTCCCTGGCTTCCGTAATGACACGCTGCCACCTGTCGTCACTGCCGTCCGTCTTTTTTCGGGCGGACTCGATGCTGCCTTTCTGACAGAACGCTCCCTCGACAGGAATTATCCTTGAGACTCCGCATTCCACTGCCTGGCGGATTATCAGATCCATCTTCGGAGGTTTTGCGACAAACTGGAAAAGCCACAGTTCGTAAGGGAAAAGATTCCCCTGGGCGGCCCTCGCATGGACTCCTCTGGATTGCCCGGCCATATCTCCGGCAACCTGAAGCATGATTTTCTTTACGCCGCGGTCAACTTTTGCAACCGTCATGGGCTGAAGAGTTCCGCCTGGAAGACGCACGTCAATCATGTCACCTTCCTCTACCCTGAGCACGGAAGCAAGATAGCGGAACTTTTTTCCCTCGACACAGACGCATCCATTTTCAAGGGTCGAGTCTGAAACAAACTGCCTCATTTATTTAGCGTTGCCCGTAGAAGGTTCTTCATTTTTTGCCTTCTCGTCTTCTTCCAGCTGATCCCTGAGGGTCTTTGAATCTTTCAGAAGCTTTGCGAAATCCTTCTGGCCAAGAACGTCAATGGCGGCCTTGAGCTGGATATCATAGTCCAGGTCGTAAAGCATGGCCGGCTTTGTTCTTCCGACTTCATTGCGTATTATCTTGCGGAGGAATGATTCCTCAAGCCTGTATGTCTTTCTGAGCTGATTCGCATAGGTTGCGATCTGGGCTTCCGTCATGTCGGGATGGGATTCCACATATGTTGAGATCACATTGTCCTTCTCAAGCCTTTCCCATTCGGTTTTCTGTTCGTCCGTGAATTCAGGATAAAGAACTTCCAGGTCCGGTCTGATGCCGCGCTTGTCGATGTTGACGTCAAGCGGAGAATAATAGCGGGCTACCGTGATCTTGAATCCATCCTTGTTTACAAGACCGCTCGGAATCTGGACGCTGCCCTTTCCGTAGGATTTCTCACCCACAAGGTATGCTTTTTTTGTATCCTTGAGTGCCCCGGAAAGAATTTCGGAAGCACTTGCGCTTGCACGGTTGATGAGCACGACAACAGGAATGTTCTTTACGACAGTCTTTTCAGCATTTGCATGGTAAACTGAATTTTCATAATCAAGTCTGCTTTTTGTCTGCACGATGACGCCGCTGTCGATGAATTTGTCAGCGATCTCGACTGCGGAAGCAAGAAGTCCGCCGCCGTTGTTTCTGAGGTCGACTATGAGTCCTGAATATTTCTTTTCTTTCCTGAAGGAATCAAGGGCATCCTGAACACGTTCCGCGGTATTCGTTGAGAATTCCGAGATGCGGATATAGCCGATGCCGCCGATCATGCCGAATTTCACAGTTGGATTTTCAATGAGGGCACGGACAAGGACACGGTCGAATTCCACGGTCTTGCGGCGGATTGTAACGGTCACGGTCTCGCCTATGGTGCCGCGGAGCATTCCAAGAACTTCATCCATGGTTATAGTGGAAGTATCCACTCCGTCGATCTTCACGATGAAATCCCCGGGCTGAATGCCTGCACGCGCACCGGGAGTGTCATCTATAGGCTGAACAACCTCGACGTAGGCTGGTTTGTCCTTTGTCGAAGTGGAAGGCTTTGTGATGGAAAGACCGACACCGCCGAAACTTCCCTGGGTCGTGTCGGAAATGTTGCGCCATTCACTTTTATCCATATACACGGAATAAGGATCATCAAGGGCACCCAGCATTCCGCGGAGGGCTCCCTCGTAAAGTATCTGGGGATCAACTTCCTCAACATAATTCTGCTGGATGAAATAATACAGCTGGTTGATTATGCCAAGATACTTGCTGTTCTGTACCTTAGTAGAATCCGCCGTGGCAGACTGCGACTGTGCAAAGCACTGGGAAGCAAATATTGAAAGGAAAAGCGCGTTTACAGTTACAAAAAAGCATTTTCTGATGATCTTCATTTTTATGATAACCTCTGGTCCTTGTCTTTATTGGACATCTCAAACCCCTGCGTTTTCAGAGGCCCCCTTTTAAAATATGTCTTTACATTCTAGATGGTTTTGGTGGAATTTACAAGAAATTCGGAATCGAAGATTTTAAAAGGTTGGACGAGTAAAAAAAAACGGCCAGAAGAAATCTGAGCGGGCGTATCACCATTTTTCAAAATTCTGTATCCATCATCTCCTATACCTTTGCTAGATGTTTTTTTTGTGTTAAAATCATCATTATGCAGATAATACCAGTAGCCAGCGGAAAAGGCGGAGTCGGAAAAAGTCTCCTGAGCGCAAACCTTGCCATCGCATTGGGTCAATCAGGCAAAAGGGTCCTTCTTGTTGACCTGGACCTTGGAGCTTCAAACCTCCATCTTGTACTTGGCCATCCAAACGCAAAGGAAGGCATCGGAACTTTCCTCACGGGTCAGTCAAAATTTGAGGACATAATCCATCAGACAGACTACATGAACGTCTCATTCATTGCCGGAGATGCTGAAATTCCAGGCCTCACATCATTGAAGGTAAGCCAGAAAAATGAGCTCATCAAAAGCTTCGGAAGAATGGAAGACAGATTTGACTATCTTATCCTTGACCTTGGAGCCGGAACCCACCTGACCATCCTGGACATGTTCCTCCTTTCACCACAGGGAATCATTGTCACAGCCCCTACTGTAACGGCAACACTCAACGGCTATCTGTTCCTGAAGAACGTAGTGTTCCGCATGATGTACAATACATTCAAGAAGGGCAGCCCTGCATACAACTACCTTGAGACACTTAAAAAAGATTCTGCCTCGCTGCAGCGTCTCTACATACCAAAACTCATTGAAACGCTGGAGATGGAAGATCCTGAAGCCACGATGCTTTTCAAGCGCAGAATGAAGGAATTCCATCCGCGTCTCGTGCTGAACATGATCGATGATCCAAAGGACTCGGAACGTGCCCAGAGAATCCGCCGTTCGTGCCAGCAGTACCTGGACCTGGACCTGGAGCACCTTGGCGTGATTTACCGTGACACTTTCCAGGACAAGGCCCTGGCATCAAGACTTCCTGTCATTGTATACAAGCCTCAGTCAATCATCGCGCAGGCGGTGTTCCGTGTGGCTGAAAAAATCATCCAGTCCGAGACACTGAAATTTGACGACGACTACGACATGACACAGGCTTCCGAATCTTCATTTGAGATCGCGGCGGAAGAAGCAACTGATGACTTTGGCCAGAAGATGGCTTACATTGAAGAACTTGCCGGAACCGGTGCCCTTACCCCTGGTGAACTTGCCGAAACCCTCAGGCAGCAGCAGTATGAACTTACAGCCCTCAAGAACGAAAACAATCTTCTTAAGAAAAAACTTCTCGAGGCCGCAGCACAGGGATTCAAGGTCTGAATCTTAAACTAAAATTGAAGGGACACTGTAACGGTGTTTCCTCAATTTTTATATATTTTTATTTGGATTATAAAATGAGCAATTTTCTTTACATCAACTATCCGGCCTGGATCAAACCGGAGATTTTTCCTGGAGTTCCGTTGCTTGGACTCATACGCTGGTACGGCCTCATGTACATCATCGCCTTTTCCGGAGCCTTCATCATACTGAAGAAACAGCTCAGGGAAGGTGCATTCGATACCCTGGACAAAAAGGCTACGGAAGACGACATATTCAGCTTCATAGCCTTCGGAATCGTTTTCCTTCTTCTTGGAGCCAGAATTTTTTCCACTCTGGTCTATGACACAAGCGGACTTTACTGGAAAAAACCATGGCTCATTTTCTGGCCTTTTGACACCGTGACAAAAAAATTCACAGGCCTTGCTGGAATGAGCTACCACGGCGGATTCCTTGGCGGACTGCTTGGACTGATCATATGGTGCAGGGTCCACAAAAAACCTTTCTGGCAGTGGACGGACGCCATGTCTGTTGCCATTCCCCTTGGATATACATTCGGCCGCCTTGGAAACTTTCTGAACGGAGAGCTTTACGGCAGAATCACGACAATGCCATGGGGTGTCGTTTTTCCAAGGGCTGAGAAATTCTCATCGAGCCTTGACTGGGTTCAGTCTTTTGCGGCGGAAATCGGAATGAACATTGACGGACTCAGGCTTGCAAACCTGCCCCGCCATCCAAGCCAGCTTTACGAATCTTTCTTTGAAGGAATCTTCCTTTTTATCGTGCTCTGGAATCTGCGAAAGGTAAAGAAATTCCATGGATTCCTTACAGGATGCTATACCCTCGGATACGGAATGGTAAGGTTTGTGATTGAATACTTCCGCGAGCCGGACGCTGACATCGGTTACAGGATTTCATCAGATGCAGGCGCAGCCCTTTACACAAACACTTCCCTGCTGAACATAAGCACGGGACAGATCCTGTGCTTTCTCATGATCACAGGCGGAATAGCGATAATCGTGGGTACATGGCTTTTGAGCAAAAAGAAAGCATCGAAGCTGTCCCAAAAGTGATTTTTCCAGGATCCCTGAGCCCGTCATAGGATCCCTTACCACACTCAGGATCCCTTACCACATCCAGGATCCCTTACCACACTCAGGATCCCTTACCACATCCAGGATCCCTGAGTGGTCCCTGAGCTCGTCGAAGGGCTCGTCGAAGGGTCCTCACAATACAAAGCAAGCGCAGCAGGATGCTTCGACTACGCTCAGCAGTCCTGAAACACTAAGCAGTCCTGTATCGTCATAGGATCCCATACCATAGATTTTTCCATATGTGTTATACTGTGCTCATGACACCAATCGAAAAATACTACAACAAGCACAAAGAAGACCACAGGCTCACAACCCGCCACGGAATGGTTGAATACCTTGTATCCATGAAATACATCCATGATTTTCTGCCGCCGGAAAAAGAAGGTTTCAAGATTGCAGACATTGGGGCTGGGACAGGCCGCTACAGTGTCGCCCTGGCGAATGAAGGCTATGATGTGACTGCCGTGGAACTTGTAAAGCACAACCTGGACATCCTTGAAAGCAAGCACGCAAAAGTAAAATGCTGGCCGGGTGATGCCCGGGACCTTTCTTTTCTGCAGGACAATACATTTGATCTTACGGTCTTTTTTGGGCCTCTATACCATCTCCACGGTGACGCCGAACGGCTCAAGGCATTCAATGAGGTCAAGAGGATCACAAAACCAGGCGGAACTATCCTTGCAGCCTATGTGATGAACGATTACAGCGTCGTGACCTACTGCTTCCGTGAGGAAAGGATCAACGGCCTCATCGCCACAGGACACATAGATGAAAGCTTTCACGTGCAGCCATCGGAAGAGGAACTTTATGAATACGTAAGGCTTGAGGATGTGGACAGACTGAACCGTCTTGCGGGCCTTGAAAGGATCAAGGTCTTCTCACCGGACGGACCCAGCGACTACATGAGACGCGAGCTGAACGCCATGAGCGAGGAAAGCTTTGGCCATTTTGTGGAATACCAGATGCGCAATGCGGAACGAGCGGAACTTCTTGGAGCCGGAAGCCACCTGGTTGACGTGCTGAGAGTAAAAAAATGATTTCATAACTGGCGCAGGACCCTTCGACAGGCTCAGGGACCCTAGGGGATGCAGGGGGCTTGGACGGATGTCCCCGCTAGCTCTTTACTTTTCTGACAGTTGAATAACTTCTTCTAATGTCAAATCAAGATTTTGTGCAATTTGACTTGGCGTTAATAATTTTGAACGCAACAAATTTCTTGCTGAATCAAGTTTTTGCTGCTGACGCCCAAGCTCCAATCCTTCCGCTCTTCCTTCTTCTCTTCCTTTCGCTCGACCTTCCGCTCGACCTTCCGCCAATCCGATTTCACGGGCTTCTTCTTTTTCATCTTCCAATATGTCACTGAAATACATGTATTCATCCTCCAAATCGGATTTCTGTTTAGCAAGGGAAGCAGCTTCATTCATTTCAAGCGCAAGACCGGAATCAGGTTTAAGACCATAGATAAATTTCAAGACCTGACGGATTTCCGGATTCTTTTCTTTTTCCCATGCTGAACAATTGTAAAATACATTATGGCTTTTGTCATTATATGAAATTTCATCAGTCTCAAGAAATTTCGTAAGTTTTGTATAACAGGGAATTCCTTTACCAAAGGGATCATCCTTACAGATGAACAAAATATAAGTTTCCCTTATATCTTTGAATTTCGTACGCCTTTTTGTCGTCGCAACATCAGAGGATGAAAGATAGTATCGCGCCCTAAGGAGTATGTCATCGTAATTCCCCGTCTGCATCTCGATATTGAAAATTCTACCGGAATCCTTTACATAGACATCAAGCCTGATTCCACGGGAATCGTAGAAATTTTCAATCGGATTTTCCGTCCGGAGATACTCAATATGTTCAACATGAATCCCGAGAAGTGTTTCAAGAACACCCCTGCACAAGTTTTCATTTTGCATTACCTTACAGAAAATAAAATTATCTGCAATAGTCAAATCTTTCCAGGGTTTTGAAAACTGACCCACAGCAACCTCCTGTCACCTCTATGTTTATATTTTTTTAAGCAAAAACCATCATTTTCATCACATTGGAAATTTCAGATGCCTAATAAATTTATAATAGCAGAGAGAAAAACAAGTGCAGTTTCCGGAAGATTTTTTACAGCCGGACCCTTCGATTTCGCTTCGCTTCACTCAGGGGTCCTAGGAGAGCGCAGGCCGGTGAGCTTGTCGAACCGTCGATTGTCTATCTCAGCGCAGGACCGGTGAGCGATACAGGACTGCTGAGCGTAGTCGAACCGTCCATTGCTTTTGGGATGGCGGACCCTTCGACGAGCCCTTCGACGAGCTCAGGGAGCACTCAGGGATCCTATGACGGGCTCAGGGATCCTGTCGGGGTATGGCAACGGAGATACAAAAAGGCCCCACAAATCGCTTTGTGGGGCCTTGGAATCAGCCTATGGCAATAAAACTCACATTTATCACCTTACTGCAGGCAATTAGAAGTGATTAAGTGTATTTTCAACTTCTGTTTCTGTAGTTGCAGAAGAAGCACCATTCTGTGTGGTTGTTGTAGTAGTTTTTGTTGTAAGGTATACTTTCTGTGTAGAAACATATTCCTTATCACCGTGTGTTACAACAAGGCGGAATACATAGTACTTACCTTTGTTAGTAACAGTAGTAACTGTTGATGTTGTTGCTGAACCTGATGTTGGAGTAACATAAGTTACAGTCTTATCAGTCTTAGAACCTGCATCAAGAGTAAATGATGCCTTCTTATAAGTAGAGTATGAAACTTCAGGGACTGTTGTTACAGCACCATCTGTAGTTACCTTTTCTACATCAAGAACGACTGTGTCAGATCCGAACTTATCCAAAGTAACATCTGTCTTAGTAAGCTGAGCCAATGTAGCTTTTTCTGCTTCAGCCTTTGTTTCAAATTCACCGTAAAGAACCTTGAAGCCAGTTGCTGGAACCTCCTTGTTGATCATTGCCGTAATCACAACATCCTTACCACCAGTTGTTGTTGTTGTTCCAGATACAGAAGTTGATGTATCCTTCTGAGTAACAGAGAAGCTTCTAAGTACTGTTGGGTCTACAGCTGTTGCTGTTGCTGTTGCTGTAGAAGTTGTTGCTACTGTGAGATCAACATTTGTTCCGAACTGTGAAGACTTGCCATATGCTGTTGCAACAACTACATAATTGTACTTTGTAACTTCCTTGTCATCAACCTTTGCAACATTTACATCTTTGCACTGGTAGTAGATTTTTGTTACGTCAGCTGTTGAAACGTAGTCAACATTATTTACAGCAGCTGCTTCACCAACTACTTCATAGGCAGTTACATCACCATTCTTCATTGTTTTATTTCTGTAAACTACGTACTTTGCTTCTGGAGCCTTACCAGCAACTGCATCTACATCGAATGTAACAACTGCAGCAGTTGGATTAACACGAGCTACAGCAACATTGTTTACGCTTACACCATTTGGTGTACCTGTAACCTTAGCTGAATATACATAGTTTGTTGCAGGTTTCAAAGCACTTACTGCTGTTTCCTTAACAACAACATAGTAGTCTGTGTTCTTTGTAATAGACTGTTCAAGTACAAGGTTTGTATCACGATATTCACCAGCAACAATCTTGCCACCCTTTACATATGCACAATCAATACCCTTGAAACTACCACTCTTGTTTACGCCCGAAATAGCAGCTTCTGCACCGAGAGATACATCTTTCACAACATAGTACTCATATGTTGATGCTGGGTTTGTCTTTATAGAAAGAACTGCTGTGTTTGTGAATCCTTCCTTCAAAGCTACAGAGATAGCTTCAGCAGCAAGAGGTGTGTTAGCAGCAAATTCCTTTACTGTCTTAACATTTTTTGTTGTTTCAGCAGCCTTGAGGTTTCCCTGGTTAGTAGCAGCATTTGCTACAACCTTGTACTGGTAAGTCTTGTCAGCTTCGAAATGCCACTGACTGGCCGTTACCAACAGAGTCCCAAGAATCCTGTCCTTCTGGTCTTCTTTTTCTCTAATGTTTCTTATTTATAACCAGCCATAGAATTCATCTATAGCCAAGTCGAAGGGTCCTGTGCCAGTTTAAAGAATCGACGGTTCGACAAGCTCACCGATCCTGGGTTTGTTTAGAAATGCGGCATGCTTCGACTGCGCTCAGCAAGCCTGTGACGCTAAGTGGGCTTGGACTG
>SAMEA3663241__coassemble_202_pt1 | contig 16286 bp, 9 predicted proteins | sample SAMEA3663241__metabat2_high_PE_014 | metagenome-assembled genome bin SAMEA3663241 (sample SAMEA3663241) | pig gut metagenome | biome: pig gut; feature: pig-associated habitat; material: faeces | place: China | collected 2013
CGGTCTTTGAGTCAACAATGGAAACAAGCTCTCCGATCCTGGAGTCAAGATTGTTTTTGAGGCTTGTACACTCATTATCCAGAAGGGAATCAAACCCCTCGGAACGTTCATTAAGGTCTTCCTCAAGAGATGAAATCTTCTTCTGCCAGCTTTCAGAAAGCACATTGGTGCGGGCATCAAGAAGCTGCTGCATGTTCTCTGCTTTTTCCTTGAACTTGTTCTCTAGGCCGGCACTGTATTCCCTGAACGCATCAGAAAGTTCCTGTGTCTTTTCATTAAGGGCTTTCTGAGTTTCCTCTATTCTGGAATCAATCATCGCAGTAATCTGTTTTGACTGGATGTTAAGTTCATTGAGACAATCGTCTATGCGCTGTTTTGATTCTTCCTGAAGCTGACTGAAGGATTCATCCTCAAGTTTCTTTGCGTTTTCGATTGCTGTAGAATAGGCATTGCGGATGTCATCTTCAATCTTCTGCATGATTGCTTCGTTCTGTCTTTTTGCAAGATCCGTTGTCTTTTCTACTTCTTCAGCTCTGTCTTCAAATGCTTTGAGAAGATCTTCACCGATTGATTTAAGCTGTTCCGCATTTTTTGAAGAGAATTTGTTCATGATGTCAGAAACCTTGTCTTCAAGAATCTGAGCAGCTTTCTGCTGTTTGTTCAGCCTGTCATTTACCTTGTCTATGAGGATCGTCTCATTTTTTACCGAGGCAAGATTCTGTTCGACGGCGGCTGTCATCTCCATGAGATTTTTAAGAACAGTATCATAGGCTTTTATTTTATTTTCAATATTTTCAACTGACTGAATGGGATTTTCAAAACTTTCGGTGACTTCCTTGCAAAGCTGAATCTGCTGGTCCATCTTGCGTATGGCGGCCTCAGTTTCAATTTCTTTTGTCTTGAGTTCGTTGACAATAAAATTCTGGGAATCTATCTGACCGTTAAAATAATCGTCAAATTCTTTTTTACGTTTGTCCGCATAGTTTTTCACCTTCTCCATCTGATTTTCATTTTTATCAACCTGACGAATGATGAACGAAATTACAGCTGACAATACTACCGAAATAATGATTCCAACAATAAACACTTTTTATTCCCACCAAGTTTTGTTTGTTTGTTTTTTATTCTAGCACGATTTTCTGCAGCTGGCGATAATTTTTGAATGATATGTCAGCTTCCTCAAGCTTTCTGTTGAACAGTTTCTTAAAGCCTGTAAGGATATATGCGGTTTTCATGCCTGCCTTTGAGGCACCTCTGATATCGTACCTTATGCTGTTCCCGACGTACAGGATTTTATCAGCCGGAACTCCAAGTTTCTGCGAGAGAATTCCAAATGGATAAATAGAAGGCTTAAGGGCCCCTGATTCTTCGGAACCGATGCATACATCGCAAAGTTCCCTTATACCCCAGATATCCCCTTTCTGATCTGGAGGAAAATCCGAAAGAATTCCAATCTTAAGACCGGAATCTTTCATTGCCTTTATGCAGTCATAGGCATGAGGAAATGGTTTGATTTTCTTGAAAAAATGATTGATGCCGTCGTAGCACACGTCATTGATGAGCTTTTTTGCCACAGGACTTTCTATAGATGAAAGTTCGGCAAAAATACGTGCCTGATATTCATAAAAATCAGCAAGAGGTGCCGTCCTATGCATTTTATCGCGCGCCTTGTTGAAATTAAGATACACCCTGAAATTCTTCAAGATGTATAGCGGCATCCTTATGAAAAGTTTCCATGACGGATAGAGAGTTCCATCGATGTCGAATGCCACAGCCTGAATATCCTTGTACATTCTTCTATTATAGAAGAAATTTCATCTAATCTCAAGCGTATAGTCAAAAGCGGCGATTCCTTTGCGGCCCGATGGATCCTCGGAAAACTTCCATTCGCTGATCTGTTTTTTTATCTCACGCTGGATTGGATCAGGCAAAAGAGATGCAGGTCTGATAGCAATTTCACCAAAAGGAACGGAACCGTCTGGCTGGACAACAAAACGGATCTCAACATTGCGAGTACTGTCAACAAGTCTTGCATTTTCCTCTGAAATGAATATCGAGGGGTTCTTTGGATGCAGAAGCTGTCTCGAAGATCCGTCCGACATCTGTATGGACACTGCCCCTGTGGCACTTTTGGCCGATGAGATGGAGGCACGGCTTTTTATTCCGTCAGCAACAGAGGAAGAATAAGTTGTATTCCTGATGCCGCTCAAGGCATTTTTCGTGCTGTCGGAAGCAGAAAGCTCCGCCTGATCTGCAGATGACGATGAACTTGCCGAAGAACTGGAAGACGACTGGGAAGCTGCGCTGGCAGAACTTCCACTGAGGGAACTTTTTGCGACAACGGCTTTTTTTGCAGTGGTTGAAGCCACGGTCTGCACCGGTTCAGCATCATCAGCAAAAAGACTTTCATCAAATTCAACCTTTTTCTTTCTGGCTGAATTCTGTTCCGCCATAAGTTCCTCAACGCTCTTTTTTATCACCGGCTCATCAGCCTTCTTCTGAACTGCCTTTGAATCATTTTTTGCTTTAGGATCGGCTTTCTTTTCAGATGGCTTCGTGCTGCTTTTATTTGTCTGAGTTGTCTTTTTCTCTTCCTGTTTCTTCTCGCTTTTTTTCTCCACCTTTTTTTCAGATTTATTTTCAGTTTTGACAGATTCGCTTTTTTTTGCAACTTCAGATTTCTTTGTTGTCGTCTTTGGTTTGTCTTTGATCACAGGAGTACTATCAAGCTGTATGGTTATTGCTTTATAAGTCTCCTTTGGTTTTATCCTTATCACAAGACAAAGGATGAAAAAAATGAGAAAAATTGCAGATGTCAAGGCAAGGGAAAATTTTCTTCCGCGTTCTTCAATATCTGTCATTTTTTACCTGTAGTGCGGAGGCTTACACTGCTGAACCCACTGAATCTGATGACGTCAAAAAGAGCGACGATTTTTCCATTTGTCACCTTGCTGTCAGCAGATAATGAAACCGGGAATTCAGTTCTTGGTACATCACCTGTATCAAAGCTTTTGAGTTTTTTCTGAAGCTGATCCATTGAAACCTTTTCTTCATTGAACCACAAAGTTCCGTCTTCCTGGGCAGTAATTGTTATGCTGCTGGCCTCGACCCCTTTTGACGTGGAACTTTCAGGCAGTTTGACATCAATGGCCGGAAGCACGGAAAAAGTTGTCGAAACAAGGAAAAAGAGAATAAGCTGAAATATGACATCAAGCATCGGTGAAAGGTCAACACCACCGACGGATTTTCTTCCGTTTCTCGAAGATACTTTCATAGCGTTCTCCCGATCCTACAGATTCTTTCCTGTAAGTCTGAACATGACTCTTGTCACCGTAAGTTCCATGCTTTTGATGCTGTGGTTTACCAGAGAATTGAAGTAGCTGTGGAAAATAATTGCAGGAATAGCAACGATAAGCCCTGCAACTGTAGTTACGAGAGCCTCTCCGATTGATGAGGCAAGCAAAGCTGGATCTCCCATAGTTCCGCCGTTACCAAGAACACCGAATGCCTTGATGTTTCCGGTAACTGTACCGAGAAGACCGAGAAGGGTCGCAACATTGGAAATTGTTCCCAAGGCTGAAAGCAGATGTTCGAATTTTGGAACGGCAAGATCCATTTTTGTCTGAACATATTCCTTAAGATCCTGCTCATCAAGACCACGGCAGTTGATGGCATCCTTAACGACAAAGGCACATGGAGTTGCGGCATTGTTGCAGAGATTTTCAGCAACCGTATAATCACCTTTTGCGATTGCGGCATCAATATCATCAGAGAATGTCTCCTCACGTTTTTTTACTGTGAAGAAATAGTGGAGACGCTCAATGACGATGAAAACAACAATAAACCCACAAGCAATGATCGGAACCATAAGGATTCCGCCGTTCTTTAAAATTTGAAACATAAATAACCTCTGTTATTAAAAGAAAAATTTAGCAAGGAAGGTTACACTTCCCGCTCTCACAAGATATTCCGAATCAACATATTTTCTTTCTTTGCGCGAAATAAGCTTAACGGCATCATCGATTTCAAGAGAAAGTTTCATTACGTTTTTTACGTTGCAATAGATGCTTCCCTTGATGTTTGGACATTTGTCGCTTGAATCATCAATCGATTCAACAGCGCCTGCAGAAAATCCCCACTTCTCATTCTCGCTGTCATATGAGATGGATGTTTCAACAGTATGCTCATATTCATTTGAAGGAACATGTTTCCAATGGGCACGCCATCCGCCACGCATGGTGAAAACACCCATCTTGAAGGAAAGTCCTGCATCTGTCGTAAGCAATGTTCTGTCAACCGGTGCGATTCCATAAAGACCGCATTCCTTTCGTGAAGAATAGGCAGCTTCCCACACGCCATTGTCAAAGGCAGTTTTCTTGAACTCAACATTTCCATTGAGGGAAACAGTTTCAAACATCGGGATGACAATTTTTGAATTCACAAACCAATCTGAAGTTTCATCAGTAAGGGTTGTGAGCTGGGCAAACTTGTAGGTTCTTTCCAGCACTGAAAGTTCCTCGTGTTTTGAACGAAGTCCGCCATTGAGACCAATGACAAAGTTTCTTTCAGCCTCTCCGAATTTAACGCGTACTTCCGCACCAGTACTGAAAGACGGAACTATGGATCTGCCGTCTCCGATTTTATTTCCACCTGCGATTCCACCCTGTGCAAAAGCAGTGACAATATCATTTTCAAAACCAGTAACCAGTGCGCCGTCAACACGGAAAATTCTTTTTGTATCAACCATTTCCAGAGAGCCAAGAATTGATTCAATCTGGAAATTGCATTCAAAGGCAGCAGAAAACCCCTGATTGTACCACGAGAAAACAAAACCAGGATCCATATGGATTACATCGATGTCCTGTTCCTGCTTGAGGTATTTACCTTCATTATTGATTCCCGTATATCTGTTGAACCAGTAACATTCTGATTCCGAGTAGAACTCAAACCCGGTGTCAGAAAACACATGATCAAAAATCAGATTGCCGCAAATTTTCTGTGAATTCATGTCATAGAAGCAGCTGCTTCTTTCCTGAAGACCTGTTCCTGACCTGTCATATTTTCCGCTTACTGTAAAATCAGATGAAATGGCCTGGAATGTTTTTTCTGCATAGAGTTTGGTTCCATTGTCAAAATATCCCTTTCCGGCAGGATTTTTACCATAACCGTTTCTGCTGAAATGGGAGAATTCAATTCTGAAAGGATCTGTCTCAGATGCCTTGTAAACGGAGAAATCTCCTATGAAATCACCTGGGAAGCCTCCACCGACAAGTCCCTGTGCATAAACATTTTTATGCTCACCGGCAAGGAATGAAGCTTCAGGTTCACCATCACCGTCTTCCCCAGAAATTCTTTCTCCGGGAAGCCTTGGCATTATGTTCTTTTCCTCACCTGCGGAAGGAACGACCTTGGAGAAGTCAGGAACAGCATCTTTACCTGCAACAACAGTATCACCGGAAACAGTAGTTGTCAGTTCCGGAAGCTGAATCTGTTCTTCTTCAGAATTCTGGGCATAGGCAACAAAACCAAGCCACGCAATAACCAAAATCAGATTTCTTTTCATATTTTACCTTTCCAAAAGTTTTACGGAGTTTCTTGCATAGGAACTTTCCGGATACAGCTCAATCAAATTTTCAACAGTTACCTTGGCATCGCCTTTTTTACCTGCTGCGTCAAAAGCTTCGGCAGCACCATAAAGGGCACGGGCAGCAACCTCAGCAAGACCTGCTTTTCTTGCATATCTTGCAGCCGTCAAATAGATGGAAGCAGATGCATTGTTTTCGTTGGCAAGTCTTTCCGACTGGGCAAGTATTACAGCACATCTCGCAGCATAGGCACATTCATGATCCAGGTTTTTATCTTTGGACTGGATTGAAAAAAGTTTCTCGGCAAGTTCGATTGCCTCATATTTTTTAGATTCATCACTCCAAAGATACTCCGCAAGCTCAGTGCCGGCAATTCTTCCGTCTCTTGTCGCTGAACCACCTTCACTTTCATATCTTTCAGTAAGTACAACAAGCCTTGAGTCTCCGCCAGAAATGAATTTAGTCAGACGTGAGATCTCTTTTTTTGCATCCGCACGCTGATCTTCTGTCTGTGCAAGGGACAGCATTTTTTTTGCGTGATCCGCAGCTTTGACATAGTTCTTCAAATCTGTGTACGACGAGACAAGATTCCTGCAGCTTGAATAGGCATAGGTTGATTCAGGATAATCAAGAAGCAGTATTTCAAACTGAAGGGCTGCCTTCTGTGGATTGTCCATTTTTCTATGGCAGTTTCCACAATAGTAAAGCGCGCTCTCGCTGAATTTTCCCTTAGGAAATTTCTGAAGATATTCAGAAAATCTTGAAAGGGCAACTGAATATTTTTCTGCAGAATAGAATATTTCACCCCTGTTGTAGCAACTTTCTTCCGCATATTCAGAATCAGGGAATTTTGAGATGATCTCCGAGAAGAGTCTGTCAGCCTCAGATGGTCTGCCGGCTCCCGCATAAAGCAAGGCAGACTGATATCTAGCCCGAACTCCGAATTCAGACTTTTCCTTTACAAAAGGAGAAAGGGTCTCAAGAGCGGAATCCAACTTCCCATTGTCAGCATAAATTGATGCAACAAGAAGCACCGCATTTTCTTTTTCACTCTGATTACCGGAATACGAAACTGCTTTCTGGGCCTGTGCCGTGGCTATTTCAAATTCACCATCAGAAAGGGCGGCATTGGCGCTTACGATACATGCGTTGTAGCACAACCGGTGCGACGGATATTTTTCCAGGAAAGAAACCAGATTTTCATAAGCGGATTTTTTTCCCAGTCTGTACTGGCAATACCCAAGATAGAAGAGCGCAAAATCCGCATTTCTCTTTGGTTTTGATGAAAGATATCTGGAGAAAAGTTTCTCAGCATCATTCCAGTTCTTGAGATTGAAATTGGACAAAGCGGCAATGTAGTCACCTTCAGGTGTCAACGATGCCATACCGACTTTTCTTGCGGAAGAAAGATAGCCGCATGAAAAAAGCAGATTCGCATAGTCTGCCTTTTCCGGACCATTGAGGTTGTTTCGGCTGTCCAAGGCAGAATAGATTGCAAGAGCCTCGCCTTCCTTTCCGATTGCGGAATAGCATCTTGCAAGTAATTTCTGGAAAGGAACATAAAATGAATCTTCATTCCGGCAGACTGTCTTTCCGTTCTCGATTATGCTTACTGATTCACCAGTCTTGCCCAGGGCAAACAATGCAAGAGCATAATAATAGGATGCCTTGAGGGAAAGCTCCCTGGAATGCCTGAGGATATCGATACTTTCATAGGATTTCTTTGCATGGATGTAACATAGATCCCAGGCTTCGATTGCAGCATACTGTTCGGCAAAGGCGGTTTCGTAGTCAGTATAGAACTCATTGCTTTCATCAAGTGTATTGACAAGTTCAAGAGTATTGCCTTCCATACGTCCCCTGTAGAGGGCTATGAGGGAAGAATATTTTTTTTCATAATCAAATTCTTCAGCCTTTGAAAAATAATTTCCGGCTTTTTCGAAATTTCCTTTTTCGAATTCATCAGTAGCAAGACGGGTCCAGAACTCAGCCATAAGAGCAGGATTTGAGTTCAGCCTGTCCGCATTGCTTTCAAAAACGGATGACGTACTTTTTTTTGTTTCCTTTTCGTAAGGCTCGGAAATTCTATAGGCAATTCTAAGAGCCTCGGAAGAAATTCCGGCATCTGAAGAATCAAAAGCCTTGACGCAGCAGTTCCAGGAATTTTCATACTGTCCAAGATTTTCATATGCTTTGGCTGCAAGCAATGTCAGCCTGTAGTACATTTCAAGAAGCTGAGGATTTTCTGATTCCGGAGTCTTTCTGTAAAGAGCCACAAGGTTAGAATATTTTTCTACATTCAAATAGCATTCAAAAAGCATGATGAAGGAATCACAATAAAGGGAAACATGATAGTCGTCACCTCTTGAAACTATGGATTCAAAAACAGGAATCGCATTTTTATAGTCTTCCTGGGCAAAATAAGTTTCGCCGGCATAATAAAGGGACAGATTGTAGTAATTCTCAGATTTCTTAGAAATGCGGTTGAATTTTGAAATCTGACAGCACTTGAAAAAAGAATCCAGCGCCTCATTGTTTTTTGACATGGCAAGTCTGGATCTACCAAGCCAATACAAAGACTGGACCTTGATGTCAGGATCATCCTTCGAGGAAGCTTCCAGAAGAACATTTTCCGCATCCTTATGACGACCAAGAAGGAAAAGACTTTCACCCTTGTAGATAAGGGACTTGTCCAGATACATGGATTCAGGATAGTTTTTTTCAAGTTCATCTGCATATTCAACAACAGACGGATAGGCCGCTCCGGAATATGCAGAAACGATTTCGGAATAAAGGCGAGAATCACTTGCGTCAGAAACGGCAGGAAGCGCATAGAGCAGACAGGATGATATCAATACAGAAAAAAAAGCGACTGCTTTATTCTTATTTTCATTTCTTTTCATATGGGAAGAATGCCTCTGTTGACTTCACTCTTTCAAGATGTACATAAGAGCCATTATATTTTTCCAGGAACTTGTCCAGCGTAATTTCCTCCCCCTGTTCAAAAATGAAACATCCGAATTTTCCATTTTTATCGAAATAAGGGAAGAACAAGACACAGTTATTGAAAACAAGTTCATCAGGCTTGATCGATGATCCCTGTCTCATTGCACCAAGATAGAACCAGTCAGGTTCAGTGACAGCAAGGACATAGAGCAGAGATTTGATCCTGGAAACATTGTAACCTGTATTCCTTATATAGCCTGCGGAATTGACAAGCTGACCGTTGACAATTTCTTCTGCAAAATAATCGTAGTTGACATCAAGGCCGGCTGACCTGTAGTCACCTTCCCTGCTTGATCTTATGGCATAAGCCTGGGTTGCAAGATTTCTGCACCAGTCAAGGGAGAAGGTAAGATTCCACTGCTGCGAGATGACTCCGTTCTTGCCGACAGAATTGAATTCCAGGGTAGGCTGTGTAAGGAAATCTATTTCAGTTCCGTAGCCTCTGTAAGGCTCAACGATTCCGTCGATGACCCACTTTACAAAACCGGCCCCAGAAAGGAAATGTCGTTTTTTCAGATCTTCCGCAGAAATGATGTTTCCTTCGTCATCACGGATGCTGACATTTTTTCCTGTGAATATGGATTTAAGTTTTCCATGTTCGTCATAGCATGCATCATCGGCAAAAGTAAAAGTATCAAGGTTGCTCAGAATCGTTCCGGCCATGACCATATTGTTTGGATACTGGTTTCTGACAACGGTGACCTTGTCCCACGGAAGGGATTTTTCAGTCCATTTTTTTACTGTCTCAAAAGAAGATGTATAAAGCTTTTCAAAAGGAACTCCAACCAGAACTGATCTGGCTGCGTAGGAATCACATACCACAAGATCGGCAAAAGTTTTTCTACCTTCAGGACGGAACTGAACATAAACATCAGCATCCTGGTTGAAGAAATACTGAATACGTACAGGCTGTCCCTTGTTCTTGCTGCGGAACAAAATCCAGCTGCCGGCAGCCCCCTTTGGATACACAGCGGCACGTACTTTTTTCACACTGTCGCCGTTGATCATATTGATGTCAATTTCAGAACGCGGAGCAACAACGACACAGAATTCATCATCATCTTCCTCTAGGCGTATCTGGAATGTGGTTCCGATTCTGTTATCCTTGAACTGTTCCTTGTAACCGCGAAGAGTCTCAAGATCAGGAGTAAGCCAGCTGTCGACAATAGTACGGCGTATTTCAGCTGAATCCGGAATATTGAGACTGTTATAGTCCGCAAAGGCGAACCAGGCAGCGGCAGCAAGAATCAATTTTGAAATAATCTTCTTCATATCAATATAACACCACAAATAGTATTTTAGTTACTTACAGGAGCATCCTTCATGGCAACAGGCTCCGGATCAACAAACTGGGCAGCCCCTTCTGCAAGCTGAATTTCCGGTTTGACAACAGATTTGTCAGGTCCGTGTATCATTCCGTCGTCCTTCTCATCCGGATGATTTCCAGCAGGTGCATTTGAAAGCAACAGCTTGAGGCGGTTCAACTGGTTGACTTCACTTGAACCCGGATCATAGTCAACGGCAGAAATATTTGCTTCCGGATAGCGGCGGCGCAATTCCTTTATCATCCCCTTTCCGGTTACATGGTTAGGAAGACAAGCAAACGGCTGGACACAGGCGATGCTTGGTGCGCCGCTGTGTATGAGCTCTACCATTTCCGCAGTAAGGAACCAGCCTTCACCGGTAATGTTTCCAAGCTGAACAATGTCATCGACACCCTTCATCATGTCATAGATCAGATTAGGTGCATCAAAGCGGCGGCTCTTTCTGAGCTGCTTTTTCATGTATCCTCGGAAAAGTTCAAGAAGAGATACAAGACGGCGTGCATTCTTCTCAGTCTTCTTAGGGAATGCAAGTTCCTGATGGCGGAAGATACCCGTTGAGAATGTATAGAAGAAGAAGTCCATGAGGTCTGGCATTACACATTCAGCACCTTCGCGTTCAATGACGTTGACGATGTCGTTGTTTGCAGTCGGATGGAATTTGACAAGAATCTCACCGACAACGCCGACACGAGGCTTCTTCACAGGAAGAAGAGGAAGATTGTCAAAATCGCGTACGATTCCCTTTATCAGACGGCGGAATTTGAATTCAGACAAAGACTTGAGTCCAAGTTCACATTTTGCATTCCATTTTTCATAAAGTGCGTTTGCGCTTCCCGGAACTTTTTCATAAGGACGGGTTCTATAGAGAACCCTCATGAGAAGGTCTCCAAGGACAAGTGATCTCATGGCACGTATCATGAGGCCCGGAGTAATCTTGAATCCAGGATTGCTTTCAAAGGCCTGGGCACTCAATGAGATTACAGGAACCTGTGAAAGGCCGGCATCAGCAAGAGCACGACGGATGAATCCAATGTAGTTAGTAGCGCGGCAGCCACCACCTGTCTGTGTAACCATGAGACTGGTCTTGTTCACATCGTATTTTCCGCTCTGGAGGGCCGCGATCATCTGCCCCGCAACAAGAATTGACGGATAGCAGGCATCGTTGTTTACATACTTGAGTCCTGTTTCCACTGCCATCGGGTCAACGGCATCAAGAATAACGAAGTCATATCCAGAACATCTGAATGCCTGCTGAACAAGCTTGAAGTGAATAGGACTCATCTGAGGAGCAAGGATCGTGTGCTTGTACTTCATTTCCTTTGTGAAAACCTGGCGTCTGTATGCGGCAGACTTTACAGTGAGCTTGACTCTGTTTCTCTCACGTGCCTTCACAGCGGCAATGAGGGAACGGATACGTATGCGCACGGCACCAAGATTGGAACCTTCATCGATCTTGATGAGGGTATACATGCGGCTCTTTGCCTTCATGATTTCGTCAACCTGATCTGCTGTTACGGCATCAAGACCACAACCGAAAGATGTAAGCTGAACAAGTTCCATGTTTGCCATTTCACTTACAAAGGCACCAGCTCTATAAAGTCTGTTGTGGTATGACCACTGGTCTATGATTCGCAAAGGTCTTTCGATGGAACCGAGGTGTGCTACAGAATCTTCAGTAAAGACGGCCATTCCAAGGCCATTGATCATCTCAGGAATTCCGTGGTTGATTTCCGGATCAAGGTGGTACGGACGTCCAGCAAGAACAATACCATTTCCGCCTTTTGTAATTGTCTCCTCAAGGGCTTCCTCACCCTTTTCCTGAACTTCCTTCTTGAATTTTTCCTGTTCAGCCCAGGCTTCTTCCACGGCTTCGGTTATCTGCTTCTTTGTAAGCTTAGGGAATTTCTTTGACATCTCTTCATACAGACGGACTGCAAGACGATTCTTGTCGTAAATAGGAAGAAACGGATTCATGAAGAAGATCGACTCATCCTGACGAAGCTGATCCACGTTGTTGCGGAGAACTTCAGGATAGCTTGTTACAATAGGACAGTTGTAGTGGTTTCCGGCTCCAGGATCTTCCTGCTTTTCATAAGGAACACAAGGATAGAAAATAAACTTCACGCCCTGCTGGAGAAGACTTTCAACATGGCCATGGGAAATTTTTCCAGGATAGCAGACCGATTCAGACGGAATTGTCTCAAGGCCCTTTTCATAGATTGCACGGCTTGAGCGAGGTGATAGTCTTACGCGGAATCCAAGCTTCGTGAAGAAAGTAAACCAAAGCGGATAGTTTTCGTACATATTGAGGACACGCGGAATACCAACATCACCCATAGGTGCGTTTTCAGCCTTCAACGGAACATAGCTGAAAAGCCTCTTGTACTTCCATTCAAAAAGATTCGGAAGCTTTTCATTGTCATCGCCAGAAACTGTATTCGCCTTGTTGCTTGCATCGACAAGTTTTGCCTTGTCAGCGGAAGATTCCTCGATATCCGCACCGCGTTCACAGCGGTTTCCTGTAATGAACTTACGGCGTTCGTCACCCGCGATGAATGTATTGATTGTAAGAAGACAGTTGTTTGAACATTTACCGCAGCGTTTGAGTTCAAGCTCGACCTTGAAATTCTCAAGCTGGTCAACTGTAGCAATGTTTGATTTTACAAATTTTGGAGTCTGATCAGGATCATCCGGCTTTGGACGACGGAGATCTTCCCACTGGTCCTGGGCAATGAGGGCACTACCATAGGCACCCATGAGACCTGCAACATCCGGTCTGTATACATTTACACCTGCAATCTTTTCAAAGGCACGGAGAACTGCGTCGTTGAAGAAAGTTCCACCCTGAACGACAACCTTTGTACCGATTTCACTTGCACGGCGAAGCTTGATTACCTTGAAAAGAGCATTCTTGATTACGGAATAAGAAAGGCCTGCAGAAATGTCTGCTACTTCCGCACCTTCCTTCTGGGCCTGCTTGACGCGGCTGTTCATGAAAACCGTACAGCGGGTACCAAGGTCAACAGGCTTCTTTGCCATGAGGGCAATCTTTGAGAATTCCTGGACGCTCATGCCCATGGTACGGGCAAAGTTGTCAAGGAAGGAACCACAGCCTGCGGAACATGCTTCGTTAAGCTGAATGCTTACGATTGCACCGTCCTTCATGCGAAGGCACTTCATGTCCTGTCCACCGATATCCAAAAGGAATTCAACACCAGGAACAAAGAAATCTGCGGCGCGATAGTGGGTGATGGTTTCAACTTCACCGGCGTCAACTCCCAAAGCTGCCTGGAACAAGGCTTCACCGTAACCAGTTGAGACGGCACGGGCAATATAGCATTTTTCAGGAAGAATTGAATAAAGTTTTTTAAGAACCTTTACTGCCAGGTCAACAGGATTTCCGGCGTTGACATCATAGAAACGCCAGAGGATCCTTCCCTTTGTATCAGTAAGGACTGCCTTTGTAGTTGTAGAACCTGCATCGAGACCAAGGAAAACAGGACCTTCAGTCTTATCAAGTTCACCGACAAGAGCCTTTTCAGTTGAATGCCTCTGGTTGAATTCATCAAGTTCAGCCTGGGAAGTAAAGAGAGGCTCAAGTCGCTGAACTTCCTGCATTTCAGCACCTACAAGATTTGTAAGGCTTGCACGGAATTCCTTTATTGTAGGGAAAGCAACAGGAGCATCCTCACCCTTTGCATTGATCCATTTGATTTCTCGTTCTGCTGAATATGCGGCTCCTGAAGCAACAAAGAGCTGGCTGTTATCCGGAACAATCTGTTCATCTTCCTTGAGCTTGAGGGTGACGACAAAACGTTCGCGAAGCTGATCCAAAAAGTGCAATGGTCCACCAAGGAATGCAACATGACCCCTGATTGGTTTACCGCAGGCAAGTCCCGAAATTGTCTGGGAAACAACAGCCTGGAAAATGGAAGCGGCAATATCCTCGCGGCGGGCACCTTCATTAATGAGCGGCTGAACGTCCGTCTTGGCAAAAACACCGCAGCGTGCGGCAATAGGATAAATTGTAGTTGCACCGCGGGCAAGCTCGTTGAGTCCCGAAGCATCTGTTTCAAGCAAAGCAGCCATCTGGTCAATGAAGGCACCTGTACCGCCGGCACAAGTTCCGTTCATACGCTGTTCTACACCGCCCTTGAAATATGTAATCTTGGCATCTTCACCACCAAGCTCGATGACAACGTCAGTCTGGGGAATGATCTTGCGGACCGCAGTAGTTGCGGCAACAACTTCCTGAATGAAAGGAATGTTAAGCCACTGGGAAACAGAAAGTCCACCGGAACCGGTAACCTTGACGCTGATGGTCTGATTTTCCTTTGCAGGAAGGATTCCCTCAAGAGTATCAAAAGCCTTGTTCACAACGGCGATGATTGTATTTCTGATGTCGGCACGATGGCGCTCATATGCTCCGTAAAGAAGTTCATCATTATCTCCGAGGGCAACGACCTTGACAGTAGTCGATCCTACGTCGATACCCATACGGATAGGTTTCACAACAGGTTTCAGCGATGTGATGTTTCCAAGTGAATTGTTTTCCATGATAATTCCTTTATGTTAGTAGGGATTAAAACCGATTACTTCCCCTATTATATTATTTCCATTATATAGAAAAGATGAATTCAAGTATAGACATTTGGTAAAGCAGGCGGAATTTCACAAAATTGCATTTTTTGCCGTTTCCCTCTATACTGACAAATCATGGCGGAAAACAACGACTTCCTTACAACCCAGATCATCACTTACATAGGAAACAAACGCATCCTCATAGGCCATATCCAGAAGGAAATTGAACTGATCAAGGAAAAGCTGAACAAAAAAAAGCTGGTCTGCGCGGATCTTTTTTCCGGAAGCGGTATCGTTGCCCGCATGTTGAAACAGCATTCTTCCCTGTTGATCGCCAATGACCTTGAAAACTACAGCCGCATCTTGAATTCCTGCTATCTGTACAACCGCCGGGAATTTGACGTAGACAGATACTTTGACATGAGAAACAGCATTGAAAAGGAATTCTTCGAAACAAAAACACCTGGAATAATCTGCGAGAACTATGCACCAAAGGACACAAACGACATACAGGCCGGAGAACGGGCTTTTTACACCAGGGAAAACGCGGAACGCATAGACACCTACAGAAAGCTCATCGATTCCGTAGATGAAGAATACAGGAATTTCTTTCTTGCCCCACTTTTGACCGAGGCAAGCATCCATGTAAATACCAGCGGCGTATTCAAGGGCTTCTACAAGGACAAAAAGACAGGAATCGGCTGCTTTGGGGGCACCGGGAAAAATGCCCTCTCACGAATCATGGGTCAGGTGGAACTCCCCATCCCCGTGTTCAGCAACTACTCATCAAAAGTACAGTTATTTCAGAAAGACACGGTAGAACTTTCGGCGGAACTGAAGAAAATCGACATTGCTTACCTTGATCCGCCTTACAACCAGCATCCATATGGCAGCAACTACTTCATGCTGAACCTCATAGCGGACAACAGGATTCCGGATGTAAAACTTAGCAAAGTCTCTGGCATCCCCTGCAACTGGAACAGGTCAAAATTCAACAAGAAGGCCTACGCACTCAAGAGCATGGACACCATCATCTCAAATCTAGACACAAGGTATACAATCGTATCGTACAATTCTGAAGGCTTCATAGGTTTTGACGAGATGAAAAGCATGTTGAAGAAATACGGCAAGGTAAAGACCGTAGAAATCCAATACAACACCTTCCGCGGCAGCCGCAACCTGAAAAACCGGGACATCCACGTCAACGAATTCCTTTTTGTGCTGGAAAAGTAAACCGCATATGGATTGCTTCGTCGCAGGCTCCTCGCAATGACGAAAAATGACATGACAACGGGGACAGCCCCCTATTAATCAGGATTGCTTCGTCAAAGGCTCCTCGCAATGACGAAAAATGACATGACAACGGGGACAGACCCCAAAGTCATTGCGAGCCCCAAAGGGCGTGGCAATCCATATGCCAGTAAGCAAGGCAGGTATTGCTTCGTCGCAGGCTCCTCGCAATGACGTGCAAAAAAAATCCTCCGGCAGCCTGAAATCACCAGACCGTCCGGAGGACTTAATAAGTCAGATTATCGGATCAAGTCCGATAATGACAAGGATTACTTGATTTCAACAACCCAGCCTTCAGGTCCCTTTACGGTTCCCATCTGGATGCCTGTCAAAGTCTCGCGAAGCTTCTGCATTACAGGGCCGATATTTTCCATTCCGCTTGGAAGCATGATTGACTTTCCGTGGTCATCAATCTGTCCGATTGGAGAAATAACGGCTGCCGTGCCGCAAAGACCGCATTCAACGAACTTCTTGAGTTCCTTCTTGTTTACCTTGCGTT
>SAMEA3663241__coassemble_203_pt1 | contig 16249 bp, 11 predicted proteins | sample SAMEA3663241__metabat2_high_PE_014 | metagenome-assembled genome bin SAMEA3663241 (sample SAMEA3663241) | pig gut metagenome | biome: pig gut; feature: pig-associated habitat; material: faeces | place: China | collected 2013
TTTGTCAGATTTTGCTTTTCAAAATACTTAATAAAGTTTAGTATTACTTAAGTTATAGACGCAGTATTGCGGCTTAAAAATTGTAAGGGGTTATAGTATGGAATACAAAATTACTAACGCTTATTGTAAACGTGTTTGGGATGATCTCAGCGCTCGCTATGCAGATCAGGGACACTTCCTCCAGGCAGCAGGTCTCGTTCTTCAGACAATTTCACCTGTAGTAGACAAAATGCCAGAACTCGAAAAGACAGCAGTTCTTGAACGTCTCGTAGAACCAGAAAGAATCATCATGTTCCGTGTACCTTGGACAGATGACAAGGGTGTACCACACGTAAACCGCGGATACCGCGTTCAGTTCAACAGCGCAATCGGTCCTTACAAGGGAGGCCTCCGCTTCTCTCCAGAAGTAGGTCTCGACGTTCTCAAGTTCCTCGGATTTGAACAGATCCTCAAGAATTCTCTTACAACACTCCCAATGGGTGGCGGAAAGGGTGGTTCAGACTTTGACGCTCATGGAAAATCAGAAGGCGAAGTTATGCGCTTCTGCCAGTCATTCATGACAGAACTTTATCGCCACATCGGCGCTGACACAGACGTTCCAGCTGGAGACAAGGGTGTTGGTGGACGCGAAGTAGCCTGGATGTTCGGTCAGTACAAGAGAATCACAAACGTATGGACAGGTGTTCTTACAGGTAAGGGACTTGACTTTGGTGGTTCTTTGATCCGCCCGGAAGCAACAGGTTACGGCCTCATCTACTTTGCAGAATGCATGCTTGCAAAGATGGGAACAGACTTCAAGGGAAAGACATGTCTCGTTTCTGGTAAGGGTAATGTTGCTCAGTACGCAACAGAAAAGATCAATCAGCTTGGCGGTAAGGTTATTACAATGTCTGACTCATCTGGATACATCCTTGATGAAGATGGTATCGATGCTGAAAAGCTCGCATACATCACAGAACTTGCAGCTTCAAAGGCTCGCATTTCTGAATACGTTAAGAAGTATCCAAAGGCTAAGTTCTTCGCTGGAGAAAAGCCATGGGGAGTTAAGGCTGACTATGCATTCCCTTGTGCTACACAGGATGAAATCTACGAAGAAGATGCAAAGAAGCTGGTAGCAAACGGCATCAAGCTTGTTGCTGAAGGTGCTAACATGCCAACACGTGCAGAAGCTATCGCTTACCTCCAGGCAAACGGTGTACGCTTTGCTCCTGGTAAGGCCGCTAACGCTGGTGGTGTTGCAGTTTCTGGTCTCGAAATGTCTCAGAACAGCGAACGCCTCTCATGGACACGCGAAGAAGTTGATGCAAAGCTCAAGAACATCATGACACAGATCCACGACAACGCATGGAACACAGCTAAGGAATTTGCAACAGAAGGCGACTACGTTTCTGGTGCAAACATCTACGGCTTCTTGAAAGTAGCAAGAGCAATGATGGCACAGGGACTTTGCTAAGATTTCCAATTTTCGCCGCACGAATTGCGCAGCAATTCGTGTAAAGGCTGTTTATTTATGCGGAATAAAAAAAGCGGTTAAGGTTTTCCTTGGCCGCTTTTCTATTTTAAATTGTCTGTCAGTTTACTTTAATACCCAGCTTCCGCCGATGCAGAAGACGTTTGCAAGCGACTGGTAATCGGCTGCGTTGCTTTCGTTGATTCCGCCTGTAGGCATGAATTTCACCGTAGGAAACGGACCGCTCAAGGCACGCAGCATTTTGGTTCCGCCTGAAGCCTCTGCAGGGAAAAATTTAAGATGGTCCAGGCCGTATGAAAGGGCAATCTCAATGTCACTTGGCGTAGCTACTCCCGGGAAAACAGGCATTCCGTTGGCAAGGCACCATTCCACGGTTTTAGGATTGATCCCCGGTGAAACAACAAACTGAGCTCCTGCATCTTTGGCCATGGAGGCAAGCTTGGCATTGATCACAGTTCCGGCTCCGACAAGAAGCTCCGGAAAATTCTTACGGACTGCCTTGATCGCCTCACAGATCATTTCATGGCCTTTTTCTCCTTGTGTCGTGCGAAAGGTTATTTCAAGTGCATCTATTCCTTTTTCCGATGCCTTCGACGCAATTTCAAGGGTTGCATCCACATCTTTTACCGTTACAACCGGAATCACTCCGGCTGCGGACATCTTTTCTGCCATCTCTTCAAACATTCCTATATTCTAGATTAAGTGATGCAATTTTTCCATACCAAAATTCCAAACTGGAAACGTTATGATTTTTGTATCAAATTTTAATTAATTTTAAAAAAAAAGTTTGACAGGTGGAATCAACACGTGTATACTAAACGTGTTGAGCAAACGTTTTTTCTTGTTTTTAAGAAATTTGTGCTTTATGCTTGAGTCATAAGCGGGAAATTGGGAATGGAAAGACAGACTTCAGCTGTGACAATTTCAGATATCGCAGAAAAACTTGGGGTTTCCAAGTCTACTGTCTCCCGGGCACTGAACTGCAAGGGACGGATAGGGGCTGAGACACGCCGCAAGATCCTTGAGATGGCTGAATCCTGCAACTATATTCCTAATTCCATGGCCAAAGGGCTTGTCCTGAGGCACACATTCAACATTGGGGTTGTGGTTCCAAAGGATGCGGACAAAGGGGACATTCCCTTCTTCCAGAATTGCCTCATAGGAATTTCCGAGGCTGCATATAAACTGGATTATGATGTCGTTCTTGTTGTCCAGGGTGGCGGTGACATTACACCTTTAAGAAGGCTTGTGACAAACCGAAAGGTTGACGGAGTCATCCTTACAAGACTTGAAGAGGATGATGAATCCGTAAAGTACCTCAAGAAGGAAGGTGTTCCGTTCCTGGTTTTCGGGACTTCTGACGACGAGGACATATACCAGATAGACAGTGACCAGGTTTCCGGCTGTTTTGAAATGACGAAGTTCATGATCAGCAAGGGATGCCGCCGGGTTGCCGTTCTTGGCGGTAACAAGAACTACAGGGTGAACGCATATCGCTACAAGGGTTTCGAGGATGCCTGCATTTCAAGCGGTATCTCGCTGGACGAATGTTCGGTTCTTTGGGGAATGGACAGTCAGGAGGCTCTTGATAAGGCTCTTCCGGGATTGCTTGAGGAAAATCCGCAGTGTCTTGTCTGCATGGACGATGCGATATGCGTTTATGTGCTCAAGTGGCTCAAGCAGAATGACTATGAAGTGCCGGCGGACATTCAGGTCATTTCATTCTATGACAATCAGGTTCTGGAGAACAATACTCCTCCTGTCACGGCATTGAATGTAAATGTTTCCAGCTTTACAAGTTTGGCAAGCAGGATTCTGGTTGGACTCATAGAGGGCAAGGAAGTCGATTCCAAAACCACTGTGAAGTATGAGCTTAAGATCAGGGAATCATTCCGGTAATCGGATTGAAATATTGGAGACCTTGGAAAATTGGTTTTGAGGTTCCAGAAAATTGTAAACATTATCAGCACGGAACTCCATCAGTTCCGTTGTCTGATTCTTCATTATATAGGAGGATTTTATATGAAGAAGGTTGTATTTGCAGTTGCTGCTGTTGCAGCAGGATTGCTTGCATTGACAGGATGCAGCAAGAAAGAAGGAGCTTCGGCAAAGTCATCAAAGGCTGAAGAGAAAGTTGTTCTTACAGTATGGGAATCGCTTCAGGGACCTGATGAGTTCATCAAGCAGGCTGGAGAAGCATACACAAAGACACATCCAAATGTAGAAATCAAGTACGTAAATGTTGAACTTGGTGATGCAGCAGGTCAGATTGCTCTTGACGGACCAGCTGGAGTAGGACCAGATATTTTTGCAGCTCCACACGATAAGCTCGGTGAACTCGTAAATGGTGGACACGTTCTTCCAACAGTCAATGCAGAGGCTGTTTCAAAGTCAGTTCTTGGTGCATGTTCAGCAGCCCTTACATATAAGGGAAAGATGTACGGATATCCTGTATCAGCAGAAACATATGCCTTGTTCTACAACAAGGATCTTATTGCTGAAAATGAAGTTCCAAAGACATGGGAAGCTCTTGCAAAGTGGACAAAAGACTTCAATTCCCAGAATCCAGGAAAGCGCGGATTCGTAATGGATGTTGGTAACGGATACTACACAATCCTCTTTACAACAGCAGGAGGAAACCGCCTCTTTGGTACATCAGGAACAGATACATCTTCTTCTTACCTTGCATCAGCAAACTCAGTCAAGGGGATGAAGTTCTTCCAGACACTCAGGGACGCTCTCAACGTTCCAGCTGCTGACCTTGATACAGGTAACTGTGATGCAGCTTTCCAGGGAGGAACTGCAGCAATGCACATCACAGGACCTTGGAACATCAAGAACTTCAAGGATGCAGGTCTTAACTTTGGTGTAGCTCCAATTCCAGCTCTTCCTGGTGACAACAAGCCTGCAGCTTCATTCTCTGGAACTCGCGCAATGTTCGTTTCAGCATACTCTGATCATCCGGCAGAAGCTTCTGACTTTGCTCAGTTCCTCATCTCAGCTTCTATGCAGCAGCTCCGCTTCGACTTGACAGGTGCTATGCCTTCAATCGACACACCTGTATCAAGCCCATACATCAGCGGATTCCTCAAGCAGCTTGATTACGCATTCCCAATGCCATCAATTCCAGAAATGGGCAAGTTCTGGGAAACAATGGGCAACACATCAAAGAACATCTGGGACGGCGCAGACGCTCAGAAGGAACTTGATGCCTGTGATGCCGCAATCATCTCTAAATAATTGATCTGTACACAGAGAAGTCGCGCCTGGCGAGATTTCTCTGTGTCTTACGGTTGTGCTGTATTGCACAGCTTTGGACGCTTAATGGGAGTTTCCCGCTTTTCTTGAACGTCCAGAGGTGCGCATTCGAATCTGCAATGATCTGCAGATGGTGTACTTGGATATGGATTTTATTTTTAATTTTGTGAGGTGTAATATGCGGATAGAATCCGACGGAAGTTCAGCAAAGAAAGTGAAGACAACCGCCTGCTGTTTCATGGGATTGTCACACCTTCTTTATCTCAAGCAGTATGTAAAGGGCGGAATTTTTGCCGCCATAGAACTGCTTTTTCTTGTAAACCTTCCTGCCGTCTGCAGAAAGATTTATGGTCTCATCACTCTTGGTGATCCACAGCCTGATGTTCCGCTTAAGCTTCGTGACAATTCCATGTTCATGCTTATTGACGGAATTCTTATTCTTGCCGTGGTTGCAGTTTTTGCGATCCTTTATTTCATTTCGGTGAAGAGTGCCGTGCGTGGATATACTGAATATGTACGGACCAAGAGATTCGTGTCTCAGAAAGCTTCCCTCGCAGAAGCTGGCGGAAATGCTTTTCCGATTGCAGGTCTTGCTCCATGCGTTGTCATGCTTCTGGTTTTTGTTGTGGTTCCGCTTCTGTTCAGCGTATGTGTTGCATTCACAAACTATTCCGCTCCGGAACACATCACTCCAAAGAATACCGTAGACTGGGTTGGCTTTGACAATTTCAAGGATCTTCTTTTCGGCGGAACTACATGGTCCAAGGGGTTTGCCCGCATCGCAATATGGACTCTTGTGTGGGCTGTTGCTTCGACTTTCACATGCTATTTCTGTGGACTTCTGGTTGCTGTGCATCTGTCTGAAAGCGGAGTAAGATTTTCTTCCGTGTTCAGATTCATATTCATCTTGCCTTATGCAGTTCCGTCTGTAATCACAATGATTCTCTGGAAGCATATGCTCAACGGAACCTTCGGTATCGTCAACAGAACACTTCAGGCTCTTGGAGTCCTTCGTCTTGATCAGACAATCCCATGGCTTGGTAACGCAAACCTTGCACAGCTCATGTGTGTTGTAATCAACCTCTGGGCCGGCTTTGGATATTTCATGATGCTCTCAATGGGAACAATGACAGCGATTTCAAAGGACATGTATGAAGCTGCAAAGATCGATGGAGCTTCAAGTTTCCAGACACTCAAGAGCATTACTCTTCCACTTGTTCTCTACCAGACAATGCCGTTGATCATCATGAGCTTTACCCACAACATCAACAACTTTGGAATCATCTTCTTCCTTACTGGTGGAAATCCTGTCGTTAAAGACAGTACGACAACCATGGCCGGCGGAACTGATATCCTCGTTACCTGGATCTACAAACTCACAATTACTTTGCAGAAGTACAATTATGCCTCGGTTATTGCGGTGCTCATCTTTGTTGTTCTTGCACCATTCGCAATCTACCAGTTCAGAAATACAAAAGCTTTCAAGGAAGGTGAAGTATGAAATTACAGAAGTCATTACGCACGGTAAATCTTACATTCTCATATCTGCTGTTCGTTCTTATCTCGCTGGTGGTTTTCTATCCGCTGGTATATGTAGTCTCAGCTGCATTTGCACCAGGTAACAGCATTGCAAATCTCAGCATCGTTCCTTTTGGTGATGGACATACAGTCCGGGTATTTGAAGGCCTAAACATCAAGGTTGGTAATGGATTCACACTTGATCACTTCAGGTATCTTTTCACAAAGACGGACTACTGGATGTGGTTCAAGAACACTCTTTTTGTTGCCATCTGGACAACGGCACTTACTGTCATCATTTCTGCCTTGAGCGCTTATGTTTTCTCCCGTTTCCGCTTCATGTTCAAGCACACACTTTTGATGAGCCTTCTTGTCCTTCAGATTTTCCCATCATTTGTCGGAATGATTGCCATCTACGTAATCCTCATGCGTATCGGTGGGCTTGATACACTCTGGGGACTTGTCCTCATCTACGTTTCAGGAAATATTCCTTACAACACATGGATGGTAAAAAGTTACATGGATACAGTCAGCAAGAATCTTGACGAGGCAGCCCGCATAGACGGTGCAAGCCACTTCAGAACTTTCGCCACGATCATTCTTCCTGTGACAAGACCTATCATCACTTTCCTTGCAGTTTCAAGTTTTACAGGACCTTGGATGGACTTCATCTTTCCTAAGATGATTCTCCGCAGTCCTGAAAAGCAGACACTTGCCCTTGGTCTGTTCTCTTTTGTCACGGACAAGAAAAATGAGTTCACGAACTTTGCCGCCGGTGCCCTTGTTGTTGCAGTTCCGTTTGTAATCTTCTTCCTGTTTACCCAGAAAGCAATGATGATGAGCATGTCTACTGCAGCAGTCAAGGAATAAGACGGAATCATGAAGTGCGCAAATGATTGCGCACTTCATTTTGGAATTATATCAACACGTGTTGACTCGAGTTGAATGTATGCTATTATCTGAATCAGAAACATATTCAAAACATTTTATGGGAGACTATTTATGACAACATATTCATACGACAGCAAAAGCCTTTTCAGGGATGGAAAGAGATGGTTCCCTGTAATGGGAGAGATTCACTATTCCCGCTATCCTGACTGTGACTGGAAGGAAGCTCTTCTTAAAATGAAGGAAGGCGGAATTGATATCGTCTCTTCTTATGTCATTTGGATTCATCATGAAGAAATTGAAAATCAGTTTGACTGGACAGGCTGGAGAAATCTCCGCAAGTTCGTTGAGACAATCAAGGAATGCGGTCTTTCATTCATAATCCGTATCGGACCATGGAGCCATGCAGAAGTCCGTCACGGCGGATTCCCTGACTGGCTGCTTGCAAAATGTCCTGATGCCCGTTCAACAAACGATGAGAAATATTTTGCGGAAGTTGAAAAATGGTACAGGGCAATTTACGAGCAGGTGAAAGGTCTTTTTGTAAAAGATGGTGGTCCAATTATCGGTGTTCAGATTGAGAATGAATACGGACACTGCGGCGGCCTTTGCGGTGCGGAAGGTGAAGAGCACATGAAGCGTCTTGAAAAAATGGCACGTGAAATAGGTTTTGACGCACCTCTTTATACGGCGACAGGCTGGGGTGGAGCGGTTACTGCCGGAATGCTTCCTGTCATGGGCGGTTATTGTGAAGCTCCATGGGATCCGCGCATTACAGAGATCGAACCAAGCGGAAACTATGTCTTCACACATGAAAGAAACGATCACGCCATCGGCTGCGATTTTGGAATCGGTGAGACTATTACTTTTGACATGACGAAATATCCATACCTCACTGCGGAACTTGGTGGCGGACTTCAGGTCACCTTGAAGCGTCGTCCTGTTGCCCAGCCTAAGGACATAGGCGGAATGAGTCTTGCAAAGATGGCAAGCGGATGCAATCTTCTTGGCTACTACATGTATCATGGTGGACAGAATCCTGAAGGAAAACTCACGACTCTTGAAGAGAACATTGCGACAGGTTCCCTCAACGATATGAGCGTAAAGAACTATGACTTCCGTGCGCCTCTTGGTCAGTACGGAATGCCAAACGGAACCTACGGTGAAATAAAGCTTTATTCCATGTTTGTCCATGACTTTGGAGAAAAATTTGCGGAAACTGATACGTTCCTTCCGGAAAGCAATCCTGTCAACGCAGAAAATTCTACAGATCTCCGTGAAAGCTGGCGGTCCTACAACTGCAAGTGTGGAAAAAAACGTGGATGGACTTTTGCAAGCAGCTTCCAGAGACGCAATAAGATGGCGGACCATAAAAACGTGGTTCTCGAGAACAAGGAATATGGTGTCAAGTTTCCAGCGGTTGATGTTTTTGACGGAGACTTCTTCTTTGTTCCATTCAACATGAAATGCGGTGACAGCGAAATCGAAACTTCCCTTTGTACACCGTTGTGCAGACTGGACAATGAGCGCAGAGCTTTTGTGTTCTACAGCAATGCACGTCCGGCAGGCGGAACTTTTGTCAAGGCAAGCAATGTTGCTTCGTCAGACAAGGCAGATGGCATCTACTATCAGTTTGTTGGAAAACCAACAGGGAATGAAGACATAGTGACTTTGACAAGAGAAGATGCTGAAAATGCGCATAAAGTCACAGACGGTGGCAAGCATTACATCTTCATTACTAAAAATGTAATGTATCAGGAATGCATCAACGGAACAACAGTGCTCAATTTCCAGTCGGACGGAAACATTGAATTCAAGACCTTCCCTGAGCTGAAAAATGTTCCTGATGGATTTACGAAAAAAGCTGATGAAAACGGCTTTGCAGTTTATTCAAATACCGGATGCTCAAAAGCAGCTCCCGCTGTGACATTTGAAAAACTAAAAGACGACGGAAAAACTGCCTCGTATAAAATCAACGTCGGTCAGTGGAATGATCTTGATGATGTGTTCATCGATATTGCTTACACTGCAAATTGTGCCCGCCTGTATGAAAATGGAAAGCTCATTGACGATGCAATCTATGTCGGCGATGACTATCCATGGGCAATCGGACTTAAACGTTATGGAAAAGGCAGCCATGAATTTATTCTGGAACTTGATTCACTTGAAAAGGATGCAGAAGTATTCATTGAAAAGTGGCCTGATTTTGACAAAGCTTCCTCCCTTAAAACTGTCAGAACAGTGACCGCAAGATCTTTTGCATACACACAGGTGAAATTGTAGCATATTTCCTTTTTTCTGGGACTGCCCGTGTACTCGGACAGTCCCTTTTTTTATGCTATAATTGCAGTCATGAAAGACATTACATTGGCCAGGGAAATGCTTGGCTTCATTGAAAAATCTCCAAGCTGCTTTCATGCAGTTTCAAATATTTCGGAAATTCTCAAAGAAAAGGGATTTGCTGAACTGCACGAAAATGAGAAATGGAATATAACCGCAGGCAGATCCTATTTCGTAAAACGCAATGGTTCTTCCATCATTGCCTTTACAGTTCCGGAGAAAAATTTCAGACGTTTCCTCATCTGTTCAAGTCACAGTGATTCGCCGTGCTTCAAGATCAAGGAAAATCCTGAGATGGTTTCGGAACAGAACTATGTCAGGCTCAACATTGAAAAATATGGTGGAATGATCTGCTCAACATGGTTTGACAGACCTCTGTCCGTTGCCGGCCGTCTGCTTCTAAAAAAAGATTCTGTTCTTGATTACGAGGAAAAACTTTTCTATGTTGATAAAAATCTTCTGATGATTCCAAGCCTTGCAATCCACATGAACCGTGAGGCAAATGATGGTGTGAAGTACAATGTGCAGAACGACATGCTTCCGGTCTTCTCCTGCTGCAAGGATGAAAGACTGATGGATGTCATAGCAAAGGCTGCCGGCGTAAATCTTGAGAAAATCGCGGGCAGTGACATTTTCCTTTGCTGCCGTGATACAGGAACTTTTGTTGGGGCAAACGATGAAATGATTGCATCCCCAAGGCTTGATGACCTTGAGTGCGCCTGGACATCTTTGCAGGGATTCCTTCAGGGGAAAAATGAAAGTGCCGTAAAAGTATATTGTGTCTTTGACAATGAGGAAGTTGGAAGCCTGACAAGGCAGGGAGCTGATTCCACATTCATGGAAGATGTCTTGAAAAGGCTTTCTTCTGCCTGTGGAAAAAATGATGAGGAATATCATCTTGCAATAGCAGAAAGTTTCATGGTAAGTGCCGACAATGCCCATGCCATGCATCCGAATTTCAGTTCTTCCGCTGATCCTGTCAACCGGCCTAAAATCAACGGTGGACCGGTCATCAAATACAATGCATCCCAGAAGTACACGACAGACGGAATCAGTTCCGCCATGTTCCGTGGTGTGTGTGAAATAGCTGGAGTTCCGGTTCAGGTCTATACCAACCGTTCTGACATTGCAGGTGGATCTACTCTTGGCAATCTAAGCAACGCCCATGTTTCCATCAGATGCGTTGACATCGGTCTTGCGCAGTGGGCAATGCATTCCGCCTATGAAACTGCAGGTGCTGATGATGTTGTTTACATGGTCCGTGCCTTGAAGGAATTTTTTTCTGCTGAGTGATCTTAAGAAATGACGGTTTGAAATTTCTTTTGATTTTATTATATTAATATTGTTGTTTATTGCTAACTATCAGGAGGCTCCATGCAGAAATTTGATATAAGCGGAATGTCCTGTGCGGCCTGTTCTGCGCGAATTGAAAAAGTCGTTTCCAATCTTGGTGGTGTTGAGAATTGTTCCGTGAATCTGCTGGCAAATACAATGACTGTTGAAAGCCATCTTTCGGATGATGAGATCATTGCCGCTGTTGTCAAGGCAGGCTATGGTGCTTCTGTTCAAGGCGGAACTCATGAAAGCTCTGGAAAGAATGGCGGCCAGGAAAAGGAACCGGTGACGATGTTGCTTAGGCGACGTCTTTTCTGTTCCGTTTTCATTCTTATTGTCCTGATGTATTTTTCCATGGGGCATCACATGCTGGGGCTTCCGCTTCCTGATTTTTTTGTTGGAAACTACTGTGCCTTTGCTTTTGCTCAGTTTATCCTTTCCTCAATCATTCTTCTTATCAATAAAAAATTTTTCATAAGCGGAATCAAAGCAATCAGAAATCTTTCTCCAAATATGGACAGTCTTGTTGCTCTTGGTTCCGGTGTATCTTTTCTGTATTCGACTGTGGTGCTTTTTGTTCTGACGGGTGCTGTGTCGGAAAATGATTCCGGTCTGATTTCTCTTTGTCTTAAGAACCTTTATTTCGAAGGTGCCGCAATGATCGTCACGTTGATCACCGTTGGAAAGTTGCTGGAATCTGTTTCAAAAGGTAAAACAACAAGTGCCATAAAATCCCTTATGAAGCTTGCTCCATCGACGGCGACTGTTGAACGTGGTGGAATCGAAATTGTTGTTCCTGCTGAAGAACTTCTAGCCGGTGAAATTGTCATCGTGAAAAGCGGTTCGAAAATTCCTGCAGACGGAACCGTGCTGGAAGGTCACTGTTCAGTTGATGAATCTTCTCTGACTGGTGAAAGCATTCCTGTCGAAAAAACTGAGGGCCATAAGGTCTATGCCAGCACTTTGTGTACCCAGGGATTCGTAAAATTCCGTGCGGAAAAAGTAGGGCAGGATACAGGTTTTTCAAAAATCATTCAGATGGTCATGGATGCATCGTCGGGGAAAGCTCCGGTTCAGCGGATTGCCGACAAAGTGTCCGGCGTATTTGTTCCTGTCGTGATTTTCATTTCCATTATGACTTTTATTGTGTGGCTTGTTTCTGGTGCGGACATTTCCTTTGCACTCTCACGTGCTGTTGCGGTTCTTGTGATCAGCTGTCCTTGTGCCCTGGGACTTGCGACTCCTGTTGCCATAATGGCAGGTTGTGGAGTCGGCGCAAGAAACGGAATACTGTTCAAGAATTCTGCAGCACTTGAAAATGCCGGACGTACAAAAATAATCTGTTTCGATAAAACCGGAACTTTGACTAAAGGTGTTCCGGAAGTGACAGATATCGTACATTTTTGTGATTCCGAGGATGAGCTTCTGGCCTATGCCGCAAGCCTTGAAAGCAAAAGCAGCCATCCGCTGTCAAAGGCTGTCATGGACAAAGCTGAGGGTATTGATCTTTTTGAAGTTGAGGATTATGTGGAAGTTCCGGGCTCAGGGATTAAAGGAACTGTTGGGCATAAGAAAATTTTTGCCGGCAATGGAAAATTTGTCTTTGATTCCATCAATCCGTCCGATGCAGAAGAGAAGAAAAAAATACAGTCCCAGCTTGACAGGTTTGCCTCGGAAGGAAAAACGCCGCTTTTGTGTTCCGCAGACGGAAAACTTCTTGGCATCATCGCGGTCTCGGATTCCCTAAAAGATGATGCTGCCCTTGCTGTAAGGGAACTGGAAAAGATCGGTGTTGGAACTGCCATGATTACCGGAGACAATGAGATTACCGCAAATGCCATTGGAAAGAAAGCCGGCATCTCGAAAATTTTTGCTTCCGTCAAACCGGATGAAAAATCAAAAATCGTAGAAAGCCTTAAAAAAGAATTTGGATTCACTGCAATGACAGGTGACGGTGTCAATGATGCCGTTGCCCTTACTTCCGCAGACACGGGAATCGCCATCGGGGCTGGAACTGATGTCGCCATCGATGCCGCAAGTGTTGTCCTTGTCAAAAGCAATGTGATGGATGCTTTCAATGCGATAAGACTCAGCCGGTCGACTCTTGGGATAATTCATCAGAATCTTTTCTGGGCGTTCATCTACAATGTTCTCGGTATTCCTCTTGCCGCCGGAATTTTTTACAATGGGTTTGGACTTGCCCTGAATCCAATGATCGCCGCAGCCTGCATGAGTCTTTCAAGTTTCTGTGTTGTAACAAATGCCTTGAGATTGAATTTGTTCAAGGCAAAAAAAGGCGTTAAAATGACTGGTGAGAAAATTATCCAGCCAAGGAGTAAAAATATGGAGAAGACATTCAATGTTGAAGGAATGATGTGTTCACATTGCGAGGCTCACGTCAAGGAAGCCGTGGAAAAAATCCAGGGTGTCACAGAGGCCGTAGCTGATCATAATGCAGCAAAGGTAACTGTCAAACTTTCTGCCGATGTAGAAGACTCGGTCATAAAGTCTGCTATTGAAGGTGCAGGCTATAAGGTCAACTGATTACATTCTTCTATTGATCAATATCATAGCTGACAATCTTGTTTTTGCCTGTCTGTTTTCCATGGTAAAGCCGGTTGTCAGCAATCTTCAATGTTTCGTTCAGTGACAGTTCCGGATCTGAATTTGCGCATCCTGCTGTAACTGTAACTTTGAATTCTGTTCCGTCTGAATTGAATTCGAGCTGTGAAATTTTACCGGCAATCTTATGGGCAAGAATTTCCATTGACTCTTTGTAGATCGAGTTCTGTCTGATCAGCAAAAATTCTTCTCCGCCCATCTGCAGGCCGTGATTATTTCGTTTTCAAAATCCTGAAGTATTTTTCCTATTTTCTTAAGTACCTCATCTCCCATATCGTGTCCATAGGTGTCGTTTATGAGCTTGAAATCATCTATGTCAAAAATCGCAACGGCATAAGGAATTCCTTCCGTCTGCATTGCATCAATAGCCCTGTCCATTTCTGCACGGATGCCACGCCTGTTGTAAAGCTTTGTAAGTTCATCCCTCAAGGACTGGTTTTTCATCATGTATGCAAAACGGATGGCATTCATTCGGAACAGATTTGAAAGGAAAGCAAGTCCTGAGAAAATGCTGATGTAGTTCAGTAAGGCAATCCTGTCTGCAATTTTTTCCGGAATCGTATAGAGAGGATTGATGTTCCGTGAAATGATATAACTCGAAAAAAACAAGACCGTCGATGAAATTCCAAGAAATTTCTGTTTTTTTGTAAGTTCTCTTGAGTCCAGGGGAAAGGACATGAGTACGGAGAAAACCATGATCCCAAGATAATAGTACTGAAACTGCATCTTCCATCCCATAAAGAAAATGGCTATGAAAACCTGGAGTTCCAGATGGAGGAGGATAAAGAAAATCATCACGAACGGATTGCTTTTCTTTTTCGTCAGGTAAAGTATGGTGATGACGATGCAACCAATTGCGTTCTGGATGGTGCAGGCATAGACTTGACGGATCATGGAATCGAAAAGCATGATGACATGTGTTATAAGAACAATGGACAGAAAAGCTGATAGATAAAACTGTGTCCCAAGCTTGAATTTCATTTTATTCCCTCCTGTATGAGTATGGCACAATTCTATCATTTTGTTTGTAATTTTATTTCAGTTCATTATTAATCTTGACAATTGGCAATAGTGGTATTATATTCAAGATGGCAACCGGTTGCCATAAAAAATCTGATATTTTTCGAAAAATTCAGTTTTTTTCCAATTTCCGGAACTCTTAGGATGCCGTTCGGATGAATGGCGATAAAACAATATATTCCATAAAAGGAGCACACACACTATGGCAAAGTTTGAAAACATCCCTGATGTAAAACTTGGTATCATCGCAGTAAGCCGCGACTGTTTTGTAATCTCTCTTTCAGAAAAGAGAAGGGCAGCTATCGTAAAGGCTTTTGCAGGCAAAGGCGAACTCTACGAAGCAAAGACAACAGTAGAGAATGAAAAGGACATGCTTAAGGCTGTTGATGAAGTAAAGAATGCAGGATGTAACGCTCTTGTTGTATTCCTCGGAAACTTTGGTCCAGAAACACCAGAAACACAGATCGCACAGAAGTTTGACGGACCTTGCATGTTCGTAGCTGCTGCTGAAGAAACACAGAACGACCTCATCAACGGTCGTGGTGACGCATACTGTGGTATGCTCAACTGCTCATACAACCTCAACCTCCGCAAGATTCCTGGAATCATTCCAGAATATCCGGTTGGAACAGCTGATGACATCGTAAAGATGATCGAAGAATTCATCCCAGTTGCACGCGCAATCATCGGTCTTGCAAGCCTCAAGATCATCACATTCGGACCACGCCCACAGGACTTCTTTGCATGTAACGCACCAATCAAGGGGCTTTACGACATCGGTGTTGAAATCCAGGAAAACTCAGAACTTGACCTTCTCGTTGCATACCGCGCACACAAGGACGACAAGCGTATTGCAGACGTTGTTAAGGAAATGGAAGCAGAACTCGGAACAGGCGGAAACAATTTCCCTGACATGCTCCCACGCATGGCTCAGTTTGAACTTACACTCCTTGACTGGATTGAAGCAAACAAGGGCTGCAAGAAGTACGTTACACTCGCAGACAAGTGTTGGCCAGCATTCCCTAAGGAATTCGGCTTTGAACCTTGCTATGTAAACAGCCGCCTCGCTTCCCGCGGAATCCCAGTTGCCTGTGAAGTAGATATCTTTGGTGCTCTCTCTGAATACATCGGTACATGTATTTCTGGCAGCCCAGTTACTCTCCTTGACATCAACAACTCTGTTCCACAGGATATGTACGATGAAAGCATCAAGGGCAAGTTCTCTTACCCATATGTTCTCAACGACACATTCATGGCATTCCACTGCGGTAACACACCATTCTGCTGCATGAACAAGTCATGCAACCCTGGAATCAAGTTCCAGCTCATCCAGAACCGCCTCCTCGAAAACGGTGGTACACCAGACTTTACACGCGGTACTCTCGAAGGAGACATCATGCCAGGTCCAATCACATTCTTCAGATTGCAGACAACTCCAGATACAAAGCTCCAGGCATACATTGCACAGGGTGAAATCCTCCCGGTTGCAACACGCTCATTCGGTGGTATCGGTGTATTCGCAATTCCAGAAATGGGAAGATTCTACCGCCACGTTCTCATCCAGAAGAACTACCCACACCACGGTGCAGTTGCTTTCGGACACTACGGAAAGGCATTGTTCACATTGTTCCAGTACCTCAAGATTGCTGATGTTGCATACAACCAGCCAAAGGGAACATTGTACCCAACAGAAAATCCATTTAATTAATGGTTCAATTAATCCCAAGAGGGATTAATTGAACTCGAGGGGCTGTCCCAAAAGTAATTTCAGGGTGGTTGAGCTTAGTCGAAACCACC
>SAMEA3663241__coassemble_205_pt1 | contig 16125 bp, 23 predicted proteins | sample SAMEA3663241__metabat2_high_PE_014 | metagenome-assembled genome bin SAMEA3663241 (sample SAMEA3663241) | pig gut metagenome | biome: pig gut; feature: pig-associated habitat; material: faeces | place: China | collected 2013
AATGATATCATGGAAAAATCTAAATCAATGGAATACCTTTCACTAAACCTAAAGGCTTATAGACTGGCTGCAAAACTTACACAGGAAGACCTTGCAGAAAAAGTGGGGGTATCGTCTCAGGCCATCATCAACCTTGAAAACCAGCTCAACTGGATAAAGTCAGACACATTGGACAAAATAGCAGATTTTTTTGATGTCGAACCGGCATGTCTTCTAAAATCTCCTTCTTCTGTAGTGGGGGAACTTGATGAAAAGACAAAGCTGGATGCCCTTAATTCTCAGTCAGTTGATTACCTTTATTACCTGGAAAAACGTCTTTCCCATAAGCTAGGAAAGTAAAAAATCCACCGCGATGGGTGGATTAATAATGCCAATTTGTTAAGCTTCAGTATTAGGCTAGTGAAATTAGAAAATCTTAATTTGTTTTCATTCCAAGGCCTAATGAAATACCTTGAATGAATAATTCCAGTGTCTGTGGATTAACATAGCGATATTTCAAGTGGTAAATCAGTTTTTCCAATGCTTCTTCTACTTTTGTTCTGTTGTTTAAAGTGAGATTTTCTATATCAATTGCATGAAGTACTAGGTAAAATGCAAACTCTTCATTTAAGTAGATTAAATTTTCATCTTCAACCAACAGACTAAGAGGTTTTCTTCTTATCCACCAAGAAGCACAATACGACATTGTTTTTTCATAGTTTGGTTTTTCACAATTATGAAAATCAGATAATCTTGCTAAATCTGCAAAAACATCAATCAAATAATGTTCAAATACGGGGGTATTTAACTTAGCTTTATCATCAATATTTTTTGTATTTATAAATTCAACTAATAGGTTAAGTAAACATTCCCCAAAACCAGAGCGATATTCTGCATTGAAACCTTTTTCGTCAAATCTATATTTATTTTTATCTTTAGCCATCTATTTTACCTTTGGACTATTTAGAAATTCTGTCAGTATCTGACCAAAGGTCACTCCTGACTCAGAGTTCTTCTTGGAATTTGTTAAGAAATTATAAGCAAACGAAGATAAGTCATCCAAAGTTCCCGTTAAGTTACTCATGATATCATCAAACATTGTTAACTTTGGGTCATCTTTGTTATAGGGATATCTTATTGCATGATCCATTTCTCCCCATGCTTCTTCGGTTAAAGTTCTGACCTGTACCTCACAACAAAAATGATTTCCAGTATCTATTACATAGTGAACTGACCGATATCCATTTCGTTCCTGAAGGTCCAAACCTTTTTCACTATATACTTGAGTCTTATCACCTTTTCTATAACATGCGATTTTTTCAATAACTTTACTACCAAAGTTGCTAATTATAAAGTCATGAATTTCTGGAAAATCCTCTTTAAAGACATATAGTAAACGAATTCCCATCAAATCTGTTATATGCTGATGATAGTTCTCAGAAGAAAACCTTGTACCTTTTTCATTGGTTTTTCTAATCACTTTTTCAATTAGATGTTTGGGATCTTTCAATCTGGCACTAGAAGAATGAACTTTTGAACATTCCTTTAGTTTAAATTCAATGTTGGAAATTATTTTTTTTAGACTGTCGTAGCGATTCATAAAATCCAAATAGATTGAATTCAAGGAATCCAGGGAATACATAGAACGATTAAAATCAAACTCTGAAATCATAAAGGCATCTAAAAATGACTGTTTTGATTCGGAATTAGTAAAAAGAGGAGTTATCGACATGATTAGTTAAAAGAAATTTTTGAGAAGATTTCTAAATTCAACAACTTCTTAAAAGCCTCAACCTTTTTAGTTGTAAAATCTTTATCGGTAAAATCTGGGCCTTTATTTGGGAGAATGTCTTTCTGAAAATGTCCTTCTTCAAACTTCTTATTGAAATTTTCCATTATTTCTTTAGGATTGAACATATCAACCTCCTTCCAAAAAAGTACATTGATTATATATAATATATAAAAAAAGAGCAAGAAAAACTAATTTATAAATGAAAAACTACTCATATTATAACATATTTTACAAAAAAAACAAAAAAAATAGTTTTTCTCTTTAACTCCTTGCACCGTTATGTTTCCACTCCAGTCTTACCCCCATCCCAAGCCAGTAGCGTGTACCGTTGCTGGCAAGACGCTTGAATCCTTTTTCCTGCAGCTTCATGGCAAGACCTTTCTGGCTCAAAACTCTTTCATTGTTTTTGTTGCACCAGTAGCAGTATGTTTCATACAGTTCCCTTGTAGTAAGCCTGCATTTTTCAGTGGCATCAATGATCATGGTTTCATTTATAAAGTTGCTTATGCTGTCCATGTCAAATCGGTATTCCTCATTGGCATTCCTTACGGCTTCAGGTTCAAGAAGACCTTCCTTCTTCCACATGTCGTAGCCTTTCAAAAGCCAGTTAAAGATTCCGCTGTTTTCAGCAAGAAGCTTGTTCATCAAATCCGGGTCCCTGTGTTCAGGCGGAATAGTCACCGTAAAAGGGATAAGCTTGATTCGTCGCCAGATGCCGTTGTCAGCACCCTTGATTCTTGGCTTATGGTTTGTAGCCATAAAGATCTTGAATGTAGGCTTGAATGAAAAATATTCTCCGTACAAAAAGCGTGCAGTAAGGGCATCTCCGCCTGTAATCTGCTTTATAAGGCTTTCAGAAAGAGGCTTTCCCTGTTCGGCTTCAATTGTCGTAACAAGCCTCATTCCCCTAAGGCGTGCAATGTCGTTACTCTGTTCAGAAGTCTTCTTCATGAATGTTTCTGTTCCTGTGCTTGTAGAATAATCTCCAAAAAGTTCCTGCAATGTATTAAGGAATGTTGACTTTCCGTTTGCACCAGTTCCCCAAAGGATAAAAAGGCACTGTTCGCTAACGTTTCCGCTTAAAGAATATCCCATTGCTTTCTGAATGAATTTTATGAGTTCCACATTGTTGTCAAAAATCTGCATGAGGAATTTATCCCAAACAGGGCATTCAGCACCTTTCTTGAATACAAAGTTACTGCATTTTGTACTAAGGTCTTCAGGTATGGACTGGCGACCCATCATTGTCGCAAGGTCAATCATGCAGTTCTTTGTAACGAACATTTCAAGGTCAGTATCAAGGCTTTCTTCAGAAACCTTAATTTCCTTGCTCATCTTGCATATTCCAATAAGGCTCTGCAGTCTCCTGAAGGATTCGCTTTTTATGAGGTGTTTTTCAAATGCCGTTCTAAGGTTTGGATCGTTTATAAATCTCATGCCCCTGTACATCTGATGAACAAAATCAACAATCCATTCTTCAACAATTCCTTCATCGTCTATTTTCCACCGGCAGTCGTCCCAGGTCAGAAACTTGTTCCATTTCTTTACATATTTAAGTTTAGTTCCGTATGCCTTCAAAAAATAGTCGCGGTTTGTAATGTCTGTAAACTGCATTTCACCTTTTACATATTTGTTAGCCTTAAGGTCCTGGGCTAGTTTTTCTATGGCAATCATTACTTCGGTTTTAGGCTTTTCAACCTTGTCAGCCTTTTTCTTGAAGTGCTTTTTGTTTTCACTCATCTATAACTCCGTTAATCTTCAAAAGCTCGTAAAAACTGTTAAGCCTGTAGACCATAAAATCAAATACATTCTGTGCATCATATTCCCCAAACTGCTGGTCTATGAATAGTCCATTCTCAGCAATAAGGCTCAGGGCCTTTGCTCGCCTGGCTCCGTCTGCAAAATTCCAGAAAGCTTTCAGCCTGTCAGCTTCTTCGCTTCCTTCCACCTCAAGAATCCTTTTAAGGTTCTCATAGTTTATAAGGTCTTCATTGAATGTGTCGTAATAGAACTTTGCGTCTTCCTCAAGTTCGGGTGGGGTATATGTTTCAAACATTGCTAGTCTCCAGCTTCATACAAAAAAACTCTTGCGCTTCTTCCCAAAGCCATGCGGTCATCCTCAAAGACAATCCGTGGCCATAGTTTCCAGTATCCGTTCATGTCCAGTTCATCACTAGAAACAATGTCATAGAAAATCGTACCTTTCTCGGCATCAAGAACATGGGCTGTAAAACTTCCTTCCGTTCCGTTAGGTTTCATGTAGCAGATTTCATATTCCTTTCCGGAAGTCAGATCCACATGGGTATCAAGAACAATGCGCAGCTTTGTCTGTCCAACGTAAATATGTTTCATTCTTTTCTTCCAATAATAATTTCAACAGTAATGGGCGTAAAAAGTTCTACGACATAGTTTTCATCACGAATCTTGGCTTTAAGCCATTCCCAGAAAACACAAATGGATTTCACGGCTCTATGAAAAAGCCTTCCTGCGTTATGACGGAATATAGCCATTACGCTGTCAGTTTCCTTTCTGTAATAATCTGCTTTCCTTGTATTTGTTGCCGTACATTCTGGAATTGTTTCAATCATCCTTTTTGATTCAATTCTTCTATTCATCAAATCCAATATGCCAAAAGTGTTCCTTATTTTTACCAAAAGAATAAGAAGCTGCCTGAATAGATCCGTCATGCTTACTTTTTCCGTATATAATCTGTAGTAGTCTGCCTTCTGGTTTTTCAGGCTTTCTATTTCAAACTGTTCATGTAGATATCTTCCAAATATTTCATGGCTTTCTTTTCTGTCATCAATTTCAGTTTCACAGGTCATAAGGCGGAACATCCTGTTGCTTCGTCTTATAATCAAAGCCGCTTTTTCTTCTGCAGAAGATTTTCTTTTAAGCTTCTGCTTTCTAAAAAGTGTATGGCTTATCCTTGAAGTGCTTTTGATGGTTCTCTTATAGTTCTGTGCATCTACTGCGTCATAAGTCCAGTAAATGGAATAGTTTCCGGGAACTGCATCTCCTGTCTCATAAAAACTAGGGTAGACACCATCATTAAACAGGTCATGCCAATCCTCATAGTCATATTCATAAAGCTCATCGTTTCCAAATCCTTTCTGAAACAAGGTACCTTTTGAGACACTTATGTTGTCCCATATTGGGCATATGCAGTTTCCGTACCATCCAACGGTGACTGTTTCTCCTTTCTGCAGTTTCCTTTTCAATGGAATGGTGAATGATTTCCAGCCGTTGCCTGCATCCGGTGAACATTCAAGTTCTAAATGTTTTGCGTTAAGATATTCAAAACCTGCATTGCTGCCAAAAACCAAAGGATAGATGTAATAGCTGCCTCCATACATGTCTTCGTAGTAACCGCTTGTGGGCCACCTAAAGTAGTAGTAAAGGGTAATGCTTGCGCTTGAACTTGCCTTCTCAAGAGTGTAGGAATAAGCAGCACATACGGCTTCAAGAATAAAATCCTCTCCGCCGTAATAATACTTGTTTCCCACTCTATTGTTTCCAATAGTTACCAGTGACATTTAGTTACCGTTGAAAGTAATTTCCCAGTCTATCTGCAATGTATCGCTTGCAGTAACGTTCACGCTTGGAGTAATCTGGGCATAAGCAAGGCATGAAGCACCTGCCGTGTTTCCATTCATCAATGCAACCTCATTTATTCCGTTTGCGTTCAATGTACCGGCTAAAAAGGAAGTCCTGTATTGCAGAACGTTATGGCCGGTAGAACCAAAACTTGCGGCTTTCTTCGGGAATCCTGAATCAAGTTTTACATAGGTTCCGATTGGAGTGTTTACTGTGGTGTTTGCCTTTGGTGTGCTTCCTGTCCATCCGGTTCCCACAATCATGTAGCCGTTTGTCGCATCCACCTTGTTCTGTGTAGGCGTTCCCATCATCCAGTCTGCAATAAGACCATCACCCATGTTCGTAATGGTATTGTGGTGTCTATGAATCATCTTTCTTGGCGGAAGATTCAAGGCTCTTCTCAAAAGACCTCTTTTGTATTCCTTGATTTTTCCATTGCTGTCAAAGACCGTAAAAGTAACCATTCCTTTGACTTTTGTTTTTTCTCTGAACATATTTTCCTACCTTCCGCACATGCAAAACATTGAAACAACACCAAGGACAACTGCCGTAATCCCTGAACCCCACAAAGCACCTTTCATCGTTTCAAACCGTTTTTCCTTCTTGTACTGTTCAAACTCATATTTAAGATGCTCATTCTGCACTTCATACAGATCAGCACGTTCCTTCCAGTAGGAAAGTTCACCGCCAGCTTCCTTCATGGCTTCTTTTACAGCTTCCTGGCTTGTTCTCTCAATTTCCTCAATAGCAATTTCCACAATTTGCTCCTTAGTCAATTCTTCTTTTGAATCTTTCAATTCCTTCATGGATTGCATCACAGGCTCCGCCGTAACTTTCGGTAATGTCACGAGCAGAGCAAGCCCCAATGCGAGCAACTGTCTCTTTTCTTTTCTCATTGCATTTCTCCTCAATTTCCTCGTCAGTCATGTTCAACGCTTTCTTAGCAAGTACAGACGGTGACTCTTCATTCCTTGTTTTTCTGATCATGAGCAACCCAAGAAGAATTGCTCCAATCCATGCAAACAACCCCTTAATCACATCCAAGATTTTCTTCATTTTTTCCTCTCGTAAATCCATTGATACCCTTACTGATTTCACGCCCTGTAATAACAATGGTCGTAACAGTAAGCCATTCAGCATTCCCCACAAAACCAAGAATCCTAAGCAATGTCGTAATCAGGAACATCACAAACTTGAACGACAGAAGCTTCTCAGCAAGATCCTTGAGCCTCCACTTAATCATCTGTTCCTCCCACCTTGTTTTCAGTAATGATTTTCCTGTATTCCAGAAATTCAGCATCAGGTCCAAACAAATCTCTTGAATCTTCATTTGCTTCAAGGAGTGTCTTTTTGTTCAATCCTCTTACTTCAATCCTGTAGTCCATTCCGTAATAAACAGGCCTCAAGTTGCTAAGGCTTCTTAAAACAGAACGAGGCTCAACACAGTTAAGGACAACATCCTCACCGGCAAGTCCTGCGCAGTGGGCAACCTCATTTTCCTTATAAAGCCTTGAACCAAGCTTCCTGTCATAGTTTGTAATGAAGAAAGCACAGCGGATGGAATTCCTGTCGGGATTCCTTACGGTGAAATACTTCCTGTAAAGGGCATCTGCCGTAACCCTTATGGAACATCCTGTAGCAAGCAGAAGGGCAAGGCATACAGAACCCGAACAGTCGGAACGCATAAGGTTTTCCTTTCCGCTTTCATATTTCAGAAACTGCATCCGTCCAAGGTAGTACATGAACCTTTCGTTTTCCGTAAGCGTTAAAGTAAGTTCCTTTTCCGCTTCAAGCATCAGTCTGATTTTTGCTTCATTCATTTGATAAGTTTCCCCACAACAACAATTCCAACACTTATGCAGCTTAATACACAGCCAATGATTCCAAGAGTTCTTCCAAGTCTGCCGTTGTCGTTCCTGATGTGTTCATCAAGCCGCCTTGCATTGGCACACAAGGAAGGGTTTCCCTGGCACTGCATGTTCTTCCTTTCAAGGTCATCGATCCTCTTGTTCATGATTTTCTTGAACTCCTTCATCTCAGCCCTGAAACCGCTCAGTTCAACCTTCAGACCATTGATCGAATCAATCAATGTTAAAACTTCTGTTTCGATGATTTCCCCCATAATCTTTTCCTATTTTTCCGAAAGCCAAAGTTCAGTACTAAAGGCTTCTTCCTTTTTGTATCTGAAACTTATTTCATCAACAGACACCTTTCTTTCCTTTCCCTCAATGTTCAGTCCAATGCAGGCTCCAGCCCTAACATTGCAAAGACAAAGATATGTAGTTACATAGAAAGACCTGTGGCGTTTTTTGTATTCCTCAAGAAGATCATTTGCCCTAAGTTCATAAAAAGGAACACCGTCAATCTCATCATTGCTAAGATACTTGTAGCTAAGGTTCTTGACCTGCTGCCCATGTTTCTTGATCTCTTTTTCGTCGTGCCTATAAACGCAAAAGTTGGTCTCGCTGATGATTGCTTTTCCGTGAATCCTTGCAGAACCCAATGCAATGTTTTCTCCATTGCGGTTAAGCTTTATGACTGCACAGTTTTTGTTTGATGTAGTGTCGTAGACTTCAATTTCAAACTTCTTGCCACCGTCAGTAATGATGTTCTTTTCAAAAGTTTCCTTATCGTCTATGTCTTCTGCATAAACAACAGTCCTCACTTTGCCGTTCAAATCCTTGGCTGTATAAAGTGCCTTGTAGTTGTCCTGGCATATTTCCCTTGAATCATTTGTGAACGGATACCAGACATTAAAATCTTCATCGTACCAGCTGTGGCTGTCCGTAAACTCCCAAAGCACCTGTTTTTCAGTCTCAGAATACTTTGTGTATTTAAGGCGGATGGAATTACCGTATTCATCATTGTCGTTGTAGCTTCTGTAATGGGTAATAAAGGCATCCGTCAAAGTGATTCCTTTCTCATCAGAAAACTTGTTTACTGTGTCGTAAGGACTTTCCGTAAAGCTGATGCACTTGTCCTTTGAACACTCAAGGCTTGCTCCGTAACATTTTGCAAGGTCGCAAAGTTCATCCCATGCGCTCTTTGTAATCTCAACATAGGGAACATTGAACGGAAGGTAGCAGCAGTCAATGTCGTCAGCAGAAAATCCGCCGCGCTTTGCAAGAAGATGCACCAGAGATTTTTCAGGCTGTGTCTCATCACATACAACCGAATGAACCACTATCTGGCTTTCCGTCCAGTTCTTCTGTTTCTTCTCATCGCTCAAAGCCTTTGAATGATCCACCAGATGAATACGGCATGTCTTTTTTGAATATCCTGTCTGCTCATACTGGATTCCGTTGTCATCTATTTTTAGATTAAACCTCATGAAGCATGCTGAATTGTCTCCGTAGCAATACCAGATCTGAACATCATCGCCTGTGTCATAGTTGTCAAGAAATTCCCTTGTTTCCGTTGTATCAAGAATCAAGTCTCCAAGATTCCTTGTTCCACCGTCAACGCTCCTGTATGACTGGATCACGCATTCAAGAATGTCCTTGTCAGAAAAATAATTTCCCTCAAAAGCAATGCGTACATAAGGGCGTATGTTCTTGTTAAAAAGATTTGCTTCACAGGCTGCAGGAAGTTCATAGCATTTCATAGTTCAATCTCCCTGTACTGTGTACGTGTCTTAATGATCAGCCTGATGATTCCTGCAACATTGAATTCCTGTCTGCAGAGAACCGCATCTGCACAGTCAGTGCTTGTCTCATCAGAAAGAGGCTTAAGATTGTTCAGTTCAAGATAAATTCCGTCTGCAACGGAAAGGGGAATCACAAGTTTTTCAAGGGAAACATTTTTTGGAAAGAATTCATCCGTAAAAGGAAAATATAGATTTAATACATACTTTCTGCAGTCGTTTAAGCTGCCATTCAATGTAAAGCGATACACAAGCGGAATGGTAAAAGCTTTTCCGTTCTTAACATAAAAGATGTTGTGACCATCAAACAGGAAAGTTTTCTCGTCAGGATTAAAACGGATGTCAGGAATAGAATATTCCCACACATCAATGAATGACTTTCTTGTTTCAGTAACATCTACACGGAGATAAAAAGCTGCTCCGTTGTTTCCCCTCAATTCAAAAGACAAAGCCCTAAGGTTCCTGTAGGCATCCTTCTCAGTCTTCCGGTTCACAAGCAAGTCAAAAAGTTCAGAATCATCATCCTGAATATGGTTTGAAAGTATTTCAAAAAGTTCACTGATATTCTCAAAAGAAAGACGGCTTACTAAACAGCCTTCAATCTGGCTCTTGTTTCTGATGTATACGGCAGGTTTCTTTTTATCCACTGTAGAAGGAAGAGTATAGAAATCATTTACTTGCCTGAGCGTTTCATTGCAGAACGGTAAGGCCGTAAGGTTTGCCCCGCGTCTCAAAGTAATTGCCATCTCGTTACCATTAACTTTCATGGTTCCGAGTATAAAAGACCAAATCCTAGAATCTCATAGAGAAATCTCTATATAGCATAGAGAATTCTCTATATGGCATAGAGAATTTAATAGTAAAATTAGATAAGAATATTTTAACATATGAACCTTGATTATGTTGATCTTGCAGCTATATTATTATTTTTATACTAGTTTTTATGAAGTATGTTACACTAAATTAGGTGATAAAATATGTATAACACTATCGTCTATCTGAAAAAAAATACTAAGGTAAAAAGAAAATCTAAATGTATTTACTATGACAAGAGATTTTCAACTTGCATATTATCAAAGGGATATTGTGAATCTAGTACATCTTGTAAATCATATTCTGAAAATAAAAAAGATATAGTTACAAAAAAAATAAAAAAAATTAAGACAGAATTTAATATTAATTCCCTTAGAATAACTTCAGATGAAAAAATTTGCTATATTAATAACTCTGGCAAAATAGAGGAATGCGTTCTTGTTGTTAAGAATGATACGGTAGTCTATTCAAACGGAGTTAGAACTGTTAGATATGAACTAAACGGTGTTAATAAGAAAATAAAGGTATTTTTACATGTAATTGAAGGTGAATTACAAATTGCTGATATGTACTTACTAAAAAGGGATGGTTGTTCTTATACTCTATCGAAATTGAAAACACAACAAACTTAATAAAAACTGTTTATGTATTAATTACTGTTGCAGTGTCTTTTAGTGGGATATGCATGTAACTAAATATTTGCCATTTTTTAATGATTCGAGATAAACTCCTGTATTTGCAATAGCTTCCCCATACCGCCAAAGTTTTCGCATAAGTTCTTCACCAGTTCCTATAGCGTGTAGTTCGATTGTGAACTTGAAGACGGCATTTCCAATCAGAATGTCCTTTTCAGAATATTCAGCCTGTTCAAAGTTTATCTTCCAGTAAGGGGCTTTGAGGGTAGAGATGCTGTTTTCTGTGTTTGTGAACTGCTCCAGAATGATGCCGTCATTATATTTTTTGTTAATTTCTTCTATATAAATAGGCAAATCACTCAAAAGCAGGTTCTTAAGTTCGTCGTAGACTTGTTCAGCAGACTTCAAAGTTTTTTGCTCCATTCTGTATCATGTAGTGGTAAAGAACATCCATGGTGTCCTTTGTTATCTCACCTTCAAAAGGCTCGTTGTTCAAGGTGGCAATCATCTTCTTTTTCTTCAACATGTATATATGTATCAGGCTTTCTTTCAATTCAGAAGGAAGTTCTTCTTCGTCAGTAAATCCACAAAAGCGGCAGACATATTCCCTTGCACTGTCAAAACATAGTCTGTCTATTTCTCTGTCCTGCGGGTTCAAGTCAGCGTAATCTTTTAATTGTTCAAAAGTAAACATTCTCGTTTTTCTCCTAAAAGTAAATAGCTTTGCAATCGGGGCTAGGGCATTATGTGCATGGTGCAAAAGCCGTCAAGGTCAGGCCCTTCGGGTTGCTGCGCAAACCTTGACTGCTTCCGCGCCATGCATGGGTTTTCTTTTCGCCCCCGGTTGCATAGAGGGGGGGGGCACCCCAAAATTGAAGGCTTATTGGGTTTTCGCTCGATAGCCATTCGTTTTTTGAAATCTTTTTATATCCGGCTTGTTCCGGAAAGGAGTAACTACAATGAAGCTTTATGTCGGCACTTATCACAAGTACAACTGCGGTTCCATCTATGGGAAATGGCTTGACCTTGATGACTTCCAGGGCAAGGATGATTTTCTTTCTGCCTGTCTTGAAATACACAGAGACGAGGAAGACCCGGAACTCATGTTCCAGGATGTTGAATGTGAACACGGCTGGGAACACCGACTGTATTCAGAAAGTTTTGTAGATCCTGTCTATTGGGATATCAAGAACGCCCTCTCAAGAAACCATGTTTCGGATGATGTTTTCTCTGCCTATGTTCAATACAAGTCAGGCGATTTTAGCGAGGAGCTTGTTTCTGAATGTGCAGAGAACTATCAAGGCGAATACTCGGACCTCAAGAGCTTTGCAGAGTCCTACTGCGAGGAAACGGGCATGCTTGAAGAAGTTCCGCCTTTCTTCATCAACTACATCGACTATGAGGCCATAGCACGAGACATGGAATGTAATTCCGAGTTCTTTGAATCGGAAGGTTATGTTTTCCGCTCATGACCATAAAGCTTTCAATGCAGGGACTTGGATCCCTGCATCATGCTAAGCCTTGGCCGTCTTAAGTATTACGACATTTGCAGCCGGACGAGTTACAAGAAATCCGTCACGCTTTCGGAATCTCAGGAAGTTTTCGCCATACTCAAGGCTTTCCGTGGTTCCGTCAAAGCGTTTGATTTCAATTCCCTTGCGGTTTCCGTGGACAATCTTCTTCGGGTTCATGAAGATCGCGAAAGGAGTATCTTCCTTTATGTCTGCGAATTGTGGAAGGATTGAAACATCATGGTATCTGTAGCCGTCAATCAATCCCGGAAGGCCGTCGCCCGGTCTTCGCCAGATTGGATTTCCGTTTGCGTCCTGAATGTTTACGATATGGTTCAAGACTGTCTCTGAGAAGAACCATTCGCATTCCTTTCTTTCTTCCGGCTTTACCTTAAGTTCTGCATCGCGGAAGTCAATGTAAGTGAGCTTTGAAATGTCGGCAGTCTTTGCAGCGTGAATGTTTGCTTTCTTTACATTCATTGCACCTGTAAAAGGATCTTCATCAGCAGTAAGACACTGGCGGTCAAATTCCTGTCCGTATGCTTCATTGAAGTCCTCGACAAACATTCTACCAAGGTCTACGAATACATCTTCTTCAAACTCATCATAGAATGGAATGTAGCCTGCAAGTGTATGAGCCTTGAGTTCAACTCTTGTCGGTACATTTGATTTTGTCGGGTCTATTTTCTGTCCGTAGGTCGTCAGCCAGTTCAGTTTGATTCCGCCTCTGTCCCTTTCGTTCATGAACATTGAAGGTCCTGTCATCGGTCTGTTGGTGACAAGATTCATCATGACGGACTTCTTTGCGGCTTCCTGCATGATTGTTTCTTCGTAGATCGGATTGATGAGGAACTGGTCGTTTGTCGCAAGATTTCCCATCGGTTCACCAAGAATTCCTTTTGACGGAGTAAAGCCTTTCCCTGCAATCCATGTGAAGTCGGAAGGATTGTTCCATTTTTCACTTCTGATGTTCGGGCAGAACTTGAGCTTTCCGAGTGTCTCATGGTCTTTGTTCCAGGTAGCAACAATTCCTTTTCCAAGATTGTAGTAGAGGTCCCGCTGTGTAAGCTGTTCACATCTTGAAGGAAGCTCTTTCAGTGCATTGCGGAATTCCTTGACGGCTTCCTTGATTGATTCCATTTCGGAAATCGTTGCATCCTTCTCGTCTGAAAGTGTCTTGAGTATTCCTTCAAGAACTTCATCCTGTGTTGCAAAATACTGCTTGATCTGTTCATCTGATGCAGCAGCCGATGGAATCATGCTTTTCATCTTGTTCAGCTGATTCTGTAATGATAAAATAATCTCGTTCAATGGTGCCCTCCTAAAGACTCCTTTGAATATGGCGGAAGATGCATGTACCAGATGCGTCTTCCGTTTTTTTATAAACTCTGTCTGATTCTTTCAAACAGTTTTTTACTTGCTTTCAGTTCCTTCCTGTCAGTCATCAAGGCGAATGGATTTGCCGGAATGTTGCAGATTGAAAACTCAAGGAGTTCCTGCTTCCTGTAGATGATTCTGCTTTCGGATTTCTTCGAGTCACAGAACTCGACTTCATCAACCCTAAAGCCAACGGAACCTGTGCGGATGGAACCAGCCTTTACACGCTGTCCGATGCCGTAGCCGAATTCATCCGCTTCCTTCGGATTGAAGATAATGTCACCGGAAAGAACCTTGTTTTCAGTATTTACATTTTCAGCATGACCTATGGCAGGCATCTTGTAGTCATGGCTCCAAAGGACAACCGGATTCCTCAGATAGTTCTCAAGGTTCCATCCGTCCGGATCCACCTGTTCAAGGTCACGGTCAGTGTCAAAGGTGCTCATTATCCAGTTAAAGGTTTCATTCTCAGCCTTCAATGTCGAAGCCTTGAAAATCTCGACATGCGGACTGATTTTGCCGCTATGTGTGTTCTCCTTAAGGAATTTGATCAAGGCGGTGTAGTCCCTTGAAAACTCCTTGCTGATGTTTCCATCGATTTTAATAAGCAACTAATTTCTCCTGTGTGCATAGGATGAGAAGGTCGTTCTTTTTCTCAAGACCGCATTTTCTCATCACGTTTAATACTTTGTTGTAGATTGTAGATTCGCAGATTGGTTTTCGTCTGAAATTGTTTTCGTAGGTTTCGTTAAGGATGCTGGCTATTTCCTTCGCCCTGTATCCCATGGCGTGCAGCTGGGCTACCTTCATCTCGTTGTCGCTGACTTCAACAATATAGTTGTAATTGTTTTTATCATCGCCCATCTTGAGTCCCTCAAGAATAAAATCAGGGTAGTAGAATTCAGTATTTAGAAAAGAATGGAGTGCTTTTCGGAAAGGTTCGATTTTATCTGTGTATTCGATGTAGCCTGCAATGTTGTTGCGCTTTAGCCGGTAACCAAGATACTTCTGGTTGCAGTCTTTGCTACAAACCAAAATAACAGATGTTCTGTTTGCGGTCGTGATTCTGTTGAATACACATGTGTATTTGAAACCAAGCTTCAGTTTGTCGCATATTATGAGAGGCCTGGGACAGTTCTGAATGGCATTGAGCAGATCAGGTTCACTGCAATACACATAAATTTCAATCTTGAAATTTAAGCTAAGACTTTGAAGATGATTGCTCATCCGGTTTCCGCTTGCTTCGTCGCAGGCATAGATAAAAACGTTTTTTTTGTCCATTCGTTTCTCCTATAACTTTTATAAATAAACCCATTTTTGTCCTTTCTGTTTTTTTGATGACTCTCTCAAAAAAGATTATCGTATAACAGAATATTCAACTTAAAACGGATTGACTTATAATCAATAAGTTTTTAAGACTAATTACAGATTTTATTGAATAAAAGTTTTAGCAATACTTTCTGTAAAAGTCTGACTTTATATCCTTTCATCTCCCCAAGACAAAGGTTTCAGACCTCTGCGTTCCCTTACTTCATTTATAGTCACAAGCCCGGCATTGATTTCCTCAATGTCCCTGCTGCTCTGTGCGTCCTCAGATTCCTGAAGCTCAGGAATGTTCACCAGATTAAAGATGCCTTTCTCTTTCAGCTTGAACCTTCTGAAAAATTGAATTTCAAGCGTCTGCTCAAACATCTTGAGAAGGGGTATCAGCGTAAAGTTCCAGAAAGCGCGATGCTGGCTTTCCGTGTCCGTTCCGCTCAACGAACTTTTCGCATCCCTTATGTTTGCAACCCTTGGCGGTATTCCATACTTCGCAAGAATCGTATAAAGGTTCCATTGCTTCATGTCGTACAGCTTCAAGGCATCAGGGGTAAATGTAAGCGGCTGATATTCCGTTCCTTTACCAAGGACTGCGACACGGTTTTTTATTCCCTTGCCGTATTTCCTGTCCCATGTCCTGGCGATGATGTCAGCATCCGTCTCAGTCAGAATCTGGTCCGTCTTCAATAAACCTTTCGGTACTCCTCCTTCCTTCAAAAGTCCTGTGTTCTGGTTTCCTGCAAGAACATCCTGCTCAGTCTCCATGCTCAAGGACACCAAAGGACTTATTCCTCTATGCTCGTTCCATGGATTCCATTGCTTAAAGTGGATAAGCTCGTCAGGAAGTATTGAAACCGGCCTGCCGTTCTCAAATCCTGTGTAGATCCACTTCGTGACTCTTCCGTCATCGACAACATGCTGCATGTGCCGTGGGTTAAGAATCAGTATTTCCTTGGGCAGACCTGCGCTGTAGTCTTCACCGAACCACCAGAAGGCTTCGCCATCAAGGCTCATCCATGCGGCGGTCTGCTTCCATATTTCATAACTGCTCATGGTCTTGTTGGGAAAGGCAAAAAGCTTTGCCACAGGGCAGCTGTCGTTCTTTTTCCCTCCGCATTGGATCTCAAAGTCGGCTCTTCCCACATTCCGTGAAAGAATGTCCACACAGACAGAAACCCATGCATGATTCAGATATGGATCCCTGCATGTCTTCTTTTCCGGTGTCGCAAAATCATCAGCAACAGTTTCCGCGTTTACTTTCTCAAAACTTTCTGTAGTTTTCTTCCTGAAAAACCTCATGCAATAACAACTCCAGAATTGACTGCAGAGAAAATGGCATAACGCATCGCGTCCATGTAATGGTCATTGACCTTGACGATGCAGTTGTTCTCATCCCTCATGTAGTCCCATATTTCACCAAGAACCCCTGTACAGGTTCTTGCAACAAAAAACATTCCC
>SAMEA3663241__coassemble_209_pt1 | contig 15813 bp, 13 predicted proteins | sample SAMEA3663241__metabat2_high_PE_014 | metagenome-assembled genome bin SAMEA3663241 (sample SAMEA3663241) | pig gut metagenome | biome: pig gut; feature: pig-associated habitat; material: faeces | place: China | collected 2013
CTTGTGCCTTATGTGAGCTATTGCAGACTCGAACTGCAGACAGCCGCCTTAAAAGGGCGGTGCTCTACCACCTGAGCTAATAGCCCATCCGTTATTACTAACGTGTGTTTGACTATATCGGTTTTTAACCTTTTAGTCAAGTGGAAAAGCTCCAAAAAGGCAAATATACCCACTTTGATTTTTTGTCACAGGACGCATATAATTAGACCTAATTATAGAGGAAAAATATGATTTGGACTTTGACCGTCAATCCATCCCTTGACTATAACATTCAGCTTGAGAATTTTACAGAAGGTTCCGTGAACCGCAGCCAGAAGGAAAGCATTGTTGCAGGTGGAAAAGGGATAAATGTCTCCATTGTTCTTAAGAATCTTGGATTTCCGTCGACGGCCCTTGGTTTTACCGGTGGCTGGACCGGTGTGAAAATAGAATCCATTCTTTCAAAAAATGGAGTGAACACGGATTTTGTATATCTTGCCCAGGGTGATTCCAGAATCAACGTAAAGATCAAGGCCCGGAAGGAAAGCGAGATCAATGCCTCAGGACCATCTGTCAGCCCTCAGGAAGTTGAATATCTTTTCATGAAACTGAACTCCGTGGCTGACGGTGATTTCATGGTTCTTGCCGGGAGCATTCCACCTTGTCTTGGTCAGGATTTCTATACGCGCATCATGAAATTCCTTTCCGACAGAAATGTCAATGTGGTGGTTGATGCTACGGGAAATCTTCTGCTCGAAACCCTTGTTCACAAACCGTTCCTCATAAAGCCAAACCATCATGAGCTTGGCGAACTTTTCGGTGTCAAAATTGAAGACCAGGAGCAGGCTATATTTTACGCAAAAAAACTTGCAAAAAAAGGTGCCCGCAACGTTCTTGTTTCCATGGCAGAAAAAGGTGCCGTTCTTTTTTCCCAGGACGGAACTGAATATGCCGTCGGCGCTCCCAAAGGAACAGTGGTGAATTCCGTAGGTGCAGGGGACTCCATGGTTGCAGGATTCATCGCCGGCTGGAATGAAACCCATGATTTTGAAAAAACTCTGAAAATGGCCGTGTGCACCGGTTCCGCCAGTGCCTTCTCCCAGGAACTTGCAACCCGTGAAAAAGTCATGCAGCTTATGAAAGATCTATCCTAGGAAAATAATTTGCAAAAATCTTCCATATTCAATAAAATATTCAGACTATGAAAGACCATAAATATTTATCACCATCACTTCTGTCTGCTGATTTCGGCGACCTCAAGGGTGCCCTCAAATTGGTAGAAGAAAAAGGAAGTTCATATGTCCATGTTGACGTAATGGACGGACATTTTGTTCCTCAGGTAACGTATGGACAGCCTGTGATTTCGTCAATCCGCAAGTACAGCAGCATTCCTTTTGATGTACATTTAATGGTAGAAAAACCTGAAAATTCAATTGAATCCTATATCGAAGCCGGTGCTGACCTTGTGACATTCCATATCGAAGCCACTGCCCATGCCGACCGTTGTGTTCAGCTTATCCATGAAAAAGGAAAGAAAGCTGGAATCGCCATATGTCCTGCAACACCAGTGTCTGCCATCAGGCAACTTCTTCCGTTTGTGGACCTTGTGCTTGTAATGACTGTAAACCCTGGCTGGGGCGGACAAAAACTTATTCCATATACACTAAAAAAAGTTAGGGAACTTGCCGATATACAGAAAGAGATGGGCTATGAATTTCTCATTTCTGTTGACGGCGGTGTTAACCAGGAAACCCTGAAAGATGTTGTCGAAGCAGGAACTGATATTGTAGTTTCAGGCTCGTCATTTTTCAGGGGGAATTTGGAATGGAATTAAACCGCTCTCATATTCAGAAATTGATTCGTAAACTGATTCTGCTTTGTCTGCCTTTGCTTGCAGTTCCGTGTGGATTCAGTGCTTCTTCTGCGGCATATAGAGATTCCTTTGTGCAAGGGCTTGCGTCATACAAAAAAGGTGAATGGAATGATGCAAGCATTTACCTCAGACAGAGCGTCAAGAGCAGCGAATTTGCCACAGACTCAAACTGGTATATGATCATCATGAGTGAAGTTTATTCCGGTAATTTTGATGCCGCTATAAATGACTGCGATTATTTCATTGATGTCTATCCAGACAGCCAGTTGATTTCTTTTGTTGAATACCAGAGAGGTCGCGCATATCACAGCGTCGGTCTCAATGACAATTCGGTGATGGCATTGAGCAGTTTCTGCAATGAGTATCCTGAAAGCACGATGTATTCATCAGCACTTTACTGGATCGCGGAATGTTTCTACGATGATTATGACTTTGATACTGCAAGGGCACTTTATGAAAGAATCCTTTCAGAATTTCCAGAAAGCTCAAAAAAATCCGATGCTGAATTCAAACTTTATCTTATTACACAGCATGACAGGGAACAGAAGCTTCTTTATCTTCTCAAAATGACAGGTGAGGAATATCTCAATTCACGTGAGCATTATGAAAAGCAGCTTAGAATGATTCAGACTGATGATGATACGGAACTTAGAAAACAGCTTCGTGCTGCAAATTCGCGCATTCAGGAGCTTGAAAGTGGAACTCCTTCAGAAACCAAAGTTTCCTATGAAGAGGGTGGTGAAGGCGAGTATCTGATGGATTCTGTCACAGGTTCAGGTTCTACAGGCGGAACTTCAAGACCAGATGAGGAAGTTCTATCCCTTAAAGCAAAGGCAGCCCTCATCCAGAGACTTTTGAACGAAAGAAATACAAAAGAGGCCAAATAATGAAGAAGAGTTTGATCAGAATAATTGCCTTTCTCTCAATGATGTTGATGGGCACCTCTCTTTTGTTTGCCCAGTCAGAGGATGGTTTTCAAGCGGAACAGGCGGAAGCTCCCGTAACTGAAGAACACGATATCCGTGATGATCCTGACTATAAATATTTTGCCCATGACTCAAATGGAAATTATGTAAGGGATGGCGCAGGCAACCGTGTGCGCGTCGGTCGTCCGATAACAAATCCAAATCAGATTCAGTATGTCCAGCATACAAGAAATCTCATTGAAATTGAAAAGGATGACATTCATCTCATTCTTGATGGTGACGCAGGAACTTTCGGTCTTTACACCGTTGCGGAGAAGGGAAACTATGTGCCTTTGCTCTGTCCACGAGATTCCTTCATCTCATCATATTTCACTGTGAAGGTTGGAAACAAGGAATACAAATTGCAGTCGTCAAGCGACATCAAGACGGAAGCAAGAAACACTCCTCTTGGTGCCCAGATGGCATACCTTATTTCAAATGAAGTTCAGGTTGTTCTTGATTTTACACTCATGCCATCAATCGCAACTTCAAGCAGAATTGACATGATCAGAATGACTGTCTTTGTTATCAATATTGGAAGAACCATCCAGTCATTCGCAGTGAAGGGAATTTTTGACACGACACTCGGTGAAAATACACCTGCACATTTCTCCACAGCTTTGAGAAGATCCATTAATTCAGAAATCCAGTTCCAGTCAATGGACGAAGAACTGTGGATCCGTTCATCAAACAAGGATGCGGCGATCCAGTTCCTCTTTGGTGGAAAGGAGATTTCTAAAACTGAGTACGTCACTTTGGGATGTCTGGACAAGATAGACAGCTCTTCATGGGTTCCGGCTGTGCAGACTTCAAAAAGCTTCAATTCAGTTACTTCCTACAACAATTCGGCAATTGCTGTAAACTGGCCTTCCGCTTATCTTGATACATTCAGGACTTCAAGTTATGGATTCTACATTTCAGTAGCTTCCGGAAGCAATGTTCCTGCGGGGCTCCAGTTCCTTTCTGATCTTGAAAACGGAAAGACGGCTCTTGGTTCAGCTGCGAAAAATGGCGCTGCAAAAACCAGTGTCGCTCCAAAACCAACTCCGCTTACAAAAGAGGAATTCGATAAGGTCACTCCAAATATTCTTGACAATCTTCCTGCTTCTTCAAAAGAGGCTTTTGTAAAGACAAGGGAAATTTCCGAGGCTCAGCTTGACCCTGACTACATTCAGGATCTCATCGAAAGAATCAATTCTCTCAAGGACGGAGTTGATGAAAACCAGGATGTAGAATTCAGATCTCTTCACGAAGAACTCGATTCGATTTTGAAAAGACTTGGAGCCGGAAGATAAAAATGGCACGTTCATCCCTGGATACAGCGAAATACCTTCTCAAACGCAGAAAATTTCAGATGGCCATCCGCTTTCTTGAGAACTGTGAGGAAGAATATGAAGGTGTCGCTGATTATTATGTGACATTCGGAATTGCTTTTCTTTACGCTGACATTGCGGGCAAGGCATCCGAAATGTTCAGAAAGGCCAGGGAGATTTCCGTTCAGAACACAAGGCTTTTGCTTGGACAGGCTGTTATTTTCATGCGCCGTGGTGAAACTGGAAAGGCTGTGGAATATTATCTGCAGGTTCTTGAAAATGATCCTGGTAATGAAACTGCTAAGGCTGCCCTTGAGTTCATCAGAAAAGACGGTGAACTTGAGACAATCGTCAAAATGACTGAAACCGGCGAGATCCGCAAATTTTACCCTCCGCTTGGAGTAAATCCAAACATCATCAGAAACTGCATTCTTTCAGGTCTTCTGCTTGGTGCTGTATGTTCCGCTATGATGATCTATAAGCCAAAGCCAAGACTTGTTCCTGTGGAAAAAAATACCATCGAACAGAAATTTTCTTTGTCTGAAGATGAACTTCTGAGTGCTGTTCAGCTGAATGCTGCTGAAGGTGAATTCAAGGTTTCTTTGACGACAAAAGAAATCCAGAAATCATTCAGTGATGCAAAAAAATATTTTGCAGCTTCCCGTGACAACGCATGTCAGGTTGAACTAAACAGGATAATAAACAGCAATGCTTCCATGCACATAAAACAGAAGGCCCAGTCTGTTATGGATCTTCTTCAGGAACCTACTTTTGATTCCCTCAAGGATAATTACCCGTACAATACGGTTGCGGAAAATATTCATCTCTATCTTGACTGTTATGCGATCTGGGATGGAATGGTTACAAATTCAGTTTTTTATGAAGACGGTTCATGGAGATGTGATCTTCTTGTTGATTATATTCCAAGTGAAAACAAAAACTTTCAGGTTGGCCTTGTCCATGTGGTTTTTGACAAGGCTCCTCAGCCTTCGGTTGATGAATCAAAGCCTGTCAGATTTCTTGGTAAAATCACCCAAAGCGGAAAGGATGTTGTTCTTTCAGGGAGGGCTGTCTACCAGCAGCTTAGAGGCAACAAACTTAAATAGAAAATTGTACTGAAATTTTGTATAATTGGCTGGCCTTTGACCGGCCATTTTTTTTGGAGATAAAAATGAAAGAATTTTTGCCTTATGACACTGTTAGGGTTGATGCCCTGAAACTTGCACACAAGATCTATCAGGAAGATGAATTTGTTCCGGATGTAATTTATGCTTCACTTCGTGGTGGTGCCTACATGGCAAATGTAATAAGCGAGTATTACAAGGTTGCTCTTAAGAACCACAAGCCTGTTCTTTTTGCCGCCGTTGTTGCCCACAGCTACACCGATGTTTCACAGCATACGGGAGTTCACATCGACGGATGGACCTATGCTCCTGAATACCTGAGGCCTGGAGACAAGATCCTTATTTGCGATGACATCTACGACTCGGGAAGGACAATTGATTTTCTTGTAAACATTTTTATTGAAAAAGGTGTTCCAAGGGAAAACATCAAAGTTGCCGTTCACGATTATAAAATTTATGCAGACAGGGAACAGCCTCCTATCAAGCCTGATTACTGGTGCAGAAAATTTGATATTTCTGATTCAGCAAACAATCCATGGATCAACTACAACAGTCATGAACTTGTGGGTCTTACAAAGGAAGAACTGGAAGAAAATTTCTATAAGCCATATCCGGAACTCCGTGAAGTTCTGGAGCCTATTTTTAAGGACAATTAAAAGATTATGAAAAAGATTCTGTCAGCCGGTATTGTTTTTTTCTTTGCCTCTTTTCTTGCATCTGCCTTTTCAGAAAAGGACATCATAAGTCCTGCCAGAGGTCAGTGGTGCAATCAGCAGGTTCTTGTCCTGGATTCTTCCAGCGCCCTTGAACTTTACTATTCTTTTTCTGGAACTGATCCTTTTGTCTCTGGTTTTGCCTATGACGGTCCGGTTCTTATAGAAAAAAAAGGTGATGTCTGTGTGCGCATCGGTGCTGTTGACTTTGACGGGAATAAAAAGGAATTTGAAATCGACTACAGAATCGTGCCTTATGAAAATTCCGTCGCATCCCAGGAGTGCCGTACTTTTGCTGAAAAGAATTTTGACTCTTCTCAGATCATTTCTTATACAGGCGGAACTGAATACGTGCTGCCAAAAGAATTTTCATATTCTTTTGACAACGGTAGAAAACCTTTTCTTGATGGACCCATAACTCTTGATTCAAAAAATTGCCTTGACCGCTATGTACCTTTCATTGTTTCAGATGGAATAAACAGCTGGCATTCGGTCATACATGTACTGCCGTCCGTGAAGAAAAGCAATGTTGCCGTAAAGGTTCCTTTTGAAATCAGAGACTGGAACACTTTCGCTTTCACCGACAGAAATTACATCTATCAGCTTGATGACGGTATGTGGAGCAACGACTCCAAGGAAATCGAGATCGACCGCAAGAAAACTCATGTGGTAAAATTTCAGTCTGTGGATTACAAAGCCGGAAATGCAATCTATGGATTCACGATTCCTGTAAAGCCTTCCTACTCAAAAGTTGTGAGAAAAAATGGTTCCATTGAATTCAAAATCAAAAGTGATGAAAACTATTGCTTTGAAAACGGAGAGAAGTCGATTGTCGTTGATGTTTTCAAAGGTGAGGAAATTTCTTCTGTATTTGAACCTGCTGTTTATTTTGACGGTAATTTTCAGGGACGCGGGAAATTTAAGTTTTCCATTGACAGATTGGCTCCTGAAAATCCAGTGATTCTATCTTCTGATAAAAACCCTCTTTCAAGAAGTTCCGTGGTGCTCAACATAAAGAGCAGCTCAGAAGACGATGTTTTCTATTCAATAAGTGAACCTCTTTATTTTGAAGGCATCTATGAAGATGTGGATTTTTCAAAGATCAAGAAAGGTTCTAAATATAGGAAATATGCTGGTAATGATATTGTCATCAGATCATCTCCGGATAAGGCAACTGTCTACAAGGTGTCCGCCTATGCCAAGGATAAGGCCGGAAACAGAAGTGATGTTGTGGAACATAGGGTGATTCTTGATGAATTGAATTATTATCTTTCTTCAACTGCATCAAATTCAAAGAAAGCTGACGGTTCCTTCGTCAATCCATTCAGCTCTTTTGACCAGGCTCTTGAGGTCATCAACAGTTCTGATAAAGAAACACGTCTTCATGTCAACGGTACATTCATCCTTGACAAGGGTTTCTATTCAATCAACAAAGACTGTAAAATCAAGGGAATCAATTGTCGTCTTGTGCTTGGAGAAAATTCTGTCATTGAAATTTCTGATGCAAAAGTTTCCATCGAAAGCTGCTATATTGAAAAACAGAATAAAAAAGCTAATGAGATCGTCTCGGTTCTTAAGGCAAAGAACTCAGTGCTCAGACTGAAGGATTGTGAGATTTCCGCATCTGCCTATGAGAGTTGCATTTTGATCGAAACCTTAGACTCAAGACTTTCTGCACTTGACTGCGGATTTACTGTGAAATCTGAAGGCGGGGCATTGGGGATTTCCGCTAAAAATGGAATGCTTGAAGCCAAGGGTTGCCGATTTACTTCTGTCGGAGATTCTTCCGTGAACGTAAAGGCTTGCGGTTGTGAATGCAGAATCGCTGATTCATCAATGACCGTCATCGGTGGCATCTGCCGCGGGGGTGACTTTACAGGCTGCAGGGTTTCTCTTGATGGTGTTTCTGTCTCTGCAAAGTCTGAACTTAAGCTCAAGGCTTCTGTACCTTTCGGCCGTGATGAATCTACTGTCTACACAAAATTCAGCAAGGTGACGTCAAAGGGGTTTTAGACGATGGATTTCAATTTTTTCGCCGGCCTTGATGAAGCGGGCAGAGGACCTGTTGCAGGTCCTGTAAGTGCGGCCTGTGTCATACTTTCGCCTGATTTTCCTGTGGAATTTCTGAATGACAGCAAGAAACTCACGGAAAGGAAAAGGGAGAAAATTTTTCCGCTGATAAAAGAAAAGTGCTGCTGGGGTCATGCATATGTTGAGCATGATGAAATTGACAGGATAAATATTCTTCAGGCATCCTTGAAAGCCATGGCCCTTGCATATGAGCAGATGATTGCAAAGCTTCCGGAATGGTGCAGGAAGAACGGCATCGAGATGATAGATGATGTCAGAAAAATCCAGGCCATGACCGACGGAACTTTTGTTCCTGAAATTGACTGCAACGTTAAGTGCGAGGCCAAAGCTGACGGTAACTATCCTGCAGTAATGGCCGCAAGCATAATCGCAAAAGTTGAGCGGGATCATCTTATGGTTGAATACGATAGAAAATATCCAGAATATGGTTATGCAAAACACAAGGGGTATCCGACTGCAGCTCATCTTGAAGTCATACGGCGGATCGGACCATCTCCAATTCAGCGTTTAAGCTTTAACATCGACAGAAAAAAGAAGAAATAAAAAAAAGGATGACAAGCAGGTTTTCCTGTGTGTGCATCCTTTTCATGTTTTAAATATTTTTTCAGAAATTATTACTTTGCAACCGTTTCCCAGGACAAAGTTTCCAGCAATCAGTATTCTTCTGAATCAGATGGCTTGCGCTTTGAAACAACGTGGAGTCTCCCATCCTTCTTTGCGGCCTTTCTTTCAGCTACAAGACGGCTTTCTCCCTTGCGGCGGTAGATTTTCTTTGCTGGTTCTGCATCGCCGTTTTCAGCATTCTGGGCTGCATACTTTGCTTCCTTTTCAGCCTTCTTTTCTGCGCGGATCTTTGCTCTTTCCTTTTCTTCTTTTTCGATGAACTTGAGAGATTCATCCATTCCGCCAAAGAACTTCTTCATGTCTTCTGCAAAAACAACAATAGCGCGGCGCTCATCATCTCCATCCTTTATTTTGCTTTCTACGATCTGCAAAAATACATCGCCGTTGCGGTTTTCCTTTACATTGAAAAAATAGTTTCTTTTGTCCAACGAAACCTGTGTTGTAAAGAGTTCCCCACGAATTGCCATAGCTTCCTTCCTTAAAAATGTAACTGGATTGTAAAATAAGATGACCTGAAAACGGGTCCCGAATGAGTAGAAAATATCACTATTGAAAAATAAATTCAAGTGGCCTTTGGTGGTATTTCAATCAGTGGAAGAAAGTCTGGCAGACATCCAGGACTGCTTCAAGAAGATCGTCCATGGCCTGCTTTGTTGTGTCATGCCCAAAGCTGAACCTTACTGCGCTTTCCTTTTCTTTTGCCGGAATCTGCATGGTGTCGAGTATAGGACGTGAGTGATGTCCTGCGGAACAGGCACTTCCTGTTGAAATGTAGAACCCTTTGCTGCTTAATGCCCGTTCCATGACCTGACCTGGGATTCCTGGAAAGGCTGCCTGAACTACCCATGGTGAAAACTCTGCTGAAGTTTCAGATCCACGGCAATGGGGAATCATGACACAGCCTTTGATCCTCATCAGTCCTGCAATGAATTCATCCGTCCATTTTTTTTGTGTCTCGTAGCGTTTAATGGAATCCGGCTTCTTGTCAGAAATGCAGTACTTTGCAAGGCACTGTGACATAGCTTCTGCGCCAAACAGGTTTTCTGTTCCGCTGCGGATGTTTTTTTCCTGTCCGCCGCCTTTGAGAAAGGAGTCGAAGCTTTTTGCAAGGTATAGAATACCGATGCCGCGTGGACCGCCGATCTTGTGTGCGCTGAAGGCGGCGCTGTCGATACCGGCATGGTTCAGGTCAAGCTTGATTTTTCCTGCGGCCTGTACGCAATCTACATGGAAAAACGGTTTTCTTTTTCCAGCAGCTTTTTCTATGAGTGCGTCGGCGATTTCGTATATAGGCTGAACTGCTCCAGTTTCATTGTTTACGGCCATTACTGTAACGAATGAAGTGTCTGCTTCTACTGCCTGTACAACAGCTTCCGGCGTGATGATTCCGTCTTTGTTTGGATTGACTGTGATCGTCTTCCATCCGCAGTTGGTCATCATTTTTGCCATTTCGCGGAGGGCAGGGTGTTCTATGGCACTGAGCACTACGCTGCCTTTCTGTGGTCTTGAAAGAACACTTGTGAGGGCAAGATGATCGCTTTCGGTTCCGCCTGAAGTAAAGAAAATTGTATCAGGTTTTACGTCAAGGGCATTTGCCGCACGGGCTCTTGCTTCCTCGAAAACTTTGCGTGCATCAGTTCCTGCTTCATGGATGCTTGAAGGATTTCCCCAATGTTCAAGGGAAATCTTAAGGGCATTGCTTACGATTGCTTCGTCGACTGGAGATGTTGCCGCATAGTCAAAATAGTGTTCTTTTGAAATCATCGTCTTACCTTTTATTTGAGGACCTGAAGGATTTTTTCGTCCGTAGCTTCGATTATTTTTGTGCTCTGAGGTCCATCCTGGATAATGAGCTTTATTGCACTGGACATGTTTTTCTTGTCTTTTCGCATTGCCTCAAGAATTTTTTCAGCCGGAACTTTTGCAGCTGCGACGTTGTATCCGTAACTGGCAAGAATATTGATTCCATCGTCGGCAAATTCTCTGCTGCATATACCGTTTCTTGCACCGTATTCAAAGGCACGTGCCATACCCCATGCAACGCCTTCTCCGTGGGTGATTTCTCCAAGTCCGCTGACAGATTCGAGCGCGTGTCCAAAAGTATGGCCCAGGTTGAGGAAAGCTCTGTTTCCTTTTTCCTTAGGATCTTCGTGTACGATTTTTGCCTTTGCCTTGGAACATCCGGCAATGAGTCGGTCAAGAACATCATCGTCCCGTGAAAGAACCTTGTCTTTTTCATTGCGGAAAAGGTCAAGCATCTCAGCGTCAAAAAGGAATGCTGTCTTGATGGCTTCCGCAAGGCCTGATATGTATTCCCTTTCCGTAAGTGATTTTACAAACTGACTGAATACATGGAGTTTCTTTGAAGGCCAGAAGGCACCAATCATGTTCTTGTAACTGTCAAAATCGCATCCTGTTTTTCCGCCCACTGCAGCATCAACGTCTGCAAGCAATGTTGTTGAAACGAATTCACAGTCGACGCCACGTTTGAACATGGATGCCGCAAATCCAGTCATGTCGGTGATTACTCCGCCACCGATGGCAACAAAAAGACAGTTGCGGTTGAAGTTGCTGTTCAAAGCTGCCTTGACGATTTCAAGAACGCTTTCGATTGTCTTGAATTTTTCTCCAGGTCCGATGATGCAAAGTGTGTCAGTTCCGTTTCTGTAGACCAGTGATGTTCCGTTTTCCTTGATGGAACCGAATGTATCTGTATTAGCTTTGAAATATTCTATGAAATTTCTGTTGCAGTCCAGTGATGCGATTGTCGTGTCCGTAACAAAAAGGCGGTTCTGTCTGCTTTCTGATGATAGGTAAAGTTCATAGATGTCTGGAGTTCCGCTGTAGAAAGAAATCTCAGTACTTCCAAAACCTGAGTCTTCAGGAAACTCAAGGATAAATCTGTCTTTCGCTGTAATCATGGCAGACATGATAATATTATTGAAGAAAATATTCAATTTGAGAGTTAATTACACAGCCTGTGGGCTCCTTATAAAAAAATAACATCGATTCTTTGATTTTGATTGTTTATGTGTCATAATATAGGGCATGCGTTTAGGAATGCCTGTAACTCACATGGAATATGAATATTCTCAAAAGCTTCTCAATGGAGTAAAGAAATTCTCCAGAGATACGGGCACTGATTTTTTTGTCTTTTCTTCCAGGGAACCAGGAGCTAGGGGATTTGCGTTTTCATATCAGGAATGGGCTGTTTCCAAATTTTTCAATAAGGAAAATGTGGAAGGCCTTGTTTTTCCAACGGCGGCTCTCACCAGATATGTCACCGAAACTGAGATGGTTGATATCGCAAAAAAAATCGACGGATCGGTTCCTATGGTCTCTCTTGTTACCGAGATTCCCGGAATTCCTTCAATCATAATAGAATCTGAAAAAGCATTCAAGGCGATGATTGAACATCTCATTGTTGAGCATGGTAGAAAGAATTTTCTTTTCATGGGAATTGTCAGCAAGAGTCCTGATATAGTCAACCGATACCAGTGGTTCTGTGAAGTTCTTTCTGAGCATGGATTGACTCTTGCGGAAAATCATCTGCTGTATGGCATGTATACATCATCCAGTGCCAGAAAACTCATGGTAGAGAATTTTCCCGCAAAAGATTTCGTAGATTTTGATGCAGTTGTCTGTGTTACCGATGACATGGCTCTTGGCGTAATTTCTCACATGAAGGAATTGGGGATTTCTGTTCCAGATCAGGTCTGTGTCTGCGGCTTTGACAATACAGTCCGTTCCGAATATTCATTCCCCAGTCTTTCTACGATAAATCAGTTTGTGCCGGAACAAAGTTATGAAGGTGCAAGGATTCTTGTTGACAGAATCAGAGGACTCAAAACTGATCCAGTGGCAGTCATCCATTCTGAATGCTATTTCAGAGGCAGTTGCGGATGCATTCCTTATGATTCAAAGTACATTGCGAAAAATGAATTCGATGAGTATATTGAACGAGGTAAAGACTTCTATGATTTTGCATACTCTTCCTTCTTTGTTCATAACGACCAGAATCTTAGAATTCTTGAGTTCACCGAAGATCTGCAAAGTGATCTTTCTCTAGATGCCTTGAGCCTTAGACTTGAAAAATATCTTTTAAATTTCGATATAGGGCAGAGTGCCATCTGTCTTTACAAGCGTCCTGTTCCGGTGGAAGAAGGTCAGGATTATAATCTTCCTGACAGTGCAAGAATTTTCTTTGCCCATGATAGGGAAAGTCTTTTTACGATCGTAAACAGAAAAGAATATTTTGATTGCAGCAAGAAGCTTTTGCCGGGCAACATGCTTGATGATTACAAAGGTGTGAATGTCGTAAGGGTTCTCTATCACGGAAAGTATCAGTATGGCTATATGATCATGTCTCTTGGCTGCTATGAAGTTGAAGAGTACATGCTCATCTATTCAATGATTGCGAAGTTCATTGCCAATGCCTATGAAGTGAGCTGTTCCGAAGAAATAAAATCCGACCTTACGGAAAAGAATCAGAGCCTTTCCAAGCTTTCAAAAACCGATGAACTTACAGGCATCCTCAATCGCCGTGGTTTCATGCTCGCGGCCCAGCAGGAACTTTCTCTTGCTGCTGAACTGGGTAAAACTGGTCTTGTCATTTATGGTGACATAGATGGCCTTAAAAATATAAACGACACCTATGGTCACGATGCCGGTGATAGAGCCATCCTTGCGGAAGTTGAACTTTTGAGAAAGACTTTCCGTGCGGCAGACACCATAGGCCGTCTCGGTGGTGATGAATTTGCCATTCTGTCAATTTCTCTTTCCATGACTCACTTTCTTGTCATCAAGAAAAGGCTGGAGGATCTTTGCGATGAATGGAATAAAAATACCAGTGAGGAATTCCGAATTTCCATAAGCCTTGGTGCCGCTGTATTCAACAATGAAAACTGCATTCTCTCAGATCTTCTCAAGACTGCTGATGAAGAGCAGTATAAAGAAAAAAAGTCAAAGAAAGCTGCGAGAAATTAAAGTCCGTCATTGAAAATCCGGTTTATTATAATATACTTTTTGCATGCGGATCGGAATGACTTTATCACATCTTGAATACGAATATTCTCAAAGATTACTTGAGGGTGCAAAAAAAAGTATGTCGAGGAAACTGGAAATGATTTCCTTGTCTTTTCATCTGAAGAACCGGAATCCAATGAATATGATTGATGGACATCAAAGAAGAAGGCTGAAAGAAAATGATTGAGCAACTGTTTGCGCAGACAGAGTTTCCCATCCATTGATTTTTAGTCCGTTCAGAATAGAATTGAGTTATGACAGTTTTTGAAAGCATTGATTCACTTGTAGGCTATGGCCTTTCGACGGGACTCATCGAGGAAGACGACATTGTTTATGCAAGAAACCGTATCCTCGAGGTTTTGAAACTTGACTCTTATGAAAGCAAGGATGCTGCGTGTTCAGTTCCGGCTGTAAAGACCGAAGAACTTGAGCAGATACTTAAATCACTTCTTGATTACGCCGCTGCCAGTGGACTTCTGGAAAATGACAGCGTGGTCTATCGCGATCTCTTTGATACTAAACTTATGTCATGCCTTGTTGCGCGACCTTCAGAGATCCGTAGAAAATACAAGATGCTTTATGAAAAATCACCGGAAAAAGCAACCGACTGGTATTATAAATTCAGCCAGGACACGGATTACATTCGCCGCTACAGGGTCTGCAAGGATGTAAAGTGGAAGTCGAAAACCGAATACGGTGACATGGACATTACCATCAATCTTTCGAAACCAGAAAAAGATCCAAAGGCAATCGCAGCGGCTCTCAATGCACCAAAGGGTGGTTATCCTGCATGCCTTTTGTGCAAGGAAAATGAAGGGTACTCTGGCCGCGTAAATCATCCTGCACGTCAGACCCACCGCATCATTCCTTTTGAACTTTGTGGAGAAAAATTTGGTCTCCAATATTCACCTTATGTTTACTACAACGAGCACTGCATTGTTTTTGCAATGGAACATGTTCCCATGTCGATCACAAACATGACCTGGCGTTATCTTCTGGACTTTGTAAAAATCTTCCCTCATTACACAATCGGTTCCAACGCGGATCTTCCTATTGTCGGCGGTTCAATTCTGACACACAATCATTTCCAGGGTGGGCGCTATGAATTTGCAATGGCCAAGGCTCCTGTTGAAAAGGAATTTATGATTTCCTGTTTTGAGGATGTGAAGTGTGGAATCGTCAAGTGGCCTATGAGCGTCATTCGTTTAAGCGGAACTGACAGTGAACGCATTGCCATGCTTGCCGACAGAATCCATGAAAAGTGGAGGGGCTATACCGATGAGTCTGCCTTCATTTTTTCTGAGACCGACGGAACAAAACACAACACCATAAACCCAATCGTACGCCGCCGTGGTGATCTTTTTGAACTTGATCTTGTTCTCCGCAACAACATTACAACAGAAGAACATCCTCTTGGTCTGTATCATCCCCATGCTGAACTCCATCACATCAAAAAAGAAAACATCGGGCTTATTGAGGTGATGGGACTTGCCATCCTTCCAGGCCGCCTCAAGACTGAACTTGCAGACCTTGGAAAAGCAATTGTCGATGGAAGGGATATTTCAGCCGACGAAGTTCTTTCAAAGCATGCGGAATGGATAAATGAATTCCTTCCAAAGTACAAGGATGTAAATGCCTCTAACATAGAAAAAATCCTTCAGGATGAAATTGGTCTTGTTTTCTCAAGGGTTCTTGAAGATGCCGGAGTCTACAAGCGCACTCCAGAAGGCATGAAAGCTTTTGAAAAATTTGTGAAGTCTCTTTAGTCTATAAGGCAAAGCTTTAGTTTCATTTTCTAAAACAGGCTATACACGAATTGAGTATCAATTCGTGGGGCGAAAGTTACTGAAGGTGCAGATTACTAAAAGGCAAAGTCTTTTGACAGCCTGTACACGAATTGAGTATCAATTCGTGGGGCGAAAGTTACTGAAGGTGCAGATTACTAAAAGGCAAAGTCTTTTGACAGCCTGTACACGAATTGAGTATCAATTCGTGGGGCGAAAGTTACTGAAGGTGCAGATTACTAAAAGGCAAAGTCTTTTGACAGCCTGTACACGAATTGAGTATCAATTCGTGGGGCGAAAGTTACTGAAGGTGCAGATTACT
>SAMEA3663241__coassemble_210_pt1 | contig 15708 bp, 16 predicted proteins | sample SAMEA3663241__metabat2_high_PE_014 | metagenome-assembled genome bin SAMEA3663241 (sample SAMEA3663241) | pig gut metagenome | biome: pig gut; feature: pig-associated habitat; material: faeces | place: China | collected 2013
GACTCAGCAAGAAAACATGGGATAAACGCCTTTGAAGCTGTAAAACTTGCCTTTGCTGGAACTCCTGCATTATGCCTAGGATTTTAGGTGCTGAATAGTTACCTTATTTTCTTATTATATATCATTTTCTGTGAATTAGCACATATTTTACACGGATATTTATAAAAATCTACATTCTGTCTAGCGGACTTACCATGCCGCCAGTCCCGCGGTTCAGAACATGAGTATAAATCATGGTGGTGCTCATATCGCTGTGACCGAGAAGTTCCTGGATGGTGCGTATGTTGTAGCCTGATTCTAGCAGGTGACTTGCAAAGGAATGGCGGAAAGTGTGGCATCTGGCGTTTTTGTTGACTCCGGCTTCGAGAATGGCGTTTTTTACGGCGCACTGCATAAGGGATTCGTCTACGTGCCAGCGTCCTTCCTGACTTGTCAATTCATTCTTCCAGCGGTTTTTCTGCGGAAAGAGCCACTGCCATTTGAGTTCCTTGCTGCCTGAAGGATATTTTGAGTCAAGGGCATTGGGAAGGCTTACGGCTCCGAATCCTTCGTCCAAATCTTTCTGGTGAATTTTTCTGACTTCCTCAATCTGTTTTTTTAGGTTTTACTTGAACGACTATATGTGTTTGATTCAGGACGCGTTTCCTGGAATCCTTTTTCTGAATTGCGATTCAGGCTTTGCTTTTTTATTTTGAACGGGAACTTTATTTTTTTCTCACAAGAAAGACTGTTTTTTCTAAAAAAACAGCCCTAAGTTGTATTTTTTAGAATTAGTATTGACAACTTGGGGCCTTATATGTGTTATGTGCTATTACATCATCGCAATTTGTATTCTTTTTCCGAACACACTTGCAACTTTTTGCAAAGTAGAAAGCCTTATGTCCTCAGAATGATTTTCCATTCTTGAAATGACGCTTTTTTTTGTTTCCAATTTTTATGCAAGCTCTTCCTGTGTCATTCCGCTTTCAAGGTGCATTTCTTTTATCATCGCTCCGATTTTAAAATCCTCCTCCCGGCTGTATTTGAATACAATGTTTTTATTCGCCAGCTGGTAGAAAAATTTGAAAGCGCATCATAGTTGAACTTTGTAAAGCCGTCTTCAAGAATGTCTTTGACTAATTCATCTGGAAGATGAGTAAAATATCGGGTGAACATGTTCATTCCATCGCTTTTTTCATACCATGCTTCGTAGCCTTCTTCATCAAAAGTTCTTTAAAAAAAAGATTCATAGTAGGAATTTCGCAGAATTAATCGTCGAAAGCACCGCTTAATATAAGTCCACCGACAACCAGTATAACAAGATTACCAAGTTTTACTTTTCCAGGAATTATTGGAAGAGCAGCAATAAAGGCTAGAATATTGTTAAAAAATGGGAAGTTATTTTCCGCATCAATCATCTTTGCGATTATGAAAACTACATATAATCCCCAACATATAAAAATAATGATTTTTAAAAGTTTGTATAAAAATCGTTTAATCATATTTTCATACCTCCTGATATGTTGTGACTTTTGTTAATGGCAAAGCAATAAAAATACAAAAAAAGAAAAGGTTTTAGAAATCAAGATTTTTGGTACTATACCACTCTGACATTCGTTGCTTTACATTGAATCTTGTTTCTACCATCTCCTCATCTATAAAACCGAAAAGCTTTTTCTGTAAAAAAAATTATTTTTTTAGCTTCTACATTTTTTTTTGTAATTAAGTTTCATAAGATAAAAACTAAGCTTTTCAACCGGCGTTGCCTGCTCAAGGCTTTCTCGCTGAGATTCCACAATCAGCCCCATAAAATTCGTAGAAAGAAGATGCATGTTACAGGTCAAAAGCCTTAATGGATTCTTTTTTCCAACTCGCCTAGCATTAGATTTTTCTTTTGCCATTTACCTTCTCATATTGTTATCGTTTTTTCAGCTTCTTTTGCTTTTGCCTTCCATTCTGCAGCTTTTTCAGGATTAAAAAGCGGATTTTCAGGATTTTTATTCTCATAGAGAGCGGCAAGTTCCTCCATATTCAGAATAACGGCAAATGGGGCAAGGTCATTTTTTGGTGTTTTAGAAACCTCATAGGCTGCCAGCCGCCATTTTTCTTCTTCACGAAAATGTTCTTCCGTTAAATCTTTTTCATCAGAGCTTATTCTTTTTATCATCGCACGGATTGCAAGACCTTCCATAGCCCATGGGCTTCCAAGACTAGCAGCCTTTTCAATGTAAAAAAGTGATTTCTCTTCGTCTTCGTCTAATGACTGAAAGATGAAATATAAATCCATTAGGGCAAGAATGTTTTCTTTTTCAGCCATGTCTTCCAAAAAAGCAAGGTTCTTTTCAACATCATGTCCGTCCTCAACTTCAAGGGCGGCAAGCTCAATTTTTGCATCAAGACTTCCTGTTTGAACCTTTTTGTGAAGTTTTTTAATGTCTTCGTCTTTGAGATACTGTGAATGATTAATTCCTGGATTTTTCATATTTTATTTTACCTTTTTAATGCATGTCTTCCATGCCATTTTTTCAATACTGAATTTTCTTCTTCCCCGGGACTTGCGTTTCTGTCAATACGTTCCTGGACGATTTCCTTTCCACGAACCTCTATGCAGATTTTGTACTGTCCATCTTTTTGGACATAAACAATCGTACATTCTTTTTTCCGAACTCCTTCACCATAACTTGCAACGCAGTTGTGAAGTGTAGTTCCTATTTCGCAAAGCTGATAACTATCTTTTGGCAGACGAAAGGAATAGCCGTCTATGTCGTCTTCAAGTTTTTCCTGCTCCCGGCTGTATTTGAATACAATGTTTTTATTCTCCAGCTGGTAAGAAAAATTTGAAAGCGCATCATGGTTGAACTTTGTAAAGCCGTCTTCAAAAACATCTTTCTTCAGTTCTTCTGGAAGATACTTAAAATACTTGCAGAACATACTCAGTCCATCGTTTTTTTCAAGCCAATCTTCATCATAAGCAGGTTTTAAAAAAAGATTCATTGTAGGAATTTCTCCCCGTCTTTTTATACATTTTTTGCAAAAGAAAACAAAATTTTTGCGTATAAAGCCGTTTATTTCATCAATATTCTTTTTGTTTTCTATTACACGGTTGTAAAGGTTTATGTCCTTAAATCCTGCGTCCTGCAAGCGCATGTACGAAATCAAAACTTGAGGATGTTCAGAAAATGATTTTCGCAAAATCCGATAGTTTTTTATGTGTGCCTTTCTTAAAAAACGATTCAAAACCTTAGTGTCTTTGCGGCTGTATTTAAAGTGAAACTTCATGTGATAAAGTTCCTGGCTCATAAGAACTTCGTAAAGCAGGGGCTCACAGGGAAGTTTTGTTAAAATATACATTTCCGAAAGATAATATTTTTTTTCTGTATTCTTGTTTTCTATAACGGAACCATATAAAGAAGGCGGTGTAGCAAGTCCTGTGTATTTTTGGGCAAGAAGGCAGAGTTTTTCATGGGCAGCTTTTAAAACAAGCGAAGGAAGAATTTTCCTTTCAAGGTCTCTGAAAAAACTTAAAACACTTTGATAAGTATGATATGGCTTGTGACTTTTATCCAACTTCTTTATTTCTCTTTCTGTGGACAAAAACTCATGAATGTTCCATGCAAAATCACAAAAAACTTCACCTTTTTTCATGTCAAAGAAAAGACTTTCTTCCCTAAAAGCAGGTTCTTCATCAATCGGAGAAATTTGCTCTTCTCTTTTGGCACGGTCAAACATCATAAAAGAAATTTTTAAAGTGAGGTTTTTATAATCAACATAGATTTTTGCGCCGGCATAAATTTTTGACACATTCTCTTTGTCATAAAAATTTTCCCGCATATAAAAAAATCTTTTTCGTTTTTCAAAGAAGATTAAAAAATTCTGCATTTCTTCGGGAGATAAATCTTCAATGTCAATCTCATGATTTTTTGAAGGAACTATGCTTTCTGCAGACACAATATTTTTTGGACGCTTGGGAATCTCTGCAAATTCAACTGGAATAGTGTCATCGCTTTCTTTTGGAATGCTTTCCGCTGCTTTCCATTTTTTTTCGCTTTCGTCATAAATATAATTTGAATCGTTATATTGATTTTTTGGCCAGACAGGAATGATTTTCTTTTCCCTGTCTGCTTTTATAAAATCAGATGAGTTTAAATCTCTGTAAAAGTAAATTGTTTCCTGCATTTTGTTTTCCTATAAAAACTAGAGGATTGTTTCATCAGCACTGACTGCATGGCTGGAAGGAATTACAATCTCGCCTCTTTCTTCAAGCTGCTTTAAAACCTCCATCATCTTTTTCTGGCTTTCAAGAACATCGTTTTTTCTGACCGGCCCCATAAACTCTATGTCTTGCTGAAGAAGCAAGGCAGCGCGACGGCTCATATTTCCAAATACTTTATCCTGAACGTCTTTAGAAGCACTTATTAAGGCTTTTGCAAGTTCATCATTAGAAACTTCCCTTAGCCACCTTTGAATGCTTCTGTCGTCTATTTGCGTTAAGATTTCCATGTTCACAAGATAGTATTCAAGGTTCATGGAAAGAAGAGGGTTTACGGAAAACAAATCCTCAGATTTTTCCTGCATCACATTCATAAAAAGAACATCTCTGCCACTCAAAACTTCCCCTGCTGCCTTTGCCCCATAAAAGCCTGATTTTTTTAAGACAAAGCCAACCGCACTTAAAACATCTGCGTCGCAATTTTTCTTTTGGGAATAGGAATCCAGCAGGGCGGAAACTTTTTCTTGAACTTCATCCGGCAGTTTTTGCAAGGCGGACTTTCTGCGCTCTTCCGGCAAATAGATTAAAATCTTCGCAAGATTTTCAATGTAGCCTGAAAAGATAAAATCTTCTATAATTGAAAAAGTTTTATTGTTTGCTTCATCAAAGCACTCGGCAATTTTTTTAAGAATTGTGTCGGAGTTTTCACCGCTAGTATCTTCAACAATCAGTGTTTTTTCTTTTGACATAAACTATTCCTCCTTGCCTGGTCCTTATAATATAGTTTTTTTTAGAACTCAAATTTTCAAAAATTTTATAACTATTTCTGTTAACTCAGATTTGGACTTTCATAAAAACAATGTGCTATCGGGAAATCCGTTCCAAAGCGGATTCGGTCTGCAAAGCCAGCCTCTTCAATCTTCTTTTTAGTTTCATCGTCCGTAAATGCAGTGTCGCACACCACATTCGGATATGAGCGAAGCATATAGAGCATATCTTCTAAATGGCGGCAGTGTGCCAGTTGAACCAAAACTTTCGGGTGACCGGCAATAAAGGATTCAAATTTTGAAGGAAGTTCAAAGGAATCAGAACCGGTGTGAATCAAGATAAAAAGAGAATGTTCTTCCGCATAAGAAAAAACTGCCTCGGTCAGACGCCGGGTTTCATCATTATCTAAATTCCATGGGTTTCCCCGGGGGTGAATCTTAAAGCCTTCGTAAGGCAAATCAGACATAGCTTCTTTAATCGTAGCCGCCTTTGACTGATTTTTTACGCCGTGAATTTCAGGAATCACCCAGTAAAGAGGATGAGCTTTCAGGCCGACTTTCTTTGCCTCGTCCAATGCCGTACCGATTTCTTCCCGAATAAATTCATAAAGTTCCCTTGCGGTGGGAAGGGATTTTTGCAAATCAGTATTTCCCTGCACGGCAATGCTTTCCTTGCAATAGCGCCCGGAAGTAGTTGAGGAAAAATATATTTCGTCTGTTCCGCCTGCCTTTATGGAACGAAATACGGCGCCTGGCTCGTAGTAAATTTCGTTCCACTGACCTATATGAACATGCCAGTCCGTCATTCGGTCTATTTTCCCATCGCCTTCAGTTTTGCTTCTCTCCAGTCAAGGACAATCTGCTTATTCTTTGCAGCAACAGCGCAGAAATGACGGTTGATTTCAAGCGGATTTCCTGTAGGGCTTTCGTTGGCATTACGCACCATGCACGGAGCGCAGAAGGCAGCCTTATCACACTTGCAGCATTCGCCATTTCCCAAGTCCTTCATCTTCAAGCTGCGGAGCCACTTGATTTTCTCGCTGTTGTTCCAGATGTTTTCAAGAGTGTCATCGTTGAGATTTCCCAAGACCATTTCCTGCCAGCCTGCACACGGATAGACATTGCCGTTTGCTACCATACAGCAAGACGAAATACCGACTCCACACAATCTACGCTCAGGGTTGAACTGATTTTCATTGCACCTCTGAATAAAATCAGGAGCAAGAATCGCCGTCTGGTAGTCAACATCATCCTTCATAATGTCACTGATTACTTTTCCCGCTTCGTCAACAGTCAGACGGTTTGCAAGATTTTCAGTTTCGTGGTTGTACTGAGCCATCATAATGTAGTCAGTCTGTGCCCGGATTTTGTGTTCATGGCACCAGCGCAGCACATCGCCGTAATCGTCCTTGTTGCCTTTCATCGTAGGGCAGGAAACATGGAGAGGCAAATCGTTTTCGATGAGTTTTAAAATGTTGTCGCGGGTTTTGTAAAAACTTCCCTTAAGCTGTGTAATTGCATCGTGGTGTTCTGGAATCATTGAATAAAGGGAAGTCTGAACGCTTGACACATTACCCTCTTTCATAATTTCAATGATTTCGTCATCAAGAAGCGTGAGATTTGAAAGAATGTTCACATAAAAATCATAATTCTTTGCAGCCCGCAAATACTCCTTGAATTTAGGATGGCACATACATTCACCGCCAGAAAGCGTAACGGAAAGCACTCCCATTTTAGAAAGCTGCTCGAGCGTTGAATAATAAAGCTCATCGGTTATGTTGTAAAGCTTAAACTTGTGCGGAATGTAGCAGTGGACGCACCGTTCGTTGCACTTGCTTGTCAATTCAATCTGAAAGCTCGTCAAATGTGGCTTTCCGTTGAAGTGTTTTTCAAGATATTCCTGCGTTGAAGAATCGGCGCGCTGAATTGTAGGCGTGAAGTCCTCGCGGATTGTCTTTGGCTGCACGGTGTTGTAGGTAAATCCGATGTCTGCCTTGTTCAACTCTTCTTCTGTTTTGCCCTTGACCACAAAGCCGTCAGATACGAGCGTGTCGAAGAACTCCGCCGCATCTTTTTTGATTGTGTCGCGAGGAACATTGTCGTCGGCGAACGATGGCGCGATTTTGTCCACAAGTTCATCGAGCGTCTGCGGCTTTCGGCTCAGCGCGCACAAAAAGACCGTGCCGCTTTCGTTCGTGCAGCGGTCATTGAAAATCCCCGTTGATGTAATATAACCCACTCCGTCGTAATTGCGGATGTAGGTGTCTTTTTTTTGTCTGTAAAGCATTTTAGATTTCCCCTTTGAAAGATTTTTCGCCTAGCCGTTCTTCATACCATTTCAGAGCAGTGTTTCTATCACCGCCATAGCTCGATATGACATAATCCATATAAATCCCAAGCAAATCATACCGTGCGACATCTCTGCTTTCTGGTACGGCCATGTAATAGATATAACTTTCGAGTTCGGAAAGATAATCTTTTTCATTTCTGCCAAGAAGTTTGAAGTTCCTGAACCCCATGTTATAATAAAGTCCGTACACTTCATCGAAAGTCAAATCTGTATCAGGATTGTTTTTAAGACTGCGGTAAAATCCTGCTACATCTGCCTTTGTCCTTAAGCATTCAAAGTTCTGTATTTCTGATTCCGCCATGATATAGCAATTTTTCTTTGATACCAGATCATAGTCCATTTTTCGCATCTTGCACCCGCTTGGGCATTTTTCGTCTATTAGGATTTCAATCTTATCCTTATCTTTGATTCTATCAAGAAACGCCATATTCTTGTTGTCACGCCAGTCAATGACGACTAAATCATATTTTTTTGTCGCCTCGTTGATTTTATTAACATCGCGCTCACAAGCAGTCGTAGAGAGAATGTATTTAAAATTCGGGTAATTTTTCCGAAGATAGTTTTCAAGAATTGGCGAATTGACCAAAACCTCGTTCTTGCCGTTGTTTGCAAGTTTCATTGAAAGATTGCACAAAGTGTCTCCAAGATGTTTTTCTTCAATCGCGCTGTTCGTATAGGTGTATCGTACTGCGATTCCCATATTATTCACAGCCTGAATCGCATTTTGCATTTCATCATATGTCGCTTGTTTTCCAATACGTCTTCGACCGCCGTTCCAAATCATATTGTTGAATGATCCATACACTGCCGGTATATGAATGTTTTCCATGAATCTGTAAGGGAACTCGCGCATATACACAATCATGGAGCGATAGAAATTAAGGAATTTCAAGTCAAAGCCAGGAATGTAAAAATTGATAGTATCCCGACTCGCGGAGTTTTTGTAGACTGCATCGTATTCAAGAGAAACATCTTTCGCATCAAGATCAGTTTCTTTCTCTCCGCTAACTAGAAAGTTTTGCACAACAAGACTGTCATAAAATTCACGCGCGTCGTTCAAAACCACCTCGCGTCCAACGCCAATAAATGTCTTAAGAAGCGTGTCGCAGAGTTGTTCGAGCGTCTGAGCCTTTGGTGTAAGCGCAAACAGAAACACTGCTCCACTTTCATCAACAGCCAGATCTGCATGAGTATCCATATTGACGATATAACCACCGCCATTGTATTTTCTGACACGTACTGCTTTTTTCAGTCGGTAAAGCATGATTATTTTTCTCCTCTTGTTTTTCTTTTTTCTTCTGCTTTTTGCTTTGAAATTTCTTTACCCAAGTACCAGAGAAGTACATCTATTACTTTTGCTTTCGTGTAAAACTGGCAATAGGATTGCATTTCATTTGTATACGCATTAATTTCTTGCACAAAATGAGTTGAGAAATATTCTGCAAACTTCTCAAAAGATTTTCTATTGAAATTAGCAGTTGTTATGCCGTAGTGCTTAACAGCAGTTTTTACAAAATCATCATAGGCAGGAACTATTCCAAGTGTTCCCATGAGTATTTTTGTAACAAGTGTATCAGTCATATTTGAAAGTGGTCTTTTCTGCATCTTATCTGAAGTATATGCAACTTTTAATTCAGTGGTAAGGTTTTCTAAACTTTCCCAACCAGATTCAGAAGGGTTATCCAAAAAATCAAGCCTAAAAAGATTCGTATAATGCAAAATCGTTTTTATTGCAGGAATATGAACTTTATAATCATAGCCCAATAAATCTGTTGAGCCTCTCATCATGCCCCAACTTGCAAGAAAGAAGCCCAAATGCAGGCTAAGATAGTCAATATGCTCACAAGATATTTTCTCGATTTTTCCGTTATTGATATCGCCAAAGACGGAAGAAAATTGCACTATACAATGTTCCCATGACAAAATGCGGGAATTTGCTTGATTACGCATACGTTTTACTTCTTTAAAGGCTTTTTCAAGCTCTTCTTTAGTCAACATTGCAGACATTTTTTCCTCCTCATTAAAATAACCGTTCCCACCCGCATAAAACAAACAACAACGATCAGCCCGCATTATTTTGTATGGCGGGGCTTTGCCCACCATATTGTTCTGAATACTACCTACTCAGTGCGTTCACACTTTTTGCAATTATAACTGCCGCCATCGTCCTCTACTGGACATCCAGCTGCATAGCTTCCAGAAACATTGTTTTGTGCTACAATCTGTGGTTTTGTGTAAGCCATATTTTTCCTCCCATAATTAAGATAACCTCTTTTTCAAAGCGACCGTCAACGACGGTAAAATCTCGGAACAGCAAAAATCTGCCGCCCGTTATTTTTCAAGCATCCAAAGCAAAGTGTCAACACTCTTCATATTGGTATAGTATGGACAACGTTTTTTCATTTTTTGTGTATGATTTTCAACAGCTTCTTTTATAGGTTTCATGGATTCTTTGCAAAAATACTCGCATATTTTTGTTAAAGACCTATCATTAAATCTTGAAGTTGCTATTCCATATTTTTTTAGTGAATTTATTACCTGAGTATCATACGCAGGAACAATGCCTAATGTTCCCATGATTATTTTTGTTAAAAGAGTGTCACTTACCTTTTTTAAACCGCCTTCTTTGCCTGTCACATAAGAGGCTCTTAGTTCTGCTTCCAAATCAAATAATTCTTTTACATTTGTTTGATTATTAAGCAAATCTTTTCCAAACAACTTGCAATGTTTTAAAATAACCTTTACAGCAGGAATATGAATTTTATAGTCTTTATCCAGCAACTCAGTTGAACCACGCATCATTCCCCAACTTGCAAGATAAAATCCCAAATGAAGACTTAAAAAATCAATTTTTTCTTTTGTTATATCCTTTGCGCTTATGGTTTTACTATTTAAGCCCTCGCAAAAAAGAGCAAATTGTTTTATGCTGTGTTCCCAAGACAAAAGCCGTGAATTTGGTTCATTTATGAGTTCTTCCACTTTTGTAAAAGCCTTTTGAACATCATTCAATGTAAGTTGCATTATTTCCCTTTTACTCATACTGTAACAGTATATTTCATAAACCCCGATTTGCCTTATGACAATCTGTAAAATAAATTATGAATCTTTTCTCAAAAAGTTATGAAAAATTCATAAGCTTTATGAAAGAAAGGGCATCTCTAAAAACTCGCTTTTGGCAATTTTTTAGAAGATTCCGAAATATTTCCACCTTTCATGGATTATATTCCAAAAAAGTTATACTTTTTATTGATTATATTCCTAAAAAGTTGTAATTTTACAGCGGAGGCGCAAAATGATACACCGTATGACCGCAGAAAAAATCAAAGATACCGCAAAGTTAAAGAAAGTTGTCATTCTGCTTGGCGCGCGACAGGTTGGGAAGACAACGCTTTTAAAATCATTGTTTGATTCAGATTCAATCCTGTGGCTTAATGGCGATGAACTTGACGTTCAGAATTTATTTGCAACATTGTCAGCACAGCGGTTCAAGGCATATCTGGGGGCAAAAAAAGTTGTAGTCATAGACGAAGCCCAGCGGATTTCAAATATAGGGCTTCGGTTGAAAGTCCTTGCAGACTCATTGCCAGACATTCAGATTTTTGCAACAGGAAGCTCGTCTTTCGACCTGGCAAACAATGTAAATGAGCCTCTTACTGGCCGTAAGCGGGAGCTGCGACTCTTTCCCTTGTCTTTTAAGGAACTGGTCAATCACAGCGATTTGCTTACAGAAAAAAGAATGATTCCCCATCGTCTGGTTTTTGGCTCATACCCAGAAGTCGTAACATCACAGGGAAGTGAAATCGAAATCCTTAAAGAACTTTCACAAAGCTATCTTTATAAGGATATTCTGACTTTTGAAAAAATCCGTCACTCAGATAAGCTTGTAAAACTCCTTCAGGCTCTTGCCTGGCAGATTGGCTCACAAGTTTCTTATAATGAGCTGGCGCAAACCTGCTCGATGGATGTAAAGACTGTCGAGCATTACATCACTGTTCTGGAACAGGCTTTCATCGTTTTCAGGCTAGGTACTTTCAGCAGGAATCTGAGAAACGAATTAAAAAACAGCCGTAAAGTTTACTTTTATGACAACGGAATCCGCAATGCAATAATCGCAAACTTTTCACCAATAGAAAACAGAAATGATGCTGGCGCTCTTTGGGAAAACTATGTAATTTCCGAGCGTATAAAAAAAATCTCCTATGACGGAAACTTTGCAAATTTCTGGTTCTGGCGAACAAAGGAGCGGCAGGAAGTTGACTACCTTGAAGAAAGTAACGGAAATCTTTGCGCATACGAATTCAAGTGGTCAGACGTAAGCGCAAAAAAAGCCCGCTGCCCACTTACATTTTCAAGGGCTTATCCAGAAGCAAAATTTTCTGTAATAAGCGCTCAGAATGTAGAAGAATTTTTACTGTAGAGAAAAATCCGGCTTTTACCCTCCCCCGTATTTTTCAATCACCTCGTGAACATTCTTGCAGCCCGTCTTTTCAAAAATGTGGGTAAAGTAGTTGTCTACTGAGCGGTGACTTATGTTTAATTCCCCTGAAATCTGAGTTTTTGATTTTCGCTCAAGGATTTTCTTAAAGACGATCTGTTCCTGTTTGGTAAGTCCGTCGAACATTGTCTTGTAGGTAAAAAGTGGCGCAACAAGATTCTGCTGAACAAAGGTTTCTCCTGCAAGAATATTTTTTATAGCCGTAATCAAAACTGACTCCGGGGCAGATTTTTCCACAAAACCGTGGGCACCGGCTTCCAGCACCAGCGAAAGAATTCCGGGCTTTGCGTACATTGAATAAACCAGAATTTTAATCTCAGGGTAATCTGTGCGAACTTCACGCAGTAAATCAAGTCCGCTTTCTTCGCCTAAAAATAAATCAAGAATCAAAAGTTCGGGAAGGGCTGAGGTTCTACTGCCTGTTTCGTTTAAGCCGTTGGCAAGGGCTTTAAGTTTTTCTTTCGCCTCTGATTTTGAAAGTGCTGAACCCAGGCATTTAAGTTTTAGTTTTTGTGCAATCAGCTGTGCAAGTCCTATATTTGTAACTGTGTGGTCTTCCACAACAAAAAATGTTTTATTTAGACAAGACATTATCTATATCCCCCTGTGTGTTTGTATGTTGCATTTTTTAAGCTGATAATCTTTATCTGAGTTCCAGAATCTTTTTCGGAAGTTACAAAAAGTCCGGCTCCGATTAAGTCTGCACGGTTTTTCATTCCTCTTAGACCAAAGTGTTTTTTTTCGTCAATGTTTTCCGTGTCAAAACCTTTTCCGTCATCGCTTATAAAAATGTAAAGACCATTTCCTTCTTCTCCCTTTGCGTTGCGGACTAAAATTACAATTTCAGTTGCCTCTGCGTGTTTTAAAACATTTGTTAACGCTTCCTGGACAATTCTGTAAAGGTTTAAAATCTCATCCTTTGTAAGAAAGGAAGCGTCTGTATTTTCAAGAATTGAAAGCCTTAGGTCTATTTTGGAATTTTCCGAAAACTCCTGGCACAAATTTTTTACGCACAAAAGAAAATCATTTTTTGTTATGTCGGGCGGAGCCAGGTTGTAACTTATGGAACGCACCTCCACCATCGACTTTGAAAGAAAGGCGGCGATTTGTGGAAGATTTTTTGCTGCCTCTGTGGTTTCGCATAAACTTTTGCAGTAGCGAAGATTCTGCGCCACAGTATCGTGAAGTTCCTGCGCAATGCGTCCACGTTCTTCTTCCTGCCCTTGAATTGTAAACAAAAGGTATTCCTTTGATTCCTTTAATTTTTTCCTGGACTTTGCAAAATGAATCAGAAGAATTACGCCTCCAAAAAGAAATATAGCAAATACAATGTCAAAAAGTAAAAAATAGGTGGTGTATCGCTGAATTATTGCTTCAAGTTCTAAAATAGTAGTCTCTGATTCTGGCATTTATCTTTTCTCCAAAAATTTGTCACATAATTTATAAATTCCAAAGCCTGCAAAAGTTGCAAGAAGCCTGTCCAAAAATGAAATTGGAATTTGAGCCAGAATACATGAAGGCAAAAGATCGAACCTCTGGTGCAAAAAGCTTTCGGTAAATTTTTTGATGGGATTCATCATGTCGGAAATTTCGTAATGTTTATAATGGAAGAAATCAATTATTCCGCCAGCAATAATCGTACAGAACGAAGAAAGCAGGGCAATCAAAACAAGATACAAAATGGTTACTGTTATGCTGATTTTAAATTCACCTTTTTGTCGGGCAATAAGCCAGGTTGAAAGCACAATAAGCACTCCGCAAATTGAATAAGAGAGCATAAAAGGATTAAAAAAATCTTTCTGAAAAAACCACAAAATGGTGTTGATGATGTTGTATCCAAGAGAAACGCAAAGTCCCGGAACAAGCCCAAGATAAAACACAACAGCCACAGTCCAGATTGTATCAAAGAAAAGCGGAATATTGAGTGTAAGGTAAAAAATATAAACCGTAAGAAAATTAAGAATTTCGGCAAGTATGCAGAGGATTATCGTTTTTGGAATTTTTCGCATTTCTTGAAACATAAGGCAATTATAAATACTTTTCTCTATTCTTTCCACGCCAACCGCATTTTAAGAAAGTCCTTCATATCCTTGTAAAAATCCATTGGTGGTGGCGTAATGTTAATCTGTTTGAGAGCTTCCTGTACTGTAATCCTGATTAGCATTTACGATTCCAGCCCAGACTTCGGTAATCACCTCCGGGGTAAAATTGTTGCCCTCTGGAAAAGCCGAAAGCAGGGAGTTATAGTAAGCTGCCCCTTTTTCTGCACTTACGGGCTATGAGGAAAGCATCGAAAAAACAGCAAGGCAATATGAAGAAGAAATTCTGGACCTTGAAAAAGGCAGTCAGATCCACGACTGAATAAAATAAATTTTTTTTATTATTGGTTATAACCCGTTATTATTTTGATATTTGCGATTTACATATTATAATAGAAGTGCTGCTAGAATCAGCAAGGTGGAATTATGATTTATTATGTAGATATTAATGCAAAGAACTGCGGATGTGGATCAAAGGAAAATCCATTCAAAAGAATCAACGATGCTGCCATGATTGCAAAACCTGGCGATGAAATTGTTGTTGCTCCTGGCGTCTACCGAGAATATGTAAATCCTGTCAACGGCGGAACTGAGGACAACCGCATTGTATATCGTTCAGCAGAATATAGAAAGGCAGTCATTACCGGTGCCGAAGAAATAAAGAACTGGAAGAATGTCAAGGGAGACGTATGGCTTGCACGCATTCCAAACGGAATTTTCGGATCATACAATCCTTACAAGGTGCAGGTTGCAGGTGACTGGTTCAACGTAAACTTTGTCGCCCACACAGGCGAAGTATTCCTCAACAACAAGTCCCTCTATGAAGTCACAAAAATGGAGCTTGTTGAAAATCCTGTTGAAGACAACGTGAAGTCCTGGGACAAGGAATTCACAAAGCATGTCTGGTACACGGAGCAGGACGAAAAAGCAGACGAAACATTGATCTACGCAAATTTCCAGGGCAAGGATCCAAACAAGGAAAACGTGGAAATCACAGTACGCGAAAACTGCTTCTATCCTAGCGAGGAAGACCGCGGATACATTACAATGAGCGGATTCACAGTATGCAAGGCAGCCACACAGTGGGCTCCTCCGACAGCATACCAGGAAGGAATGATCGGACCTCACTGGTCAAAGGGATGGATCATCGAAGACTGCGAAGTTAGCCATTCAAAGTGTTCAGGAATTTCCCTCGGTAAATACAAGCAGCCAAACAACGACAACAAGTGGTCAAAGCTCAAGTTCAAGGACGGAACACAGACAGAACGCGACAACATCTGCCAGGCCCAGATTGAAGGCTGGACAAAGGAAAGAATCGGAAGCCACATTATCCGCCGCTGCGACATCCACGACTGCGGACAGACTGGCATCGTAGGCCACCTTGGCGGTGTATTCTCAATCATCGAAGACAACCACATCCATCACATCAACAACAAGCAGAATCTTGCCGGTGCTGAAATAGGCGGTATCAAGATGCACGCTGCCATCGATGTAATCATCCGCCGCAACCACTTCCACCACTGTACTCGCGGTCTTTGGCTTGACTGGCAGGCACAGGGAACTCGTGTAAGCCAGAACCTGTTCCACGACAACTGTCTTGCTCGCGACTACCTTCTTACACCGGCAAACCTTGACCTTTCATTTGGCGAGGACGTCTTCATCGAAGTAAGCCATGGACCAACACTCCTTGACAACAATATTTTCCTTTCAGATGTAAACCTCAAGCTCCCAACACAGGGTCTTGCAATGGTTCACAACTTCTTTGCAGGTTCTTGGACAGCAGTTGGACACGGTGTTCTCAACGGAGCCCTCACGGAAAAGAGGCAGAACCAGGCCGTGCGCTACACACCTAACCATGTTCCGCACAG
>SAMEA3663241__coassemble_214_pt1 | contig 15475 bp, 9 predicted proteins | sample SAMEA3663241__metabat2_high_PE_014 | metagenome-assembled genome bin SAMEA3663241 (sample SAMEA3663241) | pig gut metagenome | biome: pig gut; feature: pig-associated habitat; material: faeces | place: China | collected 2013
AACATTATGATTGCGATTACTATATACATTAGGAAGAAGGCCCGCTGATCTTGCGATTATTTCATGTCTTCTATTTTAGAAAAGACATGTTCTGATACCAAGAGACCATGTGAATACATACTTCTTGGCGTCTTCTCCACCAACGTCGGATGGAATGAACCATACCTGTGGTTCAACGTACATAGACCAGGTCTTGAAGTACTTGAGGTTCTCGAATGTCACACGAGGGAATTCAACCTGCATGAGGGCAGCCGAAAGAACCTGTGCAACCTTTTCACCTGTAGTTACAGAAGCACCGGAATCAGTGAAGTACGAGAAGTTGGCACCGATGGCGACTGTTGCCGACAGCCAGTCCCAGTCACGTCCAAGGAAGTATCTGAACGGAATGTAGGCAAGCTGGGCGATGATCTTTCCACCGAATACGTTTCCACCAAAGCGCAGGCCTGTAAGATCAACACCAAGAAGCTCTGATACGTTGTCACGCTGTTCCTGTGTGAACTGACCGAAGTTTGCCTGAACCTTAACGGCTCCGTCGAAGGCTGTGAGTCCGACACCAACATTGTAGAGTGTTGCACCCCAGACTGAAGCGTCAAAGTAAAGTCCCTGGATGAACTTTGGAATCTCGTATGATGCCTTGTCACCCTTACGCATTGTGAGAGTTACATCGTTGAGGTCGATGTCATCACTTGAAAGTCCGTTGAAGAGAAGCTCCTGGTTGTATCTTCCGCCTTCACCCGGTGAAATCAATGTTACAGAAGGATTTGTTCTGTCAACCTGAACAATAGTTCTTGTGATTGCCTTTTCTCCGTTGCCCATTTCTGCCTTTACGAGCATGAAGTGGAATCCGGCCGGGATATCAAGGTTTTCAACCCTGTATGACCAGTGGGTCTTTCCTTCAGCAGCAACAGGCTGGTATGTCTTGCCGTTGTCGAAGCTGATGTAGATCCTCTTTACCTTTCTGTTTTCAAGTTCACGTCTGCGGTCAGATGGAATTGTCTTGTCCTTGAGTTCCGCCTTTTCTTCTTCTGTAAGGATGTAACCGGCATTACCTTCAAGGAGAGGTCTGTTTCTTGCGAAGTCACCATAAGTGAATGTCTCAAGAGTTACCCATGCACCTGTTGCCTTGTAGATGAATGTCTGTTCATTTGATAGAACACGCCTACCGTTCTTTGTCACGGCAATCGTCTGGAACGAGTGCTTTCCTTCTGAAAGGTCGTAACCTTCACCCTGTGCATAGCTGATTGGATTTCCGCTTGCATCCATTCCTTCAATGAGCTTTGCAGGAATATGGTGGTCAAGGCTGAACTTATAGTAACCTGATTTTGTAACCGTTGCGCTGCCAAGTTCTTCCATCTTGCGGCGGTCGATGTAGAGGTCTACGTATTCAATAGGATCATCCTTTTCGGAATATGTGCTTCCGTAGATGTTGAACTGTCCCGTACAGTGTTCACCGTTGAGAGGATAGAGAACATCAACCTTTGACAGCGGTCTTGTCTTGTCGAGTTCGATGTTGCGGCTTACACGGGTAATGTTTCCGGCAGCATCAGTACCAGTAAGCTCGATGTTGTAGAAGCCGTTGTTGAGTTCTGCCACATCGATTACCTGAGTGATGATCTCATCAGGCACAAGCTCTCTCTTGGCAAGGCGGTCTGGAATTGCTTTTCCTTCGAGACTGCGGATTGTAAGGAAGAGGTCTGTAAGCTTGATGTTGTCTGTTGTCTGTCCTGAAAGGAAGATTCTTCTTGAGATCTTCGAGTCATCAAGAGGTAGTTCAAGTCTGAGATCAGGAGCTGTATTATCAATGTTGATCAAAGAAGAATAGAGCGCAGTGATTCCATAACCGTCGTATATGCGGATGAATACTACGTGTGTTCCGTCCTGGATAACATTTGTATTGAATGTGTATGACCATTCTGCCGTTCCCTGTGCGTCATTGTATGTCGCACCGTTGTCAACAGAAATCTGAACAAGGCTGATTCCGTTCTTGTCGCTTGCCCATCCCTTGAGTGTAACAGTGTCTTTAACCGTCTTTTCAATTTCAGGAGAAGTCATTGCACCCTTTGGCTCTTCAAGTGATACGCGGAACACACGCTTTACGTCATCACCTCTTACACCGTTTACGTCGATGGCATAAGCTGTGATTGTATGCTCGTTATCCTTGAGAGAAAGAAGTGGAATGTCAAACTTGAAGCTTGATGCGTATTCGCTTCCGTCTTCTGCAATGTACTGCTTGTATTCGTCGTTGTCGATCTTATAGAAGATCTTACATTTTCCATCATCATCGTATACGACACCTGAAATAACGAAGTCAGTTGTAACTACCTGCATTTCTTCAGGAAGGTGGATTTCTGTAACCGGTTTGTTGCTTTCCTCATCAACCTTGAAATCCCAGTTCTTGATTGTTGTCGTATTGCCGATTTCATCTGTGAATGTAAACGACATCTTGTTGTCGATAGGTGCGTCTGCAGTACCAACCCTCATGTTTGGAAGATTGTAGTTCATTGTTCTGAGAGAATCGAATCTTTCAGAAACTTCAACTTCCTCACCGTCTTCGTTCTTGATCTTCTTTACAGGAACGTCACCCGGTTTGACATAGATATCATAAGGAAGGACAGTTCTTCCGCTGGCGCTTGTATATGCGATCTTTGAAGTTCTTCCGGCATCCTTTACAGAGAATACGATCGTGTTTTCTCCGTTGACTACGCTTTCTGCATCAGGGAGGATTACCTGAACGTCAGGAGGAGTTGTATCCTTGTGGACTACAGTGTTTACATAGGTTACTTTTCCGACTGTATCAACAGCGCGCAATGAAACAGGAACATATCCATCCTCAACATCCTTGAGAGGAACATTGAGCCAGAATTCTCCAGCCTTTGTAAATGCGACACTCTTCCATTCAGCCTTACCGGACTGTGTTACTACGCCAGACTTGTCACGGATGTCTGCCTTCTCATCCATGATGGAATATTCCATCTTTGCGATTCCGTTGCCGTCAGTTGCCTGACCTGAAAGAACGAATGAATCCTTTACGAACACCATGTTCTTAGGACTTGTCAGGTTGATTGCAGGATTTGCAGTATCAACGACAAGGTTTACGTCAGGTGCAAGGTATGAACCACCGTCTTCACCGGTAACACGGATGCTTACGCCACGGAATGTTCCGTCGTTTGTAGCAGTCACTCTGATTACGTTGCCTTCTGCCTTTACGTTGATTCCAGGTGTATCACCGCGTACTCTTGCAGTGACAGGACCAGGAACGTTGCAGAATCCAAGAAGTGCCGATCCATTGTTGAGGACATAGGCCTTGAGGCTGTCGTCATAATGTGTGAGACCTTCAGACTGCCAGTAGATGGCGCTTTCGTTGTCAATCACATCATGCTGTCTGATCACATTGATTGTTCCGTTGCATACAGCCTTCTTTCCCTTTGCTTCCGCTGCCACTGAAATGTTTGTGATGCGCGCAGGAAGGTTTGCAAGCGGAATCGATGCAGTATATGTATTTTCAAAAGTTTCAGGATCGGTTGAAACAAGTGTTGCTGCGGCATTTCCGCTCTGTGATGCGTTTCCGCCTGGAGCTTCCACACCGTCAATCTTGTATGAGACTGATTTTACTTCGCTGTTTGATTTTACAGTCACTACGGCAAAATGAGATTCGTCCTTTGCCATTGTCCTGTTGAGCTGAACATCCATACCGCTCTTGTATGCTTCATCATTTACAGTAGTGATTTCAACCGCAATCTTGCTTTCTGCCTGGACATTGAGGTTTGGTGCCGAATACTTCACAGGCTTTGGTGTGTCTGTCGTGTTTACGGCAAAAGTGATTGCAGGTTCATCACTGCGGAGATTTTCCTTTCTGATGTATTTGAATGCATTGTCAACTGTTCCCTGGTATACGCAGACTCCGTAGTTGTCGCGGCCTGAGAGCCAGTAGAGCTTTGGATTTGCCTTTGTGAGTGCCTTTCCCTTTGCATCGAGGACAGGCTCTGATGGAGCATAAGGAATCTTTCTTACAAAGACTGCCTGTGCAGCTTCCTGTCCGTCTGCTGTCTGGGCTACGATTTCAACAACTGCGATTCCGTCGCTGAAAGAATCAAAGCCGAGTTTCGAGATCGACCATGTGCCTCTCTTTGAAACTTCGATGTCCTCAAAGTCTGTGTCTGCCGCACGTTCAGATCCGACAAGAAGAACATCATCCATCATGTCGGCCTTTACGGAAAGAATTCTGTAGCGGAGTTTTGCCTGAGGTACAGTCACCTTACCAGAGATATTTAGTTTTGAAGATGGTGTCTCAAATTCAAACGGAATACCGCGGTCTGCGTTGTATGACTGAGTATCATCGAGAGTAAGAACAAGCTTGTCCGATGGTGCCTTGAAATTGAGGGCTCTTGAAGTATAGACAGCCCCGGAAGCATCGGTTACAAGAACCTTGAATTCCGACGAGTCAACTTCAGATGTGAGTGTGATCACATTGCCCTTGAATGCTGCCTCAACGCCTTTCTGTGCAGGGCTGAGAGAAACGGAAGCAATCCTGCCGCCTGCAAAATATCCTGTAAGAGGCTTTTCCTTGAGGGCCAGGACAGTTCCGTCTTCTGAAACCGTAGAGTCCGTGAAATAAACACCTGGTGTATCAGTCCACATCTTTGTAAGGTCGCGTACCTTTACGATTGAGTTGAATTCTGAATCACGGCCGTAGATGTCTGTTGCCTTTATATTGATCCTTGCGACCCCCCATGGAAGGCTGTCGCCCGAAAGCGGAACAGAAACAGAAACTGTCTTTTCGCCGCCCTTGAGGTTTACGCTTCCTTCAGTCTCCTCTTTCTTTCCCCACCTGATCTTGTATGTAACTGCGGAAAGACCACAGGTTGAGTTTACAGGAATTTCATAAGTTCCGTCTGATTCAGGATTGACTGTAAGACCGTCTGTAAATTCAACGCTCTTGCCGGCTGCCTTATAGGATGGAGTTCCGTATGTAGGAGCAACACCCTTTGACTTGAATGTAGTTACTGTCGTATTGCCCTTTACGCCGAACCTGTCAGTTCCGTATGCCTTGATCGTATGGTTTCCGTCAGCAAGGGTTGCGGAAATCGGTGCATAGAAAACTCCAAGACAGTCCATTGTTATCTCTTCGCCATCATCAAGTTTATATGTAACGCTTACAGGACCATCATCATCAGTTACGATACCGCGGATGAAAAGACTTCCGTCCTCACCTTCAACCTCCACGTCGTTTGATGGATATCCGATCGTAACAACAGGCTTGTCATCTTCCTGGTTGAGAGGAATGACACGTTTTACGACAACGGTATTACCCATCGTGTCTGTACCTGTTACTGTAAATGTTTCTGATTTAAGTTTTCCTATTGAGTTGACTTCCTTTACCCAGTACGAGTTGCCTGGAGTAAGTTCGAAGTCGCCGGTTTCTGTTCCCCACTGCCATGAAAGCTTCTGGATTCCGTTTACGTCCTTTGCATAACCTGCAACCGTGAAAACACCGTTCTTGACTTCATTTTCTGCCGGGGTGACGATCCTGATGTCTGGGTTTGTATTGTCGATGAAATAGAGGAATGCATAGTTTCCAACAGAACCTGCGTTATCCCTTGCACGGAACCAGCATGTGGCAACACCGTCCGGGAAGTCCTTTGTGTTTACAGGAACGCTGAATTTGAATTCGCTGAGAAGACCTTCTGCAGATCTTTCCTTGTATTTTTCTTCCTTGATTGGAGCGGCGCTGTAGTATTTTCCGCCATCGAGGGAATATTCGAGGGTATTGATGCCGTTACCATCCGTGATTGTTCCGGAAAGTTCGATCTTGCCGGAAACGAGCTGGCCCATCGTATAGTTTGTAACTTCAATTACAGGAGCACGGCGGTCAAGCTGCCAGGTGACCTTTGTTCTTTCACCTTTTTTAGGAACGACGCGGGACTGGTCGACAACGCCCTTCTCATCCTTGTATGCATCCGGATTACCGTTGTCGATACCGTAGACTTCAATTGTATGGGGTCCTTCAAAAAGCTGTGTAGTATCGAGGAAGTAAGACCAGAATTCAGTACCGTTGGCCTTTACAGGATGCTCTTCATCACCATCAAGAATAAGCCAGACCTCAGTCACCTTATCATCATCAACACAAGTACCGACGATGTTGAGGTTGCCAGGAACACGCATGTCGTGAACCGGGTTTGTGATTCCGCAGACCGGGAGATCGGATTTTGGATCGATGTAGATGTTGAAAGGACCGGCGATAGTCTTGTTGCCAGCCTTATCCTCGGCAGTAACGAGAACATTGTACTTTCCAGCTTCATGTTCCGTCTCATTGTTGATGTCGAATTTCTCCTGCCAGCTGTTTTCCGGACCTACAGATTTAGATCTGATCTTTCGTTCCGCAAAAGTCGATACCGGCAACAGAGCCACTGCCACCATTACAGCAAAAACTTTTTTTAGCATTTTTTAACCCCGTAACTTTTGTTAATTTTTCCTTCATTCTTACATAAGGAAAACCATAATCGAAATGCCTCTCCCATGAAGAAATCTCCAGAAAGAAATTCCCTCATTCCTTTATCGGCATGGCTATGTTTTTTCCCCATATATATTTTCTATAATAACTCCAAAACATCCAAACCGCAAACAAAATGTCAATGGAAGTCTTTTTTCTTCAGACGGAACTGATGGCAGAACCATTGTCTGATCCTGACTCCCCAAAAGGGAAAATGTGTCTTATAATTGTTATATTATGGAAGAAAATATTGTCAGACTGCAGAAATTGATCGATGAATCAAGCAGAATCGTGTTTTTTGGAGGCGCCGGAGTCAGCACGGAAAGCGGAATTCCGGACTTCAGAAGTGTTGACGGACTTTACAACCAGAAGTGGGACTACCCGCCGGAAACCATCATAAGTGCATCTTTTTTTGCATCAAAGACAGGTGAATTCTACAGATTCTACAGAGAGAAGCTTCTCGTTGACGGAATCAAGCCCAATGCGGCCCATTACAAACTTGCGGAACTTGAAAAGTCAGGCAAACTTCTCGGTATCGTCACTCAGAACATTGACGGGTTGCACCAGGCGGCAGGCAATCGGAAAGTGTGGGAACTGCACGGAAGCGTTCTCCGCAACTACTGCACAAAATGCGGTGAGTTCTACGACGGAAAATTCATAGCCGATACAAAAGATGCTGATGGAATTCCAAGGTGCACAAAGTGTGGTTCCGTGGTGAAGCCGGATGTTGTCCTTTACGAGGAACCGCTCAACGACGCTGTTGTCGAAGGCGCACTCAATGCGATTTCCAGCGCGGATCTTCTCATCATTGGCGGAACTTCACTGACAGTCTATCCTGCTGCGGGCATGATAAGATATTTCAGGGGAAACAACATTGTCCTCATAAACAGGGATCCGACGCAAAGTGATTCCATCGCAGACCTTGTGATCCACGACAGCATCGGGAAAGTCTTCAGTCAGATAAACGCATAGCATTCTCCCGAGATGCAGAATGTGAATGCTCACTTCGACTGCGCTCAGTGAGCCTGTACTACGCTCAGTGAGCCTGTACTGCGTAAGTGAGCCTGCGCTGCTTTCAACAAGGATCCCTGAGTGGTCCCTGAGCAGCGTCGAAGGGTGAAGTCGAAGGATCCCTGCAATGGCAGCGTAGCTTCAAGCCGCGAAGTCGAAGGGTCCGTGTCAGCTATCGCACGACGGTTCGACGCTGCTCACCGAGCCTGCCGCCTCTTAGAATCTCCATGGGGCAAACCACATAGGCCCCCTAGCGGCACAAGGCATAGGATCCCTGCAATGGCAGCGTAGCTTCAAGCCGCTGAGTCGAAGGGTCCGTGATCAAAAAGGCACGACGGTTCGACGCTACTCACCGAGCCTGCGACGTGTACTGAGCCTGCCGCCACACCCTTGAGATTTTAAACTAATGCGGAGCGCTGGCCCATCTTTGCCTTGAGGGCGCTGATTTCTTTCTTTACATTTTCCCGTGACTTGCCGGCAATTGCAAGCTCACAGGCGGAACTTACGGCCGTGATCCTTCCGAGGATATCCTGCTCAAGCTTTGCGGCAAGGATTTCCTTTGACTCGCCAAGGTCCGCGGCTTCCAGGGCAATGGATGCGATTTCATTCTTTTCTGATTCAAACTGATCATTCAGGATTCCTGATTTTTCAACAAGAAGCTTCATCTGTGAATTGATCTGTTCTACAAGACTTGGTCCTGAGGACTTTTCATCCTTCTTGAAAAACTTATTTACAATTCCTTCCATCAACATTTTTCATTCACTCCACTTTTTGAAAATCAGCGAAGTGTTGACTCCGCCAAAGGCAAAATTATTCGACATCACGTATTCCGCCTCGATCTTTCTGCAGTCATCCTTTATGTAATCCAGTGGTGCACATTCAGGATCAACATTCTCCAGGTTAAGGTTTGGATGGAACCATCCCTCGTTCATCATGTTTATTGTAAGCCAGGCTTCTATGGCACCGCAGGCACCAAGAGTATGGCCTATGTAGCTTTTTGTCGTACTCACCGGAACAGCCCTGTTGAACACCTTGTAGACCGCCTTGCTTTCGGAAATGTCTCCGTGGGAAGTGGCAGTTCCGTGGGCATTTATGTAGGCGATTTTTTCAGCCGGAACTCCGGCATCATCAAGTGCAAGCTGAAGAGCAACTGCCTGGGTGTCACTGTTAGGGCTTGTAATGTGGGTTCCGTCCATGTTTGTTCCAAAGCCGGCTACCTCTGCATAAATCCTGGCACCACGTTTTACGGCATGCTCAAGATCTTCAAGAATAAGGGTACCTGCACCTTCTCCAATCACAAGGCCGTCACGATCCTTGTCCCATGCTCTTGGAGTTGAAAAGGGTGCATCATTTTTTACGCTTGCCGCACCCATAACATCAAAAATGGCACTGTCTGCCGCAGAAAGTTCATCAGCACCGCCAGCTATCATCATGTCGGCGCGGCCGTCCTCTATCGCTTCGTATGAATATCCAATGGCCTGACTGCCTGAAGTACATGAGGTGTCGGTCACGATGACACGGCCGCGGATTGAGTAGTAGATGCTCAGGTTTGCGGCGCAGGTCTGCGGCATGCACTTTATGTAAGTCTGGGAATCGACCTTGCTGAAGTCTCCTCTTTCAACAATTCCGATCATGTCTGAAAGAGCCTGCATGGATCCCATACAGCACCCATAGGCAATACCGGTACGGCCATTCTGGATTTCAGAATCTGGATTTCCTTCAGCATCAACAAGGCCTGCCATACGCAAGGCATCATCCGTCGCTACAAGTGACAGAAGGGCTACACGTCCCATTCCGCGGATTTTTTTTCTGGGAAATTTCGGAAGTTCCTCTTTGTAAGGACAGGCAAGCCTCGTGTTCATCCTGTCATACTGATCCCAGTCAGTCATGTATTCCACGAGGTTTTTCTTTTCCTTCAACTTTGAAGCAGCATCATTCCATGTGCGTCCAAGAGCAGAAAGCATCCCGGCACCTGTGACAACGACGCGTCTTTTCCCGTTTGGCTTAGTGAATGTCATCGGTTATGCCAAGCCTCCATTTACTGAAATGACCTGTCTCGTTATGTATCCGGCTTCTTCCGAAAGCAGGAAAACAGCAAGGGAACTTACCTCGGATGGTTTGCCGGCACGTCTCATAGGTATGGTCTGCATGATCATATCCATGGGAGCATCCTTTATCATGTCAGTTTCAATCAATCCCGGCGCAATGCAGTTCACGGTTATCGAACGGCTTGCAAGTTCCGTGGCAAGAGCTTTTGTGGCTCCAATGATTCCGGCTTTGGATGCGCTGTAATTTGTCTGCCCGCGGTTTCCGATGATTCCGCTTACAGAAGCGATTGTAATTATACGGCCTTTCTTTTTTCTGGCCAGCGGCATCACGAGGGGATTCAGTACATTGTAAAAACTGTCAAGGTTTGTATGCACGACGCTGTCCCATTCTTCTCCGCTGAGACCTGCAAAAGTATTGTCCTTTGCAATTCCAGCATTGTTTATGATTCCCCAGAGAGCTCCATGCTTTTCCGTCATGGCATCAAGTTTTGTCCTGCAGTCCTCACGGTCAGCAATGTCAAACTGAATGAGTTCTCCGTTTCCACCGGCGGCTTTTATCTCTTCAAGAAGGCTTTCGGCTTTTTCCTGGCCGCGGTTGTAATGGCAGATAACGTAATATCCAGCCTTTGCGCAATCCAGGGCAATGGCACGTCCGATTCCGCCTGAAGCACCAGTCACCAAAATTTTCTTATCTTCATTCATACAATCACACTCCCAGAATCTTTTCCATGCTTTCAGTCTGCATCACCGTTATGGTTGCCTCAACCACACTATCCGTGCTTTCAGGACTTGCATATGCCTTGCATCTGTAACGGTAAATTCCGCTTTCCAGATCCCGATATTCTTCTTCCGCCGTAGCCTTTACGGTGGTTCCGTTTTCAAACCAGATCTGGCCGCATTTGAAACTGGTGACGCTAAGTATGCATCCGGCCTTTGGCTTGATTCCAAACTGACGGTCATGGATTCCGATCAATGCGGAAATTGCCTGGGCCATTATTTCAAAACTGCACCAGGATGGAATTGCATTGGATTCCTTTTCGTAAAAAATGAAATCCTCATTGATGTCGGTTTCCACGGTGACAGTCAGTTTTTCAACATCATGCTGGGTAACCCGGGAAAGCAGGAACATTTTTCCTTTATGAGGAAGCAATTCAACAAGAAGGTCTTTTTCTATGCGCTGTTCCATCTATCTCACCCACCGATTATCAGACAGGCGTTTGACCCGCCGAAAGCAAAGGAATTGCTCATGCAGATTTTTACTTTTCCAGTAGTTTCCCTGTGTGTGCCGTCATAGAAATTCAGCTGTGGAATTTCAGGATCCTTCTGTCCGTCCCACATCTGGACAGGCAAAACTTTCTCTGCGGAATTTCTGTTCCTGACAATGGACTCATAGCATATGGCAAGTTCAATTGCACTGCCGGCTCCAAGGGTATGTCCGGTGAAAGGTTTTGTCGTGCTGACCGGAACCTTGTGTCCGCCGAACACTTCATCGACAGCCAGGCTTTCCATGGAGTCATTGAGCCTTGTTCCTGTTCCGTGGAGATTGATGTAGTCAATGTCCTGGGGCTTCAAACCTGCATGGTTCAAGGCACTTTTCATCGCACGTTTCGCTCCGTCACCGCTTGGATCCGGAGAAGTCATATGATGAGCATCGCAGCTTTCACCATACCCCAGAAGGCGTACTCCTGTTCCGCATGAATCATCTTTAGTCATAAGGAAAAAAGCGGCACCTTCACCAAGAGTTATTCCGTGACGGTTGACACTGAAAGGATTTGTGATTTCTGAAGAAACGGCTTCAAGGGATCCAAAACCAAGCAAAACGGTGTCGGATGCAATATCCACACCACCGGCAACAACCGCATCTACAAGTCCGCTGTTCAAAAGCTGTGCACCTTTTATCAAAGCCTCGGCACTGGATGAACAGGCTGTGCTGAAAGAAAGACATGGTCCGCCAAGGGAAAATTTCTCCTTCACGAACGTTGCAGGATAATCCGCTCCCTGCATTTCAATTGAATAACCTTCATCAAATTTCTGGTTTTCAAAATAGGTTCTGTGACCTGCAAGAGAGAACTCAGTTCCGTTGTCGCAGGAACCTACGCAGACTGCAATGCGGTCATTACCATATTTTTTCACGGCATCTTCAACAGCACCGGCAATCTGATCCAATGCCATTTCCTGAATGCGATGGATCCTCATGTCGTAACGTGCCGACGCAGGTTTCATCTTATCGTCGTCAATCCTACCGGCATAGAATTCATCTCCTGAAACTGCGGTGACTTTTCTGATGCCTTTCTGGGTTCCGGCTGTGACTGAATTCCAAAGTTCTGATGAATCAAGGCCGGCACAACAGACAACACCCGGTTTTGAAAGATTGACACTATTCATCAAGAACTCCCGTCAGATGATATTCATATACGCGGAGATGATTCTTTATGACTGTTGAAGTTCCGGATGAATGAATTTCTTCAATTACATTTTTACCGTCAATAATTTTTCTGACCTCTTCAACGCCGTCATTTTCGACACTGAAATCAAGTCCGAATTTTGCAAGCCGATCTTTCAAAGACTGCGGATCATAGAAAGCAAGCTGGATATCCCAGACGATGTATTCGGCCTTCATGTTTTCAGGGAACACCGCTGAATTGAATTCGACATTGCCGTTGCTGTATGAAAGTTCTCCCATGCTGGTGCCCACATCATTGAGAATCGAAACATACATTCCTTTTTCATCAGCATTGATGTAAATCGGAAATGAAAAACTTTGGCCGCCGAATGAACCTTCGAAAAGCTGAACTTCGTCCATCGGCTTTGAGATGTTTTCCGTAGTGAGAATATTTACTTTCTTCGTATTGGTCACATAGACTGCTGGAGTCACAGGACCTTCTATTCTGTTTGTGGCACAAGAAATGAAAAGCGCAGAAGCCATCACAATGACGGAAAAGAATTCCGCGCACTTTCCGTTAAGTCTAAACATGATTCAAGTTTAAATTTAATGGTTGCTTTTGTCAAATTAAGACAAGACCGGCGATACCGTCAATCCCTTTCATAAAAGAAGGAACTGTAGTATGCGGTCGCAAGGCCTACGAGGATCGCAAGTCCCATCAGATGCACCGGAGTGAAGGAACTGAGGGAAATGGCACCAAATGAAACTGCAGTCGTAAAGAAGGACAGCAGGATCGCATAAGGTTCAAGCCTCTTGTTTTCAGTGGTGTCATTCCTTTTCTGGGCTTCGACCATGTATATGACGTAATCTAGTCCAAGACCAAAAACAAGGATGATTCCTGTGATTGAAAAAAATTCCAGATGGATTCTGGCGATGGAAAAAACTGAACTTACAAGAAGGATTATCAGCAGCGGAATGGAAATAATCTTAAGGGACTGCTTCATCCTGTAGAACATCCTGAGGACGATGAAAATAAGAACATAGGCAACGGCAAAGAATTTAAGGATCATTACCGTAAGGACATCCATATCATGGCTTATGTCCGCCATCTTGTTCACGTAGAAGACATCGCCGCCGTAATTTGAGGCAAAGATTTTTCCATCAAGTCCGTCAGGAATGAAAGAGGGCATCACAACGGAATACCAGTTTCCGTCGATTTCACCAAGCCAGGAATTTGCACATGCGCTCTGGATGAATTCAGGAAAGTCTTCCATTACAGTATAGACATCCTTCTTTTCTTTCCATTCGGAATTGATCCGCTGCGTCATCGAGGAATCTTCTCCTATATATTCAAGCTGTTCTCCCATCAAAGGCAGAAGCTCTTCGTAAATTTTCTTTGACTTGTCCTGCTGTTTTTTTGACGGAAGAAAATCGGAAGTGCAGAAAAGGGAGATTCCGTCAATCTGATTTCTCAGGTCTGATACAACCTCATGTTCAAGTTCGATCAGACCATCAGCAGTCTTTCCGCGCAGAATGAACCATCCGCGTGGCGCATAATTGAGTACCCTTGCACTTTCAATCTGATCTTCAAGAACACGACCTTCCATTTTATAAAGACGTGAAAGGTCGTTCTCAATACGGCAGAATTTGTATCCCTTGAAAAGACAGACAAAGGCAAAAACAAACATCGCAGTAACGGCAATACGGCCGGCAATCTTGCGGTTGTACCACTCCGGTATTTTCACGAACCTCATTCCACGGACACGACGCTTCCTGTGTTCAGGGACCGGAACGAGCGGATAGATGCAGATCACCGAAAGAAAGGAACTGAAAATTCCCGACAGGGAGAATACCGACATCTGCTTCAGAAGTTCAAAAGGGGCAAAAATCAGGATGGCAAAACAGATCTCGGTTGAAATAAGGGAAAGCACAAGACCGGAGAAAAGATAAGATCTTATCTCGGAACCTGACTTCAATGATGTATTGGCTTTCCAGTTGATGAAAAAATGAAGGCTGTAGTCGATGCACGAACCGATCAATGAAGTTCCGAAAATCAGTGTAAGGACATGGATTCGATGAAAGACTGAAATCGTAAGCAGAAACGCGGTGAGGACGGAAACCCCGATTGAACCAAGTGAAAGGAAAATCGGCACAGGAGTCCTGAAGACAAGAAGAAGCATGACAAGAACCGCGGCAAGAGACACTGTGGAAATGATGGTTATTTCCTTTGTTGCGGCATTGGAACTTTTGTGGCTGTGGAATGTGGTTCCCGAGTAAACAAAACGCTGGCCGTCATTTTCATATTTCGAGCATACTGAATAGATTTCCGAGATGCCGTTTTTCTTGCTTGCCAGTGCGGAACCTTCCTTGCTGAGAAGTCCACGCACCATGACATACCAAAGACCGTTGTATTCTCTGGCAAGGACATTGTCCTTCATGCCCAGGGATGTTCCGTTGGATGACAGAGCTTCAAGATAGTTTTCCATCTCAATTTCCGTCAGAAGAAAAGGATCCCTGTCCATATAGGAAAGACTTGAATAAGTGAAAGGACTGTAAAGTTTTTCAAGAGCCAGCTGCGACATTCTGGAAGGATCATCGTTTTTTTCATCGATGAAATTGAACCTGTTGTTGAAGAGGAAAGTCTCAAACTGCCCCAGGACTTCCGTATCCTGATAAAGAGTCAGTGACTTGAAATTACGGCTGTCTTTCAGCTCGTCGTAAACCTTGCCAGCAATCTCTTTTGCAGCATCAAAATCCTTGTTGCATGAAAGGATGAACACATTACGGCTTGTGACTTCGGAAAGTTTTCTGTCAGCCTTTTCAACAGATTCTCCGGAAAACTGTTTTGGCAACATGTTGAACAGATCGGCATCTATCCTGAGTGGATCCTTTGAAAACAAGAAGGAAGCAAGAAAAAACGAGACGATCACGAAATGGAATAATACCCACAGGCCAAGAAACTTTCTGTCAGAAAGTCTATCTGTTATTGAAGTAAGATTTTTCATCTTCCGAAAGTTCCTTTGGATGTGACTGGTTTGTAAATGCATAGAAAACGGAACCACCCTTGGCTTCATTCAGCACGATGTGGGTGATCTCAGAATTTCCCGATTCGGTCTTTCCTTTTAAGACAATGCTGCTCATCACCGAGGCAACAGTCTTGTCTTTAGGTTCAAGGGAAACTGTCCATGTATTTTTGCCGGAAGTTTCAAACACCAGAGTAAAATTCTGACCAAGCCTTGAAACATCATTTGAAAAAACGGCAAGCAAGGTGGAAGAAACGCTTTTGAACGCATCGTTTCCACGGGCATCAACAACTTTTTTGTTCCCGTCTGAACCGATCTGAACCATGTAGTCAGCACCAAGAACCAGAGTCGAAGTGAAAGGCTTCAGTGTATTCCAGAGAATTCCTTCCGTGCTGAAAATGAATTTTCCATTGGAACTGAGTTTTTTCCCAGTCTTTGCGATCGTCTTTGACTGTAGGAAATCACCTTTTGTAATTCCGTTTTTAGAAAGATCGGAACAGACCGACTCAAGAGAAATGTC
>SAMEA3663241__coassemble_227_pt1 | contig 15150 bp, 14 predicted proteins | sample SAMEA3663241__metabat2_high_PE_014 | metagenome-assembled genome bin SAMEA3663241 (sample SAMEA3663241) | pig gut metagenome | biome: pig gut; feature: pig-associated habitat; material: faeces | place: China | collected 2013
GTTCCGGGCTCGCAATGACGAGTCTGTTCCGGGCGAGGCAATGACACATACAGCGTCATCGCGAGGAATGAAATGACGCGGCGATCCACGATTACATTTGCTTAACTGGCAAGAACTAAAAAGGTTCCTTACATTCAAAGGTCACCTTCTCCCCTGTTCTTGGGTGCGGGAAGGTGATTTTTTTTGCGTGCAGCATCAAGCGTTCGCCCGGCTCACAACGCCCGTAGAGCGTATCACCGATGATGGGCATTCCAAATCCATGGCTGTCGGCAGAAACAAGACGAAGCTGATGTGTCCGCCCAGTGTGGGGAATGTATTGGATTCTTGTCACATCACGACGGCTTCCGTCAGGTGCTGTATATTTTTCAACATCAAGGACATTCCATTCGGTAATTGCCTTTTTACCATACACTTCATCCCATATCTGATGAGGCCGGTTATCCACATCAAGGCGGAAATACAATTCATTCTGGCCATGGTCTGGAATCCTTTTTTTTGCAAGAACACCATCAAGAAGAGCGACATATTCTTTCTGAACATCTCCGCGTTCAAAGGCCATATTCATCTCACGGTGTGTTTCCTTTTTAAAAGCAAGAATCATGATTCCGCTTGTTTCCATATCAAGACGATGAACGGCAGGCTGCCTTATTTCAACTGCATCTCCATAAATTCTACGGAACCTGGTTTCCACGGAATCAATCTTTTCAGGGCCACGACCTGGGACACTCAGAAGGCCGCTTTGTTTGTCTACCACAACAATATCTTCATCGCGGTAAAGAATCTTAAGGCCAAGAATTTCTGGAAGAATGATTCCACAGCGTTCATCACATGGACCGTAGATTTTTCCGGCCTTTTTGGTTCCGCTGTCATTACCATAATAAACTTCACACATACTTACAGGCAGAAGAGCATTTTTATAGCAATGATCGAGTAATTTTGGAGCACAACAGTCACCTGTTCCTGTAGGTGGCAAACGTCCTCTGTCAGTAGCTGCACAGATTTCTTTAAGCGCTTTTGCAGTTCCGTCGGAGCAATGAAAAGAATAAAGATCATGGACTTTAGCAAGAGATTCGGTCGTCAGTTTTTCACGCTGAAGTTTCAAAGCTGTCCTGTGGGCGGTGTCTGATTCACGATTTATTTCGTCAGTCAATCGGTGGATTTCAGCATCATTGAATCTCAGGACTTCATTGATCGATTCTGTCGAAACAATGGGAGCTATGAATGTTCCGCCTGTAAGATCATTTTCATCAACAATTTTTCTTGAATTGCCCGACACCGTGTAAAGCAAGACAGTTTCACCGTCTGCATTTTTTGCAAGGCACGTGCCTATCATGATTCCATTGTCTGCACGTTCCTGACTGATGCGTCCTGTATGTTCCAGAGTAATTTTTTTTTCATCAAGAAGACTCATGATTTTTTTGCAGATCTTATAAGCTTCTGCCTCATCAAATGGTGCAAACATGATGGAAGTATAATGGATAATCAGATTGCTTGCCATAGACAAACGGCAACCTTGTCGAACACAAATAAAGTTCGTGCTATAATCATCGGCATGAAAAACAACATTTCCGTAGAAGATCTTTCTGATTGTGGCAGTCCGTATAGAATCTATCAGGACAAAAGCAAATTCTGTTTCGGAATTGATGCAATACTTCTTGCCGATTATGCAAAAAACATCAGAGGAAACAAAGTCTGCGACCTTTGCACCGGAAACGGAATTGTTCCGATTCTGCTTGCAGGTAAAATCAAGGCAGAGAAAATCCATGCCATTGAAATTCAGCATGACATGGTTGAACTGGCAAAAGAAAGCTTGAGACTCGATGGGCTTCAAAACAGAATAGAAGTCTACGAAGGAGATTTGAAAAACGCTTGTTCCATTTTTGAGAAAAACACATATGATGCTGTGACTGCAAATCCTCCATACATGAAGACAAATTCACAGACCCAGGAAAATCCCAGATCCATAGCACGGCAGGAGATTTATTGCAGTCTGGAAGATGTGATAAAGACAGCAAGCGAACTTCTTAGATCCAACGGGAAATTTTACATGATCCACAGACCCGGAAGAATTGGAGAAATTTTAATACTGCTTGAAAAATACAATCTGGGAGCAAGGCGAATGAGACTTGTTCAGCCAAAGGAAGGAGACAGACCAACCATGGTCCTCATTGAGGCAGAAAAATGCACCCGCCCTGAACTGACGGTGGAAAGCAGTCTCATGATATATTCACAGCCAGGCGTATATACAGAAGAAGTGAACAGGATTTACGGCAGGCTCCCGGAATGAAAGTTCAACCTGCATTGAATACAGCTCCATCACGAATCAAAGATCCTTGCACACAATTCCTTCAACAAACCAGTCCATATTCCAGATTTCAGAGGATGTCATTTCAACACCATCTTCAATTTTCAGATTTCCAGAGTTGTCGTATATAGGACCTTTGAAGATTGAGAGTGATTTATTTATGATTTTGTTTTTTGCTTCCTCAACTATTCTAGCCGTTCCAGGAACACACAACTTTGTCAGGGAATCAATATCGACCATACCTGAATCGAGACCTTCCCAATAGAAGCGGCTTTTCCAGTTTCCTTCAATATAACTGTTTACATCATCAAGGACGAAAACTTCCCAATTGAACACAGCGGCAGTCAAATAAGATTTTGGTGCGGCTTCTATCATGGAGGAATTATAACCGATGCAATAAGCGCCTTTTTCCTGAGTCTTTTTCTGGATGATGGTAGAGTTCTGATGCTGTGTCATAACATCACAACCTGACTTCAGAAGTTCTTCAGCTTTTTTTTCTTCAATTTCAGAATCATTCCATGACTGGGTGAATTTAACTTCAACAATGGCATCTGGATTGACAGCCTTTACACCAAGAGCAAAGGCATTGATTCCTCGGATACATTCCGGTACCGGGAAAGCCGCAACATAACCGATTCTGTTGGTGGAGGTACGAAGGCCTGCAACAAGTCCAGTCAGATACCTTGCTTCATATATTCTTCCAAAATATGTCGAAACGTTGGAAAGCCTTTCATCTCCAGAGCAATGGCCGAATTTTACCTCAGGAAATCTTCTTGCAGTTTCAAGTACATAAGGCTTATATCCATAACTTGTACAGTAAATGATGTTACACCCCTGTTTTATCAGAGCTTCCATGACAAGAACAGCTTTATCATTTTCCGGAACATTTTCAACATACATGGTTTTGAATCCAGCTTTTCCAAGCGCAACCCTGCCTGAATCCTGTGCCTGATTATATCCCATATCCTTCACAGAACCCACATAAATAAAACCTATCTTGACTGAGTTTTTTGAAACTGAACTGTTTTTGTCCTCATTTTTTTTCAGACATCCTGAAAAAAGGAAAAGCAATGCAATCAAAAATAATGAACATCTTTTCATTTCGTAAAACCTCTATCGCTGTTTCTTGTATTGATTTTTCTCTATCTGTTTTTGACGCAGTTTTTCATTCCGTTCTTCTCTGAGTTTCTCTTCCTTTTCGCTTAATTTTTTCTCGGAAGTATCCCATTCAACCCTTACCTTGCGTCGTTCTATGTCAGGAATTCTAAGAAACGTCAGGCAGTCTGCACGGTGGACAGTGATTCCCCTGCTGCGTGAAACATATCCGACGATGGATTCACCAGGAACAGGTGAACAGCATTTTGCAATGGTCACAAGGTAATTTGTAAGACCATCAACCCTGACCTTTCCTGAGTATTCCGAAATCTTTTTCTTTTCTTTAGAATTCTTTCTTTTTTCTTCTGCAACTTTCTTTGAATACAAAGTATTGGCAAGAATTTCCGCGTCTCGTTTTTCCTGGGCTTCCCTGTCAATGTAAGTCGGATCGTTGGCAGAAAGCCATGCATTGATTCTTGAATGTGCACGACTGGTCTTTACAGCCTTCAGATGAGCCTGGGTAGGATGAGAATACGGACTAGTAAGCACCTCTATGATCTGGGTGTTTTTCAACGGCTGAGTAAGCGGAATTATTTTCCCGTCGGCTTTGGCACCAATGATTTTTTCTCCGATTGACGAGTGGATCATGTACGCAAAGTCAATTGCATTCGCTCCTTTTGGAAGTTCCTTTACATCTCCCATCGGAGTAAATACATAAATGGAATCTCCCAGAAGTTCCGTCTTGAGTTCCTTGAAGAAACTTTCATTACTTAGATCTTCATCACGCAAAGCCCTGAGTTGGTTGATGATGCTGAGATCTTCCGCTTTCACCATATCCTTGTTTGTACCTTTTTTATAAAGCCAATGGGAAGCAACACCGTGTTCAGCAATATTATGCATCTCCTGAGTTCTGATCTGGATTTCAAGAGGTTTGCCATCACAAATGACCGTCGTATGCAAAGACTGGTATCCATTTGCTTTTGGCATGGCAATATAGTCCTTGAAGCGGCCTTCCATCGGCTTCCAGAGCCCATGGACAATTCCAATAAGGGTATAGCATTCAGCATCCGTATTGCAGATTATGCGAAGGGCAAGAAGATCATAAAGCTCACCTGCATCCTTGTTTCTTTTTCTCATCTTTTGATAGATAGAATAGAAATGCTTTGCACGGCTTGAAATCGAAACTGAAATTCCAGCCTTTTCCGTGGCAGTATAGATCTTCTTCACAGCATTGTTGAGATATTCAGAACGCTCCTGTTTTTTCTGGGCGACAATGGATTTTATCTGCTGAAAGACATCAGGGTTGGAATATTTGAGCGAAAGATCTTCCATCTCGCTTTTTATGTCCGCCATACCAAGACGACTAGCAAGGGGACACCAGATGTCTATGACTTCTTTTGCGACAGCTTTCTGAGCCTCTGGACTTACAAACTTAAGGTTACGCATTCGGTCAAGTCTGTCTGCAAGTTTGACGAGAATGACACGGATATCATCGATCATGGCAAAAAGCATTTTTCTGATGCAGTCAGCCTGCTGCATGGTCTTACTTTTTATTTTGAGTCCTGTAATCTTTGCTGTACCGCTGCATATGTTGGCGATTTCCTTTCCGAATCTTTCTTCTATCTCTCCAAGACAGTCATTGTCGACATCAAGTATGTTATGAAAGAGGCCGGCGACAATGGTGTCGGCACCAAGATGTTTTTCCGCAAGGATTCTTGCAACGCGAAGGGGATGAATATAATAAGGTCTGCCGCAGTTTCGTTTCAATGCTGCGGTTTTGCCAATGAGATAATTCCATGCATCATCTATTTTCTCTTTGTCTTCGGAATTATATACTTCTGAAAAATCCTTGAGAAAAGCATTTATGAGAATCTCAGGATCAGTTTCCGTCTGTTCTATTCCCTTCAGTTCACTCATAATGAAATATTAGAATATTATGAAACAATCAACAAGTCTTAAACATTGAATACAGTCTTTATTCACACGAAAGAATCAATATTCTGATGGACAGAGGCTAAGCTGTTGATTTTTCAAGAGGATTCTAGTCCATGTAGAATTTTTCCGAGTCATATTTTTTTTCTTTCAGATTTACCCGGAAGACAACAACCTCTCCATTCCGTTTGAATGCCGCAAGAGAACGTTCATAAAAGTAATTTCCAAACTCGTGATCATGTTCAAAATGGGCATGTCCAGAGAACAGATACTTCACGTGGTTTTTTGCATATAATGATATGAGCGCATCCCTCTCGTTGAGATTCTGCATGATGTAATACCACCAGCCATTGGCGTAAAGCGGATAGTGTGAAAAAACAATCTTGTCGTTGGGATCGTTCTTCATGGCCATCGTCAAGTTTTCATACTGAGGATTTCCGAGAGTTCCATTGGCGGAATCGAGAAAATACCAGCTGAGACTCCCATTTCCATTTCTAGTCGTAAATCTATAGGCACCGGTATGCGGCCAGACATATTCTTTCCAGTTATCCCATCCGGAACTATAAAGGTCATGATTACCAGGAATTGTATATATCCTGAGTCCAGTCCTATTAAAAACTTCATCGCAGAAATTCCTGTATTCCCTATATTCGGAAGACGATGCTTCAGAAGTAACATCACCAAGACAGGCAATGAATTTCAAGGGACAGACGGAACCAAGCTCAGATTTTTTCTTTTCCATCCAGTTCAAAAAGTTTTTCAAGAACTTTTCATCCAAAGTTCCAAAATGGATGTCAGAAAAGATAATTATGCTGAAACAGTTTTCGTTGATTGCAGCCGGAGCATATTCAGTTCCGTCGAAATTCACAACGCTGCGGGAACGTTTGTTGACCTGGTCATCACGGTAAAAGAATTCACTCCACCCCATGAAACATGATGAAAGACAGAAAAGAGAAAAAGTAAAAATTAAAAGCGAAAGTTTTCTTTTCATTACAGCCGGAACCCCATCGAGAATTTCATACCCCATCCATCAACATATGAGGAGACCGTCATCATATCGATTCCACGGACAAAAATTGAAGAGCGCATCGTCAGCTGGCTGTCAACTTCATGGCAATAAGAAAGACTATAAATAATGTAGCCGAAATTCGGGTAGAAGAAATGATCCCTTGAACCAATGAACAGCGAAACATCTCTTCCATTGTGGTTGTTCCAGCCTGCGTAAAAGCCCAGCATCGTATCGAATTTCCACACCGTATCCAGATCAAGGTCAAAAAAAGTGGAAGTTTTAATTCCGCATAGAACGTCAGTCCCTGCATAAAAATTTTCTTTGAAATCCCAGTGAAATAAAATACCTGCGAAATTGTTTGTCCTGAAACTTATGTCACTGTATTTTTCAATGGATGAAATTCCTTCGGCACTTACGGAAAGATGCTCCCATTTTTTCATAAGGAAAATTCCATTTACATCAAAGGTTATCTGTTCATCAGCAAACTGAACTCCAACACTTCCATTGTTCCTTTCTGTTTTTCTTGAAAGCCAGGCAGACAATGCGACTTCATCCGAACTGACACTTCGTGTATCAGAGAAAGAATATTCGGTCCACAAAAAATTTTTAGTCTGGGCTGCGGCAATCAAGGGAAAGATGAAAAGAAAAAGCAATGGAACAATTTCTTTCATCTTCCAGAATCCCTGAATTTTCCTTCAATATATTCAGGATCTTTAAAACGCAGCAGAGTTCCGTCTGCGATGAAAAGACCGGTATACATCACACATGGATGTCCGTTGCAGACCCAGTTGTACACCTGTCCGTTCTCCGGATTGATGAAAAGGAAATCTTTTCCCCACTGGATTTTTTTTCCGCATACATCAGGCGACACAAGTTCAATTTCAGTATCTTTTGAAAGCATGTTCAACGGTTCAACACTGTACATTTTCCATCCGTCGATTTTTTCCACAAAAGGAAGATGCATGTCTGGTTTGTCAGCGACACGTTTTTCATAAGCCTTACGTTCCGGCTCACACATTGCGTCGACCTTGTTCTGTCTGAGTTTGCGACCATCATCGGCAACTTTGAGGATTTCATTCATGCGGTCTTCTTCAAGAGCATTTCCAAGTTCAGCAGAAAGTTCAAAAGGACTATCGCTAGCACCGCTTACGGCAACATCAGCATCAGCCTTGTTGAAATAGAAACCTGTGGCGAAAGGTCTGTGGCTTACATTATAAAGTTCATCGACAAAAGGTTTTGCTTCATCTCCGGTGATTTTCCCATCAAGGGCATCAAGGGCCTTTCTGTATGCACGTGTGATCATGGCAACGTAGTAAACGCTCTTCATGCGGCCTTCAATCTTAAGGCTGTCTACGCCGGCTTTCTTCAGTTCAGCAAGATGATCGATCATGCAGAGATCTTTTGAAGAAAGTACCGCCGTGAAATTTTCACCTTCATAAACCGGAAAATATTCATCGCTTCTTTTGTGTTCACGTAGGACGAGACTTCCGCTTTCTGCAATTTTCTTTGCATCACAATCCCCGTCAATCTTGGCAAGGACGTCATAATCCCAGCGGCATGTATGGCTGCAGAAGCCTTCCTGTGCACTTCGTCCGTTAAGGTATGCACTCATAAGACAGCGTCCGGCATAAGCAATGCACATGGCACCGTGAACAAAGCATTCGATTTCCATGTCAGGAACAGCGTCTTTGATTTCTGCAATTTCCTGCAATGAAGCTTCTCGCCCCATGACAACGCGTTTGAACCCAAGGGACTTGTAGACTTTTACAGCTTCACGGTTCATGCAGCTTGCCTGAGTCGAAAGATGAAGTTCGGCATCAGGAAACTCTTTCTGCAGAATCGGAACAATTCCAAGATCCTGGACAATGAAGGCATCAATAGGATATTCCTTGAAATATGGAATATTTTTTACAAGACGGTCAATTTCATCATTGTGAAAGGCAATGTTAAGGGCACAGTGCAGACGGCGGCCAGGGAAATTATTTTTAAGTTCAACAACTTTTTTGTATTCATCCTCATAAAAGTTGTCTGCTTTTACACGCAGCGAAAAATTCTTAAGTCCGATGTAGGCGGCATCCGCTCCGTATGTATAGCAGTACTTTAATTTTTCAATATTTCCAGCAGGAGACAAAAGTTCCATATTACTCCCTCGTGATGTTGTTTTCTTTTATGAGCCTTTCTCTTTCAAGAAGTTCCTTGTCAGTAAGATCGGCCCGCTTGTTCACATATTTTCCAGCACGTTCAACAGCAAAACTTGATTCAAGCAGACTGTCTCCGGCCATCTGATAAAGATAGAACATACCCGGTGCAACATCCAGGGTACAGTCGATTCCATAGCATGTAAGAAGATCGTTCATGTGTTCCGCCTGGGAAAGAAGAAGCTCATTTTCACCGGACTGAATGTAGACCTCTGGAAAATTGAAGAAATCTTTTTCGGAAGCCTTCAAAGGAGAAACGAGAATATTTGAGACATTGGATGTATATGTATACTGCTCGGCGGCATAACGGATGTCCTTTGCAGTTATTATCTTATCCCTGGACTTCTTATCTGTAAAAATAGGACTATCAAAAGAAAGATCGAGCCATGGAGAGAAAAGAACAAGTTTTGAGATACTCTTTCTTTTTTCCTCATCCATCTTAAAAAGCGATGCAAATGCAAGGGATGCACCGCTGCCATCTGCTGCAAGAATGATGTCAGGAGCCGCAGCAGATTCATCCATAATGACAGCTGCATTTCCTTCCGCGATTATACCTCTGATGACGCATTCTATATCTTCCAGTGAAGCCGGAAACTGATATGAAGGAGCAAGACGGAACTCAGGAACTACAACACGTGAAGAAACGGCATGTGCAAAATTTGAACAGAAGCCTCTCCAGCTCTCACGGGACCCACCGACAAAAGATCCGCCGTGAATGTAAATCACAACTCGATTGGAGGCAAAAACTTCAGGAGAAAGTATGTCGCATTTTACACCGAAATAACTTTTTTCAGTTCTTTCAACTCTGTTGGGCAAAAAATCTGTCTTGAAATTCTTTTCAAGTTTTACTCTGAAAGGCTCAATGTCCCCTTTTGAGCTCAATACAAGGGATTTTATTTTTTTTACTGCCGCTTTTTTGTCCAGACGTATTTCCATAAATCAGATTGTAGCAAATTACCATCGATTTTGCTACAATACCACTATGCCAATTAAGATTGATTCAGACTTACCGGCACGCTCAACGCTTGAAAATGAAAACATTTTCGTCATGACTCAGGAACGTGCAGCATCACAGGATATCAGACCTCTAAAAATCGCTATCGTAAACCTTATGCCGACAAAGGAAGTTACGGAGACACAACTGCTTCGTCTCCTTTCAAACACACCTTTGCAGATCGACATTTCACTTGTCCACATGGAAGGCCACGTCTCAAAAAATACTGACCAGAGCCATCTTGATAAATTCTACATCAGCAGTGAAGATCTTTTCAAAACAAAATTCGACGGAATGATAGTTACAGGGGCTCCTGTTGAACAGATTCCTTTCGAAGAAGTTGATTACTGGAATGATCTTTGCAGGATCATGGATTATGCAAAGGAAAATGTATTCTGCACACTTTACATCTGCTGGGGTGCCATGGCAGGACTTTACCACCTGCACGGAATCGACAAGCATGTTGTCGAGACTAAATTTTCGGGGATTTTCTATTCAAAGCTATTGAATTCAAAGGAACCTTTGATGAGAGGTTTTGACGACTGGTTCCCGGTACCTACATCAAGATACACCTACATCAAGACGGAAGACGTCCTTGCAGATGACAGGCTTGAGCTTCTTGCCTTCTCAAAGGAAACAGGCCTTACTCTTGCAAAGTCAAAAGACAACAGAAGCATCTTCATGACAGGACATCTTGAATACGATCCTGAAACTCTTGCCAATGAATACAAGAGGGACCTGGACAAGGGAATAAACCCTCATCTTCCGGTAAACTACTTTACTGATGATGATCCGGCAAAGCAGATCGTCTCAAAATGGAGAAGCACAGCCCACCTGTTCTACAGCAACTGGCTCAACTATTACGTTTACCAGGCAACACCGTATCGTCTGGATTCTATAGACGAACAATAGATTGTATATGTGAAAAAGCTGCTCCCACAGAGAACCGTGTCAAACCTGCTCCGGTGAAACTTTCAGTTTCAAGTCGCATTTTGTCACGAACCTCTGTTCCGCAGTTTTTTCACACACCTTGTATTTGCAGAACAGAAGCCAACTTCAAATCAGAGAGAATGGGAAACTACTCAACATGCATGAATGTAAGTTCGTGCTTGTTGTAGTTGAGATGAACGATCTTGCTGTTTGGGATTGCCTCAAATTCTGCAATCAAGGGCCAGTTTATTTCACCCTGCATCTTGATGGTACAGATCATTTTTTTTGTTTTTCCACTTGAAAGCCACATCTTGATCCATTCAAGAAGACGCTCAGGATAGCAGATGACATCACTGATGACCCAGTCAAATTCACCCAGGTCTTCCGGCTTCAATGTAAAGGCATCGTGGGCAAGAAAAGTAACAAGATCATTTTTCATGAGGGAAGGAGCAAGTTCAGCACGGTCAACGGCAAAAACTTCAGATCCCTGTTCCACAAGAACCCAGGTCCATCCTCCAGGACAGGCTCCGGCTTCAAAACAACGGCTGCCCTTTCCAGGAATTTCAACATCAAAATAATGAGATGCAAGACTGAGGCTTTCCTGAATTTTAAGGTATGCACGGCTTGGAGGATTCTCATGATCTTCGATGAATTCAATGCGTCCTGCAGGAACAGTCGTATTCGTTGCGGCAGAGGCAACCATTGTATGGTCATCAATCAATGTATAAAGCCCTGTCTCTCCCGATGGAATTTTTGCAGGAAAAGTTTTTGCCTTCAGATTTACATACGGAAGTTTTTCCTGGATCAACGCAGCACGACGGAAACTTGTAAAACTGTATGGAGCCCATGAACGCTGGATTTTTTTCAGTTCACCTGCCCCATCACCTATGGAATCAAAATGAACGATAAATGGATCCAGCATTGCGCAACGTGCCCAGTAAGGAATTCCTGTTTCTTTTTTATAATTTGGAAAATATACAAGGTCACCATAATGCACCGCATCGGAACAGTCATAACCAAAACGGTTTTTAAGTTCACTCAGAAGAAGCTCCTTCATGTCGATGAACGGGAGGAATGCAATTCCTGGGATTTTTTCGATAGTAGAACTCATGAAATGAAATCCGTGTCGTCTTCAATGATAAGACTTGTAATGTCGTCAGAATTTTCTTTCTGTTTCAATGACTCAATTAATCTTGCAAGCTCTGGAGAATCCGGAGAACGAAGAAATGCAAGGCCTATCTCCACCTGGCTTTCTTTTTCATTAACGACAAACCATTGCGGCTGGCAAAGAAGATGCAGTCTGTCTGGAAAATCCTGGCGCGACAGCTGAATGAAAACTGTATATTCTTTCTCCTTGTCCACATCCGCAGGCAAAGGAAAATGAATCCTACATCCAGATATGCTGATGTCATCCAATACTCCGGGCAGAGCACTGATCTGCTCACATTCAACGCGACCTATTTCAGTATAACGCTCCTCTCCCCGGAGTTCTTTTCTCATCAGCTCATTACCTCTTCGCTCAAGGACATGATCATGTCATAGATAGGTTTTCCGCCAGGTACCATTGGAAGAATCATTTCATCGATATCAACTTCTACATCGATGATTGCAGGAGCCTTAGCCTTGAATGCCTTTTCAAAAACCTTTTCAAAATCCTTTGCATTGTCAGCCTTGTATCCCTTGATTCCGTATGCATCGGCAAGCTTGCACCAGTCTGGACCAAAATCCAAAGTTGTCTGGCTGAATCTCTTTCCGTAGAAGAGGCGCTGCCACATGCGTACATTTCCGAGGGCATGGTTGTTGAAGATAACGATTACAAGAGGAAGATTGTAGTGAGCGATTGTTGCAAGTTCGTTGCAGTTCATGCGGAAAGAACCGTCACCTGCAATGTGAACTACACGCTTCTTAGGATTTCCGATCTGAGCACCCATTGCAGCACCAGTACCGTAACCCATTGTTCCAAGCCCACCTGATGTAAGGAATGTCCTTGGCTTTGTAAATGGATAGAACTGTGCAGTCCACATCTGATGCTGACCAACTTCTGTTGTAATGATTGTATTTTCGCCAGCCACCTTGTTGATGATTTCGCAGATGTGCTTTGGATTTACAGAGTTCTTTGGATTCTTGTCATAGATTGAAGGATATTCTTTCTTCCATGCTGCAATCTGGCTGATCCATTCCTTGCGCTTATTTTCTTTAACAAGAGGAATGAGCTTAGAAAGGATGTACTTGATGTCGCCGACAACAGACTTGAAGGCCGGAATATTCTTGTTGATTTCTGCAGGGTCAATGTCTATCTGGAGAACCTTTGCGTTAAGGCCGAACTTTGACGGATCACCGATAACGCGGTCACTGAATCTTGCACCGAGGGCAATGATAAGGTCACCTTCTGTGATTGCCATGTTGCTTGCCTTTGTTCCGTGCATACCGACCATCCATGTGCAGAGGGGATGTGTTGCAGGGAATGAAGCACGGGCCATAAGGCTTTCGCTTACAGGGATGGAATTCTTTTCGGCAAGTTCAAGAAGTTCCTTTTCTGCTCCTGACATGCCGATACCGCCGCCTGCGTAAATGATTGGCTTTTTGCAGTTGTTGATGAGTTCTGCAGCTTCCTTGATTTCTGCATCGCTTGGCTTGTTTGCAACAAGAGTGCGTCCAAGATTCTTATCGAGGGAAGCAATCAATTTCTTTTCGTTGTCAGATTTTTTGAGCGGTGTGAATTCATACTGAACATTAAGAGCGGTTGCATCCTTGAGAATGTCAATGAGGACTGGACCTGGACGACCACTTTTTGCAATAAGGAATGCCTGGCGGATTGTTGGTGCCAGATCTTCTGCCTTGCGGACAAGGAAATTGTGCTTTGTAATTGGGATAGTAACACCCTTGATGTCAATTTCCTGGAAAGAATCTTTTCCGAGGATGTTTGAAGGAACATTACATGTAATTGCAACGATAGGTATTGAGTCCATGTATGCAGTAGCAATACCTGTTACAAGGTTTGTTGCTCCTGGGCCAGATGTTGCCATGCAGACACCGACCTTTCCTGTTGAACGAGCATAACCGTCAGCTGCGTGTGCTGCAGCCTGTTCGTGTGCTGTAAGAATATGTGTAATTCTGTTTGAGTTCTTGTAAAGTTCATCATAAACATTGAGGATACATCCTCCCGGATAACCGAAAACTGTATCAACTCCCTGCTCGATAAGACTTTCAATAATAATCTGTGAACCGTTCAACCTCATATGATTTTAACCTCTGCTGAAATTTCTTTAATGATATTACAGAATCAAAAGTATACACGGCAAAACATTTTTGTTCAATTCAGTGCTGGCGAAACGTGGAGTCCCGATATCCACAGGCAGTGTCAGATTCTGGACTTCACAGGCAGGCAAAAGAATGCCAGGGACATAAAAAAAGCCCCTTCCATGGAAGGAAAGGGCTCTGGCCGCATTCAGTCAGTCATTACTGCTGGCGAAGGATTGTAGTCTTCCATTTTTTATTGGCATCCGTTGACGGAACATCATGGCGTTCTACTTCAAGATCAAGATCGGAGCTGACTGCAAGAGGCTTTGTCAATTTGTAGGATCTGCTTGTGGCATCACAATCAAAAGTGATTTCAAGACCTCTTGTACTTACCGTCATATTCCAGTTCTTGATTTTTCCAGCAAAAGAAACAATCTTTGCATCTCCCTTGTAGAGACTGATGTTGTTGCTCTCAAGTTCCCAGTATGCATCCCATTTTGAGTCATACCATTTTCCCAAGTTGAAATCTTCAGGGAACTTGATTGTCTTTGAAACATCCGTAAGATCTGCTTCCTGAGCCACTGCCGCAAAAACCATGCCAAGAGCAACAAATGCCGCCATAAGGATTTTCTTCATCTGATTTTCTCCTGTAAAAAAGTCTTACCTCTCAAGAAAAAATTTAATGCAAAAAATCAGAAAAACAAGCCTTTGATGAAAATCTCGAATCCAATGCCGATAAGAATTATTCCGCCTAGAATCTCAGCTTTGTCGGTAAATCTTCCACCTGCTTTTTTCCCGACGACAAGCCCCGAAAAAGAAATGGCGAAAGTCACGACGGCAATGATGATTCCGGCTGTAAGAGCAAATCCAAGACTATATTCAGCAATGGTGAAACCAACGGAAAGCGCATCTATGCTCGTAGCAATTCCCTGGATCACAAGTGTTCCAAAACCAAGGATACTACAGGCGGAACCACTGCCATCGCCCTCGTCTCCCCTGATGTTTTCATAGATCATTTTTCCGCCGATATAGACCAGAAGCACAAGAGCAATCCACGGAATGAATTTCTGGAATGAAGTGAAATATTCAACAATGGTGTGAACGCAAATCCATCCTGCCATCGGCATGGCAAACTGAAAGAAAGCGTAGGTTCCGGCAACGCCACACATTTTGCTTTTTGACATGCCGGATTCGTTGAGTCCGTTGGCAATGGACACACTGAAGGCATCCATTGCAAGGCCTACACCTAAAAGAATGCTGTTTATAAAAAATAGAAAATTCATAAATCTAAAAGTAAAATAAGCAAGATCCTTCGACTCCGCTCAGGAATCCTACAGGATGGCTGAGCGGAGTCGAAGCCTGCGATTACTCTTTTTTTTACTGTAAAATTGCACCCTTATCTGGTCGCAGGCTAACGCCTGCTTACCGAGTTTTGCTTTGGTCGCAA
>SAMEA3663241__coassemble_232_pt1 | contig 14984 bp, 11 predicted proteins | sample SAMEA3663241__metabat2_high_PE_014 | metagenome-assembled genome bin SAMEA3663241 (sample SAMEA3663241) | pig gut metagenome | biome: pig gut; feature: pig-associated habitat; material: faeces | place: China | collected 2013
CAGAATTGCATTGATATTGCTGGTATTGATATTGACATGGAGAACCTTCCTGACGATGACCATTTAGCCTTTGAAACCTTATCTGCTGGTAACGTTATGGGTTGTTTTCAGGTCGAGAGTAAAGGAATGAGAGAATTACTCACAAAGATTAAGCCAGAGAATATTTTCGATTTGATACCGCTGGTAGCCTTGTACCGTCCTTCAACTATCCAGAGCGGCATGGTGGATAGCTTCGTAAACAGACGGGCAGGGACAGAAGAAACTACTTACCTTGACCCAAAGATAATTCCCTCTTTGCAAGATACTTATGGAGTTCTTCTTTATCAGGAACAGGCGATGAAGATTTTTCATTCAGCATCCTGCCATACAACGCCAAGGAACTGTTCAGGTGCAAACACACTTTCGAACTAAAAGAAAGCAAGAAATGGATTTTAAGCATCGATGCAGCCCACCGCGGTGTCGGCACGGGTGCATGCGGGCCGGATACCCTTGACCAGTACAAGGTAAAACCCGGCAAGTACAAGCTGCACCTCCGGGTCTGGTAATTTATTGAAATGCAATCGAAGTTTTCCACTATAACTTTTTGCATTTTTAAAATACGTTATCTTTGAAAGTATTCATTACGGATAGTACACAACATGTTATAAAAATACGGGAAGGAAGGTAGAGGATGGCAAAAACATTTGCAGGTCGGAACGATAGTTTCCTTGCCGACCTGCGCATGTAGCGACGCTAGCTAGCGGTTTTGACAGACTCGGACTGACTGGTAGTATTTTTATATTTGTTTTTGAATCCTGTCCGTAATGAAATATTTCAGCTGAAAAGCATCCTGTCTGACAGGGTGCTATCTTCACCGCTGATCGTCTGGAACTTGGCAAGAAGGTCCGCAACCTTAAGATTCTTCTTTTCTTCTCCGCTTACATCGTATACGATATGTCCGTCAAGCATCATGATAAGACGGTTGCCGTATTGAATTGCATTGGACATATTATGTGTGACCATGAAAGTTGTAAGGTGATCACGCTCAACAAAGTACTTTGTAAGTTCAAGAACCTTGTGTGCTGTTTTTGGATCAAGGGCAGCAGTATGCTCGTCAAGCAGAAGCACTTTTGGTTTCTGCAAGGTAGACATGAGCAAAGTCAAAGCCTGACGCTGGCCTCCTGAAAGCAATCCTACCTTTGCATTCATTCTGTCTTCGAGACCAAGCTCAAGCAAGGAAAGCTGCTGTCTGTAGATTTCTTTTTCAGCATTAGTAATACCCCAGCTTAAGCCACGTCTTTTACCACGTCTGTAAGCAAGAGCAAGGTTTTCCTCAATTTCCATTGAAGCTGCAGTTCCGCGCATAGGATCCTGGAAAACACGGCCAAGGTATTTTGCGCGGACATGTTCCTTGACATCAGTAATATCCTCACCATCAAGGACAATGCTTCCTGAATCAGGCATATAAACACCTGCAATATGGTTGAGCAAAGTTGACTTTCCTGCACCGTTTCCACCGATGACGGTTACGAAATCCCCGTCATTAAGAGTAATGCTCACACCCTTGAGAGCTTTTTTTTCCGTAATTGTTCCCGGATTGAAAGTTTTATGTATGTTTTTTATCTCCAGCATAATAATCTCCAAGTTCAAAAGAAATTCCAAAAAATCATGTTTTCAGAATTTCTCAGGATGCAGCAACACTCTTCTTCTTAAAACTCTTTTTGATCACAGGCACGGAAAGTGCGACCGCAACAACAACTGCCGACAGCAATTTAAGATCCTGCGTCTTCATTCCAAGCTGAAGGACGATGGCAATTATCATGCGGTAGATGACTGAACCAAGCACGACACCAAGAAGGCACCACCAGAAACCAAAACGCTTTCCGAATATGACTTCACCGATGATGATTGAGGCAAGGCCGATGACAATAGTTCCGATACCCATGCTTACATCACCGAATCTCTGCTGCTGCATTACAAGAGCACCACTCATGGCAACAAGAGCATTGGCTGTCATGAGGGCAAGGATCTTCATGAAATCTGTATTGATTCCCTGGGCACGACTCATGAATTCATTTCCACCGGTTGCACGGACAGCACATCCAATTTCAGTTCCAAAGAACCAGTAAAGTCCAAGAATCACAAGGACAGTAAAAATGATTCCGCATATGAGGGCAGAAAGAGAGGTTGCACTGACAGGGAAGATGTCACCAAGATGAAGTGCATTGTTTACCCAGTTTATGATGGTTTTGTTTGCACGTGAAAGAGGCTGGTTTGGACCACCAAGAACGTGAAGGTTTATGGAATACAACGCAAGCTGAACAAGAATTCCTGCAAGAATTCCAGGAATCTTGAGTTTCGTCGTAAGTACCCCTGTAAGAAGTCCCGCAAGGGAACCTGCAACGGCGGCGACAAAAATTGCAAGAAGCGGATTAAATCCACTCACAATAAGAAGGGCACAGATACAACCACCAAGGGCAAAACTTCCGTCAACAGTCATATCAGCAAAATCAAGAATCTTGAAGGTAATGTAGACTCCAAGAGCCATTATTCCCCAAAGCACGCCCTGAGAAACAGCTCCAAGCATGGCCCCAGAGAACGGGATAAGAAAATCTAAAAATGATTCAAACATAGTGCCCCATTATACCATAGATTTTTTTCCCCGTATAGGAAAAAAGGAATCACCACATGGGATTTACGGCTTAAACCTGAACTCAAGAGCGACACTAAAATTTGGGTGATGCTTGACACATATCCGCTGCTGTGCGATAATAACGCCAACAGCAAAGGCGCTGGATACAGGAAATAACTGTCTCCAGCGCTTTTTTTTGTTTTAAAATTTTGGGGGTTACAAAATGAAAAACAGCGTTTCTTATCTTGATCCGGTTCAGCCTTTTTTCGAACTTAAGACTGAAAATTTCTATCAGGATTGTGTGGAAGCAGAAGGCAAATACTGGTTCTACAGCTTTTCAAGCAGGAACAGTGCAAATTCAAACAACGTAACCTTTTTGCCAGACGGATGCACAAACCTTGTAATCGCCTGCGGCCAGTATTTTGAAGCACACATGGTTTTCAACACGATTGAAGCAGTCACGCTGGAGATGAAACCAAACACCGAATATTTTGCGATCCGTTTTGAACCAGGAAACAACCCGTTTTCCAAGGGAGATGAAATAAAAGCAAACGCAGGTAAAATAGTTCCGGCTGAAACAGACAACCTCAAGGCAATCTATGCACTTGTAACAGACAGGGAGACTTTTGCCGAGAGAATGGATGCTGCATCAAAATTCCTTAAGACAATTGAAAGCAGCTCATCGACAAAGGAACTATTCAAGCAGCTTCTTGACATCATCATTGAAAAGAACGGGCTCATCAAGATCAGTCAGCTTGAAGAACTTGCAGGATATTCATCACGTTACATAAATCACCTCTTCGACCAGAATGCAGGCATGAGCGCAAAGCAGTTCTGCAACATCGTAAAATTCCAGCTTGTACTCAACGAGATCAGCAGCGGAAACATCGATTCATTCTCAAAAATCGCAGCCGATTACAGATTCTATGACCAGAGCCATTTCATCCACGAGTTCAAGTCATACACTGGAATGACACCAAGCGATTACAGCACTGCATTGAAGATTGCGGGATAACAAAAAAAGAAGTATCATGTTCCGTAGAAAAAGTTTATGACCCGGAATATAGGAATACTTCTGTCGTTTATTTCACAGCTTCTCTTTTTTTCATGCACATCCTCAAAGATTCAATCACCTCAAAAAGAAGAGATACGTCTTCTCTTTGCAGGTGACATAATGGCACATACGGAAATCACAGAAAGAGATTTTTCAGATGCCTTTGCCGATATAGAACCTTTGGTAAGAAACGCAGATCTCGCTTTTGCAAATTTTGAGTCTCCAGTCGACGACAGCCGGAACCAGAGCAGCTACCCTACCTTTTCATGCCACTCAGATTTTGTCCAGAAGGCAATGGACAGCGGATTCAATGTCTTCAGTCTTGCGAACAACCATACCAATGACTTTCACAGAGAAGGAATTCTTGCGACAAAACTTTTTTTTGACAGCAAAGTTTCTACCGGAATTTTTTCAGCCGGAATAAAGGAAAACGAAAAAGACGGCATAGAATTCAAGATGATTGAAAAAAATGGATTCACGGTTCTTTTTGCCTCAGTTACTGAAGTCCTGAATTTCAAGACCTGCACTCAGATGTTTGATTATGTTCCGCCGGATGAAAAAGGACGACAGGAATTCATCAAGACAATTTCAAGAAAACGAAGGGAAAATCCCAGCGCTCTCATGATTCTTTCCTTCCACACATCGGAGGAAGAATATGTCTCCAGCATTGCGGAAAAGAGCAAAAAATTTTATTATTCCCTTATTGATGCAGGCATCGATATATTGTGGATCAACCATCCCCATGTACCAAAGGAATGGAATGTCATTACGTCTGGAAATTCCGGAAACGACAAATGCATATTCTATTCCGTAGGAAATACGATCAGCGCACAGAGAAGGAAACCGGACTTCAGGCACCCGGACAAAAACATGGAGAACACCGGAGACAGTTTTCTGTTCCTGGTTGATTTGAAAAAAGATGCAGACGGCATCAGAATTCAAAATCTCGAACCTGTGATCATTACGACATTTATAAATGAGCAGAACAATTTTGTCATCAAAAGACTTGATGACAGTTTTATAGAAAACCTGAAAGCCCAGGGCAATGATAGATGGGCCTCATACCTTTCAGGCAGAAAAAAAATTATGGAAGCAGTTAAAGGGAAAAGTACATGGCAATAAACTACAAGGACCTTCCAGTATATGCCCAGAAGGAACGTATTCTTGAATCATTGAAAAACAACCAGGTCATTGTCGTCCAAAGTCCGACAGGATCTGGAAAAACTACGCAGATTCCGGTCATTCTCCACGAAGCAGGATATTCCTCTACAGGCGTCATCGCTGTAACCCAGCCTAGACGCATCGCAGCATTAAGTGTCAGCGAATTCATTTCAAAACAGCTGAAGACAAAATATCCTGGCCTTGTTGGTTACAAGATGCGTTTTGAGGACAAGACTGACCAGACTACAAAAATCAAGATCATGACTGACGGAATTCTTCTACAGGAAATGAAACTTGATCCGTATATGTCAAAGTATTCAGTAATAATGGTTGATGAAGCCCATGAACGCAGCCTCAACATCGATTTTGTTCTTGGACTTTTAAAACGCGTGCTTGCTGTCAGACATGATTTCAAGGTAATCGTCAGCAGTGCTACGATGAATGCTGAAAGTTTCAGCAACTATTTCGGCGGTTGTCCGATCGTTTCAATCGACACCCAGACATTTCCTGTGGCTATGGTCTATGATCCGCCTGCACTGAAGACTACGACAGCTTCTGTAGAAGGAACCGAGGCTCTTCTTTCAAAAATAGAAAAAACCATTGACCGGGTTCTCGACAACAGGGAAACAGGAGACATTCTTGTTTTTCTTCCAGGTGAAAAAATAATCAAGGACTGCATGGAACGTCTTTACAGCAGCAGCTTCAAAAGCAAAATACATATTGTTCCGCTTTATGGACGTCTTCCTAAAGAGGAACAGGAAAAGGTTTTCGACAACGCTCCTTTCGGAAAGAAAAAAGTTGTTTTAAGTACAAACATTGCTGAAACCTCGGTTACAATCAACGGAATCACAACAGTAATCGACAGTGGTCTTGCAAAACTCAACTTCTATAGTCCAAAGACATTCACTTCTAGTTTGAACGAAACACCTGTAAGCCGCGCAAGCTGCAACCAGAGAAGAGGACGTGCAGGCCGTACATGCGAAGGAACCTGCTACAGACTTTTCAGCCGCGAAGATTTTGACAAGCGTCAGGAATATACGACAGAAGAAATCTATAGAACAGATCTCAGTGAAGTCGTGCTCCGCATGGCTGAACTCGGAATTACTGATTTTGAACAGTTCGATTTCATTTCACCACCTGGCCGTGAAGGTATCATCGGTGCCGTAAATACACTGAACATGCTCCATGCCCTTGAAAAAGACGGAACTCTTTCCCCTACTGGAAAACTGATGGTTGAATTTCCTCTTGAACCACGCGTATCAAGAATCATCGTTGAAAGCATCATGCGTTATCCAGATATTCTTGAAGAAGTCATCATCGCGGCAGCTTTTCTGAGCACACAGTCTCCTTTCGTTCTGCCTGTTGGAGAAGAAATGGATGCAAGGGCTGCCCATCATGCATTCCGTGACATTCAGGGTGACTTTGTTACTTACGTAAAACTTTTCCGCATATACTCCGAACAGAACAACAAGGAAAAGTTCTGCAAAAGAAATTATCTTGATGAACGTGTAATGGCAGAAATTGTCAACATCAAGGAACAGCTCGAAGAAATCGTATCAAAGAGACTGCAGATGCCTATTACAGGCGGCGGAAGTATGGACAACTATCTTTGCTGCATAGCAAGCGGAATGATTCAGTTTGTCTGTGTTCGTGAAGGCCGTGAAAACTACAGAAGCCTTACACAGGACCATATTTCGATTCATCCGGGTTCATCAATGTTCAAGACATTTCCGCTCTACATCGTTGCAGGAGAAATTGTCCGCACAAGCAGAATGTTTGCCATGAGTGTTTCGCCACTCACAAAAAAACTTCTGGCACAGATTGATCCAGACCTTGAACATCAGCTTACACTGGCACGTGGCAGCAAAGGAAAAAGTCTTACAGGAAATCTGGAGTACTCAGGTACAACTTTCCACGAAGAAAAAGAATCCAGAAAAGATAAAAAAGACAAGAAATCAAAGAAAGAAACTGACAATGAAAATAGAATTACCCTGGGCGGAACTGATTTTGACTTCAAGAAAATCAAAGGTAAAAAAACCGTTCAGCTGCCATGGAAATCATTCAAGCCGGCTATTCTTCTTGAAAAAAACGAAAACCTTCTGGCGCAGATTGCAGGCATGAGGGGAACAATCCTTATGCAGGGCGGATTCAAGCTCCTTGACGGTGAAAAGATGGAAATAATCATGAAGGCTGCAAAGACCCTGAATCTGGATCCTATCGAGGAAAAACTCTGGCCTAGGAAAATGAATCTGAACATCCATGAAGGTGATTCGATAAGAACGCTCATAAAAAATGTTGAATTCATAATGAGGGTTACAGTAGCAAAAAGTGCATCAAAAGAATATGGTTTTATCTGTCTTTTCACAGACGGAAGTGGAACATACTGGTTCAAGGTGTCACGTGGTTTTGCGACAGCCATAAATGAAAGCATTTCTTCCCTGGAAAAACTCATCGATGATGCAGAAGGCAAAAATCTTGATGAAGCAGAAAAGGAAAAGATCAACATTATTTACAGACTTTTAAATGGCATGTATGAATAAAAAAGGACACGAAAATAACAGAAAAAATTTTCAGTTCTTTGGTTGAAAAAACAGGCAGTTTTGATTAGATTTTTAATATGAAGAGATTCCTACAATTCTGCCTGTTTTCTTTTCTTATCCTGCTTGCAGGTTGCGCATCCATTTCCAGAGCGGACCAGAGAACAGATTCAGGCTCATACACTAAATCCACCCAAAAGCAGAAAGATGATTTTCCATCCATAAAAAAAGACGGAGTTACTGCTCCCATATGCAATCCGATACCGGCTGGGCAGATTGAGATTCTGGAGAGCTTTGAGGAGGACTGCTATTGGTATGCAGAAGGCAGAAAAATATCCAGCGATTATTCAATAAGCTGTGAGCTGTCTGATTTATGGGCATCAGACGGTGAGCAAAGTGCAATGTTTACTTTTGGGAGGGCACCAGAGACTTCATACTCAACGTTTACATGCGACACACCTGCCATCAGCAACTGGACTGGAGCAGCCATTGTAACAGCTGACATCAACAATACTACAAGCAAATCACTTACCGTATTTCTTCGCCTGCAGACAGGAAACAATCATGACGCCATAACAACACAGGAAGTGATTCTGGGAGCGGGTGAAAACACGAATGTGTATTTTGACCTTTCCCATGACATGAAAGATGAAAACGGGAATGACATTCCTTCCCTCATTGAAGAAAATGACATCAGATGCATTTCCTTTGTGTTCAAGGGAATCAATGAAGGTGGAACTGTTTTTATCGACAATGTGAACCTTGTTCGGTAATCTACTCTTCCTTTTCCATAACCGGAGAAAGAACTATCGACCTCTGCTCTACAGGAATCAAGCCATCTGCATAAGCCTTATACGGGCTGAAGGTAACAGGAACATTTTCCTCAAAAGAACCTTCCGCCAGTATTTTATACAAGCCATTGAAATATGAATTATCTGCGTTTTTTGGTCTGAACTGAATCATATTGTCAGTTCGCGTAATTGAACATGAATATACACCTTCTTCAGAAACAGTATCACCGGAAACTGTATATCTCCCGTCAACGAATTTCACGACCAGTCCTTCAGAAGTTTTCCATGAAACAACCTTTTCAAGATTGCGGGCAAAATCCATTTTCTTGTTTTTGGACCGGAGTTTTGATTTATAGAGATTCTGGTTGGTCTTTTTATAATCCCCATCCCATACTGTACTTTCACTGATCCTCATTCTTACATCGTCCTGGATGCGGACATGGATTTCTTCCGTTGACTTGAGGGAAATGTCTACACGACGCTGAAGGTTTTCAATTTCCTGATTGATGGTAGAAAGATACATTCCATTTCTGCGGATATTGCTGTGAGCCCACTTGTAGACTTCTTCCGTGTCATCCTTGAAGAAAATTATTTCCTTGGCCCCATAATTGAAAAACAAGTAACGGATTCCAGTTCCGTCGCTCTCAGTCATGTACCAGAGGCCTTCAAGGAAATTGGCAAAAGTTCCGACTGTACCATCCTGGATTTTTGCAAGTTCCTTTGCGGCAATACGGTTTCCTGCAACACGAATGGTCTTTGTCTTTACATATTTATACTCTTCCTGGCTCCATTCATATTGAATCTGAAGCTGGTCGGTGCTCTTTTCATTTTCCGTGTCGGATGTATAAACCCAGATCGGAAAACTGGCACCATTTGCCTTGGATCTCTCATAGGCATCATAACGGTCAACCTGCTGGATGAAAATAGTTCCGTCGCCCCTAAGATCAACGATTTTTCTCAATGAAAAATTATTGTTCCAGTTGGAAATGAAATAGGCCTTTATGATGGAATCACCATTTTCCGCAAAACCCTGATAGACAAGAGAAGTCCTGTGTTCACCATTGAGATCCATACCGGTATATGAAAAAGTCTGGGTCTGTTTGATTTCAGTAGACAACTCAGCTTTTCGCTCGTAGGCAGATGTTTTAGGATTATATAGACCGATTATAAGGGAAATGAAAGGACTGTCCATGGTTTTCACGGCATTTACCTGATCATCATAACCATCACCATCAAAATCCATGCTCACGATGCTCAAAAGGGTTTCATTGCTGTGAAGCGGAATGAGAGAGACCAGTGCAGAATCATCGCTTTCAAGAGAAACATCCTGCACCGATGACTGGGATTCAACATTCGTTTTTGGAACAACAACGGAAGAAGAAACGCTGGCAACATCTTCCTTATATATATATTTTTTTGCAATTACAACAGATATAACTGAAGCAATCGCAAGAATAAACAAAGCAAGTGTAATTTTTTTCATTACGCTTATTTTACTAATTCTTGCGTTGATTTACAATGGAATACAAGATAAATCTATGCTTCAAGAACTTCCTTAAGAATTGCAAGTCCTCTGTCAATGTCCTTTTTTGAGATGTTCAAAGGCGGAACAAAACGAAGGACATCATTACCTGCCGTCGAGAAAAGAAGTCCCTTTGCCAGACATGCTTTTTCATATTCAACAGGATTTGACTTTACCTGAACTCCGATCACAAGTCCAATACCACGAACTTCAACCACGCAAGGAAGATTCCAGCTCTTTATCGTTTCGCGGATATAATTTCCCTTTTCGTTCACAGAATCCATGAAACCAGGCTTTGTAAGCTCATCAAGAACAACATTGGCTGCGCTGCAGGCAAGAGGATTTCCACCGAAAGTAGACTGATGGTCACCGGCTGCAAACACATTGCCCTTTCCGCGCCACATGCAGGCTCCCATCGGAACACCACCGGCAATGGCCTTGGCAAGTGTTACAACTTCAGGTTCAACACCGTAGATGTCAGAGCACAAAAGGCTTCCGCATCTTCCCATTCCAGTCTGAACTTCATCACAGATAACAATGGCACCAGCATCACGGGCAGCCTTGGCACATGCCTTTGCCCATTCCTTATCAAGCGGAAGAACTCCACCTTCGCACTGAACAGGTTCAAACATTACGGCTGCAACAGTATCGTCGAATGCTGTCTTGAGAGCCTCAAAATCATTTGGTTCAAGATATTTGAATCCTTCAACATAAGGTCCAAAGCATTCAGGGTGGAATTTGTCCTGACCTGTAGCAGTAAGAGTTGTAAGAGGTCTTCCGTGGAAGGACCTCTTCAATGTAACGATAGTCCTTCTCCTTTCGCCGCCGTTGAGCCATCCATACTTTCTTGCAAGCTTGACGGCACATTCATTGGCTTCTGCACCGGAATTTCCAAAGAAGACTCCTTCAAATCCAGTAGCCTTCAAAAGTTTTGCGGCGTATTCATTTCCGATGTCGCTTGTGAAGTAATTGCAGATGTGGATCTGCTTTTTTGCCTGCGCTGCAACAGCCTTTACAAGCGGCTTGTAGTTATGTCCAAGACAGTTGACTGCAATACCGGCAAGAAAGTCGACATACTGTTTGCCATTTACATCTGTCAATATGGATCCTTTTCCTTTTACAAAGGTAACATCAAAGGATCCGTAATTATTCAATATCTGTTTGTTTCCCATAATAATTCCCTTTCATAGCGCCAAGGACGGCGCGTCATTAGTTTCAGCTACAAAAACCGCGAGTTTCAATGCTTTTTTGCGAAGCAAAAAACAGACGCGGACGCGGCTGAATTGAAACTCGTCACTAAAAAAAATCCAAGGATGGATTTTTTTTAGTAAATCATAGTTCCTATTCCTCTGTCTGAAAACATTTCAATCAGCAGAGAATGTGGAACACGACCGTCAATGATGTGGGTTCTTGGAACACCGCCATTACGAGCAAGGAGACAACATTCAATCTTAGGTATCATACCACCGGAAATAATGCCATCGTCAAAATATTTCTGCACATCGTTCAAATGAATTCGCTGGATAAGGCTTGAAGGATCATTCATATCCTTCAATACACCAGGAACATTTGTAAGCTGAACGAATTTTTCTGCCTCAAGTGCTATCGCAATTTTTGCGGCAGCAGTATCAGCATTTATGTTATAACGCACGTTTTCTTCAGTTTCGCTCAACGCAATAGTGGAAACTACTGGAATCACACCTTCATTAAGAAGGCTCTGTACGATTTCTGGATTTACCTGTGTAACTTCACCGACAAAACCGTAGTCAACTCCATCTCCCTTATCAAGTTTCTTTGCGCGAATAAGGCCGCCGTCAGTTCCGCTTAAACCAACAGCCTTTCCGCCCTGCTGAACCAGCATTCCGACGATTCCCTTGTTAAGCTTACCTGCAAGAACCATCTGAACGATTTCCATGGTTTCCGCATCTGTATAGCGAAGACCATTGATGAACTTTGATTCCTTGCCGACTTTTTCAAGCATGGCATTGATTTCAGGTCCACCGCCGTGAACAAGAACAACCTTGATGCCGATTGTATTGAGAAGAACAATGTCTTCCATTACATAGCGTTTGAGATCCTCGTTAAGCATGGCATTTCCGCCGTACTTGACGACAACAGTTTTTCCTACCCAGTGCTTAAAGTATGGAAGTGCCTGAACAAGAACGCTTGACCAGGTATCACTATCCAACCTTGAATTTATTTTGCCAGTTTCATTTTCATCTGCCATTTTCATGTCTCCTTCATTCAGCAATTCATGATCCGTAACTACGAATCATGAATCAAGTTCTGTAATCTCCGTTGATTTTTACATAGTCGTATGTAAGATCACAGCCCCATGCGGTTCCCTTTGCATTTCCATCCTTGCAGAAAACATTGATCTTGATTTCTTTTTCGCTCAAGATCTTTTTTGCAAGATCCTCATCAAAGTTCAACGGAACTCCCTGTTCAAAAACCATGATCTTTTCTGAAGGACTTCCGCTTTCAAAATAAACATCTGTCTTTTCAGGAGTAAATTCAAATCCGCTGTAACCCATGGCACAGAGGATTCTTCCCCAGTTTGCATCGGCACCGAACATGGCGGCCTTTGTAAGGTTCGAGCAGATCACAGCCTTTGCAAGTCCGCGTGCTGTCTCAACATCTCTGACACCTTCCACATTTACCTCAACAAGTTTTGTGGCCCCCTCTCCGTCTGCAGCAATCTTTTTTGCCATCTGTGTGTTAATGGCATTGAGCGCTTCAAGGAATGCATCAAAATCTTTTCCTTCAGAAACAATCTCCGCGTTTCCAGCCATTCCGTTTGCAAGGATCGTGAGGGAATCATTTGTTGAAGTATCACCGTCGATGGAAACACAGTTGTAGGTTCCGGCAACAGAAGTCTTCAATGCCTTTGCAAGCATCTGGGAAGAAATGGCACAGTCTGTCGTCATGAACGAAAGCATTGTTCCAAGATTGATGTGGATCATTCCTGAACCTTTGCACATGGCACCGATATGGACTTTCTTTCCGCCGATTTCCGTCTCAACAGCACATTCCTTGTACTGGGTGTCTGTCGTCATGATTGCCTGTCTTGCCTTTTCATGGCCTTCCTTTGAAAGACCGGCCTTGAGTGAAGCAACATTGTCCTCAACCTTCTTTATGTCCATCTGCTGACCGATGACACCTGTCTGACATACGATGACATCTTCAGTTTTTACACCACATTCTTTTGCGCAGAGTTCTGCCATACGGAGTGCATTGGCGGCTCCCTGGGCACCAGTACAGCAGTTTGCGTTTCCGCTGTTTGCGATCACAGCCTGAGCCACACCATCTGCAATATGCTGTTTTGTAAGTTTTACGCTTTCTGCCTTGACGCGGTTCTGAGTAAAAAGTCCTGCTGTTGTACAAAGCTTCTCTGAATAGATCATTGCAAGATCGTAAGTTGTTCTTGAAGACTTAAACTTGCACAATACACCGTTGGCAGTGAAACCATCTGGAGCACAAACTCCGCCATCAATAAAATGCATAAATATACACTCCTCTTGCATAATTTTGCATAAATATACTATTTTGAACTTTTTTTTGCAACACTATTTTACAATATTCCTGATTTTTATATAATGACACTACTATGAAATCTATCATCAATATTCTTGTACGCACATTTCTTACTGGAATTGCAATCGGAATCGGAGGAACTGTTTTTTTGAGCTGTGAAAGTAAGGTAGTCGGAGCGGCATTATTCGGAACAGGTCTCTTTGTCATCCTTACCTTCGGTTTTTACCTTTATACCGGTAAAGTTGGTTACATCGTAGAAAATAAGCTGAACTATGCAGGCGAAGTTGCCCTTATCTGGGTCGGAAACTTTATCGGAACTTTCACCATGGCAAAACTTATTCTTCTCACCCGTATTGCCGGAATCTCAGCAAAAGCATCTTCCATGTGTCAGGTGAAAATGAACGACAGCCTCGGAAGCATTTTCATCCTTGCAGTTTTCTGCGGAATGCTCATGTTCATCGCAGCTGACGGCTACAAGAAAATTGAACATTCAGTCGGAAAGTTTCTTGCTATTTTCCTCCCTGTAATCGTCTTCATCTTGAGCGGATTCGAACACTGCATCGCAAACATGTTCTACTTCAGCATTGCAAGTGCCTGGAATGCTTCAAGTCTTGGTTACCTTATGATCATGACTTTGGGAAATGCCGCAGGAGGAATGCTCATCCCTCTTTGCAGAAAGGCAATGACAAACTAGAAAACAGTTCAGTCTATCAACAAAAAAATAAGGCTGCCCTAAAAGTAAAATCAGGGTGGTTGAGCGCAGTCGAAACCACCTTATATAGTGCTACTGGTCATTTAGACATTGCGGGTTTATGGAAGCTCCGCCGCCATATGAATGACCTTGGCATAAATACTTTTGGACAGCCTCTTCTTGTTTTAAAAGACTTTGGATCTAGAAAGCTGCAAGTGTCCTTTCAACACGGGCAACAGCTCTTTCCTTTCCAAGGATCCAGATTGAACCGATAAGTGGTGGCGAAACCTTTGATCCAGTAACAGCCATGCGTACAGGCATCATGAAGTCACCAAGCTTGATTCCAAGTTCTTCTGCATATTTCTTTGCCAGTTCTTCTGCTGCTTCATGTTCCATTCCGAAAATTTCAGCAACATAGTCCTTAGCCTTTACAAGAACTTCCTTTGTCTTTGCTTCATCAAGCTTCTTTGGAATGATGTTTTCCTTTGCAGGAACAGCTGGTTCTGTAAAGAGGAAGTGAACCATTTCTGCCGCATCAGAAAGGAAGTGAAGTCTTTCCTTAATGAGCGGCATCAAAGCCATAAGCTGCTTCTTTACATCTGCAGATGACATGTTCATTGAAGCATCAACACAAACAGGTTCACCGTCTGCACCAAGGGAAACACCTGAGTATTCCGGGCCTACTTTTGGCTTTGGCTGTGGGTTGTCAGGATTGATTTCAAGAGTAGCATCACCTGTGCCTGTAATGAATGGAAGAACCCACTTGTAAAGTTCTTCGTCTGTAAGGGCACGGATGTACTGGCCGTTGTACCATTCAAGCTTCTTGTAGTCAAAAACGGCAGGAGCCTTGTTAAGGTGTTCAAGGCGGAACTTCTGACCAAGTTCTTCAAGAGTGTACATGTCGCGTCCGTCGTCATAAGAACAGCCAAGGAGAGCAACATAATTTACGATTGCCTGTGGAAGATAACCGCGGGCACGGAATTCATTCAATGAAGTTGAACCGTGGCGCTTTGAAAGTTTCTTTCCGTCGCTTCCGTTTACCATTGGAAGGTGGCAGAATTCAGGGTGTTCCCATCCGAAAGA
>SAMEA3663241__coassemble_236_pt1 | contig 14945 bp, 13 predicted proteins | sample SAMEA3663241__metabat2_high_PE_014 | metagenome-assembled genome bin SAMEA3663241 (sample SAMEA3663241) | pig gut metagenome | biome: pig gut; feature: pig-associated habitat; material: faeces | place: China | collected 2013
AAACGTGACCATGGGTATATTCACCAAGGCCGCACCTCAGATGAACCTTCTTTCGGAAGGTTTTCCGATCCTCATGCTTGTATCATTTTTCCTGATCACTGTTCTTCTTCCGCATTTTGGTCAGTTCTTCAATGAGAGTATCTATGCAGGGTTCAAGGAAATTCAGGGAATGATGACAAAGATTTCCGGCGGAGGTTTGTGATGAGTCAGATAGATCTCCAGTGGTTTGGTCCGGAAGACGAGGGTAAGACAGAGGAAGCTACAGAGTCAAAACTCCGTAAGGCCCGTGAGGAAGGCCGTGTCGCAAAAAGCCAGGATCTCAACGGTTCCGTAGTTCTGCTCTTTGTCACCCTTACGCTGGTTTTTATGGGACCATGGATTTTCAACAAGATCATTGTCATGATGACCTATTATTTCAATAATGCGGCATCCAGAAATGTAAGGGACTACAAGTTCTTCTACCTTTTTGTTTCTACCCTGGTTCCGATCACGCTGGTGCTTGGTGCTGTCGGTGTGATTGCGGCCATCATTGTGAATCTCATACAGAACAAGGGTTATTTTTTCACGACCAAACCGATCAAATTCAATTTTTCAAAAATACTTCCGAAATTTGGTGAGTATTTCAAGAAGAACTTTTTTTCAATGCTTGGCCTTTTCAACATCGTGAAGTCCATACTCAAGCTGATAATCATCGGTTCCGTAGCTTATTTTCTTATAAAGTCGGATCTGAATACAACACTGGATTTTCTTCATACAGGCGGAATATACATGGCCATGACGGTTGTCGCCAGAATGGTTGCAAAATTGATGATAACTGCTTCTGTGATTCTCGTTGTCATAGGTGTCTTTGACTATGTTATGCAGCGCCGGGAATTCAAACAGCAGATGAAGATGTCAAAGCAGGAAATCAAGGAAGAATTCAAGGAGCAGGAAGGAGATCCTGAAGTCAAGGGTAGACTTGAACAGGCCCAGAAGGAAATGCTCAAGGCAAACATGCCTAAGGCTGTAAGGGAATCTGATGTTGTCATCACGAACCCGACCCACTTTGCTGTTGCCCTGAAATGGGACAGTGCCGCAACCGATGCTCCTATGATCAATGCAAAGGGTACTGACAATACGGCCCAGAGAATCAAGGATATTGCCCGGGAAAATGATGTTCCGATAGTTGAAAACAGACCTCTGGCCCGTGATCTATACTCCCATTACGACGTTGGGGATATTGTTCCGGCCCAGTATCTGCGTGTTGTAGCTGATATTTATGCCCATATCGGATATATGGAAAAGCAAAACGAACGGTAGTTTTATTTTTTGTTCTTGACGAAAAGTGAATGAACGTTTGGCAGTCATTGCCACTAAAAAAATTTTAAATTTCCCATATATAGCGTTTCCAAATTTCAGAAACTGTTGTATAATTCCAAGACTATATTCTCTTGCTGTTCAGACAAGCTTTTAAGTTAAGGGTGGGGACTCAATGCCGGAAAAGCGAAACTCAGGAAGTGCGTTCATTAAGGTCGTTTCAGGTAACTTTGTTGCCGTCATGATCGTTCTTATAGCACTGTTCATATTCATTCCACTGGGAAAGACAGCCATTGATATTGCAATGGTTCTTAATCTTGCCCTTTCATTTATTGTTCTCCTGACAGTCGTATATTTGAAAAGGTCTGCGGATTTTACTTCGTTTCCTAGACTTGTTCTTTTAATCACTCTTTTTGGAGCTGCCATAAACATTTCTTCCACAAGGAATATCCTTGTGCATCCGGTCAGGTCCGGTGTTGCCCATCTTTCTGACCAGAGCGAGATGGTGCAGGCTTTTGCTGACATTGTTGCCGGAAACAATCTTGTTGTCGGTCTGATCATATTCATCATCATTACGGTTCTCCAGGTTATTGTAATCACAAAAGGTGCGGATCGTGTTTCTGAAGTTACCGCCCGATTCACTTTGGACAGCATGAACAACAAGATGTTCGTCATCCAGAACCAGATGAACAGCGGTTCAATTACTGAAGAGGAAGCTGAGTTCAAGATCAAGCAGCTCCGTCAGGAAATTGACTTTTATTCCGCCATGGACGGTTCTTCCAAATTCGTCAGCGGAAACGTAAAGTTCGGCATTTTCGTTACTGTCGTGAATCTTATCGGTGGTGTCGTTACAGGTTCCCTGGCAGGTGCAAATCTCAGTGATGCTTTTGGTTCCTATACACGTCTTACGATCGGTGATGGTCTCATGTCCCAGGTTCCGGCTCTGCTTCTTTCATTCGCGACAGGTATGCTTATCACCGGAAGCAATGATGATGATCTTCTTACGGACCAGTTCAAGAAACAGTTTACTACAAGCGGAACCATCTACATCATCGTTGGTGTTGCCCTGGCTGTTCTTGGACTCGCATTCCACAACGGGTCTTCTGCAGTGCTCATTCCGATCGGACTTCTTTTCATCTTCATCGGGTACAGGTTTACAAAGACCAGACAGAGGGAAGAGGAACAGAAGGTTCTTCAGGAAGAGGCTGCCAAAAATGCACCTCAGAAAGCTGAAGGTGGCAGCGACGAGATTTCTCCTGTCGTCAAACTTGATGACCTGTCCCTTGAGATCGGATATGCCCTCATTCCTCTTGTTGACAACGAGAAGGGTGCGGAACTCATGTCACGTGTCAAGAGAATCCGCCGGGAGGCAGCCCTTGATCTTGGCCTTGTAATTCCTCCGATACATATCATGGACCAGATGGCACTGCAGCCTGAAGAGTATTCCTTCAAGATCCGTGGCATTGAGGTCGGTAAGGGAAGACTTAAAATGGGGCATTTCATGTGCCTCAATACTGGTGGAGTTTCAAAAGACCGGGAAATGGTCGGCGAAAAGACAAAGGATCCTGCTTTTGGAATGGATGCGATCTGGCTTCCTGAGACAAAGCGTCTGGAAGCTGAAAAGGCAGGCTATGCAATCATTGATGCTCCTACAATCATTGCGACACATCTTACTGAACTCATCCGTGGAAATGCGGCAAAGATTCTCAGCCGTCAGAGCGTCAGCGCTATCCTTGAAGAAATCAAGAAGCAGAATAATGTTGTCGTTGATGAAGTTACTACCGGATCAGACAGATTCTCATACGGAGAAATCGAGGCTGTCCTCAGGAATCTTCTCGATGAACGTGTCAGCATCAGGAACATGGTCACCATTCTCGAAACTTTGGGTGATTACGGCAAGATTACGAGAAATCCTTGGGAACTTACGGAAAAAGTCAGAGAAGCTCTTGGTGCCCAGATCTGCCAGCAGTTTGTTGATGAGAACAAGGTTCTCCATGTCCTGAACCTTTCTCAGTCTTTGTGTCAGAATATTCTCGATCATTCTACGGTACAGATGGGAATTGGTCCTATGGTTGCCTTTGACCCTGTCGACGGAAGAAATTTCATCACCGCAGTAAGCAGTGCCGTAGCCCAGGCCCATCAGATGTATGCAAATGTTCCGCCTGTAATTCTCTGTCCTGCAGAAGTGAGACGTCTTGTGAAATACGCGACGGAAAGGGAAATGCCAGGTCTCATAGTTCTTTCAATTCCAGAAGTTGTAAATGCCGGTTCAAATATTCAGGTTGAATCCATCGGAGAGATAAATGTATAGCGATTATTCAAAAAGTGAGGATATAAAAACCATAGAGGGATCTTCAAGACAGGACTGCCTTGATAAAATGCGTGACCTTCATGGACCGGAGACTGATTTCCAGATAATCAGTTCGCGTAGAAAACTTAAACCTGGGTTCCTGGGTTTCTTTCAGAGGGATGTTGTTGAGCTTTCCTATATTTTGAAACTTCCGCCTGCAAGGCCTTCTGCCGCCGGTAATGTTCCCTATGGTCGTGGAGATTCCATGCAGAACAGAATGTCTTCCACCGGTGGATATCCTGCAATGGCAGCGGCTCTTTCAGCCAGGGATAACAGGGGAATTGACACAGGTTTTATCGACAGCCGTGATGATATTTTAAAAAACCAGTCTTCCAGTGTTACTAATGCACTTCAGATTGCACAGATTGCAAAACAGATGGAAGACTTCCGGAATAAAATGACGGATCAGATGAACGCTGTTGTCCAGGCAACGACAACAGAGGGTGAACATGGTTCAATTTCGAAAATACGTGACGTGCTTGAGGATAACGGTTTTTCCAAGACATACAGAAACAACATCTGCAAAAGGATGAAATCCGAGTTTTCAATTGATGAACTCAATGATTTTGATTATGTTCAGCAGAAAGTTGTCGAGTGGATCGCAGAAAGCATTCCTGTTGCCAAGCCAGAAGTCAATGTTCCTCCTCGTGTTGTCATTCTTGTTGGTCCGACAGGGGTTGGAAAAACAACCACTCTTGCAAAAATGGGTGCAAGCATTGCCGTTGATTTCAAAAAGCATAAGGAAAACTATAAATTTCCTCCAAGAATTCGCATGATTACGACTGATACAATGCGTGTTGCCGCCGCGGAACAGTTGAAAAGATGGGCGGAACTTATTTCAGTGCAGGTTGACAAGGCAGAGAATTCCGAGGAAATAAAGACTCTTTATGAAAGCTATGCCTCAAATTCCGACTACATTTTTGTCGATACTTCAGGCTACAGTCCCAATGACTATGAAAACATCGCCAAGATGCATACTCTTCTTGACGTAAAGAATATTCATGAAAGTGTTTACCTTACGGTTTCCGCAGGTGTCAGCGTTGAGGATTTTGAGAACATAATACGGAACTTTGAAGCCTTCAACTTCAAGAGTGTGATCATAACAAAATGTGATGAGACGAAATCATTCGGCCGGGTTATCAGTGTTCTTTCAGAGCGCAAGAAAAACGTATCTTGGATTACTACCGGACAGGAAGTAATGAATACGATTCAGCGTGCTGATCCGATGTGGTTTGTAAACAGACTCGTCGGCTTGAAATTTGATCAGAAAGATGTTGAAAAACGTCTCGGACTTTCCGATAAAGAAGAAAGCGGTTTTTGTATCTAGCATTCCGGCAAGATGATCCGGAAAGTGTCCGCGGGAGAATATAAAAATGGAAGAACAGGCAAAAGAACTACGTGCTTTGATGAATGAAAATAACTTCAATACTTCTGGTAGCGATCACAAGACCAGGATTATTGCGATAACAAGTGGAAAGGGTGGCGTTGGAAAAACCAATATTGCGGTCAATACTGCAATCGCCTACGCCCAGCTTGGAAAAAAGGTCATCCTCATAGACGGTGATCTTGGAATGGCAAATGTCAATGTTCTTTTGAGCGTTGTTCCGCAGTATAATCTCATGCATGTTCTCAATCATAAGAAGACAATGAACGAGATCATCATCGATACGGAGTTTGGATTCAAGTTCATTGCCGGTGCAAACGGTTTTGCTAAAATTGCAAACCTGTCGAATGATGAGCTTGATTATTTTGCCAAGGAATTTGCGTCTCTTGGAAATGCTGACATCATCATCATTGATACAGGTGCCGGAATTTCAAACAATGTTCTCCAGTTTCTCGCAGCTTCCGATGAGGTTTATGTCGTAACGACTCCTGAACCTACTGCGATTACCGATGCATACGGAATCATCAAGATCATTACGACTGAATTTTCTGACCAGCGTCCGATCAATCTTAAGCTGCTTGTAAACCGTGTCCACTCAGCTGATGAGGGAAAGAGAATTTCCGATCTGATAATCAATATTGTAGGTCAGTTCCTTAATTACAAAGTTGAATACATTGGGTTTGTCTATGACGATCCTGTCGTGCAGGCGTCAGTAATCAGGCAGAAACCATTTATGGCTATCAATCCGACTTCAAAACCTGCTGTATGTCTCAAGCATATTGTTGGCAGAATTGAAAAAACAGAGGTTGCTGCTGATGCCGGTGTATCAAACTTCCTCAAGAAGTTTATTGGTGGTAAAAAAAAGTAAATGATGTATAAGTGCTTGTTATGTTCGAGATGCTTACGTAATAATTTAGATTTTTAGGGTTTACCTGAATGAAACGGGATGTCTTTGATGGGATGTCCCGTTTTTTTTGTTGACCACATCGTTTTTTTACCTTAAAATTATGGTATATTTAAATGGGAGGATGCACATGTTCAAAGTCAAAAATATTGTAGCCGGCGCAGTGATTGGATTTGTGCTTTCATTTCTCATCAGCATTGTTTCGACCCATAAATCAGGGACATCTTTTATCCGCGGAATTATATTTGCTCTTGTATTTGCCGTGATCTCTTTCGCCATCGATTTTGTCAATGGTAAATTCCTTGAAGTCGAAACTTCCCTTTCGGATTCTGTGGATGAGGGAACTAAAAAGACAGGGCAGAGGACAGGTTCTGTTGTCAACATAACAATCGATGATGAAAACCTTACAGAGGAAGATAAGGCTCCGTCTTTTGATGTTTCTTCAAACGGCAATTCTTTTGCGTCGGTTACAAAAACAAGTGCGCAGCCGCCTGTTTCTGAGCCGCAGCCAGTTTCTGCAGTACAGCCGGAATCAGCACCTTCTGAAAGTGTGACGGACTCTCCTGCTGAAAACAAGAATGCTGGATTTACCCCGGTGACATTGGGAACTCCAATCGGGGAAAACGAAGTTGTTAAAAATGATTCTGGACCAAAGAAAAATTCTGGGGCCCAGGATATTGAAGAATTGCCTGATATCGGGGAATTCGGTGATAAAGATGATGATGGAGATGGGTCTGTTGCCCCGGTCATAAATGATTCTGAATTTGCTCAGGGCGGAGATGTTTCTGCCAGTGCCGCAATGACGGAAGGGGCTGAGGTCATGAAGCAGGACTCAAAAATCATTGCAAGTGCGATTCGTACTTTGTTGAAAAAAGAAGACATGTAGGAGATTTCCTTTGCCAAAAAGGGATTAAGGGTTGGGATAAATGGCAGTAGAAGTTTTAGACGAAAGTGAAGAACTCAAGCTTTGGAAAGAGTTTAAAAAGACAAAGTCTGTTGCAATTCGGGACAAACTTATAAAGCAGTACATGCCCCTTGTAAAATGGGTAGCCGGACGTGTTTCCACAGGTATGCCTGAAAGCGTTGAATTTGACGATCTGGTTGGCTTTGGACAGTTTGGTCTACTTGATGCCATCAATAAATATGATCCTGATAAGAATGTAAAATTCAAGACATACGCCACAACAAGAATTCGTGGAGCCATTTTTGATGAACTTCGGGAACTTGACTGGGTTCCTCGTTCCGTCAGACAGAAGTCCCGTGAAATAGAAGATACCATTGTCGATCTTGAGGCGAAGCTTGGTAGGACTGCTTCTGATGCGGAAATCGCTCAGGCCATGAACATGACTGAGGCCGAGTATCAGACCACAGTCATGAAAGTCAGCGGAACAAGTGTTCTTTCTCTGAATGATGTCTGGTATTCCGGAGATGACAGCGAGCATATATCAATAGGTGACAGCATAGAAGCCCCAACAAGCCTGAATCCAGATGTGATTGTTGAACGTGAGGAAATCCGCCGTGTAATCATTCAGGCTATCAATGAACTTCCTAAAAACGAAAAGATGGTTATTGTTCTCTACTATCACGAGGATCTTTCGTTCCGTGAAATTGGAGCTGTTTTGAATGTAAGTGAGAGCCGTGTCAGCCAGCTTCATTCAAAGGCAAATCTTCGTCTCAGGGCAAAGCTTACTAGTGTAAGAAAAGGTATTTTCTAAGAGGTTGGCATGGTAACACTTGACCGTCTTCGAATTGACTTGGAAAAAAAACTCCAGATTGACAGAGAAATTACTACTGTTGAGGTTATTGGTGATACTCTTGATGAATGTCTTGCCGATGCTGCTGTTCAGCTGGAATCAAAGATCCAGAATCTTGAATATGAAGTGATGGAGAGGGGTTCTGCCGGTTTTGCAGGTCTCATGAAAAAGCCCTGGAGAATCAAGGTGTATGAAAGTTCATCAATCATTCTTCAGAAGAAGAAAGTTCAATCTGTATCGGTAGCAGGTGATGACCAAGACATTGTTGAAGTTGAAGTTGTCAATACAGACGGAATGTTCTACATCAGGCGATTTGGGGAAGGTGTCTTTGTCAAAGTTACGCTTCCTGTTGGTACTGGTGTTCCTGTAGATCCGGATAGTCTTGTAAACGAAGCAAGAAGACCTGATAACACGTCTCTCAATGAAGATCTTTTGAAACAGCTTGCAGCCACTGGAACCGATGGAAAATATGTTGAAGTAGGCACTTACAATCATATTTCTGCCGGTGATGCGGTCATGGCTGTCGACCTTTCCAGAGATGAGATGCAGGCAACCATTACAGTATCAGCTCCTTCTGCCGGTGGCTGTGATATTTCTGCTGAAAAAATCATCAATGCCCTCACTACTCAAGGTGTCGTAGCCGGAATCAATGAAGAAAAGATCAATTCATTTGTTGATTCTCCTGTCTATAATGTTCCATATGAAGTTGCTTCGGCTGTACTTCCTGAGCATGGAACTGATGGCTACATCGAATATAAATTTGAAACTGACAGAACAAAACTTAAGCTTAAGGAAACCGCCAACGGTCAGGTAGACTTCAAGGAACTCAATCTCATCCAGAATGTCGTTGCAGGTCAGCCTCTTGCCATCAAGATTCTTCCTACCCGTGGTAAAGGTGGAAAAACCATCATGGGGCGCTATCTTGAAGCTAAAAACGGAAAGGATGTTCCTATTCCGATCGGACAGAATACAAAGCTTGATAAGGACGGAAGAACCGTCATCGCAGAGAAGAACGGCCATGTTTCCCTTGTCGGGGATAAGATCACTGTTGAAGAAATCTACGAAGTTCAGGGTGTAAATATCAAGACTGGAAATATCACCTACATGGGAACTGTTGTGTGCCGTGGTGATGTAGAAGACGGATTCAACATCAAGGCCGATGGTAATATTGAAATCTACGGTTCCGTAGGTCGCTGCAATATTGAGGCCGGTGGGGATATCGTTATTTCCCAGGGGGTAATGGGTCGTGATGAATGTGAAATTACCTCGACCAAATCGGTATGGGCCCGCTTCATTCAGAATGCAAAAGTTACAGCTGAAGAATATGTCGTTGTAAATGACAACATCATGAACAGTGAAGTAACGGCCATGAAGAAGATTGTCCTCAAGGGAAAAAGGGCCCAGATCATCGGTGGCCATCTTTTTGCTACAGAGGAAATTTCTGCAAAGAACATTGGTTCTTCCGGCGGTGGTATAGAGACCAATCTTGCTGTCGGATATGATCCGAGAAAGAAAAAGAGACTGGAAGAACTTCAGGAAATGCAGTCTGATCTTGTGAAGCAGCTTGAGGAAGTTGATCTTAATATCCAAACCCTTGAAAACAACAAGAAAGTCAGACGATCCCTTCCAAAGGAAAAGGAAGAAAGCCTTAATAATTTCCATCAGCAGAAACTCGAGCTTGTTGAACAGAATGACACGATGACGAAGGAAATCGATGAGATCAATGAAAGACTTCGTGAACTCAAGGTTGTCGGCTGCGTAAACGCAAGCGGCAGTGTCTATCCTGGTGTGAAGATATACGTCAGAGACGTTATGGATGAGGTTCGTTCAGAAACAAAGCAGGTTACGTTCTTCTATGATGGTGGCTTTGTAAAACGAGGAAAATTTGATCCTTCACAGGTAAGTGATGTAGGAGCGCCTGATGGCTATTCAGCCAATTGATTTGTCCACTGTATATTCTCAGATGGATAAAATGGGACAGATGAATGCTTCTCAGATTCAAAGTGCACATATGGCAAACCGTGCTCATTTGGAGAAATCAGCCCAGCAGGATTCTGAAAAAGCACGTACAGTACAGGAAACCCACAAAAACAAGGATTCCAACAGCATCAAGGCTGACGTGAATCAAGGTGGCGGTGCAGGGCAGGGACTTCTTGCTGATGATGGCACTACGGGTAAAAAAGCAGTGCAGGAAGAGGTTCCTGTGGAAAAGCCAAAGCCATACGAAATCCGCGATCCAAATCTTGGTCGTCACATCGATATTACGGGATAGCTGGAATGTCTGTTGTTGCTTTGACCGCCATACTGCTGATATGTTTCAACATCCTCATGTGGCTGATTTTTCTTCATCGCCTCAAGTCCGACCTTTCGACTGAAAAAATTGTCGATGAGACCAGAAGTGCCATCAATGACAAGATCAGGGAAGCGAACAATGCGGTTACAATTAATATTCAGCTTGTCGAAGATAAAATCCATGAACTCAACAAGGTAAAGGCTGAGGCCGAAAGAAGAATTCATGTGCTCAAAAGGGAACTTGAAACCCAGGACAGGGTAAAGGAATTCCAGCAGTCCATGTCTTCCAATGGAAAGTCACAGCGCAAAAACGGTGGGGCAAGAAAAAATACTGCCACAGATGGCTACGGATATGCTGATCCTGCCCAGGGTGAATTCATGTTCACCGAAAAGGCAAAAAATGAACTTGGTATTCCGGAAAATCTCGTTGAGGAACCGGCATCTTCCGTGCATGAAGAAACGCTTGTGAAGATTCCAGTGGTTCCGCCTGTATACTATAAGGCTGAAAACCAGATAACTCCTAAAAAAGATTTCAGACAGCAGGTAAAGGAATTGTATTCAAGCGGACTGCCAGCCGAGGAGATCGCCCACAGAACTTCTAGGTCGGTTCAGGAAGTTCGCCTTGTCCTTCAGATGCTCTGATTTTCCGGCTCTGTTTCCTATATTAAAAATATCTTAAATTTTAATTATTTCTTGAAATAAAAATAAAAGGGACTTATAATTCATGTCATGGGTACTCTAAAATTCAAAAAAACAAAATTCGGAACTTTATACAACGGAAAGGATGTTCATCTTTTTACTGTTTCCAACGGGAAAATGAGTGTTTCCTTTTCAGACTATGGCTGTACTATCACTAGTATTGTTCTTCCTGCAAAGAATGGAAAAGAAATCGATGTTGTACTTGGATGCTCTACGCTCGAGGGCTTTGCATCGGACAATCTCAGTTTCGGTACTGTAGTAGGCCGCTTTGCAAACAGAATCGGTGATGCAAAGTTCAAGCTGGACGGAAAGGAATACAAACTTGACAACAACGACAGCGGCAACTGTCTCCACGGTGGTTTTGACCGTTATGAGAAGAAGGTCTGGACTGCAAGGAAGATCCTTACTCCAAAAGGCATAGGCGTTGAATTCTCAAGGTTCAGTCCTGATGGTGAGCAGGGGATGCCGGGTGAACTTCATGTGAAGGTTGCCTATACCCTCAACCTCAAGAACGAACTTACAATCGAATATACTGCGGTTTCTGACAGACCGACACCGGTAAATCTTACAAACCATGCATATTTCAATCTCAAGGGGTATAACGGCGGAACAATTTACGATCAGGAACTTCAGCTTGACTGCTCGAAGTTTGTTGAGGTAAGCGACAAGCTCATTCCGACTGGAAAATTCCTTTCTGTAGAAGAAAATCCTGTTTTTGACTTCAGAAAGCCAAAGCTTCTTGGAAAAGATATAGAAAAAACAGGCAATGGCTACGATCATGCCTACTGTGTTGACGATTTTGATGGTCATCTTAAGAAGTTCGCTGTTCTTAAGGATCCTGAAAGTGGCAGAACCATGACTGTGTCAACCACACTTCCTGGATGTCAGGTCTATACCGGCAACTGGATCGAAGGTTCTGTGGGTAAAAACGGTTTCGTTCATAAAAGACATGGAGCCGTTTGTCTTGAGACTGAAAGCTATCCTGATACTCCAAATCATCCGGAATTTCCATCTTGCATTGTTACTCCGGACAAGCAGTATCATGAGATTACGGTCTACAAGTTTGATTTTTAATAAAAATGTGCAAATAAAACATATTATATAGAGAGGTTGTAATGGACATTCAGTTACAAGAACTGATCGAAAAGATCAAAAAGGACGGAGTTGCAAGTGCTGAATCTGCTGCAGCAAAAATCATCGCCGATGCAGAGAAAAAGGCTGCCTCTATTGTAAGTGATGCTGAAGCCAAGGCTGACAGTATCATCAAGACTGCCAAGGCAGAAACTGAACGCATGGAAAAAGCAAGTGAAGATGCTATTGCTCAGGCAGGACGCAACCTTATCATTTCTTTCCGTGACGGAATCAATAAGGAACTTTCTGCTCTTGTCAATGCAGAAACTGAGAAAGCAATGGACAATGATCTTCTCAAGAAGATCATTCCGGATGCTGTTAAGGCATGGGCTGCAAACAATGAAGCTACAGACATTTCAATTCTTCTTCCTGCAAAGGATGTGAAGGCTCTGGAAAGCGGTCTTAAGACAGCCCTCAAGGGAAAAATCTCAAAGGGACTTGAAATCAAGGCTGATGCTTCTCTTTCTGCCGGTTTCAGAATTGGCGCAAAGGGTGGTGAAGCATTCTATGATTTCAGTGCTGAAGAAGTGGCATCTTTGTTCAGTGCCTATCTCAATCCAAAGACAACAGAGCTTATGAAGAAGGCTGCTGCAGGTATTGCAGAAGAATCTCCTAAGGCTGAACCTGTTGAAGAAAAGAAAGCAGCACCTGCCAAGAAGGCAGCACCTGCAAAGAAATCTGCGGAAAAAGCTTCTGCCACAAAGGCAGCTGCAAAAGGAAAAAAATAGTGGAACGTCTCTATTATTTAGTGGCCCAGCTTCCAGCATTCTCAGTGACTGATGACAGCAATCAGAAATTACCGCTGACTGTTGAATACTTCAAGGATCTTTGTTCAAGATTCATGTCTGATAAGGCAAAAATCATGGCAGAAAACCTTACACTTGAGCCTCCGCTGGAAACAGGAAGCACTGGGTCATCATTCCTTGATCAGTGGTATGAGAAGGAAAGAAACCTTCGTCTTGCCCTGGCTCAGCTTCGTGCACTTAAAATGAAGAAGGACAACAAAGATCTTCCTCAGACGAGTGATGGCGAGGTTATCCAGGCTGCACGTACTGCCACGGGAATGGACAGTCCTTTAAGCGCCGAGCAGTTCCTCAACCAGTATAGAATGAGTCTGCTTGATAAACTTGCCCCGATGGATATGTTTTCTGTTGATGCGGTTTATAATTATGGACTTAAACTTATGCTTGCAGAGCGCATGAAGAAGTTTAACAGGGATGAAGGTTTGGCTTCTTATCACAAAATTTACGACTCAATACTTGGAGAAAATAAATGACAGATACAAAAGGCAAAGTTGTAGCTGTAAACGGAAACATGGTTTCCGTTGAATTTGACGGAAAGGTTTCTCTCAACGAAGTAGGCTACGTTAAAGTTGACGGACAGAGCCTTAAGGGTGAGGTTATCCGTATCCGCGGCAATACAGCACAGATGCAGATTTATGAAATGACAAACGGTATTTCTACAGACTGTTCAGTAGAATTTACCGGTGACCTTCTTTCTGTAGAAGTTGGTCCTGGTCTTCTTGGCCAGGTTTACGACGGTCTTCAGAATCCACTTCCATTGCTTGCTGAAAAATCAGGCTACTTCCTTGAAAGAGGTGTTTATCTTCCTGCCCTCAACGAAGAAAAGAAGTGGGAATTCACACCAACTGCAAAGGAAGGCGACAAAGTTCTTGCCGGCGACAGCGTTGGTACAGTTCCAGAAGGACCATTCACACACAAGATTCTTGTTCCATTCGGATTCCTTGGAACATATACAATCAAGAAGATTGCAAAGGCTGGTTCATACAAGATCCACGATACAATCGCAACTCTTGCTGATGAAAAGGGCAAGACAGTCAACATTTCAATGAGCTTCAAGTGGCCGGTTAAGCGTGCTGTAAACTGCTATGCAGAACGCTTGAGCCCAGATGAACCAATGGAAACAAAGGTTCGCCTCATTGATACATTCTTCCCTGTAGCCCGTGGTGGTACATACTGTATTCCAGGACCATTCGGTGCAGGTAAGACAGTTCTCCAGCACACAACTTCCCGCAATGCAAACGTTGATATCGTTATCATCGCAGCTTGTGGAGAACGTGCCGGTGAAGTTGTTGAAACCCTTACAGAATTCCCGGAATTGAAGGACCCAAGAACTGGCCGTTCACTTATGGAAAGAACAATCATCATCTGCAACACATCTTCAATGCCGGTTGCTTCCCGCGAAGCATCTTGTTACACAGGTGTTACACTTGCTGAATACTATCGCCAGATGGGACTTAACGTTCTCCTCCTTGCAGACTCGACATCTCGTTGGGCCCAGGCCATGCGCGAAATGTCTGGTCGTCTTGAGGAAATCCCTGGTGAAGAAGCATTCCCAGCATACCTTGAATCTACAATCGCTTCATTCTATGAACGTGCAGGTATCGTAAAGCTTCGTGACGGTGAAACAGGTTCCGTAACAATCGGTGGTACAGTTTCTCCTGCCGGCGGTAACTTTGAGGAACCAGTTACACAGGCAACACTTAAGGTTGTCGGTGCATTCCACGGTCTTTCTCGTGCCCGTTCTGATGCTCGCCGTTACCCGGCAATCGACCCGCTTGATTCATGGTCAAAGTACAAGCCTGTAATCACAAAGTCATGGGTAGATTATGCTCGTGGAGTTTACAAGCGCGGTGCAGAAGTCAACCAGATGATGAAGGTTGTCGGTGAAGAAGGTACAAGCCTTTCTGACTTCATCCTCTACCTTAAGAGTGAATTCCTTGATGCAATCTACATGCAGCAGGATTCTTTCGATGAAATTGAAGGTGCAACTTCAATCGAACGCCAGCAGTACGTATTTGCCAAGATCGTTGGTATTCTTGGATCTTCATTTGACTTTGAGGAAAAGGACGATGCACGTTCATTCTTCAACAAGCTTACTCAGAACTTCCGCGATATGAACTACAAGGCATTCAAGACTCCTGACTTTGAAAAGGCAGAGAAGACAATCGACGCAACTCTTGCAGAAAAAAATGCACAGATCGGTGAAGATGTAAAGAGTCTTCTCAAGGACGGTGAATAATGGCTAAAGTATACAGCAAAATCGAAAGCATTAACGGTAGCGTTATTACTGTCAAGGCAAAGGGCGTAAAGCTCAATGAACTTGCAGAAATCA
>SAMEA3663241__coassemble_240_pt1 | contig 14875 bp, 13 predicted proteins | sample SAMEA3663241__metabat2_high_PE_014 | metagenome-assembled genome bin SAMEA3663241 (sample SAMEA3663241) | pig gut metagenome | biome: pig gut; feature: pig-associated habitat; material: faeces | place: China | collected 2013
ACGGCAATGAGCACATTCACTTCCACGGCCATGATTCAATTTCTGAAAAAAAGTGCATTGAATCCATGACGAACCTTAAATTTTCAAACAACGAAATCAAGCAGGTCAGTCATCTTGTGAAAAACCATATGTTCTTCTATGAATCAAATTGGACTGACAGTGCTGTAAGAAGATTTATTATCCGTGTTGGTATGGAAAATCTTGATAATCTGGTTTTGCTGAGACTTGCCGATATCCACGGCATGCATAACGTTCCGGCTTTACCAGGAAGTCCAAGCTGGAATAATCTAGTTGAATTAAAAGACAGAATTGCAAATCTCGCCCAGCAGAATTCCGCCTTGAGTCTCAAGGATCTTAAGGTGAACGGCAATGATCTTATGGAGGCAGGAATTCCAAAAGGTTCCGCCATCGGAAAAATTCTCAATGAACTTTTTGAAACTGTTACAGACAGTCCTGAAATGAACGATAAGGATAAACTTCTAAAACTTGCAATTAACATCTATGAGGGAAAAATAAAGTCATGAAAAAAATTATACTTACAGCATCATCAATTTTAATTTCTTTTAACATATATGGTCAGGAAGCTTTAAAATCAACAGAGGAGGAATACTACGATTTTCTTTCCGTTGAAGGAATTACTGAGCGGCCGACAATAAACTACCGTAGTCTCTCTGATTCACAGTGGAATATAAATAATGAAAACCATCCATGGAACGAAAACAATCTTGGAAGCAAATACACACTTTATGAATCTACTGATGAAACAGAAAACAAATTCCTTCGTGGAATTGACCGCAGTGTAAAACTTAAAGTCTACGGACCGGAATGGTTCAATTCATATAACACAGCAACTCCCTATGGCCAGAATGACGGAGCACTATGGCAGGGAAAAGGATACAACACCAGTTTGACAGCGGGAGCAAGGCTTGAGGCCTACGGTCTTGAACTTACTTTCAAACCCAAAATCAGCTGGATGCAGAACAGGGAATTTGAATATGCTACATCAGCTTATGGAGTTGAAAACTATAAAGACAAGGCAAATCTATTTGGATACTATGGCATTACATCGATTGATGCACCCCAACGATTTGGAGACAAGTCATTCTACAATTTTGACTTTGGAGATACTGAAATCAGATACACATGGAATTGTCTCACTGCCGGATTTGGAACTCAGTCTATATGGCTTGGACCAGCACAGCTAAATCCAATAATGCATTCCAACAATGCTCCAGGCTATCCAAAATTTGACATTGGTCTAAGAAGAACTGGAATTTCAATGCCCTACTTCGGATGGAACCTTGGAGAAATTGAGGCACGAGGATGGTGGGGAAAACTTTCTGAATCTGAATATTTTGATAACGTAAAGGAAAATGACAACAACCTGATAACTGGCATCTCACTGGCCTATGCATTCCCGGGTGTTTTAGAAGGACTTTCCATCGGTGTCAACAGAACAATGTTAAGCAAATGGGATGATAAAAATACATATAGTCTTTTTGAAGTTTTCGTTCCTGGACTGGGACGATCAGGAGGAAAAGATGAGAATGACCAACGCTTTTCAATGACCTTTGATTATAATTTGAAATCAGTTGGATTTGATATTTATCTTGAATGGGCAAGAAATGATTATACACCAACTATGAAACGTATCCTCAGATATCCTTTCCACACAGAAGGATGGACTTTTGGTGCAAGGAAAAATCTTGATCTGCCTTTAGGATTTAAAGGACAGCTTAAACTTGAAATTACCCATCTTGAATCTTCAAGAGATTATGAGCTCCTATGGGCAACGACGTTTTATGCACATCACATAATTTCACAGGGATATACAAATAAAGGACAATGGCTAGGTGCCGGAATCGGAACAGGCGGTAATTCCCAGTATCTTGGTCTTGATATTTACGGAAGCAGGTCAAAGACAAACATTTTCATCCAGAGAATAAATCCAGACCTGGACTACACCTGGTTCATTGACAAATACAAGGACGCCAGGGAGGCTGAATTAAACATACGAGCAAACATCGATTTTGGCATCTCATCAACTCAATTTGTGAATTCAGACCTATCCATTACCGCAGCCTATGTTTTTGACTACCAGTTCAACCATACAAACTGTACAAAAAATGAAAATGATAATCTTATTAACCACAGCATATCATTTTCAATGAAGTATAATTTTTAAAACCCATAGTTCCCATAAGGGCCCTGCGCGAGAAACCGAAGTTTCCTGTCGAAGGGCTTGTCGAAGAAGTCGTTTTTAAGAATGGTGACCAAATTATCAGCAATCAATTCCATGGGATACATGAGTTGAACCACAAAACAATGTATCAATCTGTTCCTGCTGATAGAATTCATGGCTTAAAACTCTTGAATAACTATTTGCATCGTCTTTCATCAAAAAGTCAACAATCACATGAAGAAATACAAAGATAATAAAAAAACAACAATCTTTAAAAAGAACTTAATTGTTTTCATGATTAAAAACAACGAAACCAAAATTCAAATCATCTAGCAACTGTATTGTTTTTTAAGTATAATTGATAATATAATGTGATATATAAATCAAAGATTGTTCTTTTTTACACAGGTTCCATCGAACCTCAGGCCATTGTTGAAGCCATAAAAGATTCAGTTCCTGAGTATATGATTCCTAATAAGAAGGTGCATCTTAAAAAAAAATGCCTAAAAGCCTTAACGGAAAGATTGACCGAATTAAACTGAAAAAGCAATTGTAACTTATACTAAATAAGGAGAGTAATTATGAACAAATTAGTTAATATCTTGAAGGAAGCAAAACCGGATATTCTTTTATACCAGAGAAGAATATCATAAATGAAAGCATCCATGCTTCTTTTGATATTGTTTAGTTTATCAGGCATCTTAATGAGGCTTTTGACATTGAAATCGGTGCAGAAGATATCACACCTGAAAATTTCAATTCAGCAGAATCCATGTGGAGCATGAGCCAGATACTTCAGTGATACCAGCAATGAATATCAAACAGGTGACGTAAAAAAACATGTCTGAACAAAAATCACTTAAAAAAAATGCAGTACTAAATACAGTTAAAACATTTTTAGCATTATGCTTTCCTCTTATCACTTTTCCTTATTCGTCGAGAATTCTTGGACCGGAAAATTTAGGTAAAGTTAATTTCGCTCAATCTATAGTTTCATATTTCGCTATATTTGCATCTTTGGGTATTTCAACTTATGCAACAAGAGAAGCCGCAAAAGTTAGAGAAAACCAAAATCAATTAAACAAAGTCTGTAAAGAAATTTTTACAATAAACATGATTGCTACTGTTATTTCATACATTGCATTAGCAATTAGTTTATGCTTTATAAAAAAACTCTATTATTATCGTGAGTTAATAATAATATGTTCATCTTTAATTCTATTTACTTCAATCGGAATGGGCTGGCTATACCAGGCTCTAGAAGATTATTTATATATCACCATCCGTTCAATCGGATTCCAAATATTAAGCATAATAATGCTTTTTACTCTTGTAAAATCGAAAGATGACTACCTTTGGTATGCAGCAATTAACATTATCTCAAACGTCGGTGCAAACATTTTCAATTTTATTCATTCTAGAAAATTCATATCATTTAGTATAAGCGAAAAACTTGAGCTGAAAAAACATTTAAAACCAATATTCATACTTTTCGCTTCTGCTATTGCAGGAACAATCTGTTCTAGCATTGATACAACAATGCTAGGATTTATGAGCAATGATACAGAAGTAGGATTATACTCAGCAGGTTTAAAAATCGTGAAAATGGTCCAGCATTTATTTCCAGCCATTATTATAGTGATTTTTCCTAGGATTTCTTATTACATTGCAAACAATGACCAAGAAAGCATAAATAAACTTATAAAAAAAACAATTGATTCGTTAATATGTTTTGCTTTACCTATCACTTTGGGAATTATGCTTCTGATAAAACCTCTTGTCATGATATTTTGTGGAGAAGCATATATAAGAGCAATACCTGTTTCCCAAATAATGAGTCCATACATAATTCTAACTGCCCTATCAGGATTTTTTTCAGGAAACCTTCTCATTGCATTCGGAAAAGAAAAAGTGACATTGATAGGAATTATTATATCCAGTATCATAGATATTGTTTTAAATACACTTTTAATACCGTTATATGGAGCTTACGGAGCAGGAACTGCTACACTCATAGCAGAGTTTTCTCTACTTTTATTTACAATTATTTATTTAAGACAGAAACTTTCAAAACTTAAAACTTTAAAATCAACATTCCAATTCTTTCTTTCAACTGCTATAATGTCTTTAATTATTGTGCTGTTAAAAAATTTTATAGACAATCTTTTCCTTGAGTTATTTGTATGCACATTCATAGCTATTATAGTTTATGTTCTATGTTTATTAATTTTAAGGAATGAATTTTTTCTCAGTATATTCAAAGCTTTACTTTTTAAATTATCAATTACAAAAGGAAAATAACATGAAAATTTTTGGAATAATGCTCGTAAAAAATGAAGTTGATATTGTAGGACATACATTAAAAGAAGCTCAGAAATGGTGTGACAAGATTTTCATTCTTGATAATGGTTCAACAGACGGAACCTGGGAACTCGTAAATTCCATGAAAAACGATGTAGTTATTCCATGGAAACAGTATTTCGGTGATTATCATAATGGTCTAAGAGCAGATGTTTTCAATGAGTTTAAGCACCTTAGCGAACCAGGAGACTGGTGGTGCTATAAACTAGATGCAGACGAGTTTTACATTGATAATCCGAGAGATTTTCTTTCAAAAATTCCTAAAAAATATCATTGGGTTGGTAAAAAATCTCTCGATTATTTTGTAATGAAAGAAGATATAGAAGAATATAACTTTACAGGAAACTTTGAAGAAGATAAAAAATACTTAAAATACATAGTTTCTCCCTGCTGGTCTGAAGGTAGATTTTTCAGATACAGGAAAGGTTTAACCTGGATTAATAAATGGCAATCCCACTATCCTGAACATGTAGGAGTACTAAGTCCAGAGCTAATATATGTTAGGCATTACAGACAAAGAAGTCCGCAACAAGCAGAAGCAAGAAACAAAATCAGAAAGAGTACAAAAGTATATAAGGATGGAAAAGCCTGGGGAAACACTGACAACGAGTTTTTTTCACGCTCACAATGTATATTTGATGATGGCAACATTGAAACCTACAATAGTATACCAGTTAACTATGGAAAATTCAGACAAAGTCCAATAAAAAACTTTATTAAACGGGTTTTAATTTCTTTAAGATTATACAACTAGGAATAATACATGATACAAATAGCTTTTTGTACTGATGATAATTATATAATACCTACAGGGGTTTTAATACATTCAATCGAATTAATCCATAGGGATTTAGAAATTAACTATTATGTTATTTCTCAATCGTTATCTGAAAAAAGCAAAGATAGTCTGAGAAATTGCTTAATAAAATCAAATTCAAATATTAATTTTATATTTGTAAATTCCGATATACTATCCTCATGTCCAGTGCGATTAGGTGATCATATTACTCTTGCAGCATATTATAAAATATTATTCCCAACTGTATTACCACATAATCTAGATAAAATACTTTATTTAGATTGTGATATTTTATGCACCGATTCTCTTTTAGAATTATGGAATACCGATATCTCAAATTATTCCGCTGGTGTTGTTATCGATATTTATGGAAGTGATATTCGCAGGCTAAATAGACTGGATTTACCATTTAAACATCAATACTTTAATTCTGGTGTTATGCTTATTAATCTCGATTACTGGAGAAAACACAATTTACAAAACCTCACATTACAATACATTGAGAACAACATGGAAAAATGCATTGCTCATGACCAGGATGCATTAAACAAAATTCTTAGCGATACTTCATTATACTTACATCCGCGTTATAATTTTCAATTAGACTTTTGGCAGAATCCCCAGAATTTACTGATCGATAAATCCAATTTTAATTTGATAGAAGAAGGAAAAAAATCACCAGCCCTATTGCATTTCATTGGCCTAGAAAAACCATGGCATAAAGAATGCATATATCCTATGTCAAAATTATGGTTTCTAATTATAAGCAAAACTTCATTACCCTATAAAATTACACGCAGATATAAAGGCAAACGTTTATTAAAGCACATATTAAGAAATTTACTTACCAAAGTAAATTTTGTGGAGGATTTAAATATTTATAAAAACATAGACACATCAAAATTATTCAAAAAGATTAAAAACAAGTATGAAAACAATTCGTAAACTACTGTAAGTATGTTAAATTTATGAATTACAAAAATTGTCAGGATTAATCAAAATGAAGCTATTATACGACTTAACAGCAACACAGCCTTCTCCAGAAAGCAAGTTCCACGGTGGCGGAGCTTATGGTGAAGTTTTATTCTTTAAGATAATTGAATTAATTGAAGAAGGAATATTTTCTTCAAAGGAACTTAACTGCTATTACGACTCAAGATCATACATAAATCCAGAAATACTTGATGAAATCAATAATAACAGCATTCGACTTTTTGATATTTCAAAAAAAACAGTTAGGCAAATAATAAAAGAAGCTAACATTACCCGTCTCTATTCAGCCATGCTTAACTTAAATCAGAATCTACCTATTGGTGAAATAGAAACTTTTACAACAGTTCATGGATTAAGAACTCTGGAAATGCCTTTTGATTCCATAATGTTCAATTATGCAAAGGGAATAAAAGAAAGACTTAAATATCACCTTTTTATGGGACCTGCCAAAAAATATTATTTAAGAAAACTCCACATAATAAATGGTCGTCTTGTAAGGGACAATAGAATTAAAGTAATTACAATTTCTGACCATTCTTTAGCCTCTATAAAGAGTTTTTATCCTGAATTAAAAGACGCATATATTCCGGCTTTTGCAAGTCCAACTTTTAATCAGTTGAAAAAACATAAACCAGTTGCCGTAAAAGAAGGAGACTTTGCAATTTTATCTGAAAGATATGGAATTAAAAAAAAGAAATATTTCCTTATAACAAGTGCTGCTCGTTGGGCTAAAAATGCATTACGTGCTGTACAGGCATATGATTCCCTGGTAACAGACGGAATAGGAAATGAATATAAAGTTGTTGTAACTGGAGTAACTCAAAAAAAAACTTTTACAAAAAATTTAAAAAATCCAAAGAACTTTGTATTTCTGGATTATGTTGAAAGAGATGTTCTTGAAACTTTAACTTCAAATCAATATGCCTTTATCTACCCTTCACTTAACGAAGGCTTTGGATATCCTCCAGTAGAAGCTTTTAGATATGGAATTCCTGTTGCTGCCAGCGGCACATCTTCCATCCCGGAAGTTTGTGAAAATGCAGCTATTTACTTTGATCCATATTCCATTTCTGAAATAAAAAACAGATATGTTCAGTTGCTGGATAAACAAATCTATGAGAAGTATTCAAAAAGGGCCTTTTATCAATTCCAAGTAGTTTCAAAAAAGCAAGAGCAGGATCTACAGCTTTTAGCAGAATACATAATCAAATAGTTATAAAAGGCGTTGATTCCATGAAATCAAAGGAAATAATGTACGAAGTATATTGCTACCTGTTAATACTATGAATCAATAGACTGCTGTCCTAATGCAAAAAACTAAGACCAGACATCGCTAAGAAATCTGGTCTTAGTTTCATTATAAATTTCAGATACTTCTTATTACCTACCCTTTATAATAATACCCCTTATACCACTGCGCAAACTTCTCAAGCCCTTCAGCCAAAGAAGTCGAAGGTTTAAAGCCAAAGTCTTTCTGGAGTTCCGTTACATCAGCATATGTCTGATAAACATCGCCAGGCTGCATCGGCAAGAGTTCCCTTTTACCCTTCTCTTTGATGATTCCCTGGGCAATAAGTTTTTCCTCGAGAGTTTTAACAAAATACATAAGGCTTTCAGGATTATTGTTTCCGATATTGTATACCTTATATGGAGCACCATCTTCCGTAAGGTCAGGTGTTTTCTGCATGACACAAATTACACCATGCACGATATCATCAATGTAAGTAAAGTCACGGTACATGTCACCCATGTTGTAAATCTGGATTGTTTCTCCCTTAACAAGCTTATTCGTAAATTTAAAGTAAGCCATATCAGGACGCCCCATTGGTCCATAAACTGTAAAGAAACGAAGGCCGGTCGCATTGATTCCGTAAAGCTTTGAATAAGCATGTGCCATAAGTTCATTTGATTTTTTTGTCGCGGCATAAAGTGAAACCGGATTATCTACTTTGTCTTCTGTTGAATATGGAACTTTTTTGTTTGTTCCGTAAACACTGGAACTTGAAGCATATACAAGATGTTCCACCGGGTAATGACGACAGGCTTCAAGAATATTATAGAAACCGATCAGATTTGAATGGATGTAAGCATCAGGATTATCGATTGAATAACGCACACCTGCCTGGGCTGCAAGATTGACAACTACAGCAGGATTAAATTTTTCAAAAATATCTTCAACTACAGATTTATCAGCTATATCAGATTTGATGAATGTAAATCTATCTCCGTATTTCCCAAGCATTTTGAGACGTTCATCTTTTAAACTTACATCATAATAATCAGTGATACAGTCTACACCAACAACCTTGATGCCATCAAAAGTTTCAATTAGTTTTTTAGAAAGGAAACTTCCGATAAACCCTGCGGCTCCTGTTACAAGAACCGTCTTATTTTCCAATGAAATACTAGCCATACGGGAGATTATAGCATTTATTCTTTTGTGAGTATATAATCAAAGCTTATGAAATACGTTTATGTTTTGACATCTACCCCCAAAGACCTTTATTACGAACAGTGCCTCATGAGTGCATTCAGTTTGAGACAGCATATGCCGCAAGCTGAAATTGTTGTGCTTGTCGACAACAAGACATCTGAGACTTTCAACGAAAAAAACAAACGTACGGAACTTTCCAGATATGCTCAGATAAAGACAATCGAGTTTGAGGAAAATGTTCCAAATGTAGACAGATCAAGACTCATCAAGACTGCGATCCCTGAATATGTGGACGGAAGTTTTCTCTATATAGATTGCGACACGATCATTTGCGATGATTTGAGTTCCGTAGAAAATGAACCATTTGAGACTGCCGGAGTCCTAGACGGGCACTGCATGCTTGATGAACACATACATAGAAAATATTTTCTTCAAAGAGATAAAAAGCTTGGTTTCCACGGAACTGCAGCAAGCAACTGCAACATCAATGGTGGTCTCGTGCTGGCAAAAGAAGGCGATCAGCAGAAAGAACTTTTCAGACAATGGAACGAAATCTGGAAGTATTCCGCCTACGAAAAAAAAGATAAGCACGATCAAAGCGCATTGAACGAAGCAAACTACCGGACAGGACTCAAGATGGGCCACCTGGACGGAAAATGGAACTGCCAGCCAAGCCACGGCGGCCTTGCGTTCCTTAAAGATGCAAAGATCATCCATTATTACTCAAGCGAGTTCAGCGGGAAAAACTACATTCCATATTACAAACTTGCGGACAAAGCATTGCAGAACAGAATCAAGGAAGAAGGTACAATTCCGGAAGACATAAAGGAAATGATCGCCGATCCTAAATTCCAGTTCAACAGTGTGCATCTGATAAACGACCAGCGTATCGTTGCAATAATGCAGTCCCCGCTTGTCTTTACCCTCGCCGACATCAAAGCAAAGCTGCCGGGACTTTTCAACCTGATGGAAAACCTGATGGCTTTCTTAAGAGGAATTGGAAAAAAGATAAAAAAGCATTAGGACATATAGACGAAGACGCGTTCAAATGTCCTATGAGGAAGATTGAATTCCTGATTCCCTATCTGCCCTGCTCTGTATAATTCTTAGCTACCCAGTTCTTGTAGTCACCGGAAAGAATATGGTCCATCCATTCTTCGTGGCTCAGATACCATCTGATCGTTGCAAGCAGGCCCTGCTCAAAAGTCATCTTGCGCTGCCATCCAAGCTGAGTCTTTGCTTTTGTACAGTCGATTGCATAACGCTTGTCGTGGCCCGGACGATCCTTTACATAAGTGATTGTCTTGCGGACATCTTCTGCGTCTTTACCAATTTCTTTTGAAGTCAAATCGATTACTTCATTCAAAAGCTTGATGTTCTGCCATTCGTTTTCACCACCAAGATTCCATTTTTCACCAGCTGGAGACTTGTTCACGATTTCCCAAACACCGCGGTTATGATCTTCGACATAAATCCAGTCACGGATATTGTCACCCTTGCCATAAACAGGAAGATTCTTTCCGTTTTTGATATTTGAAATCATGAGAGGAAGAAGCTTTTCCGGGAACTGGAAAGGACCGTAGTTGTTTGTACAGTTAGACAAAGTGATTGGAAGTCCATATGTGTGATAGTAAGCCATCACAATGTGGTCACTGGATGCTTTAGAAGAAGAATATGGAGAGCGTGGGTCGTAAGGAGTCGTCTCAAGGAAGTAGCCTGTATCACCAAGGGAACCATAAACTTCATCAGTAGAAATATGATGGAAAAGAACGTCATCACGGATGTTGTCCAGTGAACACTTCCAGTAATTGCGGGCAACATCAAGGAGTGTGTATGTTCCCATTACGTTTGTCTTCATGAAAGCCTCAGGTCCAAGAATTGAACGATCTACGTGGCTTTCTGCAGCAAAGTGAATTACTGTATCAATATCATACTGTTTGAAGATGCGTTCGATTTCAGCACGGTCACAGATATCAACCTTTTCAAAGAAATACCTAGGCTTAGCGCTAGTTGAGTCTTTGGTACCTGAGCCTTTAAGGATCCCTGAGTCTTTAAGGATCCCTGAGCCTGTCGAAGGGGTCTTTGTAGTTGCGGACGGTTCGACTGCGCTCACCGATCCTGCTGTTGCGCTCACCGATCCTTTACCGAACTTTTCATCCACATCCTTCAACGACTCAAGATTTCCTGCGTATGTAAGGCAGTCAACGTTTACAACAGTACCGCTGAAATTTGCATCACCAAACAAATCTGTTCCGCTGTTTGAAAGTCCAAATAAATAGTGGATGAAGTTACAACCGATAAATCCGGCACCACCGGTGATTAATATATTTTTTAGTTTTCTGTTTCCCATAATTATTCTCCAATCCACTTAGCATTCAAATCAAAATATTTATTGTCTAAACTAAATGGAGCGTGTTTCTTGTCTTTTTCAGAAAGGTTTACTTTCTCTGTGATTCCAGGAAGAACAGACTCCCAGTCAATTCCAATAGCAGGATCATTCCACATTACACCGCCCTCATCTTCTGGGTGATAGAAATCAGTACATTTGTAAGATTGAATACAGTTATCAGTTAAAGCTAGAAAACCATGACCAAAGCCTTCAGGAATATAGAACATGTTCTGTTTTTCTGCATCAAGAACCACGCCGTAGTATTTTCCATATGTAGCACTGCCAAGGCGAAGGTCAACGGCAACATCATAAACTTTTCCTTCAAGGGCACGTACAAGTTTACCCTGCGGATGTTTTGTCTGAAAATGCAAACCGCGAAGAACATACTTTGAAGACTTAGACTGATTATCCTGAACAAATTTCATTGTAAGTCCAGCTTCAAAAAAATCCTTTTCAGAGTAAGTTTCCAAGAAATATCCGCGATTATCACCAAAAATCTTTGGCTGAATTTCATACAATCCTTCAATATCACATTTCTTAAACTCAAACATAGTAAATTAGGAATTAGGAAAGAAGAATTAAGAACTAGGAATACAGAATTAAAGTTGTCTCTAATTCCACATTCCTAATTAACCACTCCTCCTAATTCCTCACTCCTCATTCCTAATTAATTTATATTCGCAATAAATTCCAAATACCTTCCGTATTCAGTCTTATATCCTTTAGCCATTTCAAGCAACTGGTCTTTTGTAATCCATCCATTTTTATAACTGATTTCTTCAAGACACGCTATGTATAAACCTTGACGCTTTTGAATTGTCGCTACAAAGTATCCTGCCTCCTGAAGACCTTCGTAAGTGCCAGTATCAAGCCAAGCCATTCCGCGCCCAAGAAGTTCTACCTTAAGCTGTTTTCGGGCAAGGTATTCATTGTTTACTGCAGTGATTTCAATCTCACCACGGGCAGAAGGCTTTACATTGGCGGCAATTTCTACAACGGAATTGTCATAGAAGTACAAGCCTGGAACTGCGTAGTTTGATTTAGGATCTGCTGGTTTTTCTTCAATACCAAGGGCGTTACCATCTTTATCAAATTCAACAACACCATAGGCTGTAGGATCTGCAACATAGTAACCAAAGATTACGGCACCCTTCTGTTCAGCAATCTTTCTTGCAGCTGCTTTAAGGGTTGTAGTAAAACTCTGTCCATAAAAGATATTATCTCCAAGAACCAGAGCTACGTCATCATTACCAATAAAGTTTTTACCAACAATAAAAGCATCAGCAAGTCCGCGAGGGTTATCCTGAATTGCATATTCAAATTTCATTCCAAGCCAAGAACCGTCACCAAAGAGTTCCTTAAAGCATGAAATATCTCGAGGAGTTGAGATAATCAGAACCTCACGGATTCCTGCAAGCATGAGACAGCTTACCGGATAATAAATCATTGGTTTGTCATAGATTGGCAGAATCTGCTTTGAAACTGCCTTTGTAATTGGGTATAAACGTGTGCCACTTCCACCGGCTAAGATGATGCCTTTCATAAAATTTTCTCCACTCAAAAAAATAAAAAAAACTCTAAACTCATTGTCAACAAGCAAAAAAATAAATAACAATAATCAGAACAGTTTACTACAAAAAAGGAACTTGTAGAAGTCACGAAAGGGAAATACTCTTTATAGACTTATAATAATTATAACAAAATAAATTTGCTTTATATAAAATGTTTTATTAAATTAAATACAAAGGAGTACATTTTGAATACCATTGTAATAAAACCCAATATTAAAAACTCAAATCTTGAAGTTCATTTCAATCTTTGGAATTGAGATGCAAATAACTTACATTTTCTTGATATTGGAATCATGTGTGACAATATGAATCAGCAGATATCAATAGAAATTCCTGCCGCAAAAGATATTTCAGTCAAGGATTTATCGTTTTCATTTTTACTCATAGAGTAGATTCCGTAAATACCATTTGTGTGGGGAAAAGAAAATGTATCCCATTCGTAGCCATTAAATTCTATATCAATCTTTTTCATTATGTACCTCCTCTATTTCTAGTATGTTTTTCAGGTTCAACGAACCTTTCTAGAAAAATAATCAATCTAAATGATTCGTCAAGTTTTGTCCATATTGTGAATGTATCTAGATACAAACTGTTGCTTTTGCTATAGTATGGTATGGAAGATTTCGTAAAACCGCAGTCATTATTACCTGTTCCATCTGCATCTGAAATCGGCGAAAATTCCTTTAATGCGATTCGATTTTTTTGCTGTCTTATAGTTATCGTTGGGCACTGTTTTGATATGTCCCACACACCTTTTACATACCGCTCGTTTATAGATATGCATATTTCCGTATGTATTTTCTTTATTCTCAGCGGTTTTTGGGTAACAAAAAGCTTACTTTCTACAGGAAATATAAAAGTATATGCAATTAAACGAATAAAACGTCTGTTACCAATGTATTATCTGACAGTATTCCTTTTCGCACTTATCTGTTGCTTCTACTCAGATTTAGGAATAAAAGGGTATTTTTCAAGCAGTCATTTTTGGAAATATATTTTCTGGAATAGTATTTATCTGAATTTTATGTGTCCATCTCTTCCTGGAGTTTTTAATGGAGTAGCAATAAATGGAGCATTATGGACAATAAAGGTAGAAATTGGATTTTATACTATACTTCCAATTCTGATTTATTTTTTACGCAAATTCGACTCTAGAAAAAAACAAAACCTATTTCTCATAAGTATATATGTTCTTTCTGTTATCTGGAATGAAGGCTTAAGCCGTCTTGCAACGGTTATTCACATACCATCACAATTAAGTTATCAGCTTCCTGGTTTCATGTCTTATTTTGTAATGGGAATGCTTTTTTTATTTAATTGGAATATATTAATTTCTAAAAAAAACTACTATATTGTACTGGCTATAATTATTTTTGTCCTACACTATTTTACTAAGACTGAAATCTTAATGCCTTGTGCATTAACTATGATTCTTATGTGGGCTGGTACAAGTCTAAAAATATTAAAGAATGTCGGAACCCCTGTAGATTATTCATACGGTATGTATTTATTTCATTTTCCATTGGTGAATATTTATACTCATTACGATTTGTTTAACTCAACATTTGTAGGGGGGAGTGTGATTGCAATTTCGTTTTTAATGGCCTTTGTAGCCGAAAAATATATTCAATCGAAAATCAGGTAAGAGATAAATAAAATGCCAAATCCAACAGTTTCTATCATTACCCCCTATGCCCTATGAGGAGAGCGAGTCGGTCGTGATGTTCGGGTGTAAAGAGACTTGTGTCAGGCATTTATAAAACCTTCTAATCGTCTAATACCTTTTTTCAAATCTTTATGCGTTTTCTACAAAATGCATCTTAAATTCTTCAAAAGCAATATTCATGGCATTATTATTATTTTCTTGTTCATTGCATTTATCAAAACGAACAAAATCGTAATCGCCAATTAATATATCAGAAATTGTCTGTTTTTGTAAATCTACGCCAAAGAAAATCGAATCTTCTGCAAAATATACTTTGTTATTTGTACAAAGTGTAATAAAGTCTTTAATCATCTTATTCACTTCTTGAAGATTCATTATAGATTTGTAACTATTCAGCACCTAAAATCCCAGGCATAATGCAGGATTTCCAGCAAAGGCAAGTTTTACAGCTTCAAAAGCGTTTATCCCATGTTTTCTTGC
>SAMEA3663241__coassemble_241_pt1 | contig 14872 bp, 10 predicted proteins | sample SAMEA3663241__metabat2_high_PE_014 | metagenome-assembled genome bin SAMEA3663241 (sample SAMEA3663241) | pig gut metagenome | biome: pig gut; feature: pig-associated habitat; material: faeces | place: China | collected 2013
CGTAGCCGCCACGAAGACCAAGGGCAATGCTTGATGTAAGGCGGTAATTGACGCTGCCTTCAAACCTTATGTATGGATTGCAAACTTTGAGAGAACCAGGCTCACGACCTTCCTTATAGCCGTTTCCGGATGCATTTTTTTCTCCAGGATAATCATAGCTTGCAAAGTGAATTCCGGCTGCGGCATTAAGTCCAAAACCAAGGCGTCCCCATGGATACATATATGCACCAGCCTTGATTCCCGGAGCTATGTCAACGATCGATGAAGGTTCACCTTCCTTGATTATGTAGTCGACTCCGATTTCAGGACCAACAGTGATAAGATCAAGGAAATGAAGGTTGAATCCAACATCCGCTCCAAAAGCCGGCCCTTTCATGATTTCAGCACATTTTCCCGACGGAAAAACAATTCCCGGATTCATGTCGACGCTGAAATCCATCGAGAAACCAGAAAACAATGTGAAAAGAGAAACAAAAGAAACCGTAAATACTTTTTTCATAAACTCACCATTTAACTACTTAATGATCGCATAGTGAATATTAATTTTCAATCTAAAATTCCGTCTTATCAGAAGAATTATACAGCTTCCCCATAAAGTCCTTCAAAGTATTTCAGATTGGCACCGTCAGTGAATTTACGAAACGCCTTTTTTTCCTTGATCCTGATGCCTTCCCTGGAGATCCTGCATTTCCATTCGGAAGAAATTTCATCAAGAGATTTTTTCTCATTTCCGAAGAGGCCATAGTGCTTTACCAGCACTTCACGTTCATCCGGCGGAAGGGATTCAATGACGCTGCTGAACTTTTCCATGACATCATTTTCTATGACCACATCAGACGGATTCCTTGTCCTGTCATCCTCGATGCATTCATAAAGGCAGAATTCCTCAGTTCCGTCGATTCTGGCATCAAGTGAAAGAAAAGCTCTGCTTGACTCAAAAAGGGATTTCACAAGGTTCTCATTCGTTCCAAGTCTCCCTGCTATGATCCTACATTTTTCATCGGTACCCATGGAAGAATCCAGCTCTTTTTCCATGCGGACTACCTTTGAAAACAGAAGTTCAGAATTGTGGGGAATATGAATCATACGGCTTGAACTGAGTTCCGCCTTCATCTCTGCATAGATCCAATAGGCCGCAAATGTGATGAACCTCACATCCTTTGAAAGGTCAAACCTGTCCACAGCCTTCACAAGCCCCATGTTTCCTGCACAGACAAGATCCTCAATGTCGGCACCTTTTCCGGCCATTTTTTTCGCCTGATTGACGACAAAGCGCAGGTTTGCTGAGACCAGTCTGCCACGGGCCTTCATGTTGCCGCCCTGGGCTTTTTCAATCAGCTGTCTTTCCGTTGACGCATCGAGAAATTCGAATTTTTCAAGGGACTTCAGATAATTTGCAAATGGATTGTATTCTTTCATATTTTCCTCCAGGCAGTTGCTTTTTCCGTTTTCTGGTACTACTATAAGTCATTGACTCTATCATTTTATGACAAAGCCATCTTTTTTTTCAGGAAATTCATATGACAAAACACGACAGAACATGGAAACTCAGGAAAATCGTTGAATACATCCGCACCATGGACCACCCCAACGCCACACAGATCGCGGACAGACTGCGCACAGAGGAACAGGTGAAGATCAGCAACATAACCGTCTACAGGCTCATCCGCCATCTGAACGAGAACGAGGGAGCCGGCATCAAGGCCGACATGACCAGACCTGGCAGCGGATACTATCTTTCAGATAAGAATTTCTGGTCCGACAAGCTGAACCTCAATTCCGGGGAACTCATTGGACTTGGACTTCTGCAGAGCCTTATGAAAGTCTATAAAAACACGCCTGTCGAAAAGGATCTGGGCTCGATTTTTGACAAGCTGCAAAAATTTCTTCCCGACGGAACCCGCTATGACAAGTCAAGGATCGCCAGATACATCCGAGTGATCAACGATCCCATGGCTCTCATCGACACAACCATCTTTACGGCTGTAATAGAAAGCGTACAGGAACACAGGACCATCAGATTCAATTACCACAAGAACGGAGCTTCCCAGTTCCAGGCATATACCATCAACCCCTACAGGATTCTGTTCCGCCAGAACGGTGACTGGTACATCCTGGGATGCAAGGGAAACGACAGGACTGCCATAAGAACCTTCGCATTTTCACGAATGACTGACATCGAGATGACCGGAGAACGCTTCACAATTCCCGACGACTTCCGTCTTGAAAGCTATATCGACCCGGAAATGGGAGTCTGGCACAGCGATTCCTTCTACAAAGTCAAAATGGTCTTTGACAGGCAGCTTGCCCAGCATGCCATGGAGCGGAACTGGCATCATACCCAGCATGTGACGCAGAATTCCGACGGAACGGTTCAGGTCGAACTTACCACATCCCAGCTGAACGACATTACCAGGATCGTTCTCGGCTACGGAAGCCTTGTGACCGTTCTTGAGCCGCCGGAACTTGTGGAAAACATAAAGGCGGAAATAGCAAAAATGGCCGCCACCTACGGCTGCTGAAGCGTTTTTTTTACGGCTGTGGGGCTGTCCAAAAAGTAATTTCAAGGTGGTTGAGCGCAGTCGGAACCACCATAAACGCAATGCCCCTGGCATAGACACTTATTGGACAGCCTCATTTTTATGATAAAATTATCAAAAAATTAATTTTTTTTGTGCCTTTTTATGATTATTTTCGTTTTTGTATCCATATTTTCCGATTTTTTCCCTTAAAATAAGGGTCAAATTTTTTTTTCAGAATCTGTCACCAAAGAACCTTGTTATCCGTTGAAATACAAGGTTTTCCACCCCTTTGGGGACTAACGCTCATTTGTTGACTTGTGCCACTACTGCTAGTATACTGTTGAAACTAAAAACACTAGATATGGTGAATTTGGCATGAAAAAAGTAGAATTTGTCGCATTTACTGACATGCGTTGCAGATTCAAGAGGGGAAAAGTATGAAGATCATCAAACGAAGCGGTGCGGAAGTCGTTTATGACCGCAACAAGATTGCGTGTGCCATCAGAAAGGCCAATGAGCAGGTTATCGAAGCAAAGCGCCTTACAGATGCACAGATCGAATCCATCGTTGATGATATCGAAATTGAATGCCACAGTTCCGGCCATGCCCTTAACGTTGAAGACATACAGGATCTCGTTGAAAACGGAATCATGCAGAACGATGCCTTTGACGTCGCAAAACTCTACATCACCTACCGTTACCGCCATCAGCTCATGAGAAAGGAAAACACCACTGACCAGCAGATCATGAGCCTTCTTGAGGAAAACAACGAAGAAGTAAAGCAGGAGAATTCCAACAAGAATCCTACAGTCGTTTCCGTTCAGCGCGACTACATGGCAGGTGAAGTATCAAAGGACATCACACGCCGTTTCCTTCTGGATCCGGACATCTCAAAAGCACACGACGAAGGCATCATCCACTTCCACGACGCAGACTATTTTGCACAGCATATGCATAACTGCGATCTTGTAAATCTTGAGGATATGCTCCAGAACGGAACGGTGATCAGCGGAACAAAGATTGACCGCCCCCACTCGTTCAGCACTGCCTGCAACATCGCTACACAGATCATCGCCCAGGTTGCTTCATGCCAGTACGGCGGCCAGAGCATCACTTTGGCACACCTCGCTCCATTCGTAGATGTAAGCCGCAAGAAGATCACCCAGGAAACAACTGAGATGATCCAGAAGACAGGCCTCAACGTTACGACGGAACAGTTCAACTACATGGTTGACCAGCGTGTAAAGGATGAGATCAAGCGCGGTGTACAGACAATCCAGTACCAGGTAATCACTTTGATGACAACAAACGGACAGGCTCCATTTGTCACCGTCTTCATGTACCTCAACGAAGCAAAAAATGAACAGGAAAAGGAAGATCTTGCCCTTATTATAGAAGAAGTTCTTAAGCAGCGTTACCAGGGCGTAAAGAATGAGAAGGGAGCATGGATCACACCTGCATTCCCAAAACTCATCTATGTTCTTGAGGAAGACAACATCGATCAGGGAACACCTTACTACTACCTTACTGAGCTTGCCGCAAAATGTACTGCACGCCGCATGGTTCCTGACTACATCTCAGAAAAGAAAATGATTGAACTCAAGGAAGGCAACTGCTACCCTTGCATGGGATGCCGTTCATTCCTTACTGTTTACCGCGACGAGACAGGCAAGCCTAAATTCTACGGAAGATTCAATCAGGGCGTCGTAACCCTCAACCTCGTTGACGTTGCATGTTCATCCGGCGGCGACAAGGCTAAATTCTGGGAAATCATGGAAGAACGCCTTGAACTTTGCCACAGGGCACTTAGAATCCGTCACAACCGCCTTTTGGGAACGAAATCCGACGTTGCACCTATCCTCTGGCAGAACGGTGCCCTTGCAAGACTCCAGAAAGGTGAAGTGATCGACAAGCTTCTCTACAACGGATATTCAACAATCTCCTTGGGTTATGCAGGACTCTGTGAATGCGTCAAGTTCATGACAGGAAAGAGCCACACTGATCCTGAAGCAAAACCATTTGCCCTCGATGTAATGCACGCCCTCAACGATGCATGCAAGAAATGGAAGGCCGCAGAGCACATCGACTATTCCGTATACGGAACTCCACTTGAAAGCACGACATACAAATTCGCAAAATGCCTAAAGCGCCGCTTTGGAAACATTGCCGGTGTCACAGACAAGAACTACATAACAAACAGCTACCATGTAAACGTAACTGAAAAGATCGATGCATTCACGAAGCTTACATTCGAAAGCCAGTTTCAGGAACTTTCTCCTGGTGGAGCCGTAAGCTACGTGGAAGTCCCAAACATGGAAAACAATCTTCCGGCCGTAATGACGCTCCTCAAGCACATCTACAACAACATCATGTACGCCGAGCTCAACACAAAGAGCGACTTCTGCCAGAGGTGCGGTTACACCGGTGAAATCAAGATCGAGAAGGACGGGGACAACAAGCTTGTATGGAAGTGCCCTAACTGCGGCAATACAGACCAGACAACAATGAATGTCGCCCGCCGTACATGCGGATACATCGGAACACAGTACTGGAACCAGGGACGCACCCAGGAAATTCAGGAGCGCGTACTTCATCTGTAGAAATTCCAGGAGCCAGTAAATCCAGAAGACGGGAAACAATGCAAAACGGTGGTTCAAGCACATTGAGACCACCGTTTTTTTTGTCATATACTAAAATAGTTCCGGCAAACGCTTTTTGCTTATCCAAGCTTTTTAAAGGCTGACAATGCCGTCTTGTATTTTTATTTCTTCTATGAGGAGCTTGTGCTTTCCTTCGTCCGTCCTGTCATATCCGTGGTAGACCATGTAGATTTTTCCGTCGTCATCGCGGAAAATGCTGTTGTGTCCTGGCCCTGCCCACTGGCTAAAACTGAATCCGTCGCGCAATGTAGTTCCTCCATCCTTCATCATGTCGCGGCCCTCTTCGTCATAAAAAGGTCCTTCCGGATTTTCTGAAACTCCGTAGACAATGTGATAACTGGAGGCAGTTCCCCGGCAGCAAAAATCATGGGAGGCAAAAAGATAGTATTTTCCCTGGTGTGGAAATACAAAAGCACCTTCAATGGGATTTTCTTTTGATGTGCGTGAAGCTATGGTTCTTGGTTTTGAACCGTCTGCAACAAATCCGTCGCAGTCCAAATCTACCATCTGGACTCCACCCCAAAATGAACCGAACACAAGGCGGTCCTTTCCCTTGTCATCGCAGAACACAGCCGGATCTATGCAGTTGTAGTTATTTTCAGGTTTTGATGAAATTACAGGGCCCAGGTCCTGCCAGCCATAATCTGGACTTTCAGGATCAAGGGATTTTGTGCGGACAAGACCTATGGATGAAAGATTTTTGCCAAAAGTGGAAACGGAATAGTAGATGCGCCACCAGCCGTCGCGATAGACAACTTCCGGCGCCCAGAAGCTTGTGGACCCCGGCACCTGTTCTTTTGTCCACTGGGGATTCCGGGGGAAGATGGCGCCGGCAATCTCCCAGTTCTTCAGGTCGCGTGACTTGAAGAATGGAAGACCTTCGCCAGTCTGGAACCTGTAGTAGATTCCATGGTGCTTTACGATGGTTGGATCGTGGGCTGCCACCATGCCTGCAACACTGATTAGCGCCATGATTACTTAAGACCCGTAAGAGCAACCGATGCAATAATCTGCTTCTGGAAAATCATGAATATGATGAGAACCGGAAGCATTGCAATGACAGAAGCCGCAAGGAGGAGCGGATAGTCCGTCTGGATTGCATACATTGCATTCAGCTGGCTGATCATTACCTGAACCGTAGCCTTTGCAGGATCATTGAGGTAGATGCTCGGTGCAAAGTAGTCGTTCCATACACCCATAAACCAGAGGATAGCCTGGGCTGCAATTGCCGGTTTTGCATTTGGAAACATTATGGTCCAGAAAACCCTGAAGAATCCCGCGCCGTCGATTCTTGCCGATTCAATGAGGGAAGTAGGAATTCCGCTCATATACTGGCGCAGGAAGAAAATCATCGATACGTTGCCCAGCATTCCAGGAACCATGAGAGGATACCATGTGTCAAGCCAGCCGATTCTTGCATAGATAATGAACTGCGGAATCATGATTACGGAAAACGGAATCATCATTGTTGCAAGTTCAGCAAGGAAAAGCTTGTTCTTTCCAGGAAAACGGAGCTTGGCGTATGCAAAGGCTGCCATAGAAGAAACTATGGAGCCGACGATTACTGTTGAAAAAGAAATCACTGCCGAATTGAAAATACCCAGCTGGAGTTTTGGTGTCATTTCCCAAACGCGCTTAAAGTAGTTTATCCACTGGGGATTTTTTGGCATGGCAAGTGAAAGCTGCGTCCCAAGGAACTGCCCCTTTGTCTTGAGCGAAGATACAATCATCCACCAAAGTGGAACTATCATTATGAACACACCGGCCGTAAGGAAAGTGTAAACCAAAATCTTCTCAAGTCTCATTCGGGAAGCATTGGAAGCGTATTGTCCTTTTTTTGCGATTGCTGCCATCATTTTTCAGATCCTCCTATTCAAGGTAGTTGTTGCTTGACTTGTTCAGCTTGAACTGAACTGCCGTAACAATGAAGATGAGAACTGCAAGGAACCATGCGGCTGCACATGCGTAACCCTTTGCATCGTATGAACCAAAGGCATGCTGCCATATGTAGAATACGATTGTACCGGCGCTGTAGTTTGTTCCTCCGTTTGGAACCATAATCTGCGGTTCAACAATAAGCTGGGCACCGTTGATAATGCCGGTGATGATAATAAAGAAGGAAATCGGCTTCATCAAAGGCCATGTGATTTTCCAGAAAATGGTCCAGTTGCTTGCCCCATCCATTTTTGCAGCCTCGTAGTAAGACTTAGGAAGGTTCTGCAGACCGCCAAGATAAAGAAGGGCTGTTCCACCGACACCGCGCCAAATGCACATTGCCATGATGGAAGGTTTTACAGTGTGTTCGTTTTCAAGCCAGTTGGTTCCCTCCGAATAGAAAGTCCACCTGAGGAACTGGTTCAAAAGTCCGTAGTCCCCGTTGTAAATCCACTTCCACAAAAGGGAAACGGCAACGATTGAAGATACAACCGGAATGTAGTAGATGACGCGGTATGCCTTTACGCCCGGAAGTTCCTTGTTGAAGGAAATGGCCAAAGTCAAGGCCCACATCATGCCGATTGGAATACCGATCATATAGAATATAGTGTTCCAGAGTGAACGCCAGAAATCAATGTCTGCGAACATCTCCTTGTAATTTTCAAATCCAACGTAGAAAAATTCCCTGTCCACTTCATCCATGGTGAAAATCTGGGTAAGGTCTGTCATTGAATCCCAGGAAGTGAAGCTTGCAAAAATCGAAAATATGAATGGCCCTGCAGTGAAAAGTAAAAATCCCAGAATAGGAAGCAGGACAAAAAGAAGACCCGCTACAGCTTCTTCGTTAAACCTAGACTTCTTTTTAGGTTTTGTATTTTCCATAGTTTTAACTCCTGTCTGGAACCGGCGGAAGCAGCCTTATGAACTTTTGCCGCCGCCGGTTTTTCTTTATATTGGATATAGTTTACTTCTTTGCCTTATTTGCCTTCTTTGCAGCGGCTCTTGCCCTTGCCAAAGACTTGTCAAGTTCCTTCTGCATTACAGGCTTCATTCTCTTGCAGTAAGATGCTGCCGTTTCCTTTCCGTCAAGAACAAGCTGAACATCGCGGAAGAAAATGTCGTACCAAACGCGTGTGTATGTTCCTTCAAACGGCCAGCTGCGTCCTGTTGTTTCGATGATGTTGAGGAATTCCTTGCGGTTTGCAGGGAAACCAGGCTTTGATGTATAGTCCTTTGCCAAAGACTTAAGGTTTGGAATCTGAAGATCCATGTCACAGTACATCTTGTTTGCTTCCTTGTCTGCAGAAAGGAAGAGTGCAAGTTCTGCTGCTGCCTTAGGATTCTTTGTGTTTGCTGCAACTGCCCAGCCTACACCACCACGGTATGTAGCTGTCTTGTTTGCTGCCGTGTGAACTGGCCATGGAATAAGGTCATATTCGAATCCGTCCTTGAGTACGCCCGGTGTGTTGAATGCTGCAAGGTCCCATGGTCCTGCCGGGAAGAATCCAAGTTCACCCTTGAGCCAGCGCTGGTATGTATCAAGGCTTGCTGCCTGTTCTGCAGATGGTGTTACAGGCTTGTATTTGCTGTTACCAAGAGTCATGTCTGCCCAGAACTGAAGTGCTTCGATGAATTTTGGATCTGCTACATTTACCTTTGTTCCTGTTGCATCGATAAAGTCTGTTCCGTTTCCCCATACGAACTGGATGAATGCCCAGTTTACGTTTAGACCAGTTCCGAATGTACCGTCGCGTGTAAGCTTTGTACATACGTCCATGAATTCATCCCATGTGTATGGCTTGTCTGTCGAAGGAAGCGGGATTCCGTACTTCTTGAAAAGTGTCTTGTTGTATGCAAAAGCAAATGGTCCGAAGTCCTTTGGAAGTGCCCAGATTGCGTCACCTGCACCAAGAGTCTTTCCGTCATAACGGTAAGCATCAACAGCCTTTGAGTAAAGATCGTTAAAGTCGGCTCCCTTTGCACTCTTTACATATGGTGCAAGGTCAAGAACCTTCTTGTTGTCAACGTACTGGCGAACAGCTTCTGGTCCCATGTAGAAAACATCTGGAAGCTTGTTTGCAGAAAGTGCTGCCTGGATTTTTGCCGAATATTCATTGCCTGCAACGGTAATGAAGTTTACTGTTGTTCCTGGATGTGTTTCCTCAAAGCGCTTTACAACTTTGTCCAGGATTTCCTTTTCCTGTGGCTGAGCGAAATTCATTACTGTGATTTCTTCAGCAACAACTGAGCCTGCCATAACTGCGGCGGCAAGCAAAGACAATAATGTTCTTTTCATGTATTCCTCCTTAAAAGAACTCAAAAACAACGGCCCCCGGAAAAACATGTTTCCGGCCGCTTTCTCTCTCTGATAGTTCAAGTATAAACCCGGATTTTTTTACTAGTCAAGGAAAAAATTGATAAAAATCAATAAAAATTGAATTAAATCTAATGAATTTCCAGTTTTTTTAAGTTTTCCACCGATTTTTCAAGCAAAACCCCTAAAAAATCACCAAATCAATCTTTTATATCATTTTTTTTAGTTACACAAGTCATTTTTCTTACTGGAAAACTGGATAACCTTCGCTGTCATAGGAAATTCTCCTTACCCAGGCATGGCGGTTAGGGTCGTAAAGGGCAAAGTTCAGGTCAACTTCCGCATATGGGCGTGCATGGTAAACAAGGTAATCTTCGGAGCCATCGCGGCTTGTGGTAAAGCTGTTGTGACCGGGGCCGTAGATTCCCCTTTCTACACTTGTGGAAAGGACTGGAACGGGGCTTTTTTTCCAACTGGCGGCATCCGTAAGATCTGCATTTTCGTCCGCAGACAGAAGTCCAATGCAGTAGCTGGCATCCGTTGCGCTTGCACTGTAGGTTATGAAGACTTTTCCGTTCCTGATGAGAACCGCCGGCTCTTCGTTCTCGCGGAATCCCCTGCACTCCCAGTCAAATTCCGGAAAGCTTATCAAAGTCTGTTTTCCAACCTTTATGGGGCTTTCCATTTTTGCAATGAAAAGTGCTGAATTTTCTTCGCGACTCTGCCTTTTCTGTGCCCAGCATGCATACCACTGGCCCTTGTTGCAAAAAACGGTGCAGTCAAGCATGAATGAATCCCATTCCGCCTGCAGCATTCCCTTTTCTTCCCATGAACCGCAAAATGGGTCCGGGCTTGGGTTTTCCAAAATCCATGTGCGGATCCACCATGGATCTTCCGCTCTTCCTGCGGCAAAATAGATGTACCATTTTCCATCGACGAAGTGGATTTCCGGTGCCCAGATATGCCAGCTCATGGGACCCGTTGCATGTTTTCGCCAGATTACAACCGGTTTTGCATCGGCAAGGGCCTTTACGGACCAGGCGCGGCGTATTTCAATTCTGTCGTACTCCGGGGTGGAATATGTAAAGTAGTAGTACCCATCGGCGTGAAAGTACACGTGGGGATCGGCGCATTGCAATGCCAGGGGTTCCAGCTCATCCTGTTCAGTAATATCAGTTATGTTCATATTCTTCTCCGAAAAAAGTTGATATATAGCGGTAAAAATCGTTTTATAATTTTGAGAATACGCTGATTTTCTGATTCTGTCAATTTTATTTTCAAAAAATATGGACAATATCAACTTTTACTGATATATTAAATCCATGGACAACATTGAAAATACTTTGGTAATAAACCCTTTGGAAGACATGGCAAAAATAAAGGCCCTTGCTTCCGAACCAAGAGTGAACATGCTTTCACTGCTAAGGGAAAAAACACTTAACATAAATGAAATTTCAGCCGCATTGGGACTTCCGCAGTCAACGGTTGCAACCCACATTTCAATTCTTGAAGAAGCGGGTATCATTATCACCGAATCAATCAAGGCAAAAAAAGGAAACCAGAAACTTTGCCGACCTGCCTTCCGCGACATCCTCATTCAGTTTCCAGAACAAAAAAAAGAATCGGAAGACTTCATAGAAATTGAAATGCCCGTTGGAATTTTCACCGATTGCAATGTAACTGCCCCGTGCGGACTTTGTTCTGCGGAAAAAATAATCGGTCTTCTGGACATTCCTGATTCATTCCTTAATCCGGACAGAATGAAAGCCGGCCTTCTTTGGTGCGGCAGCGGAACTTTTGAATACAAATTTCCCAACAACACCCTTTACAGCACAAAGAAATTGTCAAAGCTTGAAATAAGCCTGGAACTTTCTTCCGAAACCCCTGGAACCAACAGCAACTGGCCTTCAGACATTACCATGTGGATAAACAAGACTGAAATAGGAACATGGACTTCTCCGGGAGACTACGGGGACAAGCGTGGAAAATACACCCCACAGTGGTGGAAGCTTGAAGGCAGCCAGTATGGGCTTTTAAAGCACTATTCCGTTACAAACGAGGGAAGTTTTGTTGATGGAGTAAAGATTTCCGATGTTACCCTGGACGACCTCAAGGTAAGCGAACACCATTCAATCCGCGTCCGTGTCGGCGTAAAAAACGATGCCGAGCACATGGGCGGAATGAATATCTTTGGAAAAGGCTTTGGCAACTACGACCAGGGCATAATCATGAGGGCTTATTTCTAATTAACGCTCTTTATTCCCCAGATGTATTCGCCATGGTTGGTGCTTCCGTCCGTGGCGTTGAGTGCCGAAAAATTCACGGTTCCAAGCTTTTTCCTATCCGGCTTTGCAAGTGCAAAATTGCTTGAAGCCTTAATGATTCCACTGAAAATTCCATCTTTGCCAAGATCCACCGTGCAGTTTCTTCCACCATCAGAAACTGAAATTTTTCCGCTGTATGCACCGCTTATGGTTCCATCTGTCTTTATTTCAATTTTCACGGAAGGCTGCGGAATTCTATCCGCTTTTTCTGCTTCAGCGTTGCGTTTTGTAATCACAACTTCGTAGGTTCCTGCAATCTGTGCCATGGAAAGTTTCTCCTTCTGTCCACCGTCATATTCACAAGGTTCAAGAAGCGGCCATCCTTCCTCGTTAAAGAACATTTCCCTTGTCTGAAGGCAGAACTGGCCCGGATTCAACCAGTCTGTTCTTGCGTGGCTTGCAAAAATCATCTTTCCGTCTGAACTTCTGAAAATGGACTGGCCACCCGGAGCCGTAAAACCAAAATCGCTTCCAAATTTATGGCCGCCGATAATCTTGGAACCGACTGCATGGTAGTTCCTTGCCTTTGCCATCATATCAAAACGCATATCCTGCCCGGAGGCATCAAGGTAAGGCCCCTTAATGCTGCGGCTTCTTCCCACTCCAACACGGTAGTCAAATTCCAGGTTTCCCATGCTCACAAAAAGATAATACCATCCGGTTTCGCTGCTGTACAAAAGCTGGCTTCCTTCGTAGGCAGCCCCCTTCCCGCCAGCAATGTGGTATCCGCTGTTGCCGCCTATTGAATCAAGGGCTCCTTCCAGCAATTCACCGGTAACCTGATTTACAGGTCTGAAAGTTTCCGCGTCTACATAGACAAGTGCTATTCCGCCCTTCCAGGAACCGTATGTCATGGCAATGCATTTCCTTTCCCCGATGGTGAATTCCTTAAGTTCCCCGGTGGAAATGTCCATGACGAATTCCGGGTCTATGGCACCAAATCCCGATTCCCAGCTGCGGCCCGCGTTCCTGCACTGGGGGTAACCTATGGCGCTGTTGCCTGTTTCGTCATCGTTTTCCCAGGTGTAGCGAACTAAAGTTGAAGTCGGATAGTTTTCCGGATCGTATTTTGATGCCGGAACAAAAGGTCCTTCAGCCTTGTCGGCAATGGAAAGGGAAATGCAGGCCGCCGGAACTATTTTGCCGTAGGAAGTCTGGCAGTCGCGGATAATTCCGTGGAACATGTAGTACCTGCCATTTTTCTTTGTAACCGTTGGTGCCCAGGTTTCGGGGAACGGCAGCGGTGAATAAAGTTCCGTATGATAGCCTGTGCCGTCGTTGGTTTCAAAACCCACCCATTTTAGGAATTCATCATCCCAGTGCATGGGGCCGTAATTTGGAGAAACTTCAACCCCATCGCGGAATGCCGAATTTTCATGCAACGTCCATGCCATAAGATCCTTTGACGAGCGCACAAAAATTCCGTGCTTCCATCCTGTTGAATAGACATACCATGTTCCGTCTTCATCCTGAAAAATCTTTGGGTCATGGCAGTTCCAGTTGGTGGAAGTGTGGAAAGTGTATTTTTTTTCAAGGAAATCAGCATCTTCCGTACTGTCCGAATATTTCTGCCCCGCAGCAAGTGGCTTTTGCGAAAGCTTTTTTTTCCTGAGGGCCTTGTTTATCGTTATGGATTCCCCGGGAAGAAGCTTTGGTTTTGCGTTGAGGGCTGCAGGAAATGCAATGCCCATAGCTAATGTAGCGGTAAAAATTGATATGAATGCTGAATTTTGAACTCGTTTCATGATTCCTCCTGAAAAACACCTTAAAACAAATAATACCATTGCAATACCTGGGTAAAATCCGTCACTGCAACAGTCTCAAGGTGTTTTATTACCAAAAAAATTGATATTTATCAAATTTTTTCTTGATTATGAAGTATAACCATGTTAGACTGATTTGGTAAAGGGAATTTTCAGGAAATTGCAGAATTTTATTCCTTCCCGGACTGATTATGCAGTTCCCATGTATTTCCGTTGGAGTATCATATGAAATCTAAGGTTACATTTGTAAAGGAATTCAGAATCGGGGAAGTGGACGGCAACCTGTTCAGTTCTTTCATCGAACATCTTGGTCGCGCAGTATACACGGGAATCTATGAACCAGGCCACCCGACGGCAGACAGCCAGGGATTCAGGGGAGATGTCATCAATCTTGTAAAGGACCTTAATGTGGCCCTCGTTCGCTATCCTGGCGGAAACTTTTTGAGCGGCTACAACTGGAAGGACGGAATCGGACCAAAGGACAAAAGGCCTGTCCGCCTTGACCGCGCATGGCACACAATAGAACCAAATGAAGTTGGCATTGATGAATTTGTTGACTGGGCAAAAAAATCGGGAACTGAAGTTCTTGCCGCCGTAAACATGGGGACAGGAACACCACAGGATGCAGGCGACATGGTTGAATACTGCAACTACCCGAGCGGAACCTACTGGTCCGACCTTCGCATTGCAAACGGACACAAGGATCCCCACAACATCAAGTACTGGTGCGTTGGAAACGAAATGGACGGCCCTTGGCAGATCTGCCACCTTGATGCAGTTGACTACGGAAAAAAAGCCCTTGAAGCAATGAAGATCATGAAGTGGACTGACAACTCGATTAAAACGGTTGTCTGCGGAAGTGCTTCAAGCGGAATGCCAACCTACCCTGAATGGGACAGAATCGTTCTTGAACATACATATGATTTTGCCGACTACATTTCAATCCACAGGTATTTTGAAAACTTTGGCAACGACGACGACTTCCTTGCAAGCTTCTACGACATGGACCAATTCATCAGGACTTCCATTGCAACCTGCGACTACGTAAAAGCCTACAAGCGTTCCAGCAAAAACATGATGCTTTCCTTTGATGAATGGAACATCTGGTACCAGCAGAATCAGAAGGAACACCCATGGGAAAAGGCCCCTAGAATTCTTGAAGACCATTACAGCCTTCTTGATGCCCTTGCTTTTGGTGGAATGGCCATAACGTTGCTCAACCATGCAGACCGCGTAAAAGTTGCATGCCTTGCACAGCTTGTAAACGTAATCGCCCCAATTTTTACAGAACCTGGAAAAGGCGCATACAGGCAGTCAATCTACTGGGCTTTCCGCGACATCAGTGTTTACGGCC
>SAMEA3663241__coassemble_243_pt1 | contig 14786 bp, 13 predicted proteins | sample SAMEA3663241__metabat2_high_PE_014 | metagenome-assembled genome bin SAMEA3663241 (sample SAMEA3663241) | pig gut metagenome | biome: pig gut; feature: pig-associated habitat; material: faeces | place: China | collected 2013
CCCTCTTAGTTTCATCAGATCCTGTTATTTTGCGTTTGTAGTGTCAGGACCACCGATCAGTGAAAGGTCTGCAAGTGAAAGTATTGCAGGAGTTCCATTTTCAGTAGTAACGATAAGACCGCTTGAAGTCACTGTTATTGCAGTAGATCCCTTTACAGCAACATTGCTCTTTGTCTTGATGTCGATCTGCTTGTCATAAGATGCGACATAATATCTGCCGTTTTCATTGATGACTACGTAGTAGTTGTTTCCGTTAGTAACGAGAACCGAATCCTTTGAAAGTGATTCTTCGCTTTCTTTCTGTATTTCCATTGTGAATGCATCAATGAGACAGAGTTTTACAGCACCATTTCCCGAGTTTTCTCCACATACTGCCATGTAGAAGAGGGAAGCATCAGAAGATTTTGATGGCATGATTGCCTGTGTAGCCATGTTGATGACAGGATCCTTTACTTCAAGAACTGTTCTTCCGCGAATAACTTTTACAGGAGACTCACGTACAACATCACCTGTTTTTGCATTGATTTTAACAAGATTACTGAGCATCTGAGATTCATCGCAGATTGAAAGACCTGTTACTGTGCCGTCCTTAAGGTTCTGCAATTCCTTGTTGAGAATTTCCTGCTGGTCCTGTGCAATTTCCATGCGCTCATTCTGTGCTTCATCCTGCTTCTTGTCAGCTTTTCTCTGCTGTTCTTCGGCAATTTCGTCTGCACGGTCTGTTACAGCCTGCTGTTCTTCAGTTCTTTCCTTTTCTTCAGCGGCTCTTTCAGCGGCTTTTTCAGCGGCTTCTTCTTTTGCTTTTGCATCAGACTCAGCCTGTGCTGCCTGCTTCTGCTTTTCATCAGCATCCTTTTTCTTCTGTGCGTTTTTTGGATCTGCCTTTGATTCAGCCTTTGCCTTGTCTGCTTCCTGTTTTTTCTTTTCAGATTCTTCTTTTGCCTTGTCAGCTGCCTGTTTCTTTTCTGCAGCATCCTTTTCTGCGTTTTTCTGAACTTTCTTCTGCTCGTCAAGATTCTTCTTTTCCTGACTTGCAGTCTTTGCTGCATCCTGTGCCTTTTCTGAAGCAGCGTCCGCCTCACGTTCCTTGATGTCCACCATATTCTTGCGCTCATCAATTCCCTTGTCGTCTTCTTCCTTCATCGATTTGACAACATTCTTGTCACTGATTACAGAAGTTTCAACTGACGAAAGTCCACCGTCCGCAAATTCTCCAAGCGGAATCACAATCTGCGAATTGCCTGGCCAGTCACTCCATTTCACTGAAAGGCCGCATTTTGAGGTGCTGAGATTTTTTGTAACGATTTCCTTGTATTTACCTTTGAAGGAATCAAGGTTCTGTCTGTAAACGGCATTGTAGACCGTTACGAATGTAGCGACTGTGTTTGCGTCTTTTTCGTTGTAACCGTAAGCAGATGCAAGATAAGCCGCAATGATTCTTCTAAGGTTGCGGATATGGTCTACTGTTGCATTTGCGTTGATTACAAGAATATCTGCATCAAGTTTTCCTGTTGAGGAATCAACTGCATGGATGACCGTATATTTTTCATTTGCTCCGATCACAGTATCTTTGTCCAGACCAGATGCTTTAAGTCTGTTTCCAAGACCTGAACCGATAGCCCTGATGGCTTCAACTGTTTCGATTACTGCATGAGGACCTGAATAGTTCTCAAATACGATTGTACCTTCATCTCCGGTACTCTTAAGTTCCCTTTCGTTTACATCGATGGCAAATGCATTGAAAGCAATGAATGCCGACAATACAAATGATGCTGCGCAAAATTTCTTCATAAAATCCTCCACGAATTCCATCAGATATTTTACCACTAAATTGACTGGTTGTCATGATAAAATTAACAATATTGTACTTTTAATTACAGTTTGGAATCGGCAATTTTTCTCATGATTTCAACGACTTTGTCCCTTATTTCTTTTGGAAACTGTGGATAAAGCATATAGCCCAGAATCTGACGGCCTTTCTGAAAATAAGCAGGTCTACCCATGAAACGGCATATTTCCCATGTAGTGTCAGCTATTTCATTCAGCAGAAGTATATCCTTGGGTGAAACCCTTTTTGTGTTCATCAGATATTCGATTGCGGAAAGCATTTCTTCACCCGGATCCCATGCTGCAATTCCCGCACATTTGACAAGATGAAGAAGGAATGAAGGGTCGCTGGTGTTCTTCATCAATGAGATGAGTTCATTTCTGCAAAAGTAAACTTCTGTTCTGCAGGCGGTTTCTATCAGCGATGAGGAATATGGAATATTGTTCCTGAAGTACAGGCTGTCTCTTTGTCCTTGAGATCGGTTTCTGTTCCATTGGGATGTCATTTCCGTGATTTCAAGGTGGAGAAGAGAAAGGCTGTCTTTTTCCTTTTCTGAAAAATCTCCTTTTGAAAAACTTTCCGAAATCTGTTCAAGTTCTTTGTCCTCTATGAGTCTTCCATACTCATAGGAAGAGGGATACATGCCTCTTGCTTCATCAAGTTTGAGGCGGGCTGCTTTCATTTCATAAAAAGAAGATCGTGTTTTTTCAAGATTGAGCCTTGTCTGGTAAAGTTCCATGGTCCAGTTGCTGTTGCAAAGAACAATAAAGCCTGAGTCGGAAACAAACATGTATTTTGTTTTCTTCTGGGGATCAAATTTGACTTTCCAGGCCAGATCTCCATCTTTTTTATAGCAATGGCCTTTACTCTGTGAACAAAGTACGACACCCTGGGAAGTCAATGTCATGTACTTTATGTCTGAAGTTCCAATCTGGGTATCGAAACTTGAGATCACGTTTCCTGTTTTTGTCTCCACGCAGGCGATCCTGGAAGATGGTCCGTAGACAAAATACAGAAGATCGTTTTTTCTGTCGCAGATGACATTCAATGGCAGTGATAGAATTCCGGATACAGATGGAATTGTCCATTTTGAGATGGCTGCATTATTTTCAATGGCTAGAAGACCTGCGCTGCCATCTGAGAAAGTCAATGCTGTGCCGTATGCGGTGGAATGTGCCGACAAAACCTGGCCTGCAAAAACGATCTCTTCGATAAATTCACCAAAAGGACTGATTCTTGTTCCGACTGTCTTGCCGTCCTGCATCCGAGAAAGAAACACGACGACGGAACCATCGTTCAGCAATGAAGGTTTCAGCTTTGAGTTCTGTTCTTCGGTTTTGGTTTCCCAACGTCGGGTTCCTTTCATGCCGTAACAGGAAAGATAATTTTTTCCCCGGACAAATATTCTTCCGTCAGCTCCCTGGAAGGGTTCGTCCATGACTGTAAAATCTGATTTTGAAGTCCAGAGAAAAAGACCGCTTGAATTGAGTAGGGCAATCTGGGAATCTGTTGATACAACGCAGATAAGGTCTTCCGATAACACCGATATGAATTTCTTCAGCCTGAATTTGGCTGTACGCTGCCAGAGCAACCTTCCTTCCTGTGTGAATCCGTATATCTGTTTTCCGTCTCCGGCGGCCACATATCCATAGCTTGTTCTTACAGGTTTGCATGCAAGGCTTCCGCCAATAACAGCGATGTTTGAGGCAAGGGTCTGGGACAAGTCGATTTCCTTGTTCACAAAGGTCTGCTGTGCCATGCATGGAATCGAGGAGATCATTATCAATGCCGCAAGAAATAGCCTTTTCATTTTTCAAAGATTGCAAGACTTTCTATATGTCCTGTCTGGGGATAGAAATCAAGAAGATAAAGTTTTTCAAGTCTGTAGCCGGCTCTTGTCAGAAATTTTGCATCACGGGCATGGGTTGCAATGTCGCAGGAAACGCTTCTGATATGGGGTATTTCTGATTTCTGCAGCCACTGACAGACTTCTTTTTCCATTCCGCTTCGCGGAGGATCAATTACGACGGCATCAAAAGTTCCGCCTGCCTTGATTGTGTTTTCCGCATGGTATTTTGTCCATACTTCGCCGGAAAGTCCAAAGCTTTCATGTCTTTTCCCGGCCATGTTCTGTTCAGCAAAAACAATGGCGCTCTTGTTGTGTTCGACCATGGTGACTTTTTCAAAATGATCTGCAAGGAATACGCTGAAAGTTCCACAACCGCTGTACATGTCAAGGACATTTTTCCCTTCGATTCCGCCTGTCACAAGGGGAATTGACTTTTCAAGCACCTCAAGATTGGACTGGAAGAAACCCTGAACGTCAAAGTTCAGCTTTTTTCCAAGAAGTTCAACCTGGCATGCCGTTGCGGCGCTGATTGTAGTCCCTTCATAGCGTGCCTTGATCTGTTTCTGTTTTTTTAGTTTCCGTCCGCTTGCTGTGGTCTTCTGCTGGTGTCTGGTGAATTTTTTTTCGTGCCTTTCGCTTTCCGTGTTTTCCGCGATGACAAGCTTGTCGAATTCATCAGGAATGTTTGAGATTTTATCTGAACCAAAAACATGGATTCTTCCTTCTGGGCGCTGTTCAAAAGGAACTTCCTCCAGGTAGTGATTTATTTCGGAAGTTGCACAGGGACAGTTTGTCAGGGAAATGATATCGTTGCTTCTTTTTCCCATGAGGCCCCCGTTGTGAAACTGGAATCTTGATCTGTATCCCTTGTCATCTCCATGGATTATTTCTATTTCCGGAACATCGACACCTTCATGGACAAAAGCATCCAGAAGAATGTTTTTCCTAAGCTCCCTCTGATATCCGGCATCAATATGCTGCATGTTGCATCCGCCGCATGTTCCAAAAAGAGGGCAGAAAGGCATTACTCTGTGAGGTGAACTTTCAAGTACTTTTACAATGGAACAGTTGCAGTAGTCACGCTGTTCATTTGTGATCTCAACTTCCAGCTTTTCTCCTGGAATGGCAAATGGAATGAAAACTTTTTTTCCGTTGAGTGTACCGATGCAGTCTCCGCCGGCAACCATCTTTTCTGCTGTTATGATTTCTGACATACGGGAATTATACAGATTGAAGGGGATAATTGCCATACACTCCAGATTGAACTCCCAAAATCTCATTTTATGATGTATAATCGAATCATGAAATACGAAAATTTTGAACTTGAGATGTCCGATGGAAACAAAAACTTCATCCACCAGTGGTCCTGTGATGATGTTGTTGAATTTGTGGTTGTGTTCAGCCACGGAATGGCAGAGCATGGTCTTAGATATGAGGAATTTGCATCCTATGTCTGCGAGAATAATGGTGTGCTTATTGTGGAAGACCATCGTGGACATGGAAAAACCGCCGCATTGAATGGAGTTCCGCTTGGCTGGATATGTGACAAGGGGGGATTTTTCAGATGTGCGGAAGACATTTACGAAGAGATACTCTATGCAAAGAAAAAATATCCAGGAAAAAAAATCATCCTTGCTTCCCATAGCTTTGGTTCATTTGTCGCACAATATGTCATCGAAAACCATGGACAGGAAATAGACAAGGCGATCCTCATGGGAACTGCTGGTCCTAGAAATGCATTGGTCCGTGGTGGCCTTCTGGTTGCAGCTCTCGTAAGGGCTTTTAAAGGGTCTAAATATGTCAGCCCTCTGATAAATGAACTGTCTTTTGGTTCATACAATGCCAGATATAAAAATCCAAGGACGGAATTCGACTGGATTTCTTCCGATCCTTCTTCGGTGGACCTTTACATGATGGATAAAATGTGTGGCTTCGGCTGCTCATGCGGATTCATGTACGATCTTCTGTGCGGTTTCTTGAATATCCATAGCAAGGCCGGTCTAAGAAAGGTTCCCTCAGATCTTCCGGTTTTCATCTGCTGCGGAAAGGACGATCCGGTTGGTTCTTATGGAAAGACTGTAAAAAAACTTGCCGATGCATACAGAAAGAACGGAGTTAAGGATGTTACTTTAAAAATATACGACGGCATGCGCCACGAGCTGCTCAATGACAGATGCCGTTATGAAGTGATTGAAGAGCTGGTCAAGTTCATGAAGGACTAGGCTTTTGCCTTTGAAGTTTTCTTCTGTTTTTTCTTAATCTGAATTCCAAGATCCACGAGAACTTTTCTGACCGCATAGTCAAGTTCAGTTCTCTGTGGATTCATCGGAAGAACGAAATTGCGGCAGATTGCCCAGGTGCGCTTGTACAGTTCAGCAGGCGGAACAAGATTCTTTTCCTTTTCCCAGTCAGTAAGCTGTTCAACAAAATCACGCAAAATGTAGAAAAGTCTCTCCCCAAGCTTGCTTTCCGGTTTAGCGGTAACAAGTTCATCAAGTTTTCTGAGGCTTTCCATATATCTGCTGGTGAACTTCTTGTTTTCAAGAATAAGTTCCGTTGCGGCAGGCTGGAGGTAAACGTAAAGATCGGTATCCAGGGCAGCTGAAACTATGTCGTAGGAGTGTCCGCTGTTGATGATCTTCAAAAGTTCCTCTGTAAGACGGGAAGGCGACACAGGTGAAAGAAGGTCGGAACTCTCGCGGATTTTTTTCTTGAGCTTTCTTGGAAGCTTGCAGCCGGTTGTCGCACTGTATTTTACGGCACGCAGCATTCTTACCGGATCCTCAATGAAAATTCTATCAAGTGGAATGACGGGTTTGATGACGCCTTTCTTTATGTCCTCAATTCCATTTACATAATCGATGACCTGCTGCTTTAGCGGATCGTAATAAAGGGCATTGAGTGAAAAATCCCTTCGCATTACATCTTCATCCATGCTTCCAAAGGCATTACCGACGGAACCGTCACAGATTGATCTGAAAGTGCTTACTTCAAAAATTTTGTCGCCAAAGAAAATATGCACAAGACGGAACCTTTTTCCGATTATCCTTGAGTTTCTGAAAATTTTCTTGATTCTGCTTGGAGTCGCGTCTGTGACAATGTCAAAATCCTTCGGCTTTCTACGTCCGATAAGATCACGTACGGCTCCACCGACAATATATGAATCGAATCCATTGTCCTTAAGCATGTTTATTATGTAAATTGCATCTTTGTCAATCGAGTCAAGGGGAATTTTATGTTCTTCTTTTGTATAAATGACAGCTTTCTTTACTGGACGCCCCTTTGCATCCGTTCCATATCGAATTAACACAATGGGCGTATTTTATTTATTTACGGTGATTTTGTCTATAATGATGCTTACTTCTTCAATGAGAATTCCCGTATATTTTTCAATGTTCTCTATGACGTACTGCTGGAGGCTGTGGATTTCTCCTGTCAGCTGGCGGCCAAATGGAACATCGATGGTGACTATGAGTCTGTAGCCCCTGGAGTCTGTCTTTATTGAGAGTTTCTTTATGCGGATTTCCGGTGAAAATTCGCTGACGCAGTGCATGGCCATCTGGCTCAATGCCGCTTCCGAAATCTCAATGCGTCCTTTCTTGCTGAATTCAGGTGTTACTATGGATTTTTCAAGAACAGATTGTTTTTTTTTCAGGAACTTGAATGAACTTTTTACGGCAAGATCCTTTATGGAATCATGGAAAATCTGTGAATAGCTTTTCTTGACTTCAATCGCCGGAACTGGGATGACGTGCTTTCCTTCAATCTGGCGGCTTCTGATGGCTTTTTCTATTTCCTCGCGGTTTGCAATGTCCTCAATCTTGATGATTTTTGACGGAAGCGGAATCTGCAGCCTAGAAGTTATCTTCTGCGCCATTTTTTCGCTTGTTCCGATTATGAGGAGTTTCTTGATTTTGTTGGTCTGGAGAGCCTTGGCAACCTGGTCCCTGTGCTGCTTGTCGTCAAAAAGGGCAATGCGTACGGCACCCATGTAGGTTTTCTCGTGCTTGGCAGTACGGCCTGCAAGAATTTTGTCGTTCTGAATGAGGAGTCCGTCATCAATGATGGCATCAATGCCATGTTTCTGCGCAAGAAGTTTGGCTCGGAAACTTTTTCCAGTTCCGCTTTCACCGACAAGAGCAAAAACCGTAAGACCGTGATTTGTAAGGCGAGAAAAAATATTCATGGCTTTAATTATATTACAGTTTTATAATTATTGCAAAAGTTCACCGCAAAAATCGCAGGGAGCTGTTATTTCATCTGGCAGTCCCAGGTCGTTTTGCGGGAATTTCAGTTTCCATGCATGAAGGTAGAACATCTTTCCCTTCAGCTTGGTTCCGCCGTAGGCAGTGTCGCCTAAAAGAGGATGACCGTGGTGGGAAGACTGGAACCGGATCTGGTGCTTGCGGCCCGTTTCAATGGAAAATTCCACCAGATTTGCTTTGTGACCTGAAATTTCAATTTCTTTGAGCAGCCTTGCACTTGTAATTGCTTTTTTTCCGCCAGAAGCAGAAATGTTGACCGTAGAATAGCCAGAACCGTTTTCATCCGGAACAGTCAGAAAGTCTTCATATCTTTCCTTTTCATGCTCATAGTTTCCTTCTGTAATTCCAAGATAGGTTTTAGAAAGATTGTGGTTCTGCATGTTTGTGGAAAACCATTTTGCTCCTTCAAGGCTTTGTGAGAAGACGACGATTCCGCTGGTAAATCTGTCTATGCGGTGGAGAGGACCAGGTCTGAATGATAACGAGGTGTTTTTGGTTTTAGAGTAATCTTCTTCCACCAGCTGGCTGAGACAGAGACTGCTGTCTTTTGAAGGCTGAACATTGATTCCTGAAGGTTTGTTGAGAATCAGAAAGTGGCGGTTCCTGAAGATTGTGATTCCATTGATATCCGGGTGGGTTTTATTCTGGCATGCGGAACTGTTTTCATTGTCAGAAGTAAAAAGAAACGCTGCTATTGAAACAACATCACCGCTATGGATCCTAAAGTCGGCCGATGCTTTTTTTTCGTTTACTTTTACAAGTCCTTTTCTGATGAGAGGGAAAATACCGCCTTTTATGCCGTTGGCTTCAAAGATCCTGGAAAGTACTCTGTCAAGTCTGCGGCCGCTGTCATCTGTTCCGGCTGTAAAAGTCCTGAAATCCATAGTGGCAAGTATAAATGTAAAACCGCTGAAATTCAATTTAGTTCTGATTTATATAGAAAAAAGTACGCAAATAGTGTACAATACGCCCATGGATTTTAAAAGTCAGCTTTCTGCATTTTTCTCTCAGCCCGCATTGCTTGCCTGTATTTTCAGCTGGCTGTCTGCCCAGTTTTTAAAGACACTCATAAAGCTTTTTTCAGGCAAGGTGCACAGCCTAAAGGAACTTCTGGAACTTTTGCTTTGGAGAACAGGAAGCATGCCTTCAAGCCATGCCGCTTTGGTAACGACTTTGTGCACGACGATCGGTTTTCATTCAGGGGTTGACAGTGACGTTTTCATTCTTTCCCTTGGATTTTTTCTTGTGACTGTAAGGGATGCTGTCGGTGTTAGACGTGCCAATGGTCTTCAGGCAGCGTTGCTCAACAAGCTTGGACGAGTTCTTTCGGAAAAGGGAATCATTGAATTCAAGGCGATCAAGGAAGTGCAGGGGCATACTCCGGCGGAAGTAATCATGGGAATACTTCTTGGTTTTGTGATCGGATATGCATTCTGCGTGTTGAAATAAATGAAATTCAATAAATCTGTTCTTGTTTCTTTTTCTGTAATTATTGTTTCACTTGTCCTCTGCGTTTTATTCAGGGCCGTTCCCGTGTCGAGAATATGGAACAGCTATTCAGTTCTTTATGCTGACAAATCTCTTTCTGAGGAATATGTGCTTTCAGTGCTTGAAAACCACAATGTAAAGGAAACCATAAGCTTTGCACAGCAGAAAGTTCCCTTTGTTTCTTCCTTTACTCCAGTCATGCCATACGAAAGTTCCGCATATCTCAGGGAAAGGATGGCATATTTTTTTGACTATTCCGATACCTATTCGCTCTACTATGTTCCGAAAGGAAAGGATTCTGATTGCGTTAAGGCCCTTGAAGAAATTTCCAGGGATACAAATACCATCTGCGGAATCGATGGAAAGGCTCAGTATCCATGGCTTGTTCCTCTTATCGTGTTTTTGGTTTTCTGTGTGTTCACATGGCTTTCAAAAAACAGAATTGTATTCATCTTGTCAGCATCCAGCGTTCTTGTTCTTTCGTTCTCCCAGGTTTTTTATCCTGTTGCTGCAGCTTCAGTTCTCTATATGCTTTCATGCTATCTTTCTGTCAGACTCTGGGGAAGAAAAAAAGCTCTTGTTGTGCTTAGAAAAAATCTCTATGCCCTTATTCCGATTGTTGTCTCTGTTGTTTCGGTTATGATCATTTCAATTCAGTCAGCTGTTCTTGTTCTGTTGTGCTGTGCATCTTCAGTCTGCATGCTGCTGATCTATGATTCCTGGGAAAAATACAGGGACTCAAAGATTTCAATGAAGATAGTCAAAATTTTTGCAGCGCCCCAGCTTCCGCTCATGTATCCAAAAACCGCAAAACATACACTCATGTGTCTTGTTCCATTGGTAGGTATTCTTGTGATATATCTTCTTACTTGGAGAATTTCATCTTCTTCAAGTTCCGACATCTCCATTCCTGTTCCTGTGCATGGAGAAAGCATTGATGTCGGATCTGAAAAGTCACTGCCGACAATAAATGATTTTTACAGATGGTCATGGATGGCAAAATCTTTTCCATACAGAAGCATGAATGAGAAAACAGATGGAGAAGTGAAGGAAAATGATTCCCTTGTCATACCGCGCTATGAAGTGGTTGATGACAGGATAGTTGAAACTGAAGCAACCTTGATGACATACAATGAGGAATTCCGTGACGGCGTTGACAAGGAAATCGATATGCTGAATTACGGAGCAGTTGAAAAGCTGATGAAGAAACAGGGAAGCGACGTTTCTGTTGTCTACAGGAACAGCGGAGAGTCCCGTGGAAAAACTGATGGTCTTGGTCTTGTTCTGATCCTTACCTGTCTTTTTGTTCCGGTTCTTCTTCTTATAATTTATGTGATCAAGTCAGGCAGGAAATATAGATGAAAACAGTAACTAATTTTGTATCACCGGGACACAGAATGTTTGAAAAATCTGTTCGTTCCTTTTTGCCTCAATATACGGTGATTCCTTTTTGTCAGGCAGACGGTGATGAATACAGTCCAGGTGTTGAGCCAGGAGATTATGTCAGGGAAGGCCAGGTTATTGCCTCTTCAAGGAATTTTCTTTCTTCAACAGGTTCCGACATACATTCTTCCGTGCCAGGAACAGTTGAATCGATAGAGAAATGTACTCTTCTCAATGGAAATCTTTCCTATGCGGCAAAAATCAGAACCAAAGGTGCTTTTTCATATCTTGGAAAAGTTCAGAAAGAAATAGATTGGAAAATTTTTGCTTCTGCAACATTGCTTGATGAATTCAGAAGCAAAGGAATCGTAAATACATTTTCCGGGAAGGCAGTTTCTCTTGCTTCTGAAATCAAAAACAGCACTCTTGAGAAAAACAGGTTTGTTGTTGTCAGGATGTTTGACGATGATCCTGGCCGGTTTACCGATACAATGGTTGCATCAAAATTGCATCAGCAGGTTGTCATCGGTGCAAGAATTGCTGCCCGTGCCTTTGAAGCTGAAGGCATTGCTTTTGTGATTCCTAAAAAATCTGATTTTTCAATTGATGAATCTTTGTTTGAGGGAGAGAAGGTTTCCATTACATATGCTGACACTTCAAAGTATCCCTGCGGAACTGTCCATAAACTCATGAGACACATCAGGAAAAATTCCAAGATCCCTGAGTACGAGATTTTTTCAAACATAAACCACAAGTGCCTGTTCCTTGATCCTGAAACATGCTTTTCAATCCATGAAGGAATAGTTCTTGGAATTCCTGTTGTTGAACGATTTGTCCACGTTACCGGGTCCTGTCTCAAATCAGCCGGAATGTTCAAGGTCAGGATCGGAACTTCAATAAAGGATCTTGCCCAGCAATGTGGTGGATTCAATACAAGTCCTGCAAAGATTGTCGTCAATGGAAGAATTATCGGAACCGGAATTGCGGATATGGAAATTCCTGTCACCAAGGAAATCAAGTCTGTTGAATTCCTTTCAACGTCAGAGCTGTGCGTGCAGAAAAGTACCCAATGTATCAGATGTGGTCATTGCCGTGCAATCTGTCCTGAACATCTGGTTCCTGATCTTCTGTATAAAATGGTGTCTGAAGGCTATCTGCTGTCAAAGGACATAGCTGCAACATCTGTCCTGTGCGGTCAGTGTGCCTTGTGCAACAGCGTCTGTCCTGCAAGGCTACCTTTGTGTCAGACTATCGAACAGCTTAATAAGGATGGAAACTAATGGTAAATCTTGAACTGAAAAAAAACTGCAGAAAGGTATCTTTGCATCCTTTCAGTTTTGCCGGATGGTCTCTTGGTACAGTGTCACTTGTAACCATCGGCCTCCTGCTTGTACAGTGCGCAATGCTTTTTTTTACCGGTAGCATCGATGCTGTGGTTGTTCTTCTCTGTGCGCTTTCAGCATCTGTACTTTCTGAACTTTTTGATATCTATGTTTTGCGAGGGAATCTTCATCTTCATGCATGGAGAATTTCAGTCATCCAGGGATTGCTTACAGGTCTTTTGATTCCATCTACATATCCTCCTGCAGGTGTTTTCCTGATAGTCTTTTTTACAATGATCATCCTTAGATGGTCTTTAGGACAGTTTTCAGAATCATGGACAAATTCAACAGCTGTCTGTGTCATCATTTTATATTTCATGAATTCGTCATGCTTTCCGGTTTCTACGCTTTCTCTTTCTGATCTTCAGACAAGAAATGCGGCTCTTGCATTGATTCAAAACGGTTCGGTTTCAATGATCGGTAGTGATTCAGCTGTGACGGAATTCCTCAACAGAACAATTTTCAAACTTGCCGGAATTTCAATACCTGACGGATATGTAAGCCTTCTTTGGGACAATGGATCAATCATTCCGGCTTTCAGGTTCAATCTGATCACAATCGTTTCTTCCCTTGTTCTGGTTTCCTTTGATTTTATCGAAGCTCTCATTCCGGTTATATTTCTTTTTGTATATTCCATCCTTGTGCGCTTTGTCAGTCCTCTTGTTCTTGGAGGAGTTCCCCTTCAGGGAGACATCATTCTCGCTCTGTTTACAAGCGGAACTCTTTTTTCCACCTTGTATATCCTCCAGTGGTATGGAACGACACCGATAAGCCTGTGGGGAAAAATAATCTATGGAATTTGTGCCGGTATCGTAGCTTTCCTTATCATGGGATTTGGAACTTCATCAGTCGGTTATGTTTTCATGGTTCTCATCATGAACCTTGTTTCTCCTGTAATGCAGATTATGGAAGACAAAAGAATTTTTTCTAAAATCAGGAAAAGGGTTATTCCACGTTTGAAGAGAATGAAAGAGGTTTAATATATGCTTGATCAATTGAGTGAAGAAATTGATGTTAAAGAAACAGATGCAATGAAAATGTTCTACAAAAAAATTTCGATCAGAGCCGGAATTTTTTGTGGCATTCTTGTTGTCTTTTTTGGTCTGCTTGTTACACTATCTCTTGTCAGCAGAAAGTCCTGGAGGACAGGTTTGAGGAGTGAAATTGGAAAAGTTTTTCTCTTGAACTCAATTTCAGAATATTCTGTCGGTGAATATGTTAAAGTGAATTCTGGAATGACTGTGAATTGTGCAGTCTATAAATTGAATTCTGTTGAGGATAATAAGAAATCCTACGATTATGCAGTCATCATAAGGGTTCCGACATTGTATGGTCCTATGGCTGCAGTCTATCTTTTCAGCCGTTCAAATGGAAATGTCATCTTTGTAGATTTTGCGCAATTGGATGTTCCTGTTTCAAAATCTGTTAAAAACTCATCCATGAATTCTCAGATTGCCTATTGGGCAGGAAAAATTCCTGCCATCGTAAATAATCTTGATGCAGGCGCAAAAGGAGTAAAGTAATGAAAAAAAATGAGTTGTATGTCTATACTGCACTTTCTCTTGCAACCCTTGTTCCTGTTCCTGGCCGGCTTGCCTATGGAATTGTAATTATCGTCATGCTTTATCTTCTTTCTCTTCTGGGAATTCTTTTCAAACAGTTTGTTTCCATGTTTTTTGAATATGGTCTTAGAAGTGTCCTGATTGCCGCCATGCTTATTTCAACTTGTCTTCTTGTAAGACAGATTTTAATAATAATTTCGCCGATAACTGCATTCATTCTTGGAATAAATATTTATGTTCCGGCTTTGACAGCATTTATCCTTGGTAATCTTTACAGACACAGCGGTTTGAAACTCTCAGAGATGCTGAATCACTCTCTTGGAAAATGTATTTCATTTTCTATTTTTGCACTTTTCTTTTTTATCATCAGAGAAATAATTTCATACGGAACTATTTCTTTGCCTTGTGCTTCTGGACTCATTGAATTTCAGATCATTAATGAAAATTCCTTGTCCTTTATGGGCTTCTTCTGGGGATCCATGCCGGGTGCTGTAGTTCTCCTTGCAATTATGATTGCCGTGATCGCTTCTGCCATGAAAAAAATTGAAATCCTTGCAACATCGGAAAGGAGTGTAAAATGATAGGTTCATTGTTCTACTACATTTTTTATAGTTCCGTTGTCCTCATCTATGGCATTGGTATTGAACGCTCTTTCTTTTTAAGCAAGAAAAAGCACGATATCTTCATTAAGATGACGAAGATGATTTTATGTGTATCATCTACATCAGCATTGTCTTATCTCATCGTGAATGGGCTTCTGGTTCCATCTGATCTTGCTGAACTTTATCCTTTTGTTGTGATCCTGCTGTTTCTTGCGATTTCGGTTTTTATTGAAGCCATAATAAGAATTACAGCAAGAATCAGCGCTGTTGAATCTGGAATTGCCATAATGTTTGTTCTGATTGGACTTACGGAATCTAATTCTTTTGGGGAATGTGTATTCATTTCATGTCTTTCAATAATTTCTTTCTTCGTTGTTGTTCCTTTTGTTTTTGCAATTACCAGAAGAAATGATCTTAACAGAAAAAA
>SAMEA3663241__coassemble_245_pt1 | contig 14689 bp, 10 predicted proteins | sample SAMEA3663241__metabat2_high_PE_014 | metagenome-assembled genome bin SAMEA3663241 (sample SAMEA3663241) | pig gut metagenome | biome: pig gut; feature: pig-associated habitat; material: faeces | place: China | collected 2013
CTCGGAATTGGAAGCGTCTTTTTCTTCTGGTCAAGAATGTTGATGGTGAAGTAGTAGAGCTTTTCGCTTTCCATCTGGATTTCCCAGCCACGCTTGCTCTTGTTGCTGAGGATCGTGATGAGGTTGCGCTTGAGGGAAAGTTTTTCAATTCCCATGATCTCAAGGTTCGGGATGATCCAGTCTACAGTCTTGCGCGGAAGGCTGATGTTGAGCCCGATGATGTTCTCGATCATGAGCGCGATGGTTGAAAGGCCTGTGTAGTGCAGGAATTTCTTTCTTGGGAATTCCTTTTCGCTGCGGCATGAAGCCGGGCCGTATTCGTTAGGCTTGTATGCTTCGTAAAGGTCACCCTTCTGCTTTGTGCTTGCAGGACTCAAGCCTTCAAGAATGTAGTAGAGGTGGCGTATTGCACATTCACGGGCAAAGGCATATCTCTGGTATTTTTCAAGTCCTTTGATGACCATGAAGTTGAACGGAGCAAGAACCGATCCCTTGAATCCTTCACCGTTTTCCTTGAAGTCGGGGCTGTCGGCGCTGAGCGTAGGGAACGGATTGTCCGTACCGAATGTTGCAGGATTTGTAAGGTGGGCGATGAGGGTATCTGCTCTGTCTGCGTTTGGAAGTTCCGCAAGCAGAGGCCAGAAGCCTGCGATTGTCTTCTGCGGAAGCTTCTGTTCGTTCTTGTCCAGATCGTGGTAGAAACCAGTCTCGTTGTCCCACATGAGGCCGTTGATTCTTGTCTTGAGGCTGAAGTACTGCTTCTTGTACTGGAAGCTGAGATCCTTGTCGTTGAGGATGTCTCCCAATGCCGACATATGGGCTACGTTGATGGCAACACAGCAGTTGAAGTCAACAGGATAGTGGCAGCCCTTGCGTGGAGAGTTGAACATGGTGGAGCTTTCAAAAGGAGCCGCATAAAGTCCGTTAGGCTGCTTGAAATTCTCGTCAAGCCAGTTCATGTACTTCTGGAGGACAGGCATGATTTCCTTGATGCGGCGTTTGTTTGCGCTTTTGTGGTACAGGTTGAATTCAGCCCATGCGAAAAGTGGCAGCCCAACGCCATCAGGATTTTTCTTGTCAATGACAGGTTTGTCTGTCTTGATGTCATACTTCCAGCGGATTGCTCCGTTTTCTTCCTGACGTGCGTAAAAATAGTCTATGTTTTTGCTTGCCGGGTAATTGCGGTTTGAGTAGACAAGGAAGAATGAAGAGAAAATTGATTCAGTCTGGTCCAGGATGAACTTGTCTTCTACAGGGTAGACAAAATAACCGTCGGGATCCTTTTCGCCGGATTCCTGGTTGATCCAGTATTCAGCCAGCCAGTTCCATGTCTTGTCATATATGTCTACGAAATCCTGATCGTAAAAATGGATTTTTGGAAAATCACGTTTGTTCACAATAACTCCTGCCGAGGTGTTTTGAGATATCTTTCATTATAGCATAAAATCAATCAAATTGGTTAAAAATTCTAAAAAAAATCGAAGAATTTTGCATTTTTTTTGAGGAAAAAGCCGATTTTTGCTTGACATTGCTGCTTATGCTTCCGGTGTGCTGGTTTCTGCAGGCGGAACTGGTTCAGCTGGTGACGGAATCTCTGCTGGCGAAGTCTGCTCTGGTGCATCTTCCTGAATCGGTTTCGGTTTTGGTTCAGCCTTAGGAGCCGGGGCTGGGAGTGCCGGTATCTTTGACGGGTCGGCGGTTGTTACAAATGCGGCATTGCTGTCAAAGAAGAGCCTGATGAGTTCCATCTTTGACTTGTGGCGGCTCTTGATGAGAAGTGCGCTGCTGTTTGTCTGGTAGACGTAGCCTGAAGAATTGTAGGTTTCAAAGCGTGGGTCCGTGCGGAACATCTGCCCCTGGATCTCGATCTTTCCATGGAAGTTAGGTACTCCGTTGATGATCATGTAGTGTGTAAGGCCCATCGGGAAGTCGATGAAGATGTTGGCCGTGTTCTGTGGCTTGTGTGTGTATACCGTCGACTTTGCGCAAGTCCAGGCCCATACACAGGTAGAGTTGTAGTAGCCGAGAATCTCCGTGTGAGGGTAGTAGAAGTTGTCCGGCGCAAGGATCGTGTAGATTGCTGAGATCGTGCGCAGTTCAGGTGTCTCATCGCTAAGGGCGCTGTGGATCGCCATGAGTCCTGACTGTACAAGTGCGGTGTCGTTTCTTGTTTTTCCCAGTCTGTAAAGGGCATTTCCTGCAATGACTGTCTGCTCTACGGAAAGCTGTGACTCATCGCCTTCATGAATTGAAATGATTCCGTTTTCAAATTTGCAGCCGTTTTGGATTGTTTCTATACATTTGTCAAGTGAAGATTCCAGTGTCGACGCAAGTGTCTCATCTTTTTCGCGGAGGCTGCAGTAGACGCCGATGATTCCGGCTGCCTGATATACCGTCGGGTTGAAATCGTTGAGCGACGGAACGGCGAGAAGGTTCTTTACGGCCTGTGTTTTCTTCTGTCTAAGGATGTAGTCGGAAATTCCGTCTGCGTTGAAGACATCAAGGCTGAGGGAATCCACAAGGGATGCGTATTTTTCGTTCTGGATTGAAAGGCTTCTGTACATTACCGCCAGGTTGTCAAAGTAAGGTGACGAGTAGTATGAACGCTTGTTTCCTTTCTTGAATGATTCAGGAACAGAATCGATGGCCTGGTTGTACTTTCCCTGGGATGAAAGTTCGGCGACGTAGGCGGTGATGTCCATTTCCGAGAGGGTGTCGGCCTTTGCCGATCTGAGTGTCTCCTGTACTTTTGCCACCAGTGTTGATCTCAGACGGTCTGAAAGACGTTCGAAGGAGGATTCTGTGGTTCCTTCAAAGCCTGTTACCTGGTCAAATGTAAAGCGCTTTACTGCTTCATAAGGCTGGAATTTTGCGATGCTGTCACCCGCCGTGAACTGGATTCTTGAGTCTTCAAGGCTGTGTGCGGTGAATGTGAATTCTTCGTTTTTTGAAGTGAGCATGTATGAAGAGGCAGTTACCTTGTCCGTGACGTACTGCTGTGAGATTTTGTAAGGCAGCGAGATGTATTCGTATCCTTCCGGAATTTTTGCGCTGATCGAGAATTCCGTCCTATCGTTTTCCTGTGGCAGAACGTGGAATTCCACCTGTCCGCCCTGTTCAAATTCAAAGCTTACTGAACCTGTTCCATGCTCGGTGTAGGAGGCAAGCTGGAGGTCTGTGGATGTTCCGTCTGCCTTGAATGCGCGCACCGGATTCTTATCGTCTGCGTTGAAATTAAGGCCGCGGAAAGAGACGTTTATTCTGTTCTTGAGCTTTGTTTCATTTGTATCTATCTGAGTCTGGGCCAGGGAAAAACTCATTCCATTGAATGATCTGGAAATTACAGATTCAGTCTTAAACTGAATGACGAAAATGCCGACAATGACTATGGTGTAGAGGACTGTCAGTCCCAGAAACTTTCTTAACGGATGTTTGTGCATATTTCAAAAGTTTATATTTTATAGACTTAAAATTCAATATAAGTGGTGTATTATGAAAAAATCGTCAAACAGTACTATTACTGAAGTTCTTTTTGCCTTTGTTCTTGTATGTGTTGTGTCAATCATTTTCAGTATTGGACTTTCTTCCTGTGCTACATCTGAGGTTGCTCCCTCTCCTGTTGTGGAAAAAAAGGAAGAGGCTCCTAAGAAGACGGTGAAGAAGGAATATACAAAGGTGGACTTCGTTGAGGACCTTCAGCGTACCCTTGAGTCTGATGGACCTGATGCTGCCCTCGAATTCTTTGACAGGAAAATTCCTGCTAAGGTCGCCGATGATTTTGATCTTCTTTTCCTCAAGGCTGCCATCAATGTAAGCGCAAACAGACTTGATGACGCCCAGGCAATGTGCGATGCCCTTTCTGCAAGGGATCCTGACAATCAGGATGTGGTTTCGCTTGCAGCCGCAATCGCAAAAATGCGTGGTGACAATGCCCAGAAGACAAAGCTCATCAAGCAGCTTCTTGCGAAGGATCCAAACAATCCGACTGCAAATGTCGAACTTGGTACTGATTCATTCCTCAAGAAAAACTACAAGCAGGCAAGAGGCTACTATCAGAAAGCTTTGAGCCGTGAAGCAAAGAACGAGGATGCGCTTCTTGGTCTTGGCCAGTGCGAATACTATCTTGAGCGTGATGATGAGGCAAAGGCTGTCTTCAAGAAACTCATTGAGGTTGATCCATACAATATTGACGGTTATCTCTATCTTGGAAAGATCGCCTACGCCAATGATGAGTACAAGATTGCTTCCGATTATGCAAAGAAGGCTCTGGATATCGCCCCTGACAGCTATGAATGCAATATGGACTGGGGAATGTACGAGCGATATCTTGGACACTATAAGAACGCTCTGGATGCATGGACAAAGGCCATCAGCATCGAGCCGGACTACTTTCTTGCCTATGCCTACCGCGCAGGTCTTTACGACGAGCAGGATGATGGCGAGAACGCTTTGAACGACTACCTTATGGTTGTAAAGTTGAATCCCCAGTATTATTATGCCTATGAAAGCATCGGTGTTCTTGCCCTCCATAGACAGGACTGGTCGATGGCTAGGGAAGCTTTCATGAAGTGTTATGAAAAGAACAAGACGAATGTCTCTTATCCGCTCATGATTACTTACTGCTATTATATGGAAAAGAAAGATGCTGACGGAAAGAAATTCAGCGATCAGGTTCTGAGAAAGATGGACAGAAATACTGTTGAGTACACGATGCTCAGGGTTTTCCACGATAAGAAGGGTGAAAGTCCTTTGAGACAGAGGGTAAGCAACATGTCCAACAGAAACCAGCAGGGCAAGATGTATTACTATCTTGGTCTCTTCTATGACATGTTTGGTGCGGATGATGTCGCAAAGGAATACTATGCGAAGGTTGTTTCAATGAACTGTCCTATGTTCTTTGAATATCGCCTTGCAGAGTGGAGAGTGAAGGAAAGCTCAAAGTAAAGGAAACAGTCAATAATGGAAAAACAGACGCAGATAAAACTTGAGCTTGGTGGCAGGGAAATAATTCTTGTCGGTACAGCCCATGTCTCAAAAGAAAGCATAGAGGAAGTTGAACGCGCCATAGAGGAACAGAATCCTGATACCGTGGCAGTTGAACTTGATGAACTCCGTCTTGGGAAAATGGAGAATCCTGATGAATGGAAAGACATGGACATCATCAGGATCCTCAGGAAGAAACAGGGGTTCCTTCTTCTTGCAAACATAATTCTTGCTTCCTACCAGAAAAAGATGGGAGTGGATACGGGTGTGACTCCTGGACAAGAAATGGTCGCCGCCATCAACAAGGCAAAGTCACTTGGTCTGCCACAGGTGATGGTGGACCGTCCTATTTCAGTTACTTTAAGGCGCGCATGGGCCAAGAATTCTCCGGCGGGAAAAATGAAGCTTCTCTCGATTCTTTTTTCGAGCGCTTTCGTGAAGGAAAATGTTCCTGCAGATGAAATAGAGAATCTCAAGAAGACAAGCGAGATGGACCAGATGATGGGAGATCTTGCGGAATATCTTCCTGTCGTAAAGGAAGTCCTCATTGATGAACGCGACCGGTATCTGGCAACAAAAATCTGGGCCTGTGAAGGAAAGCGGATCCTTGTGGTTCTTGGTGCCGGCCATCTTATGGGTGTGAAAGAATGCCTTGAGAATATTGCAGCGGAAAAGGAATCCTATGATGTTGCAAGTCTTGAATCAGTCCCATCTTCATCAGTCAAGTCCAGAATCGTGGCATGGACAATTCCGGCTGTGATCATAGCAATGATTGCTGTTGCCTTCTATTTTGGCGGAAAGGAAAAGGGGGCTCAGGTCTTAAGTTCCTGGGGTCTATGGAACGGAATACTTGCAGGCATCGGAGCTTTGGCCGGTGGTGCCCATATCGTGACGATTCTTGTTTCCATGATCGGTGCACCTCTTACTTCGCTTTGTCCGCTGGTGGGCATTGGATTCCTTGCTGCCTTTGTCCAGGCATTGATAAAGAAACCTAAGGTCGAGGACATGGAAAAGCTTCAGAATGATTCGGCCTCTGTCAAAGGCTTTTACAGGAACAGAATCCTGCGCATCCTTCTGATTTTCTTTTTCTCGTCGATCGGAAGCAGCATTGGAACTTTCGCAGGTGGAGCAAGCATAATTGCAATCATCTCAAATCTTATGGGCGAAATCGCAAAGAGCCTCGGTCTCTAGGACTGCGGCAGATTAAACTGGTATCAATCTACGGACTACGGAAAACAAAATGGAAGATCTGAAACCTGCACTTTACCTGATTCCGAATACTCTCGGTGATACGCCTTATGAAAGGTCTTTGCCGCAATATAACCGTCAGGTTCTTCGTGGAATAAAGCATTTCATCGTTGAAAGCCGGCGTGAGGCGATTCGCTTCATCAAGCTTGCTGACAGTGAAATCGACATTGATTCCCTTTCCTTTACGGAGCTCAATGAACATACAGATTTAAAGACCATAGGCAGGATTCTTGATCCTCTTGAAAAACAGAAACTTCCTATGGGAGTGATTTCTGACGCTGGCTGTCCGGCAGTCGCTGATCCTGGAGCTGCGGCAGTTGAAATGGCTCAGAAAAAAAATCTATGTGTCGTTCCTCTTGCAGGACCTTCGTCGATGATCATGGCAGTCATGGCAAGCGGATTCAACGGCCAGAGTTTTTCATTCAACGGATACCTTCCGGCAAAACCAAGTGAACGTGCGGTGAAACTTCATCAGCTGGAGAACCGTGCGTACAAGGAAGACCAGACTCAGCTTTTTATCGAGGCTCCTTACCGCAACTTGAAAATGCTTGAGACGATAACAAAAACTTTGCGCAAGGAAACCCGTGTCTGCATAGCGGCAGGCATGACTACAAAAGATGAATACATCAGGACCCTTACGGTTGAGCAGTGGAAGAAGGCCGGTGAAATTCCAATCCAGAAAGTTCCTGCGATTTTTTTGATCTATAAATAGAAATTTCTAGACAGGCGGAACAGAATGAAGACAATTGTTTTGATGGGAATCAAGCACTGCGGAAAATCAACTCAGGGACGGCTCATAAGTCAGAAACTGGGGCTTCCGTTTTTTGACACTGATGATGTCGTTGCTGAAATGACAGGAAAGACTCCACGCGAAATATATACAGAAAAAGGTCAGGAAGGATTCATCGAGGCTGAGAAAAAAGCCTGCCAGCAGGTCAAGGATAAGACAGGCGGAACTGACAGCTGCGTCATTGCGACCGGTGGCGGCATCTGCAATAATCCTGATGCCGTAGAAATCCTCAGATCTTTTGGAACTCTTGTCTATCTTGAGGTTGATGAAAAAATCGCAGCTTCCCGTGTTCTCCGCGAGATCAAAAAGGAAGCCGACGGGACCTTGTCCAATATGCCGGCCTACATCGCAAAAAAAAATCCCCGCACCATTGCTGAATGCGGGGACATATTCCATGATTTTTTTGTTGAACGCGAAAAGATCTACAGGGACATTGCGGATCTTTCCATCGATGTGTCAGATTCCTCAAAGTCAGGGAATGCCGACAGGATCATCGCCGCAGTAAGCTGAAAACTTTTAGTTTCCGCATCCTCCGCAACCGCATCCTCCGTCGCCGCAACCGCCATCACCGCAGTTGCCTCCGCATCCGCCGCCACATCCACCGCATCCACTGCCGCATCCGGATGGAGTAAGTTCTTCTTCAGTAGCGTCACGTACAGCTACGATTTCAACATCAAAATGAAGCCTTACACCTGCAAGCTCGTGGTTTCCGTCTACGGTGACCTTGTCGTCAGAGACTTTTGTGACGCGCACGATCTGAGGACCTGCGGCGGTCATCGCCTGGAACATCATTCCGACTTCAATAGGCATGTCGGTCTCAAAATTCGAACGGTCAACATCAGTTATGAGTTCCTTGTGGTATTCTCCGTATCCGTCTTTTGCCTCAAGTACAGTTTCAAATTTGTCTCCAGGATTTCTGCCTAGAATCTGTTCCTCAAGTTTAGGAAGAAGCATCCCTCGTCCATGGATGTAGTCCAGAGGCTGCTTGCCTACGGAAGTGTCGATAATGGTGCCTTCGTCATTTTTCAATGTATAATTGATTGAAACATATTTGTCGTTTTCTACAGTCATGAATTATGCTCCGTTTTTTTTTCAGTCTACTCATCCTGAATTACTTCAGTGATTTCAGGGCAAACTTCTTTCAGGTAGCGTTCAATGCCCATCTTGAGTGTCATTGTTGCCATAGGACATGATCCGCAGGCACCTGTAAGTTTAAGGTGAACTTTATTGTCATCATCGATACAGATGAATTCCATGTCTCCGCCGTCAGCATTAAGCTGTGGTCTGAATGCATCAAGTGTTTCCTTGACTTTAGAAATAAGTTTTTCGTCTGCCATTGTCTGTCTCCAAAAATAATAGCGGTCCTGCAACCGCAAAACCGCTATAAAGTTACTCTAAATGGTCAAAAAATTCAATTAATGAAATGACTGCCGATCTTAAAAGATGTCAGCCCATGGCCTCAAGCTTGTGGTTGAGCTCGAGGATTTTCGTATGCAGGTAGTGATCCGCCGTGAATTTTTCCATTACGCCGTGTGAATGGTTCTGGCTGTCGATGATCGGCATTGTCTCCGTGTCATATTCCATGAATTTTTTATAGACGTCAGGAAGTGATTCTTCAGGAGAGCAGGTGCACAATGGACGTTCCATGATGTCGACTGCAAGGAGTGAGTCTGCCATTTCACCGATGGCAAGGGTTTCCTTAAGATGTTCAAGGGTGATGATCCCGATGAGTTCCTGGCTGTCACTTGAGATCACGGAGAATGACTGGTTGTGGTGGGTTTCAAAATTCTTGAGGACCACATCGAGTGTGTCGATTTCCTTTACGGTTGCAGGACAGTCAGTCGAGCAGACGGCTTCTGTTCCCCAGGTTACATCCTTTACCTTTGTGTTCTTGAGGATGTCTTCTTCGGTGATGTTGAGTCCGACTTCACCTGCCTTTGTGATTCCGTATTTTACGCAGATAGGTCCCAAAAGCTGAACTATGAAAGTCGTGGCGGTGATTATGAGGATTATCTGTGGACCGATTGAATCGGAAAAATCGTTGCTTGCCGCAATGCTCAGACCGATGGCGACACCGGCCTGGCTTAAAAGACACCATGGAAGATATTTTCTTACTGTTTCCGGTGCCTTGGTGATCCTTGCGCCAAGACGTGATCCGATTGATTTTCCGAGGGTTCTTCCTGCGACGTAGATGACGGCAAGAAGTCCAAGAATTGGAGTGACGACCCAGATGTTCAGTTTGGCCCCAACAAGGACAAAGAAAAGAACGTAGATCGGTGGAGTGAATTTCTCTACAAGAGAGAAAACCGGTCTTGTCTTTGCCGGTGCAAAGTTGGCCATGAAAAATCCAAGGGCCATTGCGGCAAGAATGTTGTCCAGTCCAAGCTGGTTGCAGACTCCTGTTGAAAGAAAGAGACCTCCCAGTCCAAAGGAAAGTACGCGGCCTTCATCATGCATAAGATTCTTGATTACAAAAGTGACGGCAGCTCCAAAAATTCCGCCTACGATGATTGAACCGAAAATATCCTTTGCGATGTTGAGGAGCTGAGATCCGAGAGAAACTGACTGGCCTCCAAGAAGCGGGCCGACCAGAGTCGAGGCGACTGCGTAGAGAATCAATGCAACTGCATCATCCATTGCGACGATTCCGAGAATTGTTGCTGTCAGTGGACCGCGTGTTCTGTATTCCTTCAAGACGTCAGTGGTGGCTGCCGGTGCTGTTGCTGAACAGATTGCTCCAAGGATGAGACCAAAGGACACTGCAATTTTTATGTCCTTCATGAAAATGTATGAAATCAAGGAGACCAGAGCACCCACGACAAAGAACGGTGTCACGGATTCGCCGATAAGAATTCCGATGAACTGTTTTCCGTATTTTTTTATCACGTCGATCTTGAGTTCAGCACCGATGAGAAAACCGATGAGTGAAAGTGCGATGGAGTTGACAGGATTGAGAGCGATGATTGTTTCCGGTCTGAGGATCTGGAGCCCTGATGCTCCGATGATGATTCCGATTACGATGTAACCTACTACCTGTGGTATGCGAAGTTTCTGGAAAAGACGGCCACCGATGGCGCCAAAAAACATGATGATTCCAAGAAGAAGAACAAACTGTGTTCCGGTAAGGTGGGCAAAGTGCATTGCCTGTGGAAGGACCTGTGCAAATGGATCGTTCATAGATTCTCCAATATTCGTGTGGGATGCTGATGACCGCTTGAAGCTGTGAAGTCTGAAGTGATTTACGGGTGACCAGTTTCCTCAGTATATATGGAAGAAATGAATGTTTCAATTTTTCCGGTCTATTGACTTTTGTGGGTAAAGTTCAGTCAAGAATTTCTTTTGCCACTTCGCTTGTGGATTTTCCGTAGTAAAGCCAGCCGTAGATTCCTGCCGCAGAGACTATTTTCCTTCCGTATTCCCTTGTTTCTTCGTAAGGCAATGCTTCAAGGAAAAGATCAGCCGGAACTTTCTTTGCGCCGAATTCTATGGCAGCACTCTTTACCCATGAACGCACTCTTGAAATTCCGCCATTGTAGGAAAATGCTGCCAGTATGATGGAACCGTCAAGACGACGGATGAGCTCTGCAAGATAGAAGGATCCGAATGTAATGTTCGTCTCTGTGTCCATCAGATCGTATTCAGAAAGCTTGAGCTTTTTTGCGATGTCGCCTGCGGTTGAATTCATAAGCTGTGTGAGACCTACGGCACCTGCGTGGCTTACGACTTTGGGGTCAAAGAAACTTTCGCTTCTTATGAGGGCATAAAGCAGATATTCGCTTTGTGAAAAAAGAGAGCATGTCCTGCTTATGATTTCATTGAAATTCTGCGGAAAGGCCAGCGCATACAGTTCCCTGTCGATGTCCGTCTCGTTGGAGAAGACCCGGCGTGAGGCGATCCTTACACTTTGCTTGAGATATGTTTCATCGTCACTGCCGCATTGCTTCAAAAACTGTGCCATCTTCTGCGCGCATTGGGTGCTCACATGGTTTTTCTGTTTTTCATATTCGCTGTAAATGTATTCCGCAAGTCCAAAGTCTGCGTATCCGGACAGAAGTTTTTCTGCCTCAGGATTTATTTCAATTTTTTTTCTGACACCAATTTTCATCAGCTCGCTGGAAATCTCTCTTTCGTCCAGACCGAGTTTTTCCATTGCGAGTATTTTATAGTAAAGGCTTGTTTCCGTCTCCATCGCCCTTCTGAGCATCTGTGTTGCTTCTCCATCTTTTTCTGATTTCAGATAGCCTGTCTGGATGAGCCGTGCCGTGATGTATGAGAATTTTGCTACGGAATCGCTGCCTGCCTTTCCGTAGATGAGCCGTGCTGTTTTTCTGTAGAGTTCCCATTTATGCGATGTTATGAGTCTGACTGAGAGAGTGTTGAAAAAATCATCGTAGTATTCCCTGTCACGGAATGATGGCGAAAATTCTTCGATGCAGTCATAGGTTTCCTCAAGTGAACATTTCAATTTTGTGTTGAGGATGTACCACAGTGTATTGTCGTACTGCAGGTCGTCTTCAGCTTTTTCCAAAGCCGAGAAAAAACGCGGGAGGGCTTTCTGTGTGTTTCCGTTCTTGTCGTAGAATCGTCCTGCGTAAAAGTCGCAGTAGTATCTGCAGTCGCCGCTGCAGTTCTGGTAAAGAGAATCCATGAATTCCGCGGCAGAAGCAAAGTCCTTGGTTCCGTAGAGAAGAGCCTTTCCTGTGTCGCTGAACACCATAGGCTTTCTGTTTGATTTTATTTCATGGACGGAATTTATTTTTTCCGTTGCCGAGACAAAATCCTTCTTGAAGACAAGATATCTGAATTCCGCAAGAGGATTTGATGAAGTTTCCACCTTGATGTATTCGCCGTGGAATTTTTCATGCCATGTGGAATAGGGTCTTTCAATGAGCCAGGAGTAGTATTCCTTTTTCAGTCTGGAATCATTTTTCCTTAAGAGCGAAATCATCCTGTAGTAGGCAAGTTCGTTGCTGCACTGAGAGTAGTCAAGTTTTTCCGTTTTTGAAATCACTGCGTAATATTCTTTCTGAAGGTAAAGTTCTTTTGTATAGACTGTGAGGCTTTCTTCATCCGGAAATTTCTTGTAGAGGTTGCGGCTGTGTTCACCGCGGTCTGCAAGGGAACCTGTCTCCGCAAGTTTTTCCATGGCCCGCCTTGCGATGAGGGGACTGCCTTTTTTCGCCGCGTCCTTGAGGCATCTTGTGGCGTGGTTTAAATCGTTTTCTTTCAGTGCGTTTAAAGCAATGAAGTACGATGCGTCCGCACCGTACTTCTTCTGCAGAGAATCATTCTGGGCACAGCCAAGACCGGAGAAGGCAAGAAGAAAACAAAGGGTGGTGACGGCTATGCGCGAAATTTTCATATATATCGTTTCAGTGGAATCATTCAGCAGGAATAAGAATGTATGTTCCTGAAATGATGTGGTCAGGATTTCTTATCTTGTTGTAACGTGCGATTTTCTTGTACTTCCATGGAGTCTTGTAATAAGCTGTGGAAATATCCCAGAGTGTGTCTCCCCAGACAATCTTGTAGCGGATATCAGGAATCTTTTCCGGCAGCGGCTCTGGTTCTGCAGGGACGACAGCGGCTGGAGTTTCAGCTACGACAATCGTATCTTCCTTTGCAGGTGCGACTTCCTCGATTACGATGTCGGCGACAGGTTCTTCCTTAGCTGTTTCCGGAATTTCTTCAGATGGTTCTTCTTCAAGGACGGCTTCCTTTGGTTCCGCCTTTGAGAAAATATTGAGACTTGAAGGAACGACAAAAAGTGTAAGAAGTACTGCAATGATACAGATGATTGCGCAGATTATGCAGATGATCATCGGTGCCTTTGTCCTGTTTTTCTCTTCCTTCTCCTTGTAGTCGTAGGTTCCTGATGTGCCTTCCAGGGTTTCTTTGTCATAAAGATTGCTGAACATGCTTGTGCTTGGTGCAAAAGTCGGGTTCTTTGGCTGGTCGTCGTTTTTCAAATCACTTTCTCCAAAATCAGTATCGAAGTCTGGAGGAAGTGTAAAGTCTTCACTATTGTCTGTCAATGATTTGCTGTCATCATCGAAGGCTGAAAAATCACCAAGAGAATCACTGGTTTCTGATGATCCAAGATCCGTTGCCTCAAGATCGTCAAAATCAGGAAGATCAAGACCGTCGATCGATGTGCTGTCGTTTTCGTTGGTTTCAGGTTCTTCGTCATCAAAATCAGGCAGTGAGAAAGATTCCTGTTCCGTGGTGTCGGCCGGAGCGTCCTGCGTGAATGTATCTTCCGTTTCTGCAAAAACATCATCGCCACTGGCTGTGGGTTCTTCATCCGGAACTGATTCTTCTGCTGAAAGATCACCGGCATCTGCATCAAACATTGATTCATCAAAATCAGGAAGGTCTACGGAACCAAAATCATCGCCGGAATTCACAGCAGCTTCAGTTTCAGATTCCGTTTCAGTTTCGTCTGGCATTGTGAAATCCATGTCGTCGAAATTCTCTTCTTCAGCCGGAACATCTGGAGCATCCTGGACAAAAGTTTCATCTTCAAGGGAATCTTCCTCAGGTACGACTGTTTCTTCGGCAGCTGTTTCTTCTGTGCTTTCTTCAGTTCCGTCTGTACCGTCCATGTTTCCAAAGTCAGGAAGATCAAGGCTGCTTTCTCCAAAAATTTCTTCGTCGGCGGAAGTTTCCTCCGGAACAACATCCGGTTCCATTGTCTCGTCCGAATGTGACGGTTCATTTACATCATCAAATGAAAAATCTTCTGCAGGCAATGGGATCTCTTCCGATTCAAATTCTTTCTTCTCTACAAAATCGTCAAGGCCTGCTTTCTCAAGGTCATCGTCAGAGATGGTAACATCATCCTCCTCTTCTTCAATCACTGGATTGTTCAGTCCTGCGAGGGTTCTTGATTGAAGTGTCACCTGAATCTCACTTTTCTTTCCTGTTTCAGGATCTCTGATTTCAGCAGACAGTTCGTTGTTTTCGTCAACGTCAATTGCAAGACAAAGTGTAGGTTCTCCATTCTCATGAGGTTTGAGATTCTCGATCTCAAGAGTATCGATGTACTCCGCATTTTCCATGGAACCTGTTTCAGTTCTGTATACTTCAACCTGAACTTTAGTCTGGTTGTCCATTACAGTCGTAAGGTCGAGCGTCCTCTTTTCCGGATTTCCTTCTTCCAGCAATGGGTAGAAACTTCCGTCAGCAAGTTTGATTCCAATAGATTTCATATTAAACCTCTTTGTCCCAGTGTCGCAAAAAAAACTTCTGCCTTTAGATTGTCGGCATTTATGATTGGAATTTTAGATAAAGTGTTCATCTTTTTCAGCGGAAGCAGGTGGATGCTCATGATGGCAAGAAAGCCGCAGGATTGCTTCGACTGCGCTCAGCAAGCCTGTGCATTCATGGAGTCTGCAGGGCTGTGTACCTGCTTCGACTGCGCTCAGCAAGCCTGTGTATTCATAGAGTCTGCAGGGCTGTGTACTTGCTTCGACTGCGCTCAGCAAGCCTGTGCATTCATAGATCTGGTTGGTCTGTGTGCGGCAAGTCAGATCCGGACAATCTTTATTTAAATTTTTATATACATTTTAATTTTTTTCTCTTGACATGTTTTAATATATTTTATAATATTCTCTTACTTTCTTGGAGCGATGTCTGAGTGGTCGAAAGTACCTGTCTTGAAAACAG
>SAMEA3663241__coassemble_255_pt1 | contig 14335 bp, 11 predicted proteins | sample SAMEA3663241__metabat2_high_PE_014 | metagenome-assembled genome bin SAMEA3663241 (sample SAMEA3663241) | pig gut metagenome | biome: pig gut; feature: pig-associated habitat; material: faeces | place: China | collected 2013
GGTCGTTATCATCCACACGGTGATGCTTCCGTTTATGATGCCATGGTTCGTCTTGGACAGGCTTTTTCTTTGAGATATATGCCTGTTACAAAGCAGGGTAACTTTGGAGGAATCGACGGGTCTCCTGCAGCCGCTTACCGTTACACAGAGGCAAAGATGTCAAAGGTTGCCGAAGTAATGGTTGAAGACATCAAGAAGAATACAGTTGATTTTGCTCCAAATTTTGATGATACAAGACAGGAACCAAAAGTTCTTCCTGCAGCATTCCCATTCCTTTTGTGTAATGGTTCTACAGGTATTGCCGTCGGTATGGCAACAAACATGCCGCCTCACAATCTTAAAGAAGTAGGAGCTGCCATCTGTGCTTATATCGATAATCCGGAATGTAAAGTCGAAGATCTGATGCAGCACATGAAGGGTCCGGATTTTCCTACAGGCGGAATTATTTTTGGAAAGAAGGGAATTGCCGATGCCTATAAGACCGGTCGTGGAAAAATTTTAATCCGTGCCCGTTTTACAATTGAAGTGGATACAAAGGGAAAGGAAAAAATCGTATTCACTGAAATTCCTTACCAGACAAGAACTGATGATCTTGTTAAAAAAATTGCCGACCTTGCAAAGGATGGAATCATTGAAGGAATTGACCGTGTAAACGATGGTAGCCATGGTGATGATGTCCGCATTGAAGTTGATATTAAAAAAACGGCCATTGCAAAGATTGTAATCAACCAGATTTTTGCAAAAACTCCTCTTCAGTCTTCATACGGAATAATAAATCTTGCTCTTGTTCCTTCCGGAAATGGTCTAGCTCCTCAGGTTTTAAACCTCAAGCAGATCATAAAGCATTTTGTCGACCACCGCGATGAAGTAATCACACGTCGTACAAAATTTGAACTTGCAGTTGCAAAGAAAAAGGAACACATCCTTGAAGCAAAGATTACAGCAGTTGATTGTGTTGATGAAGTAATACAGATCATTCGTTCAAGCAAGGATGAACCGGAAGCAAAGAAGAGACTCGAAGCAAGATTCGGATTTGATGAAGAACAGTCACAGGCAATCGTAGATCTTCGTCTTGGTGTTCTTACATCTTTGCGTATCGATGAACTCAAACTTGAAATGGAACAGCTCAAGGCAGAAATTGCCCGCCTTGAAGATCTTCTTGCTCACCATGAAAAAATTCTTAATCTCATCAAGGAAGAAACATCTGCCATTGTTGAAAAATTCGGTGATGATAGAAAGACTGACATTGTTGCAGGTGAAGTTGAAACAATCAACGTTGAGGATATGATTAAGGAAGAGGATATGTGTGTTCTTATTTCTAAACTTGGTTATATCAAACGTGTTCCTGTTTCACAGTACAAGAGTCAGGGTAGGGGAGGCAAGGGAACAATCTCTGCCAAGCTTGTTGAGGAAGACTACATCAACCAGATGTTTGTCGCCTCTACACACGACTACCTTATGTTCATTACAACTGCAGGAAAAGCATATTGGGTAAAGGTTCACGAAATTCCTGAAGCAAGCAAGACAAGCCGTGGAAGTCATGTAAAGTCTCTGCTTACCCTTGGAAATGAAGATATCACTACGACTGTTGCCCTCAAGGACTTTAAGGATGATGAATTCCTCTTTATGGCAACAGCAAACGGTGTCGTAAAGAAAACTCCTACAAGTGAATTTAAAAATGCAAAATCACGTGGTACTACTGCTGTTCGTCTTGATGATGGAGATACTCTTGTAAGTTCAATTCTTACATCCGGTAATGATGAAATTCTTCTTGTGAGCCGTCGTGGTCAGGCATTAAGAATTGAAGAAAATGATGTTCGTCCTATGGGTAAGACAAGCCGTGGTGTTGCAGGACTCAAGCTTGCAAGTGGTGATGAACTTACTGCCGCAATCAGAATCGAAAAAGAAGATGATGCACGCATTCTTGTAATCACTGAAAAAGGAATTGGAAAACGCGTAGACCCTGCAGAGTTTAATGCCCACGGTCGTGGAACCGGTGGACAGAAAATCTTCGGTAATGTTGATGACAAGGGAGAAATCATAGGATCCCTTTGCGTTCGTGAAAGCGACAGTGTAATGTGCATCACAAGCCAGGGAACTTCAGTCCGCGTTGAAGCCAAGGACATTACAATTCAGGGAAGAAGCGCAAGCGGAATCAAGGTAGTAACAATCATCGACCCTGATTATGTTGTAGGCGTAGATAGAATTGCCAACGAAGAAGAGGAAAAATAAAACTTAAATCAACCTTAAATTGATTTGCAAACCGTCTGTAGAAATGCAGGCGGTTTTTTTATATTCTAGTGACTATGTGGATGTTTTTAGTTCTGGTATATGGAATCATAAAGGGCTTGAGGGAAATCTGTAAAAAGAAGGCCCTTGAAAAGAATTCCGTTACTGAAGTTCTCCTTGTCTATACTTTTCTTTCCCTGATCATTTGCTCTCCCCAGATTCCAAATGCAATGGGACTTACTTTCAACCAGTATCTTTGGGTTGCTCTTAAAGCTTTCGTCATTTTCGTTGCCTGGATAGCGGGATTCAAGGCGATAAAAAAACTTCCAATCAGTCTTTGCGGTGTCCTTGATCTTTCAAGGGTTTTGTTTGCCACAGTCCTTGGTGTAATTGTCCTTGGCGAAAAAATAACTTTCTACAAGGGATTGGGACTTTTATTTGTCAGCTGTGGACTTCTGTTTTTAAAGTTCAATCCCTTTGAAAAAAAAGACAAATTAATTGATGCGGAATCAAATGAGCCTGCCGTTCCTCATCATGAAAAAAAATCCTCAAATTCCTTTTTCATTTTCCTTGCTTTCCTTTCGTGCATATTGAACGCCCTTTCCGGATTGCTTGATAAAATCCTCATGAAGGAAATGAACTCAAGCCAGCTTTTGTTATGGTATACTTTTTTCATGGTTGTATACTATGCAATCTATGCTCTCGTAAGAAGGGTAAAGATAAACAGAAGCGTGTGGAAAAACATCTGGGTGTGGTTCCTTGCCGTTGGAATAATAGTCATGGACAAATCCCTTTTCATCGCCAACGCATATCCTGAAAGTCAGATTACCGTCATGACATTGATAAAGCAGTCAAGTGTAATCATCGCCATCATAGGCGGAAAATTCGTTTTCAAGGAAAAGAACATTCTTCATAAAATTATTTGTGCGGCTATCATCGTTACGGGAATCCTCATCGGCATAATGGGGTAGGGGAGTGCATGGAAAACATAGAGAACATGGACAAGATAAAAAGTCTCGTAGGTGAAACCATAACTGAAGGAAATCTTAAAAATGTAGATTGCTATGTTTATGATAAATTTGCACTTTTCATTCAGGCAGCGGGCTTCTGTGAATTTGCCATCAAGAAAAACCATACCCATCCATCCTACATGATCATAATTGAATTCGGAACCGATGATTTTTTGATTCCGCCTAGAATTGAACTTAAGAAAAACTACTATCTTGCATCCATACTTTCACCGGACATTCCCCACGAAGACAAGGGAACTGAATTTCCAAACTATTACACCATCATGATAGACAAAGATTATTTTGAAAGCCAGTTTTCAATGTACCAGAAGAAAATTCCTCGATATGTGGGAGAGCAGTTTTTAATCTGCCACGACGTGCTCAAGATGCTTCATCTCTTTGCCTTTGAGTCTTCAAAGAACATGAAGAATTCCGAGATTACCCTTGATTGCCAGACAAAGCTTCTGACCCACTGGATAATCTGCAGCCTTCTTGGAGAGAACTATGACATGCGTTCCGTTTCCACAAATGAAATAATCGGAAGAGTGCAGACATACATCGAGCTTCATTGTGGGGAGGATCTTACGGTTTCCCATCTTGCAAAAAATGCCAACATGTCCGTTTCAAATTTCAACAGGCTTTTCACAAAGGAAGTCGGAACTTCTCCAAAAAATTATCTTACTTCAGTCCGTCTGAACAAATCTCTGAAGCTTTTGAGGCGGAATGATTTTTCTGTTTCAGAGATTGCCGTACAATGCGGTTTTTCATCCCTTTCCCATTTTTCCGCCGCCTTCAAAAAAATCTATGACATGAGTCCAAGGGACTACAGGGAACATTACCTAAAATAGCAAATTCTTGAGCGATTTTTAAAAGCCATGATCCTGAATATGAGTATCATGTATCCTGTTAAATCATTTATTTAGGAGGCCTTTTTATGACAAAGGAAGAATTGTTCAAGATGATGAATGAAAATCCTGTGATGCATCTTGCCACAGTGGATGAGAATGGATTCCCTCGTGTTCGCGGAATTCTCATGTTCAAGGCATGCGAAGACGGAATCATTTTCCACACGGGAACTTTCAAGGAACTCTACAAGCAGCTTATGGCCAATCCAAATGCGGAAGTATGTTTTCAGTGCAAGGGAACCCAGGTTCGTGTTGAAGGAAAATTTGAACTTGATGAAAGTGACGAGATATTCGAAGAAATTTACAATCACCCGTCAAGAGTTTTCATTAAACAGTGGGGAAAATCAAAGGAAGAAGTAAAGGACTTCCTCAAGATTTTTAGGCTTAAGAATGGCAGAGCTCACACCTGGTCCATGGCAGACAACTTCAAGCCTAAGGAATACATTGATCTTTAATCAATTATGGAAAGTTCTATTAAAGAATAAAGTAAATTAAAGATGAATCATATGGAAACCGAGAAGGAAGGAAGAGGCCAACAAAAACATTCAAAGCCCTGAAAGATAGTTTCCTTGCAGGGCTTTGCATGTAGCGACGATATCTAGCGGTTTTGCTGGACTCGTACTGACTGGTAGGTTTTCATATTTTTCTATGTTATGTTTTTACTTTATGACTACATAAATGCTTTCAATAATTTTATCTGCAGTCGTAAGTTTTTCCCTGCTTCCTGAAAATTCAAGCTTTATTTCTTTTTCAGTTCCATCCGGAATCATTTCACCTGCGTAAAGAACCGCCGGCTGTCCGTCCACACCGGAATTCTTTTTTGTATAATATTCATTGTAATCAAAACTCTGGTTTGCCTGACATTTGAAAACATAAGTCTTTCCTTTTTCAAGTTCCAGATCTTTTGAAATCACAATGCCTTTCTTTGGTGTTGCGCTTGTTGTCGCATCAAGATCATCCTTTGATATTTTAACCGCCGGGTTCTGTCCCTTTGACTTGTACCAGTCAGGCAATGATTCCGGTCTTCCGTCCTTTGGAGAACCGATCCATTTGTTTCCCGAAGCTTTCTTTGTCACAAACAATGTGCCAACGTATGTTCCGTCTGAATCCTCAATCCATACTGCAATCTGTGGTGCGCGTTTTGAATATGCTTCACCTGGATTTACTGCAACCGAAATTTTTTCAGCCCATATAAAGGCGGCGGCGGCACTCAATAAAACCGATGCAAAAATTTTTTTCATTTTATTCCTCTCAAAATTCTAGAATTTATGTGTATAGCTGAAACCCACTCTCTGGAAATACCATTCGTGTCCGCTATAGTCCATAAGCGGTTCGTATTTGCTTTCTCCATCATCATGGTATTTTGAAAATTCCTCATAGCTTCTTCTTGTACGGAATTCAACAAGCCCAAAGAGGGAATCCTTTTCCGTGAACTGAACGCTGAAAACTCCCGCAAGGGAATAGGTCTTGTAGTCTATCTTATATTTCCTGTACTGATCATCAATGTTTTTGAATAGATATCCATCCACATTGAACTTTATTCCCACAAGATTCAGCTTGTAAGGCATCTGATATCCAAGAATGTAATTCTGTGAAATTCCAGCACCTGCTTTTTTCCCCGGTGTCGTTTCCCACTGGAAGAGCTCATCATCATCGTCTGCTCCGGCAAGGGCAGAATAATTTAATTCGCATGAAGCCACTGCGACTACATGATGCCAGTCTCCAGGCCACACCGCCGCAAGGTCAAACATGACTGTAGGACATGCCCAGAATTTGTAGAAGTAAGTTCCGAAGGCATCCTGCTGTTTGTATTCAGATTCTTCTTTGTCGTAGCAGGACATGCTTTTGATTCCAAGGATTTCCCATCCAGTTCCGATTTCAGCACCTGCGGAAAGATTGAGGAATGCAATTGGCGTGTAGGAAACACTGAATTTTGGTGTCAATGACACAGGGGTCAATGCAAGTGCACCCTCAAAGGAAATTTTGTTTCCTTCAGTAAGAAAATTGTTTCCCGGTGTAGGAATCGTGTAGACAGCCTTTAAGGTTTCCTTTGCTTCAACTCCTGAATATGGACCTGTTACCGGTGCAAAGTGTGTTCCGCCTGATACCACATCCGACTTTGGATAGTAGCCGAAATCCGTCACCGAATAAAAATCAAATGTGTTTTCAGCAGCCACGCTGAATGTGATTACCGTACAAAGTATGGAGAAAAGCAATTTTGTTTTTTTCATTTTATGCTCCTTTGAAATTCAATTTTTTTAATTTTCTGTTCAGTCTATTGCACCTGGCAATTTCTCTTTCTGTAAGTTCCCGTGATTTTTTTGTTCCAGCTTTCTGTATTACTCCGATGCATTTAAATCCTGCATATTTAGTTATCTCCCTGATTTCCCTTACAACTTCTGAACTTTGTTTTGCCAGAAGATTGAAAGGGTAGGGTGTTGTGCATGCTGTTGCTATGATGCATTTTTTCCCTTTGTTAAGCGGAACTGGAATTCCGTTTTTGCTTTCCGACATCATGACATAGACAATTCTGTCAAAAAGCATTTTCAATTTTCCGCTCATGTTGGCCCAATAGCATGGTGAACCGATGACAACAACATCGGCAGCTTTTATTTTTTCAGCAATGACGTGTGCATCATCCTTTTCAAGAATACAGTTTCCTTTTGATCTGCATGCCATGCAACCGTGGCACCAGTCAAAATTCAGCTGATGAACGTCTACAAACTCGCAGTCAGTTCCATCTGTAATTTGTTTTAAAATTTTTTCAATGGTACCGTTTTTTCTTGGGCTTCCGTTGAGTACCAGTACTTTCATTTTGTTTCTCCAATAATGCTGTTTATCATCAGGTCTATGAATCTGTCTGTGAAGGCAACACCCTCATTCCAGAAATCAGGATCAGCTCTTTTTGTAATGATGGATTCAATGCATCCCCACATTCCGGAAATTATTATTCCAGTATCAAGGTGAATGTCATTTCCTTTGTAGAAACCATTGTCTCTGCATTCTGCAAGAAGATTTTCTCCAAGCCTGTTGCAGATGTAGAAATTCATGATGTCCTCATCTCCGATATTTTCTTCCAGTTTTGAAAAAACAAGAACAGCAACCTTCGGTCTTTCAAAACACCAGTCCCTGTAGACTTTCAGTGATGTTCTGATTTTCTCTTTGCAGTCAGTCACTCCTGCAAGAGAGGCTTTCATTTTCTCAGCAAGTTCTGAAATGCAGGAAAGAGAAATCCTCATGAAGAGTTCGTTCTTGTCCTTGTAATAGTTGTAGATTGATGTTGCACTTACGCCGCATTTTTTTGCCACATCGCGCATTCCAATTTCTGCAGGTTCTTTTTCCATGAGCAGGTCGATGGCTGCCAGGAGAATTTGATTTTCTAGTTCTTTGTTTGGTAATCTCATAACAAGGTTAACTTAACATTGTTAATTTATAATGTCAATACACGTCTTTGAAAATAAAAAAAATTGACTTATGCAAAGAACCAGGTCAAGCCTGCTCCGGTGCGCCCTACGGTTGCAAGTCGCAGTTTGACCTGAACCTTTGCTCCGTCAATTTTTTCATGCTCTAAAGTATATTGGCACTATAAAATTTAAGTCGTGGTTTGACACAAACCCCAGTTCCGCTGGTTTTTTATTTCTAAGTTTTATTGACATTATGAAATTTTGGATGGGGTAGGGTAGGGGAGCAGGGTCTCTGAGCGCAGTCGAAGAGTCCGGGTATTTTTGCTAGATGTTTTTTTATTTCTATGGTGGTTTATTTCCCCGGAATGTTGTATTGTTCTTCACATGATTAAAGGTTTTGTTTTTGATATGGACGGTGTTCTTCTGGACACGGAATCGGTTTGCGATCGAACCTGGGAACTTGCTGCAAAGGATTTTGGATTGAGGAAAGATGATGCCATGAGGATCATTTCTCTTTGCCGTGGTACTAACAAAAAGACCAGTCGTGAGATAATTCTTCGTGAAGTCGGTGCCGGTTTTGATGTGGATTCCTATATGGCGGCGACTTCACGCTATTTCAAACAAATCGAGGCCGAAGAAGGTATCAGTACAAAACCTTATGCCAAAGAATGCCTTGCTTATCTTAAGGGAAAAGGATACAGACTCGCCCTTGCTTCTTCCACAAGACAGGTTGTAGTTGAAAGGGAATTGAAGACAGCTGGTCTCTATGATTATTTTGAATACCTCATTTGCGGTGACATGGTTGCAAACAGCAAACCTGATCCTGAGATTTATGCAACTGCAGTAAAATATCTTGGCCTTGAGCCTTCAGAATGTGTTGCTATTGAGGACAGTCTTAACGGTCTAAGGAGTGCAAAGTCAGCAGGTCTTAATACGGTTATGGTTCCAGACAGGGTGGCTCCAAATTCCGATACGGAAAAAGTTTCTGACTTTGTATTTGAAAGTCTTAAGGATGTTACTGAAAAATTCTAGTTTTTCTTTCAGGATAGTTCTGAGGCGGCCTTTGTCATCAGGTCGCCGTTTTTTTTATGAATTCCATAAATAAATTTTCTAAATTTTCGTCTAGTAAATTTGTTTCATGTGAAACATTTTTCCGATTTGTTTTTCACAACTTATCCACATAGTTTCTATTGCAGTTTTTTTAATGTAATTCTTTATATTGTATAGAATTGTACGTGATGAGTTTTCTTCTTCGTCACGTTTTTATCACAGTTTTCCACATTCTGTGTTTTTTTTACAGCGGAGATCTGGTCTATACATAGCTTTTTCAATGGGGTTGTTTCTGGTTGGATTTCATGGGATTTTCTTTGATCGCAGGTATTGTGTTTCTGGAGCAGGGGTGCTTGTTTCACGTGAAACAAGGGAACCACCGTCAGGATCAGGTTTTATGTTTTTTCAATTCACCAATGTTCTTTCTATTTTTGGATATGTTGGTGATTCGGTGGTTGTTGTGCGTGAAACAACAGGGGGTGTGTTTAAGGGGTTTGTATATAGGGTTGGAGATTTCATAAAGCCCTATACTTTACAGACATGTTTTCTAGACAGCTCTATGAGGTTTTATTGTTTCATGTGAAACATTGGTATAAACAATTTCAAGATTTTATGTTTGCTTGGGAGTGTGATTGGATGTCCTTGTGTTTTCAACAAGATATGTTTATTTGCGGAGAGTGTATAATGGGTTTTTCCTTAAAGTAAGTTCAGGGTGGATGAGCGTAGTTGAAACTGCCATATATAGTGTTGTTGGTTATTTCGATATTGCGGCTTTATGGGAACTTCGCTGCCATATGCAATGGCTCTGGCGGTTTTGGAAAAGTTCCTGTTTCTTTTATGATTTACTGGAAATTCTTTTATAACTCGCAATATCATTTGATAAATGATATACCTTGATAAATAATGCTGTACTTCGAATGGTGGAGTTTTTATGTTTCACGTGAAACATAAAAAAACCGGCGATATTTTGTCTCACCGGTCTATTATCCTTCCTTCTTTTTATAGTTTGTATCTTAGTACTTTGGATCCTCTTTCTGGTGTCCATTTGTTTTTTCTCTGCTGTGGAAGAGTGGATATTTCAGAAGGCATAAAGCCAAGATTTTCAAACCAGTCCGAAGTTTGTGTGGTAAGAAGGAATATTCCGGTAGACTTTCTTTCCTGTGCACGTTTCACGAGAAACTTTATGAGCTTAGGCCCAATGCCTATGTTTGAGCATGTTCTGTCAACTGCAACAGCGGCAATTTCTGTTTGCCCGTCTGGATATGGAACAAGAGATGCGCAGGCTTTGATTGCTCCATCCAGTTCATAAACAATGTAATCCTGAAACTGAGTTTCCAGTTGTTCCTTTGTCCTTTGTAGAAGAGTTCCCTGGTTTACAAAAGGTTGCATAAGTGCAATTACTTCCGAGATGTCATCTCTTGTCATGTCCCTGATTTTTCCGTAGTTATTGGTGTAGATCATGGTGCCAGAGCCCAGGTCGCTGAAGATTTCACATGGAACAGTGCCGTCGATGGATCCGTTGATTATATGTACACGGGTAACCCCTTCGTTGCAGGCGGTTTTTGCCAGGTTAAGGAGAGTGAAGATTGTTTCACGTGAAACAGGGCATTCTCGTAAAGTTTCTGCCTGAATGGCTGAATTTCCATTTAAGACTACCGAAGGTTCGGTAGAATTTGATTGAATTCCTTCGGAATTTACCGACTCTTTGTTTGTCCTGATGAATTCATCAACTTCCTCGATGTTCATGGCAGGAACTGTACCTTCTGACGAAGTTCCAATGTTTTCAGGAATTATGAAACTGTCAGTGGAAATTTCTGCATCTGACACCATGTAGAAAAGCTTGTCCGCCTTGAGGTGGATGGCAATCTGCTGGCTCAGCTGAATGGATGAAATGTTGTAGGGCTTTCCGGCTGCGCTCCAACCTATGCATGGAAATATAGGAATGAATCCGTTGTCAAGAATTGTCTTGATGGATTCAATCTGCAGTTTGTCAATTTCTCCGCTGGTACCATAATCGAAGCCGTCGATGACACCCTTGCTTCTTGCTCTTACCCAGTTGCCGATGAGTGAAGTTTTTTTCTCCGCCGCAAGGGATGTCATGATCTGGTTTGAAACATCAAAGGCTGCCATCTTGATCAGTGGCATTGCTTCCGGTGGGGTGATTCGGCAATTGTTGTGGAATGTCCATGATATTCCGGCCGACTTCAAAATTTCGTTGATGCGTTTGGCTGCTCCCGGAACAAGGATGACCTTGAGTCCTGCCTCATGTATGAGACACAGGTCGCGTATGTGGCTTGAGTAGTTTGGACTGTCCAGCAGCTTGTCATCCATGTAGACAACGACAACTGCATTTTTAAATTTCTTGATGTAACGGATTACGTCGCGGATTCTGTCCGCCTTTTCGTGGATTAAAACTTCATTCATAGGGAAAAAGTATCACTATGCAAATTAAAATTCAATGAAAGTTTTATTATGACAAATTTTTAAAAAATGTCATAATAAATGTATGGGTAATTTTCTTAAACTAAACTGAAAATGAAATTGGACAAAGTTTATAAACAGAAATATAATGGGCTGAAATTCAGGAGAAAAAATGAAAGCTTTGATAATTAATTGCAGTCCGGTTAAAAATGGTGCAACGGCGGAAATGGTAAAAATAGTGGCCGAAGAATTGAAGCAAAAATATGATGTAAAATCCATCTGCATCGATGATTATAAAATTAATTTTTGCAAAGGATGCAGAACCTGCCATCAGACAGCAAGTTGTAATTTATCTGATGACTTTTTAAGTGTTGTAGAAGAATTTGAAAATGCTGATGTCATTGTTTCCTGTTCACCTTCCTATTGGGCGGATGTTCCGGGTCAGTTCAAGGCGTTCATCGACAGGTGGGCTCCCTGGTGCAACACGCATGAGCCTCACGCAAAATTATCATCCGGAAAGAAAGGGTATGCTATCGTTCAGCGTACAGGACCTGGAATGCATGAATGTGAAAGATTGATCCAGACCATCGAACATTTTTACGGTCATCTTGAAATCGAGTGCGCAGGAAGACTTGGATTTACATCCATTGAAAACAGGGAAGATCTGCTGAATCACAAAACTGATTTGATGGATTTTTGTCGCAGCGTATAGGACGGGAATTCTATATATTTTGTAGATAAATTGTTGATGAATACTAGACACAAGAACGAAAATCTTATATAGTATCAATCACATCGGGCGGTTAGCTCAGCTGGTACGAGCGTCTGGTTTACACCCAGAATGTCGGGAGTTCGATCCTCTCACCGCCCACTTGAAAAGCTTCATGTTTTTACATGGAGCTTTTTTTTTTATCCAAAAAATGGAGCTTCAAAAAAATGAGAAACAGTTCCGCCTGTCCAAAATCCCTTGGTCTATTTTTTGCCGTGATCACAATTTTCATCTGGGGCATAACTTTCGTTTCAACAAAATATCTGCTGAATAAATTTTCTCCACTGGAAATTCTTTTTGTCAGGTTCATTCTTGCCTACGCTGGATTATGCATCATCAAGCCGGTTCCTTTGAAACTGAAAAACAAAAAAGACAATCTCTGGTTTTTCCTTGCAGGTCTTTCAGGAATCATCATCTATCAGTTTACAGAGAACGCAGCCATATCATTTACAACGGCATCAAATGTAAGCATCATAGTTTCCATCTGTCCCATGTTCACCGCCATCATTGCCCAGATTTTTTTGAAGGAAAAGCACATCACTTTATTTTTTGTAGTGGGATTCATCATAGCAATTTCTGGAATCGTTCTTGTCAGCCTGAACGGTTCTTCTGGAATGCACTTTAATCCAAAAGGAGATCTTCTTGCTCTGGCATCTGCGGTCTGCTGGGGTTTCTATTCTCTTTTCGTGTCAAAAATTAATGCGATGAAAATTGATAAAATTCTCTGTACAAGAAGAACTTTTTTCTTTGCCGTAATCAGCATGATTCCTTTTGTTGTTTTTGGAATTCTTGAAAAGAATCCGTCAAGTTCATTTCACATAGGAATTGAGCCTTCCGTAAACGCAGAAAGATTTTCAAGCATCCTCAACTGGATGAACTTCTGTTTCCTTGGCCTCGGAGCTTCCGCATTCTGTTTTGTTGTATGGAATGTTGCCTGCAATACTTTGGGAACAGTTAAGGTTACCGTTGGCCTTTACATGATTCCGGTTGTAACGATTATTTTTGCTTTCTTCATCCTGGGAGAAAGAATGACAGCCATGGGACTTGCCGGTTGCATACTTACAATAGCAGGTCTTGCAATTTCCAACAGGAGAAAAAAATGAAATCACCGCTTACTACTTTATGCTACATTGAAAAAGATGACTGCTACCTTATGCTTCACCGCATAAAAAAACAGAACGACATAAACAAGGACAAATGGATCGGGGTTGGCGGTCATTTTGAATTCGGTGAAAGTCCTGAAGACTGTCTTCTGCGTGAAGTGAAGGAAGAAACGGGTCTTGTTTTGAATTCATATAAGTTCCGCGGAATCGTAACTTTTGTAAGTCGTGAAGACGGAAAGGATGATGTTTGCGAATACATGTGCCTTTACACAAGCGATGATTTTTCTGGCAATCTCATAGACTGCGATGAAGGAAAACTGGAATGGGTAAAAAAAACTGAATTCAAGAAGCTGAACTTCTGGGAAGGGGATTACGTGTTCCTTGACCTCATAGAAAAAAATTCACCGTTTTTTTCCCTCAAGCTGGTGTACAAAAACGGACGCTTGATTGAAACTGTGGTTTCCTAAAAAGAAAAGGGCTGCCGGCCACCACATTTTAGTGATGACTGCGACATTACGCTATAAACACCCCCATGTCCTTAGAATCTAAGAAGATCTTCCTTTGAAGCAATGGCTGCTTTTGCAGCGGCTTCTACGATGTCGTCCATTGTAACGGAACCTGCTTCAACCTTTGCCGTGCAGTCAGCATCCTTTTTCCATGCGCAGAGAATTCCGCGTGAAGAATTTACAGTTCCGCCTGCTTCCTTCATGAGTGTTCCACAGATCTTTGCATCTCCACCCTGAGCTCCGTATCCCGGGATAAGGAAATAGATGTCTTTGTATGCATCTCTCAAAGCCTTGGCGTCGCTTTCTTCTGTACAGCCAACAACAGCACCGACTGGAGAACAGGTCTGGTCTGGATAAGTTGCCTTCATTTCCTGGCTGATTCTTTCAAGTTCATTTCCAACCTGGTCAAGAACTCTTCCGCCGTCCTTCAGTTCCTTCTGCTCGATGTCCACCATGCCAGGGTTGCTTGTCCTCAAGAGAACAAAAATACCCTTGCCGGCTTTTGTGCAGTATTCTGTAAAAGGCTTTAGTGTATCGAATCCCATGTAAGGGTTGATTGTGATGATGTCTGTCTCAAAGTCACCTGTAAAGTGTGCGCGTGCGTAGGCACCTGCAGTTGCAGCAATGTCACCGCGCTTGATGTCGGAAATGCAGAGGAGTCCCGATTCCTTTACCAGTTTAAGGGTTTCAGCATAAACCTTGATTCCTTCAAGTCCCATTGCCTCATAGTAGGCAATCTGAACTTTAAAGCAGCAGGCGCTTTTATCATCTGCAATTTTCTTAATCAGCTGCCTGTTGTATTCAAGAACAGCTTCTGCCGGGCTCTTGAATGTCTTGAGGATTGATTCCGGAATATAGGATGGGTCAGTATCCAAGCCAACACAAAGTGGTCCGTTTTTTGCGGCCAGTTCCTGTAAAATCTGCATATTGTGTTTCAT
>SAMEA3663241__coassemble_256_pt1 | contig 14330 bp, 15 predicted proteins | sample SAMEA3663241__metabat2_high_PE_014 | metagenome-assembled genome bin SAMEA3663241 (sample SAMEA3663241) | pig gut metagenome | biome: pig gut; feature: pig-associated habitat; material: faeces | place: China | collected 2013
GCTTAGGCATGCTTGGACTGCTTCGGCATCCTGCCTCGCAGTGACGTGGCTTTCCTCATTGCAAGCAAAGCGCCCCCTCCGTCATTGCGAGGAGCGTTAGCGACGAAGCAATCCACCTGCCGGTTTAGCTTAGGCATGCCTGGACTGCTTCGGCATCCTGCCTCGCAGTGACGTGGCTTTCCCCATTGCAAGCAAAGCGACCCACGTCATTGCGAGCGGAGCGACCCACGTCATTGCGAGGAGCGTTAGCGACGTGGCAATCCATAACATCACTTCAGACTTCAATCTCCTAAATGCTCAATTCCTATATTAAGGATTATTTTTACGTGTTCATCAGACGGATAGTAAACCGCAGACTTTCCTTCCTTCCTGAACTTAACAAGGCCGCTGGATTTCAAGATCCTCAGCTGCTGGCTTATGGCAGGCTGCGTCATGTTAAGGGCCTCTGAAATTTCCGTAACGTTCATCTCCCTTTCAAGAAGCGCATACAGAATCTTTATTCTTGTCGAATCCCCAAAAACCTTGAAAAGTTCCGCAAGATTCACAAGCATTTCTTCGTTTTCTTGATTTATCATATCTTCATATAAGCATATAATTATATATAAGTCAATGCCTATGCATAAAAACGGGCTGTCCCAAAAGTAATCTCAGGGTGGTTGAGCTTAGTCGAAACCACCACATATAGTGGTATCGGGCATTTCGACATTGCTCAATGACCCTGGCATGAATACTTATTGGACAGCCATTTTTATCCGCTGTACTGGTGCACTGGGATTACTCTTTTACACCACCTGCTGTAACACCACCAATGATATACTTTGAAAGTACAAGATAGATGATGATGAGCGGAAGAATTGCAACAGTCATAAGCATGTAGACAATTCCAAGGTCAAACATCATGTAGTCTGCGGAACGTGCATTTGCAATGACGATCGGCATTGTCCAAAGTGGCTTCTTGCTGATTACAAGAGCCGGAACAAAGTAATTGTTCCATGAAGAAACGAATGCAAAGATTGCCTGAACCGCAAATGCAGGTTTCAACATAGGAACTACGATTGCATTGAATGTGAAGAATTCATTGCTTCCGTCAACGCGGGCAGCCTCTACGATTGAGAAAGGAAGTGTTGCTTCCATCGACTGGTACATGTAGAAGAATACGATAGGAGCCGCAATTGCAGGGATGATAAGCGGAATATATGAGTTCATCAGGTTAAGCTTTGTGATGACCTGGATGAAACCGAGTGTGGAAACCTGTGTAGGAACCATCATAACAGCAAGAATGAATCTGAATGATGCCTTCTTGCCCTTGAAGTTGTACATGTAGATGCCGTAGGCTGTCATTGCCGAGAAGTATGTAGTAAACAAAGCTGTGAATGTAGCAATGACAAGGCTGTTGCGCATACCAAGAAGAACAGGATAATTGTCACCCTGCTGCTTTGGTCCATGGCCAACGAGGTTGATGAAGTTCCTTAATGCGCTTCCGCTTGGGAAAAAAGAGAATCCAGACTGAATCTGTGGATGTGCGCGTGTTGCATTGATAAGCATGATGTAGAACGGGAACACTGAAAGGAGAGCAAGCAAACCAAGTACCACGTAGCAGATATATCTACGGACTGCAAGCATCTGTGACTGACTTTGAAGTTTTTCCATAATTTACCTCCTATCTCTTGTTCTGGTACTGGCTCATTGTTGTCTTGTAGACAAGGCCGCTCAAAATACCTGTTACTGCAAAGAGGAGTACTGATGTAGCTCCTGCAGGTCCAAGATTCTTGCTTCCAAGGTGAGCGTTAAGCTTCATGATGATTGTCATTGTAGTACGGTCAGGTGATCCAGTCGCATTTGTCAAAATCTGTGGAACGTCGAACATCTGAATACCACCAATCAAAGAAGTAATGAACACGAAGACAAAAATAGGAAGAAGAAGCGGCATTGTAACCTTGAAGAACACCTGTGTCGGTGTTGCGCCGTCGATGCGGGCAGCTTCAAAAAGGCTGTTGTCGATACCCATGACTCCTGCCATCAGAAGGATTGTTGTATTTCCATACCACATGAGGAAGTTCATTGTGGCAACGAGAATACGCGTCCATGATGTATATGTAAGGAATCGGATAGGTTCCATTGGCTGGGCTGATCCATTTGCGATTGCCATTGCGTTCGACTTGTTTACAAGATCCATGATGAGGATATTGATAGGTCCGTTTGCAGAGAACAAAGCAAAGAAAAGCATGGCAAATGTAGCAGCCATGATGAGGTTTGGAAGATATATAACAGTCTTGAAAAATCCCTGGAACTTGAGGTTGAGTTCAGTATTAGTGAACCATACTGCAAGAACAAGAGAAATTACAATCTGCGGAACAAATCCCATGGCCCACATGATCAGTGTGTTCATGAAATACTTACCAAGACTGTCGCCTGCAGTAAATATCGAAACAAAGTTCTGGAATCCGATAAATTTTGGACCTACAACATTAAGTCCTACGCGGTAATACTCAAAAAGGCTGTATACAAAAGTCGTAACAAGCGGAATGAGTGAAAAAATAATATAAATGATAAAGAAAGGTGCAATGAAAGCATAACCCCAGTTATCATACTGAATGGAATGCTTCTTCTTGGCCTTTACAGTTTTTGCTGTTGCAACAGTATTCTCCATTGAGACCTCTGATAGTTAAAGTGGAAAAACAAGGATGTAGGATACTTCGACATTGCTCAGCAATCCTACAAACGAGAATGCAGGATACTTCGACTTCACTTGGCAATCCTGCAAGATAAAAAAAATGCCGCCTTGGAAAGACGGCATTTCTGAGTCTTTACTTATTTAGAAAGATTTGGATAAAGTTCAAGGATAGCTGTGTAGAAGTTATCCCATGCCTTACCTTCGTCAACCTTTCCGTTGAAGTAGTCAGCCATTGCAGCCTGTATCTTTTCTGTCATACCCTGATCGTACATAGAGATGCAGCTCTTGTCGATAGAAGCAGCAGAATCGATGAATACTGCCATGTGGTTCTGTCCACCGAGGAATGGGTTCTGGTAGTCAGACTTTGCAACTTCGCGCATAGCTGGTTCATTGTTTGTGAAGTCTCCTGCTTCCTTAGCGATGCGAACCATTGTGTCCTTGTCGCAAGTAAGAGTCTTCATGATGTCCTTAACAAGTTCTACGTTGTCTGAACCTGCAGCACCACAAATCCATGTTCCACCCCATGAGAATCCCATTGGACCCTTACAGAATGCCCAGTCACCGTATGAGCCGTTTCCAGCTTCGTTTGGACCGTTTGCGTCATCCTTTGTGTTAGGTGCGAGACAGAAGTCGATGAACCATGCTGGTCCAAAGTAACCGAATACCTTTCCTTCCTTCTTTGCACCCTGGAAGCTTTCTGCTGACCAGAGGTTAGCCTTGTTGTTGTATCCCTTGTCTGTGTAGCTCTTTGTCATTTCAACCCAGCGCTTGATCATTGGATCTACTGTGATCTTGTTTCCTACAACCCAAGGAGTCTTTACGTTGTCAGAGAATACGCGGAATGCATCATCAAAACCAGATACCATGAAGTATCCCTGAGACTTTGCCTTAGCTGCTACAGCGTCAAACTTGTCCCAGTCATTGAGAGCCTTCTGAACTTCTGCTGGATCGTCTGTTCCGAGAACAGCCTTTGCGATTGAACGGCGGTAGATATATCCTGCTGGACATGCCTGCCAAGAAACACCCTTAAGGATTCCCTTTGAATCTGTCATGATGTCCTTTGTATACTTGAACTGGTTTGCAAGGTCAGCGTCTGTAAGACCGATATCCTTCTTTACGTCCATTGTGTATGGAGTATCAACATACTTGAGAGCGTAGTCAGCTTCTACGAGGAAGATGTCTACCTTTTCGTCTGCTGCAGCATCATTCTGTACGAGAAGAACTTCATCAAGCTTGTCCTGATAAGCATTACCCTGGTTAGGTGTCTGTACAAAGTTTACCTTTACATCAGCTGGAACCTTTGATGCATAGTAATCTCTGAAACGTGATGGGAATTCGTCATTCCATACGTAGATGTTGAGAACCTTACCTTCAGACTTCTTTGCTGAAGCTGAATCTCCCGACTTTGAGCAGGAAATGAACATTCCTGCAACCATAGCTGCTGCTACAACCACTGTAGCTGTTAACTTTTTCATGCAATTGCCTCCTTCATTAGTAAATGCATAAATCCCTCATTGTTTTAAGGTCATACTATTATACATCATAGGCCCAATTTTGCAACTAAAAATAGGTAGAAAATTAAAAAAATCAAAGTAAAAAAAGGCGACAGTCCGTGGTTCCGTTGAAAATATCCCCCAACTGATTATACTAGGTAGCATGAACAATAACTTTTATGACGGAATCATCCTCGACATCGACGGAACCATATGGAACACCACCGGAATCGTGGCAGTGGCATGGAACAAGGCAATCGACCGTTCCGGCTTAGACGCAAAAAAAGTGAACGCCCAGATTCTCCAGGGGGAATTCGGGAAAACCATGGATGTCATAGCCTGCGACCTCTGGCCAAATCTTAGCCGCGAAGAACAGGACAAGCTCATGTCCTACTGCTGCACGGAGGAACAGATAGAACTCAGGAACAACACCCTGGACATAACATACCCGGGCGTAGTCGAAACCATAAAGGAACTTTCAACCATGCAGAACCTGTTCATAGTCAGCAACTGCCAGAACGGCTACATCGAACTGACCATGGAAAAAACAGGCATCACAAAATACATAAAGGATTACGAATGCTTTGGCCGCACAGGAAAGGCAAAGGCGGAAAACATACAGATCCTATGCTCAAGAAACGGAATCACATCTCCGGTATACGTAGGTGACACCCAGGGAGACAGCGATTCCTGCAACCAGGCTGGAATTCCTTTCATATGGGCAAGTTACGGTTTTGGAACAGCCACAAAGTACATCGAGAAAATCGACAGCTTCACACAGCTGAAGGACATAATCAGCGCAAGAAATTCCAACTGAGACAGGAGAAGATTTCATGCTTTACATTTTTGACATGGGCGGTGTCGTGACGGACACTTTCACCCTGAACGACAAGATCTGCAGAGTCCTTGGCATTTCCATCGAACAGCTGAGGGAATACGGAGCAGACCCGTCCATAGACTTCACGAAGGAACCGAATGCGCTTTATTCGCTTTATTCCAGCGGAAAGATCACGACGGAAGAATTCTGGGAAAAATTCAGCGAAAAAAGCGGCATCAAGGTCACCACGGACTGGCTGCACTGGCTTTTCCATCCCGTACTGAATGAAAAAACCGTCGAGATTGTCAAAGCCCTCAGGAAAAACGGCAACAGGGTTGTCTGCGGAACAAATACGGTCACATCCCATTACCTCAACCACATGGAACGTGGAGATTATGCATATTTTGACCAGACCTACAGCTCATGCCACATGGGTGTCTCAAAACCTGATCCGGCATTCTGGGAAATCATCATGAAGGCGGAAAATGTACAGCCCAAAGACTGCGTTTTCATCGACGACAAGAAGCTCAACTGCGATGCCGCCGCCGCAATGGGAATCCATGCAATCCAGTTCACATCAGCAGAACAGCTGGCACAGGATCTGGGCATCAGGCTTTCAGACTGCTGATGTCTTGTAAAGGATGCCCTTTTTTACTAGAATCGAATCATTATGAAAGCAATTATTACTGTAGTTGGTGGTGACAAAGTCGGAATCATTGCAAAGGTATCAACCTACCTTGCAAGCCGTTCAATCAATATTGTTGATATTACACAGACAATTCTCAGCGGAAATTTCGTCATGATGATGATGGTTGACTTTGACAATGCAAAGATTGACATTGATACAGCCAGAAAAGAACTGACGGAAGAAGCCAAATCGCTTGGAGTTGAGGTAAACCTGATGAACGAAAAGGTTTTCACGGAGATGCACCGCATCTGATGGATGCCGCTATCAAGTCAAACCACACATCCAGAAAAGCAAAGGGGCTGTCCCAAAAGTAATTTCAGGGTGGTTGAGCGTAGTCGAAACCACCATATTCAGTGGTCTGGCCATTTCGACATTGCGGCTTTAAGGAAGCTCCGCCGCCATATGCAATGACCCTAGGAAAAATACTTTTGGGACAGTCCTTTTTTTATTTCACGTCAATCGTCATTCCACTTTTTACCGTAGTACTTGTTTCTGTATTCCTTCGGGGTCATGTTTAAGAATTTCTTGAAGGTGGCGATGAAATGCGAATGGGAACTGAAATTCAGCGAGATGCTGATGTCGATATAGGACTTGTCCGTAAAGCGCAGAAGACTCTTGGACTCCTCGACCTTTTCACGAAGAATATAGTTCTTTATGGTCTCACCTGTTTCCTTCTTGAACAATGTCGAAAGATATGAAGGTGTAAGCCCCGCAAAATCAGCTATCTCGTCTTCATAGAACTGGTTGTAGATGTTCTCATGGATATATTTTTTTGCAAGCTTGATCTGTGGACTTGATTCGGCATTCCGGATGTCCTTCATCCGGCTGGTGAAGTCAAAGATCATCTCACGGTGAAGCTGGGTGATGCTGTCCTCGCTGGCACATTTGTCCACGTTGCGGATGTAAAGATCGCTCAGGGTGTAGGCAGTCTCAAAAGGGAGTCCAGCTTCTGCACAATAGCGTGTCACAAGGGCAACAGTCACGACAAAGTGATATCGCAGGTTGTTGACCGGCTTGTTTGAAAGCTGCCCCAACCCTTCCTTGGTATCGAGAGGAGTCATGAGTTTCTTTACTGTTTCCAGGTCACCTTTCTTGACGGCGGAATAAAAATTCACCTCGTCCTCATAGCGCGCGTGGTAGATGTTGTTTTCCGTCTGAAAATACAGTGCCTCGTGAAGATCCTTATCCTTATCCATATTCCTAGTATAACACAGAATTCGCAGAATATGCAGGAATTCTTCCCATTGCATAAAAAAAAATGACATATTTCATAAATTTAGTGTAGTTACGGAACTGGCAGTGAAATAAACTTGACACTGAGATAAAAACATAGGACTGCTGTTATTTTGGAGGAATTTATGAAACTTTCATTTACAAAAAAATCACTTGTTTCAATCGCTCTCGCAGCCGTTGCCGCATTCAGCCTCAGCGCACAGAACAAGGCAGGTTACGAGCTTAAGTTTGAAGACAACTTTGACGGAAACAAGCTCAACGAAAAGAACTGGAACTACGAACTTCACGAGCCGGGATGGGTAAACAGCGAGCTCCAGGCTTACATCAAGTCTGACAAGAACGTTTACGTCAAGAACGGAAACCTTGTCATCCAGCCAATCAAGGAAGAGACTAAAAACGGAAACAAGTTTACTTCCGGAAGAATCAATACAATGGGCAAGCATGACTTCAAGTACGGTCTTTTTGAAGCACGCCTCAAGGTACCTAGAGGAAAGGGATTCCTCCCTGCATTCTGGATGATGCCGACTGACGAAAGCAAATACGGATCATGGCCAAAGTGCGGTGAAATCGACATCATGGAAGTTCTTGGCGACAAGCTCAACACATCTTACGCAACACTCCACTTTGGTGAGCCACACACAATGGCACAGAAGACAAAGCTCCTCAAGAAAGGAAACTTTGCTGATGAATTCCATGTGTTTGCATGTGAATGGGAACCTGGCCTCATCAAGTTCTACGTAGACGGTGAGGAAATCGCATCCTTTGACGACTGGTTCACAAAGAAGCTCTATGACGATGAAGAACCATATCCAGCTCCATACAACCAGCCTTTCTACCTTATCCTCAATGTTGCTGTAGGCGGAAACTGGCCGGGATACCCAGACGCAAGAACTACTTTCGATGAAAAGGCTCAGATGGTTGTCGACTATGTCCGCGTTTACCAGAAGAAGAGCTACAACGAAAACGTGACAAAGAAAGAAGAAATTGTTGACGTTCGCGCTCCTGCGGCAGACGGAAACTACATCCGCAACCCAGGCTTTACCCCTGAAAACCTCAAGGACAAGAAGGACTGGCAGTTCATGACACAGCAGGGTGGTTCAGCTGATGCTTCAATCGCAAACAACACAGTCACGATCGCATCAAAGAAAGCCGGATCACAGGACTACTCGATCCAGCTTGTTCAGGCTGACATTCCTCTCGAGAAGGGATACGAATACGAATTCTCATTCGACGCATGGGCAGCAGCAAACAGAAAGATGAAGGCAAAACTCTGCGCTCCAGACAGAGGATGGGTGAACTACTTTGGTGATGTTTCAGTTGATCTTTCGACACAGAAGAAGCACTACAGCTACAAGTTCACAATGGATGCAAAGACTGATCCTAACGCAAGACTTGACTTCAACATGGGAGCAACAAAGTCTGTTGATACGATCAACATCGCAAACGTCAAGCTTGTAAAGCTTGGAAAGGCAAAGATTGTTGCAAGAAAGGACATGAAGAAGGACAAGAACGACCTCGTATACAACGGAGAATTCGAATTCAGCTCAAAGCAGTGGGAATTCTACAAGTACGACACAAACTCATGCGACCTTGCGGTTGACAGCACAAAGCAGGAAGCCCAGATCTCGATCAGAGACACAAAGGATGTTGACTGGAAGATTCAGCTTATGCAGAAAAAGATTCCTCTTTCAAAGGGAAAGACATACCGTCTCACATTCGACGCATGGTCTACAATTCCAAGAAAGATGAAGTACGCATGCCAGAGAGACGGCGCAATGTGGAAACAGAAATACGGTGTTGAAGACTGGACTGCCTACAATGAAGCTCCGACATGCGACCTTACAACAAAGAAGCAGACTTTCACACAGGAATTCACTATGAATGCTGACGACGACTCGAATGTCATCCTCACATTCTCCATGGGTACAATCGACAAGAACATTTCTACTGAACACGACATCTTCCTTGATAACGTGAAACTTGTTCCTATCAACTGATCCATGGTTAAGAACAGGCTTTTTTCAGGCGGAACTACGGAGCGTGGAAAGACAGTCTGAACATTCCCGATGAAACCGGGGATAACCACTCCTTCACGGACTGTCTGACCACGTACCGTTTTCTACCTCTCTTTGTATTTGGGTCCCGGGCAAGCGACTGATTGCCCGGGATCTTTTTTTTCTTCTATAAATAGCACTTCAAATTTGAAAAAATCCCCGTTTATCATTACTATATATTGTTATGAAAGCACACACATTTAAAGGTGGAATTCATCCTGAGGAAATGAAGGAACTGAGCAACCAGTGTCCCATCACTGCTGCTTTTCCTAAGTCCAAGACGGTTACAATTCCAGTTACCATGGGAGGCGCTCCAAACACACCTCTCGTTAAAGTCGGTGACCTTGTGGCAAAGGGACAGAAAATTGCCGCAAGCGACAAATTCATGTCGGCTCCGGTACACGCATCCATTGCCGGAAAAGTCAAGAAAATTGCAAACTGCCTGGTTACAGGCAACATGTCCGTTCCGTGCATCGTGATCGAAAGCGATGACAGCGACAGGACAGAATTCATGCCTCCGCTCGATCCGTTCAAATGCACTCACGAAGAAGCCCTTGAACGCATTAAGGAAGCGGGCATCGTAGGTATGGGCGGAGCATCATTCCCTGCCCACGTAAAACTGAATCCTCCAGAGGACAAGGAAATCGAGTACGTTCTTGTAAACGCCGCCGAATGTGAACCTTACCTTACATGCGACGAACGCACAATGCAGGAAACACCTGAAAAGCTCATTGATGGTCTTGCCATCATCCTCAACACAGTTGGAGCTTACGGAATCATTGCCCTCGAAGACAACAAGGAATACATCAAGCCAATGCTGGACAAGGTCATCAACGAAAAAGGTTACGGCGATGACATGAAGGTAATGCTCGTAAAGACAAAATTCCCTCAGGGATCAGAAAAGTTCATCGTAAACGCCTGTCTGGGTGTTGAAATTCCTTCAGGAAAACTTCCGGCAGACGCAGGCTGCATCATCAGCAATGTTGGAACTGTATGCGCAATCAGCGATGCATTCCGTCTTGGAATGCCTCTCATCGAACGCGCACTTACAATTTCCGGCGGTGCAGTTGCAAAGCCATGCAACCTTAAGGTTCCTGTCGGTACACTGGTTTCTGACCTTATGGGAGAAGACGCTCAGTTTACTCTTAAAGAAGGCGAAACAGCAAAAATCATTTCCGGCGGTCCTATGATGGGATTCGCAATGCCTTCTGCAGACTTCCCTGTAGCAAAGGGTACAAGCGGAATCACCTTCCTTACTGCAAAGGAAACTTACCTTGTGGATGAAGATCCATGTATCAGCTGCGGTGCATGCATCAGCACATGTGCAATGAGACTAAGCCCGGCCCTTATGGTACGCGAGCTTAAGGCAGACAATGTGGCAAAGGCAAAGCGCTACGGCCTCATGGACTGCATTGAATGCGGTTGCTGTACATACGTATGTCCTGCAAAGGTTCGCCTTGTTCAGAGAATCAGAATGGGCAAGGCAATTGTCCGCGAGCAGATGGCTGCGGAACGCGCAAAGGCAGAAGCTGCAAAGGCTGCCGCAAAGGGAGGTGCAAAATGAGCGAAAACAAAATCCATCTTTCTTCAAGCCCTCACTTTACGGAAGGCCTTTCAACACAGAAAGTGATGCTTATGGTCATCATCTCAATGCTTCCTGAATGCATTGCAGGCGTAATATTCTTTGGTCTTGCAGCCCTTGTACGCATCATTGTTTCAGTAGCATCATGCGTTGCTTTTGAAGGACTCTACCAGAAAATCACAAAGCAGAAGATCCGCATCAGCAATCTTTCAGCTGTTGTTTCGGGAATTCTGCTGGCCCTTGTAATTCCGTCTACAACTCCGGTATGGATGGTTGTTCTTGGAGCACTTGTGGCAATGGTTGTGGCAAAGGGACTTTTCGGCGGAATCGGATCAAACGTATTCAACCCGGCCCTTACAGGACGCGCATTCATGTTCATCAGCTTTCCTGCTGCAATGGGAGCCTGCTGGTTCAATCCTGAAATCGATGCAGTATCAGGTGCTACAATACTGAGCCAGATTAAAAACGGCGCAGTTACAGCAACACCAGACCTTTACATGCAGTACTTCCTTGGAAACAGAGCTGGATGTATCGGAGAAACTTCTATTCTCCTCATCCTCATTTCTTTCCTTTTCCTTTTCTCTACACACATCATCGACTGGCGCGCTCCGGTTGCCATGGTTGCAACGACAGCCCTCTGCACTCTTGTTTCAGGCGGTGATGTTCTTCTTGCACTTTTGACCGGAGGACTTTTGTTCGGAGCAACATTCATGGTTACAGACTATGCAACGGCACCTCTTACAGGCTACGGAAGACTTGTATTCGGATTTGGCTGTGGTCTCATCACATTCCTCATCAGAAAACTCGGCGGATATCCTGAAGGCGTAATGTTCAGCATCCTCATCATGAACTGCTTCACTCCATTCCTCAACAACCTTACACGTAGAATGTACGGCTACGGGAAAAAAGGAAACAGAAGGCCTGCTTCTCCGGACAGAGTTCAGGAATTCGATGTTTCAAATGCAGTTGAACGCAAGGAGGAATCTAAATGAGCAATAAAAATTCTTCACTTGAAATGATCAGGCTCGGCCTTGTTCTTGCAGTTTTTGCAGCTGCCAGCTGTACTGTTCTTGCACTTGTAAACAATGTAACTTCAGTAAAGATTGCCGCAAATAAAATTGCAAAGGCAAACGAAGCCATGAAAGTTGTAATGGCAGACGCAGACAGTTTTGAACCTGTTGAAAACTTTGCACAGAGCGCAAGTTCTTCAATCAAGATTTTGAGCGTATATGCCGCTAAGAAAGACGGAGCAACAGTTGGTGCAGTAGCCCAGATTAACGGACCTACCTACGACCGCGGTACCGTTATGGTCGGCATGAAGACAGACGGAACTATTACAGGCGTTCAGTTCCTTGAACTTTCAGATTCACCTGGTTTCGGTCTTAAGGCAAACGACCCAACATTCAAGCTGCCAAACGGAAAGACTTTCTACGGACAGTTTGAAGGCGTAAATGCAAAGGGCGGACTTAAGGCTGGCGATAACTTTGATGCAATTTCAGGTGCAACAATCACTTCTGTCGGGGCAGCCGCTTTGATCGAAGAAGGAACAAAATCAATGTTCAAGTATTTTGAAGGAGGCGCAAAATGAACAAGCAGCTTTCTATTTTTACAAACGGATTCCTTAGGGAAAATCCGCTCCTTGTTTTAAACATCGGGCTTTGTTCTTCCCTTGGTGTTACGACAAGTATTTTCAATGGATTTGGTATGGGCATGAGCATGACCTTCGTTCTTCTCATGAGCGAAATCGTAATCTCTATTTTCAGAAAGTGCATACCATCTGCCATTCGTCTTCCAATCTTCATCATCATCATCGCAGCCTTTACTACAATCGTTCAGCTGGTTCTTCAAGCCTATGTTGAATCCCTCTACGATGCCCTGGGAGTTTTCCTTCCGCTCATCGTTGTAAACTGCATCATCATGGGACGCGTAGAAGCCTTCGCCTCAAAGAACAACACCGGCAACGCAATCCTTGATGCCCTCGGAATGGGAATCGGATATACAATGGTAATGTTCCTCATTTCCTTTGCCAGGGAATTCCTTGGCGGCGGAACATTGCTTGCAGGTACAGCCCTTAAGATTGAAGTAATTCCAGAAGCTTACAGAATCGGAATCCTTAACTCTGCCCCGGGCGGATTCATGGTATTCGGTTTCCTCGGTGCTCTGGTTCAGTTCTTCAAGAACACCCATCGACAGGCTCAGGGATCAAAGGAGGCAAACTAATGGAACTTCTCAAGCTTTTCATCAAGTCAGCAATCGTAGATAATGTTGTATTCATCCAGTACCTTGCCATCTGCCCTTTCATTGGTATGACTTCCGAAACAGGAAAGGCTGCAGGCATGGGTCTTGCAACAAGCTTCGTCATCCTTCTTGCAACAGCAGTTACCTGGCCACTTTACCAGTTTGTAATGGTTCCTCTTGGCCTCCAGTTTCTTCAGACACTTTTCTTCATTCTTGTAATTGCATCTTTGGTTCAGCTTGTGGAATTCTACCTTAAGAAATCGGCTCCAGGGCTCTATTCAAGCATGGGCGTTTACCTTGCATTGATTACTACAAACTGTGCCGTTCTTGGCGTAACAATCAACTGCATCGGAAAGGACTTCAACTACATTCAGAGCATCGTCTACGCTTTAGGTGCCGCCGCCGGATTCCTTCTTTCAATGGTTATCATGAGCGGTGTCAGAAACAGAATGAAGATTGCAAACATTCCTGCAGCATTCCAGGGAACACCAATTCTCTATGTGGCAGCAGGTTTGCTTTCCCTCGCATTCATGGGATTCAAGGGGTTGTTATAATGAATACAGTTATCTATACAATTATTGTTGCCCTTGTCATCGGCTTCCTTTTGGGAATGCTCCTTGGGCTTTTCAAGAAAATATTTGCAGTCGAAGTAGACCCTAAGGTTGCCGCAATCCGCGAAGTGCTTTCAGGCGGAAACTGCGGTGGCTGTGGATATGCCGGATGCGATGCCTTTGCAGCGGCAGTTGCACGCGGAGAAGCTCCTGTAAATGGTTGTGTCGCAGGCGGTGCTTCCTGTGCTGCTGCAATTTCAAAAATCATGGGTGTTGAAGGCGGAACTGCAGTAAAGAAAGCCGCCCTCCTCCTCTGCCAGGGATCTAAGGAATGTGCAAAGGACAAGGGAATCTACAACGGAGTAAAAACCTGCAAGGCAGCAAACCTTGCCGTTAACGGTACAAAATCGTGTGCTTTTGGTTGTATCGGATACGGTGACTGTGAAGCAGCCTGTCCTTTCGGAGCAATCACAATGGGCGACGACAGTCTTCCAAAGGTAAACAAGGAAAAGTGCGTCGGCTGCGGAAAATGCGTAAAGGCATGTCCAAAGCACCTCTTTACCCTCCAGGATATTTCCGTAAAGGGACCTGTTGCCTTGTGTTCATGCCACAACGACAACAAGCCTCAGATTACAAAGGACTGTTCGGTTGGATGCTTCAAGTGCGGAATCTGTGCAAAGAAGTGTCCTCTGGGTGCTATCGATGTTTCAAGCGGAATTCCAAAGGTTGACTACACAAAGTGCGATTCTTGCGGAACCTGCGTTACATCTTGCCCAAAGAAAGTTCTTAAGATGATTCAGGATATATAGAAGAAACCTAACACATATAAGGCCCCAAGTTGTAAATACTAATTCTAAAATAAATACAACTTAGGGCTGTTTTTTTAGAAAAAACAGCCTTTCTTGTGAGAAAAAATAAAGTTCCCGTTCAAAATAAAAAGCAAATCCTGTATCGCAATTCAAAAAAAGATTCCAGGAAAAGCGTCCTGAATCAAACACAT
>SAMEA3663241__coassemble_260_pt1 | contig 14235 bp, 11 predicted proteins | sample SAMEA3663241__metabat2_high_PE_014 | metagenome-assembled genome bin SAMEA3663241 (sample SAMEA3663241) | pig gut metagenome | biome: pig gut; feature: pig-associated habitat; material: faeces | place: China | collected 2013
AATGGGTTAGAGTTGTTTCCGAGGGCAACGATTACAGCATCACAAGGAATTTCATGTTCTGAACCCTTGATTTCTACCGGACGGCGGCGACCCTTTTCATCAGGTTCACCAAGTTCGTAGCTAAGGCATTTAACTGCGCGAACCTTTCCGAATGTTTCCTTGTCGGCAGGATCATCATATCCAAGGATTTCAACAGGGTTTTCAAGGAACTTGAATTCAACACCTTCTTCCTCTGCGTGGTCAACTTCTTCGCGGCGGGCTGGCATTTCTACGCGTGAACGGCGGTATACAACATATACCTTTTCTGCCCCGAGGCGGAGGGCCATGCGGGCACCGTCCATAGCAACGTTACCGCCACCACAGACAACGACTGTCTTTGCGTGGAAGTAAGGTGTATCAGCGTGTTCTGTATCGTAAGCCTTCATGAGGTTTGCGCGTGTAAGGTATTCGTTGGCAGAGAAAACACCGATGAGGTTTTCGCCAGGAATTCCGAAGAACTTTGGAAGACCTGCGCCTGTTCCAACGAATGCCGCATCAAATCCCTTTTCTGTAAGGATCTGCTGAACTGAAGTAGTGCGTCCAACGAGAGTATTGTATTCAAACTTAACTCCCATCTTTTCAAGGTTTTCAACTTCTTTTTGAACGATTGCCTTTGGAAGACGGAATTCTGGAATACCGTAAACCATAACACCACCGGCCTTGTGGAATGCTTCAAATACTGTAACGTCATGACCTGCACGGCGGCAGTCAGCGGCTACAGTCAAACCAGCAGGACCAGAACCAATAACTGCAACTTTCTTTCCTGTTGATGCTGCCACTGCCGGAACTGATGTAAGGTTGTTGTTTCTTTCGTAGTCTGCAACAAAGCGTTCGAGGCGTCCGATTGAAACTGACTTTTCTGCGTTCTTGTAAACCTTACCTACAGTACACTGTCCCTGGCACTGCTTTTCCTGTGGACATACGCGACCACAGATTGCAGGAAGAAGGTTTGTTCCCTTGATGATGTCTACGGCACCCTTGAAATTTCCCTTTGCAACTTCCGCAATGAAAGTAGGAATCTGTACGTTAACAGGACATCCTGAAACACAAGGAGCGTTCTTGCACTGGAGACATCTCTGTGCTTCAACTACAGCCTGTTCTGCCGTGTATCCAAGGGCAACTTCTGTCATCTGTCTTGCGCGGACAAGCGGTTCCCCGGAAGGCATTTCCATCTGAGGAATCTTCATGCGGTCAGGATTCTTAAGTTCCTTTCCTTCAATTTTTGCCTTTTCTTCAAGGGCGATTTTATTAAGTTCATCTATAGTCATGTGACTCATTTCTTATTCTCCATATAGGATCCCTGAGCCTGTCGAGGGGTCCAATACATTCTTGAATTCTGCAGGATACTTCGACAAGCTCAGCAATCCTGCCATTCACTGCTCACAATTCCTTTGTAAATTTGAATTATGAATTTTAGTTTTTCAAACCAATGTTGCACTTATGCTTTGCTTCCTGTTCTTCCTTTGCAAAGCTCTTCATGCGCATCATCATGTTGTCCCAGTCAACTTCATGTGCATCAAAGTCTGGACCGTCAACACAGACGAACTTTGTCTTTCCGCCAACGCTTACACGGCATCCACCGCACATACCAGTTCCGTCGATCATGATTGTATTCAATGAAACTGTTGTCTTGATGTTGTACTTCTTTGTTGTTGCCGCACAGAACTTCATCATGATTGGAGGTCCAATTGCGATTACTTCAGCAGGTACAGTCTGGCTCTGGCAAAGTTCATCAAGAACTTCTGTAACGAGACACTTGCGGCCTTCAGAACCATCGTCTGTACAGATGATGACTTCATCACAGACAGCCTTCATTTCATCAACGAAAATGAGAAGGTCTTTTGTACGTGCCCCTTCGATAAGGATAACTTTATTTCCTGCTTCCTTGAGCGCCTGAACGATAGGGTAGAGTGGAGCTGTTCCGAAACCGCCACCAACACAAACTACAGGACGGTCATATTTTTCAATTACAGAAGGAGTTCCAAGAGGACCGAGTACACCACCGAGATAATCACCTGCCTTAAGCTGGGCAAGCTTCATTGTAGAAGCACCGATTGGCTGGAATGCAATGGCAACCCATCCTTCTTCTGCATTGGCGTCTGCGATTGTAAGCGGGATGCGTTCATTCAAATCCTGATCAACCATTACAATCAAAAACTGTCCGGCCTTGCGGTTCTTTGCAATATCCGGAGCTTCAAATTTCATGTAGTAAACAGCCTCTGAAAGGTGTTTCATCTCGATTATTTTATTCATATAACCCCTTTCCACATTCCAAAAAGTGTGTATTTGTAGAATTATGCAATTTTACTATAGATAGATACATTTATCAATAATTTTTTATGACATATTTTAGTTTTATGTCATTCTAATTTGAAAAAAAAGGGTTTTTAGACCATCAGTCTAAATGAAAGTAACTTTATCCTTAGGCAACAGTCTGCTAATTGTCCTTTCCAGTTTGTCGCACTCAATCGGCTTAGTCACATAATCCGAAAAACCAGCCTTCTCATACATTTCCCTGGCTCCGTTAAAGGCGTTGGCAGTAAGCATTACACACGGAGTTTCCTTGTTCCGGCTGTCATCCCTTTCCCTGATGAAACCCAAAGTTTCCAGTCCATTCATACCAGGCATCATATGGTCTATAAGAATAAGATCATACTCTTCGATGCATGATTTTCTTATGCATTCATCGCCACTTTCCGCAAGATCAACCTTCATCTCTGTCTGCTTGAGAAGATTTTCAATGACAAAAAGATTCATATCAATATCATCTACTACAAGAACCTTTGCTTCAGGAGCCTTGAAAAGAACATTGTATTTCTTTCTTCCTTCAATTTTATTTTTAAGAAAATCAACTCTGCCTATCGGTTTTTCAGAAATTACTTTCTGTCTAAGCTTCAATGAAAAATCAGATCCAACGCCATATTCACTGGTTACGAATATGTCACCACCCATGAGATTTGAAAGTTGTTTTGATATTCTAAGACCTAAACCTGTCCCTTCAATATTTCTGTTCTGTTCAAGATCAAAACGTTCAAAGCGACCGTACATCTTACGAAGATCTTCTTCCCTGATTCCGTTGCCGGTGTCTTTTACAGAGAAGGTCATTTCTGCATAACCTCCATCATCAACCCAGGAAACAGTAAAAGTTACGGAACCTTCTCTTGTGTATTTTGCCGCATTTGTCAAAAAGTTCAGCAGTATTTCCTTGATTCTTGAATCATCCCCGTAAAGTACAGACGGAATAGATTCATCTACATTGATGATGAATTTCAGGTTTTTCTTTTCTATTCTTTCACGAACCATCGTCACTGCATCAAGAATGAGGGACTTCAATTCATATTCACTGCAGACGATTTCTATTTTTCCAGATTCAATTTTTGAAAGATCAAGAATGTCATTGATCAAAGACATCAATGCAGTTCCGGACCTTGAGATGTTTTCCGCATAACCTGCGATGGATTCTTCTGTAGTTTCACGGAGAATCATCTCGTTCATTCCGAGAATTGAATTTATCGGAGTCCTGATTTCATGACTCATGTTTGAAAGGAAGTCGCTTTTAGCATTGCTGGCAAGTTCCGCCTCATTCTTTGATGCCATCAATTTTTTATTCTGCTGGATCAGATAGAGGACAAGATAATAGGACAAGCTTCCAAACACCAGATAAAAAGCCAGACCAATCATGAAGTCAGGCAACAAACTGTTCTGATATGTATTATCAAAAGACCTGAAGAAAAATGAAAGCAGAAATCCTATTCCACTTAACGATAAAATTGTAATACAGAATTTCCGGCTCATGGCAGGAACAGAAAGCAGAATCGGAATGAAGAAAATGAGATGGGTAAGATTATAGTAATAATGCTGGCAGGAAATGACACCGCATACCGCAACCAGGGAAATACCTACGACATACATCTGCTTTATCATGGATTTTCTGAAAACCCAGATGAGAATTTTTTGAGTCAGAAGGATGATGCCATTAAGCAGATTGGAAAGAATGATCCAGCGGAAAACCCACTTGAAATCATTCACAAAATCTTTGGTTCTGATGTCACTCACAGAAATGACTGCCTCAAGTACAAGACATATCAATGCGAGTATGTAGCTAGTAAGCATCAGAGATTGTCTTGACTTGTAAAGTTCCGATCTGTCTTTCAACTCTCTCATTAAAGTCATCTCTCCATCAATCTATCTTGTCTTCAGCCCCGGCAGATACATATTTCTCAAGCTGAACTTCTGCCTGCTTTACATTTTTCAGAATGCTTGGTCCACCTATGCAGCCACCTTCACAAGCCATGACCTCAATAAGATTAGGAGTATCAGGTTTTGCAGGCAGTTTCCCGCTATTGATGAGACCATATGCGTTCAGCATTTTCATTCCGTTTTTTGTAAGGCCATTGATCTTTGCAGGACGAAGAATTGTCTTGTTCTTGAGGCGAAGGGCAACAGCATCAAGAACGCCACCTGATTTTGCGAAATTTCTTCCGCTTGCAGTCGGAATTATTGTTCCTGCGGTGCTTTCCATTTTTGAGACATCAATCTCCTTTGCGATGAAAAGAGCCTCTACGTCAGCAGTACTGAGGACATAATCGACCATTTCATCGTCATACCCCTCTCGGCGTTTTGCAAGACATGGACCGACAAATACGGTCACACATCCAGGGTCAGCCTTTTTTGCGATTTCAGCTGTATAATGCATAGGGCTTCTTGTCTCGGAAATACATCCAGCCAGAGCCGGAACATGTTTCTTGACGGCACGTACATAAGCCGGACAGCACGAAGTCGTCATCATCCTGTCGCCTCTGGCCATGCGTTCCTCAAATTCACGGGCTTCATTGTCTGCACAGATATCTGCTCCTATGGCAACTTCCCACGTCCTGTCAAAACCGGCCTTAAGGAATGCACTTTCAAGCTGTCCTGGAACGGCATTGAACTGAGCCGCTATGGCAGGAGCATAAAGGGCGACTACTTTTTTTCCACTGTCCATGATGTTTTTTATTACGTCCACAAGCTGACTCTTGCTCATCATGGCTCCGAAAGGACATTCACGCATGCAGTTTCCGCAGAAAATACACTTATGATAATCTATGTGCTCATGCCCCTGATCATTCTTGCTGATGGCTCCAACAGGACAGGCTTCCTCACAAGGAACCGGAATCTTTATGATTGCATGGTATGGACAGTTTTCAAGACATTTTCCGCAGTTGATGCACTTGGACTCATCTATATGGGCATGGCGCTCAATGGTGATAGCCTGCTTTGGACAATTCATCTTACAAGGTCTTGCATCACAGCCCTGGCAGGCATTGGTTACCATGTAGTGTGCCTTGACACAGGCATTGCATGCTTCATGAAGGACAGTAAGCATCGGCCATGTAGGTTTCTCACGGGAAAGGGCCTCTTTGGCAAAAGATGCCAGAGTTCTCTCTTCATCAATATTTTCAACAGAAATTCCCATACGGGCGATGGTTCTCATTCTGATTATTTCACGGTCATGAAAAATACAGCAGCGAAGGGGAGGTTTGTCACGTGGAACCATTTCCCTGGGAATGAAATGTACACCTTCCTCCAGTTTTCCTTCAAGCTGAAGCTGGGCAATACGTACAAGGATTTCCCTTTTTACATTCGCAGTATTATTATTGATGTTCAACATATTTCTATAATATAGCACTGCAAACAGTTTTTGTCATCATTTTCAATTATCACAGTGAATATCTGTATCTGACCACCTTGTCCCCCTGTTTCCTATGACTTATACTGTAATCATGCTTACAAATGAAATTACAGATTCCCTGATACATCTGGCAAAAAAATACGAAACCTCCGCTTTTCTTGAAAAAGATCCATCCCAATTCATGCACAGGTACAGAACCAGTAGAGACCAGGAAGCTGTTGCATTTCTTGCATCCTCCATGTCATTTGGCCAGCGCAAACAGATTCTCTCTCATGTAGAAACCGTACTAAAATCAGCTGGCAACAGTCCCTCAGACTGGATAATAGAAAAGGGTTACAAAAAATTATTTACAAATGGTGACAATTCTTTTTACAGAATGTATACCCACAATGACTTCCTCATTTTTTTTGATACCCTCCGCAGTTTTTTACTAAAATCTGACACCATTGGAAACCACTTCAAAAATCTGTACCTATCAAACACAGGGACAGTTACAAATACAAAACATAATACAGACTCCAATTCAACAGACACATCTCCAACCTATCTGTCACCTTTAATCTGTACCTCTTTTCCAGAAAACTGTCACCTTATTCCCCATACAAAGAGTACAGCTGCAAAAAGGGTAAATATGTTCTTAAGATGGATGGTTCGGGACAAGTCTCCTGTTGATCTTGGACTATGGAAAGACTGGTATCACAAGAAAGATCTTCTTATCCCCCTTGACACCCACGTCATGCAGGAAGCCGCAAAACTCGGCCTCTTCGAAACTACTAAAAACGGAAACATCCCTTCCGCCTCCATGAAGACCGCAGTTCAGCTGACAGGTCTGATGGATCAGGTTTTTCCTGGAGATCCTTGCAAAGCTGATTTTGCACTATTTGGGCTTGGAGTTGACAAAGAAGAAAACTAATCAATGCACTTCTGAGACTTCCTAAACTGAGAAAATAATGATATCCTATCAACATGATTGAATTGACAAGTAAACAGAGAAAATCACTTGAGAAACTGGCCCATGATCTGAGCCCCGTTGTCATTGTAGGACAGCAGGGAGTAACAGAAAACCTTGTAAAAATGGTCGAGACTTCGCTAAAAGCTCATGAACTCATCAAGGTAAAATTCAACGAATACAAGGATGATAAAAGAGAGTATTCGGAAGACATTGCTCAGAGAACGGAATCTACTCTTGTAAGGGTCATCGGAAACGTTGCTATTTTCTATAAAGAAAACGAAGACCCGGAAAAACGCCAGATAAGACTTAAATAATTTAAAGGAAAGGAGCACACCATGGAACTTCAGACAACTCAGATTCAGGATTTGATAACAAAGGCAATCAAGATGCTGGAATTTTCTTATGTTCCTTATTCACATTTTCATGTAGGTGCAGCTCTTCTTTCAAAAGACGGAACTGTTTACACCGGCTGCAACATCGAAAATGCCGCCTATGGTCCAAGCAACTGCGCGGAAAGAACTGCCGTATTCAAGGCAGTCAGCGAAGGTGTCAAAGATTTTGATGCAATAGCGGTTGTTGGTGGCCCTGAAGGAAAAATTGAAGATTTCTGTCCCCCTTGCGGTGTATGCCGTCAGGTTCTTGCTGAATTCTGCGAAAAAGATTTTAAGGTCATCCTTGCAAAATCTGTTTCAGAATACAAAATTTTCAACCTTGAGGATCTTCTTCCGGAAAGTTTCTCTCTTTAAATAGTTTGATTTTTTTCAAATCCCATTTTATAATAGTAGAACCCGTTTTTATGGGGTCAGATTGATTTTTGGAGATCACCGTGAAAGAAATGGAATTTGAATTGGATAAGTCCAGCAAGGTAAAACTTTATCATCAGCTTTATCAGATTTTCGTCAGCATGATAACAAAAGGAGAACTGGCTCAGGGTTCCAGACTGCCATCAATCAGAAATCTTTCAGAAGACTACGGAATCAGCAGAAACACCGTTACAAAAGCTTACAGCGAACTTGAAAAAGACGGATACATCTACTCCCTCTCAAAAAGCGGTTTCTTCGTAAAGAATCCGGATGAAATCATTCCTTCGGAGCAATCTGTACCCAAGACAGAACAAGAAGATGATGATATTCCAACGGTCGACTCTCTCCTAAGGAACAGCACATCGGATACAGATTCCATCATATCAAAGGATACAGAAGGGGATCTTCTTCACTCAAATCTTGACGCTGATTCTGTCATCCAGAAAACTGACACCATTATACTGAAGGATTCTTTTTCTCTAGACCAGATTGTTCCCCCAGACAGTTCGGCCATTCCTTTAGATAATTCTGGAAACAAGGAACACACCATTCTCATGAATTCGGGAGACATCGTTGAATCAGACAGCAACAACGAAGTCATTCTGTCACCTAACGAAGCCTTCATCGATTCTTGCATCACAGCCCTTGCAGAACACCACAACCGCATCGAAGGCAATAAAAAATCGGACTTTCTTGGAGAAGCCCCCCTCAGAATCGCAATTGCTGCATTCATCTATAAGTTCCATCGCATTGACATCAATCCGGCACAGATTGCTCTTGGTTCAAATCTTTCGTATCTGCTTTTGCATTTCCTTCAGCTTGATGAATTCCAAAACCCCTCAAAATATGTCCATGGTCTTCTGAGACTTGCTGAAAACAGTATCTCAACCAGACAGGTAGAACCAGTAGTAGCCTTTACATCAGACATTGACACCAGTTTCAAGGCTCCTTTCATCATTGCCGGATTGAAAACTGTCACCATTGACATGCAGACAACAGAGGAACAGATAAAAAGGCTTGAGGAAGAGCAGGTGACAATTTTTGTTACTTCCACAAGAACCATCGGTTCGAAAAATCTCTCTCCACAAGATCAGAAACATGTTTTTGAATGGCTTAATGCCCGTGATTATAGATATATCTTTGAATATGATAATTCCACGGAACCACATCAATACACCGACGTATACAACGACATCACAAAGTCAAAGTGCATCTACATAAATTCCTTTGCAAACCTCATTTCAAAGTCAATAAATACGTCATTCATTGCCGCACCAAAAAAGATAATAGACAGCTATACAAAGAAATATCAGAATTTTGGAAGTCCTCTTTCCATGATCGACCAGTGTGGCCTCATAGACTTCCTTATCAAGGGAAAGCTTTATAACTACCTTACAAACCTTGAACAGCTTTGATTTTTTCTAACGATATGTAACGACTACTAAATTCAAATTCACTAGTCAAGAATTTACTGAATTTTCCACAATTTGTGGAAAACTTGTTGAAAACTCTGTATTTAAAGTGAATTTATCCACAGAATTTTGTGGATTTCTATGGGGAAAATGTGGATAAGTCTGTGAATTTACGGTGAATTTTCCACATTTTTCTGGATTTATTTTTTTTTACTATACAAAAAGGGCCTGTTCAAAAAGTATTTATGCAATGATCCTAGAATAAATACTTTTTAGGACAGTCCCTTCGTTTTGTTTATGTTCCGTAAGTCTATTTGATTTTTACAAGTTCGATGTCAAAGGCAATGTAGGCACCGCCTGGAATAACTCCTGGATATCCCTGATCGCCGTAAGCAAGGTCACTTGGAACAACGATAGTTCTTACTTCACCAAGCTTCATGTCCTGAACCATTATGTCAAACCCAGGGATCATCTGTCCGCCGGCTGTCATGAAATCCAAAGGTTCATGTCCGCCTTTAAGAAGTTTTGCAGAACCATCAAACACTGTTCCGTCAACAAGGTATCCCTTGTATTCAGTCGTAACTGACTTTCTCTTACCACACTTTTCGCCTGAACCTTCCTTTGTTGTCTTCCAGTAGATTCCGTTTTCATCTGTAGAAAAACCTGGGAAAGCCTTTTCAACGGCGGCAATTTTTGCTGCGTTTGCCTTTTTCTTTGCTTCAAGAGCAGCCTTTTTAGCTTCTTCAGCCATTTTATTGAAATCTGCCTGTGTAGCAGTGAATTTCTCTGCATCTGCACCCTGGCGGTAAATCTTGATGGAATTCATCTTGTCACCCTGTGCAACTGCATTTACAACAGCCTGGCTGTCTGAATCAACTACAATACCAAAAATGGTGTGCTTTCCATTTAGCCATGGAGTCTCAACATGAGTGATGAAGAACTGGCTTCCGTTTGTATTTGGACCTGCATTTGCCATCGCAAGATATCCAGGTTTGTCAAATGCGTATTTGTCGCACCATTCATCAGCAAACTTGTATCCAGGACCGCCTGCACCTGTTCCCTGTGGATCTCCACCCTGAATCATGAAGTCAGCAATTACACGATGGAATTTGAGACCATCATAAAATGGATTTCCTTTTGCCGCATCAAGAGTTCCTTCTGCAAGACCTACAAAGTTTGTTACTGTCATTGGTGTATCCTTGTAAAGCAGCTCAATGGCAATATCTCCCTTGTCTGTAGAAATTACAGCAAAAAGACCTTCCTTTCCTTCAATAGATTTTACTCCGCTCATTTTTTTCACAGCCTCCTGTTTAACCACTGTTTTTGATTCTGACTTCTTAGGTTTGCATCCTCCCAAAGAAAGAAATACGATTCCCGTAAGAACTGCAGCCACTATTTTTTTCATAATTTTCCCCCAATCTGTTTTACAAAGCACCCGTATATTGCCTCAAGTCTTGAAAGAAGCGATTTCTTCACCTTTCCCTCAAGAAATCCAATGTTGAAGAAATTCGCCCGTTCCGCCATGTATACAATATATTCATCACCACAATCAATGAAAACCGCACCTATAAGAAGTTTTTCTTCAGATACAGCCTTTATCGGTCCATAACTGACAGGTGTCACATTTGTAAATTCAGCAGCAACTTCATTTTCCGATTGCATGTAGGATATTCTATAATTTGTCTTGCCAAGTGAATTATCATCCAGCACACAATACTGAACCTGACCATCAGCGTTTCCCTGCGTAAAGTCAGGTATTATCGTCCTGTCATCAGCATTTTTTATACAGTATGCATTTTTATAAAGAACCTCTGTCCTCTTCTTTCTGTTGGAATAGTATGTAGTTCCTTCAAGTCTGCTTACCGATCTGAGTATGACAGAAACATCTTTTATTGAACTTCCATTCTTTGGAACAAGATAAAGATTCTCTCCAGCCATGGAAGTCAGATTATGATTTTTCCATCCTTCAAAAAGTTTTCTGGAAATCTCAGTATCCGGCAAAAGTTCAAGATCATTATCTTCATCGTTGAACCGGTTCAACTGAATTTTTCCTTCTTTCTGAAGAATCTCGTAGTTCTTTTCTCCTACGATTTCTCTTGCATTGTAGCAAAAGGCATGACTGCCGATAGTCAATACGGCAGCCATTATAAACAGTTTCTTCATAAACACCTCTCGACGGAACAATCGAAAAATTTCTTTTATTCCGTCTGATAGTTTAATCAGCGCACTCCCTTATAGATTACGCGTACCTGTTTATATAAACCTTCTCCTTCCGATTTGGTTTCAACATCAGAGATGTCATTCAAAGTTGTATGAATAAGTCTTCTTTCAAAAGGATTCATTGGTTCAAGAAGCATTGAAGTCTTCTTCTGGCGTACCTTGTCTGCCGTAACATAAGCGAGACGTACAAGAGATTCCTCACGGCGGATTCTGTAATTTTCAGTATCGAGAATTACACGTACATCTTCACGTCCAAGATGACCTGCATATACGTTCACAATAAGCTGTAAGGCATCAAGGTTCTTTCCTTTGCGTCCAATAAGAATCGACGATGAAGAACTTGTAAGCTTGATTCCGATTTTCTTGTCTTCGCGGAACATGATTTCCACTGCAACTTCATATCCCATTTTTTCAATGAGATTTTTTGTAAAGTCTACAAGATTCTGCTCAAACTCATCCTGTGGCATTGGATTTGAAACAATGGAAGGATTGTTTGCTCTTGACGTTGCGTTAGGAACCTTTCCATCAAACTCTGGAGAAACATTGTTCTGAGAATCAACTGTGTGAACACGGATTTTTACATATCCATTTTTAAAAAGGCTTTTTTTCTGTGACTCAAGAATCTCAACATCAAACTGATCCTTTTCAAGTCCAAGTTCAGAAGCTGCTTTCTCGATGGCTTCCTTTTCTGTCTTTCCTTCGTATTCGTATGTCATATATAACTCCTGGCGGCACCAAATACCGCTGCATTTTAATTTAGATCTTATTTACCTACTTTTCTTCTTTCCGCCCTTGAACTTAAGTTCATTGGCATTAACAGGCTTTTTTGCAGCCATTTCGCTTCTCTTTTTCTTCATGACACTGTTGATTACAAGCTGCTGTCCGATCTGCAGGATGTTGCTGGTTGTCCAATAAAGGAGAAGTCCGCTAGGTACATTATAGAAAAGGAAGAAGAACATGATAGGCATTCCGTACATCATCATCTTCATCTGACCCTGACTTGATGCTGCTCCTGGATTACCAAACTGGGTAATTTTTCCATTGAGAAGCTGTGAAATCGTATAGATAAAAGGCAGAAGCCTGAGGTTGTTCATCGTAAATCCGGAGATGAGAGGAATTATCCTTTTCCAAGTCCAGATGCTGTCACCTGTCGAAAGATCATCAATCCAGCCCTTTACAAAGCTTGCTCCACGGAACTCAAAATAATTGTTGAAAACATTGTACATTGCAAAAAGAATGAACATCTGTACGATCATTGGAAGACATCCTGACATAGGATTATATCCGACTTCCTTATACAGCTTCTGCATTTCAGCACCAAGTTTTACCTGGTCATTCTTATACTTTTCCTGAACTTCCTTCATTTTTGGCTGAAGTTCCTGCATCTTGAGGGAACCTACTGCCTGTTTCTTGTTGAGAGGGAAGAGAATTATCTTGAGAATGATTGTGAGGATAATTATTGAAACACCCCAGTTCTTTGCCGGAATGTAAATCTTATCAAGGGACCATTTAAGAATTCTTTCGATAGGAGAAAAAAGTCCACTTGTCTGCAAAGCCTGATTGAACCTGATGTTTGTAAGTGACCATGCATTTTTTCCCTGATCATTATACTTTATGAGCTCTGCTTCCTGACGAGGACCAACGTAAACATAGTATGTATCATTTACGTTTTTATTGAAAATCGATTTTCTTGAAAGTAAAATCTGAGTATTTTCTCCGCTTTCAGATTTTGACACAGATTTTACGGCAGGATTCATAGTACCTGCATCTACAGGTTTAACAAGTATCGTGAAATATTTTCCGCCGACACCTGCCCATTCAAGGGAATTCATTTCATATGTCTTGTCGGAAATGTTTTTTCTTACTTTCTTGTTTCCATTCAAAGCAAGGAACTGTCTCACTTCGTAACGGTTTTTCTTGTCATAATGAGGTCCAATCTGAGGAGAGGTTCTCAAAGTATAGGATGTTCCTCTGAAGTCAAGATTGTTTGAATCTTCCTTTGAAAGTACCGAAACTTCAAACTTGAAAGCATAATCATCAGGAGAGAATGTATACCTCTTTCCAAATGTGAACTTATGTGGAATTCCATCCGTATCCTTGATTTCATAGTCGCGGTAGAAAAGAATCGTGTTGCTGTCCTTTACAACAACATTGAAAGTGTCATTAAGAATGTCAGCATCAAATCCACCAAAGGCTGTTGAAAATGCCCTGTTGGTTCCGTCTGCATTCATTACCATTTCAACACCGTCGCCAGTTTCTTTGTCCAGATGCTCAAGAAGCTTGTAGCTCACGATGTCTCCACCTTTATTTGTGAATACAATCTTTGCCTTGTTTGTTGTTATGGTATATTCCTTTTCAACAACAGATTCCTCAGAATCATTTTTTTCTTCTTCAAAAGAAGCAGAAATCATTTCGTTTTCTAATTTTACTTTTTCCTGCTCAAGTTCCTTCTGAGCCTGCATTTCTGCTGCCTGGGCTTCCGCCTTTGCCTGCTGCTTTGGCATTATGTATTTGCTCTGAACAAAGAACGAACCCATAAGAACAAGACTGGACAACACGATTGCTATAATGCTGTTTTTATCCATAATTAATTTTCCTTTCTTCATCTTTCAGGGAACAGGATCATATCCTCCTTCATGGAAAGGATTACATCTCAATATTCGCCTGAAAGAAAGATAAAGCCCCTTCAAGGGACCATGTTTTCTGATTGCTTCGATAGCATACTGAGAACAGCTGGGCGTATAACGGCAGCAGTCCGGAAAGAGAGGAGAAATACAAACCTGATAAAACCGTATCAAAAGACAAAAAAATTTTATGATAAAATTTCTTAATCCTTCAATAAACCAGCTTTTATGCATAATGTCTTAAATTGATCACACCGCGAGAGGAACGAGTCATTTCCGGGATATACTAAGAAAAGCATGTCATACCCGGTGTTCAGGTGTGTTTTAAAAAAACGATATGTTTCACGGCTATAACGTTTGGATCTGTTGCGTTCAACAGCGTTGCCATAGCCACGGGGAAGGGGAAAACCTATTCGGTTGATATTCTTATCATTCAGCTTAAAAAAGAGCTTTGCTCCATTTACGCTGACTTTCTTCCCCGTCTTAAAAAGTTTCTGGATGTCGGCAGGTTTCT
>SAMEA3663241__coassemble_269_pt1 | contig 13949 bp, 6 predicted proteins | sample SAMEA3663241__metabat2_high_PE_014 | metagenome-assembled genome bin SAMEA3663241 (sample SAMEA3663241) | pig gut metagenome | biome: pig gut; feature: pig-associated habitat; material: faeces | place: China | collected 2013
ATTTTTTAGGGATGGGGGCGGGGCGACTACGCTCAGGGAGCCTTGGCATTTTAGGGATGCGGACGGGGCGACGGGTAGATATGCGGACCCTTCGACTACGCTCAGGGATCCTTGGCGAAAGCAATTGTCATCTTAGATGCCGCGAGCCGCGTAACTTTCGCCACAAGAATTGCGGGGGCAATTCTTGGAGGATTTTTTAGGGATGCGGACGGTTCGACTGCGCTCAGGGATCCTGGGCATTTTAGGGATGCGGTCGGAGGGTTAGTCGGAAGGACCGGTTGTGTGGACGGCGTTTTCTTCCCTTTTTACCTGTGGAATTGCATTTTCCACCCGGTTTTCCATCGGTACATATTCGCGAAGATCTGCGATTCCCTTGTAGGCTGGACGATAGATGCGGCGGCCTGCAACGATTTCTTCTATACGATGTGCGCTCCATCCGGCAATGCGGGAGATGGCGAACAACGGCGTGTAAAGTTCACGTGGAATGCCGAGCATGCTGTATACGAATCCTGAGTAGAAGTCGACGTTTGTACAGATGCGCTTCTTGTCTCCATGGAGTTCACAGAGGACATCCGGAGCGAGACGCTCGATGATGTTGTAAAGATGGAATTCTTCCAGACAGTCTTTTGCACGGGCAAGTTCTTCCGCCTTGTTGCGCAGGAGGATTGCACGAGGGTCGCTGATCGTGTAGACACCGTGGCCCTGGCCGTAGATGAGACCTGTGTGGTCAAAAGCTTCCTTACGTCCGATTTTAAGAAGATATTCACGGATCTCGTTTTCGTTTGACCAGTCCTTTACGTTCTTCTTGATGTCATCCATCATTTCCATTACACGGATGTTGGCTCCACCATGGCGGCTACCCTTGAGGGAACCAACGGCAGCGGCAACGGCCGAATAAGTGTCTGTATCAGCGGATGAAACTACGTGGATTGTAAATGAGGAGTTGTTACCGCCACCATGTTCAGCATGAAGGATGAGGGACAGGTCAAGGAGTTCCGCCTCGAGAGGTGTATATGTCTTGTTGCTTCTTATAAGACGGAGGAAATTTTCTGCGGTTCCGAGTTCCGGCTTTGGATAGTGAACGTACATGGACTTTCCGTCGTAGTAGCGGCGCTTTGCCTGATATCCGTATGCGGCAAGGGTTGAGAAACGTGAAGTAAGCTCGATGCACTGGCGGAGTATGTTCTTGATGTCACGGTTTTCCGGATCCTTGTCGTATGAGTATGAGGCAAGTACACCACGGGCAATCTTGTTCATGATGTCGCTTGAAGGAGCCTTCATGATCATGTCTTCGGTAAAGTATTCTGGAAGGGCACGGAGGCTTCCGAGAAGTTCCTTGAATTCCTCAAGCTGATTTTTTGTAGGCAGCTGACCGAAGAGCAGAAGATATGCAACCTGCTCGTATCCGAACTGATGGCTTTTTTCAACATCCTTTACGATATCTTCTACATTATATCCGCGATAAATGAGGCGTCCAGGAATTGCAATTTTCTTATTGTCCTTGTCAATTTCATAACCGATGGCATCACCGATACTTGTAAGACCTACAAGAACACCACGACCGTCAGCATAGCGGAGACCACGCTTTACATCGAACTTCTCATAGAGAGACTGGTCGATAGGGTCGTTGGTCATTGCAATGTTGGACAATTTTTCAATTATGTTTGAATCCATTTCCGTCACCTCGTTTTTATTTTTCTTTTATGTGGGGACTACATTCTTTCTACAAACGGAACCAATACAAGTTCCATAGCTGTCTTGAGCACTGTGAGCGTGCATTCTGCAAGGGCAAGACGTGCACGGGCAAGCTTTGGCTGTTCTGATTCTACGGAAAGGATCGGACAGTCGCGGTAGAAGGCGCTGAAGCTTTTGCATACGTCGTAAACGTAGGCTGCCATGATGCTTGGGTCCATCGTGTCAGCGGAACGTGCGACAACGGCAGGATAGCGTTCAAGGTCCTTTATCAATGACCATTCGCTTTCTGTATTGAGCATAACGAGGGCTTCGTCAGATGTGTCAGGTTCAACTCCAGCATCCTTTGCCTTGCGGAGAATTGACGAAATACGTGCGCCCATGTACTGGAGATATGGCCCCGTGTTTCCGTTGAAGCTCAATGATTCTTCCGGATTGAAGAGCATGTCCTTTACAGGAGCAACATTGAGCAGGTAGTAATGGAGGGCTGACAAGGCAACCTTTTCTGCAACTTCGTCCGCGTTGAGTTCAACATCGCGCTCGCGGTCTGCAATTGCCTTGAGGGCATCTGCGTGAAGGTTGTCGATGAGGTCGTCTGCGTCAACGACAGTTCCCTCACGGCTCTTCATTCTTCCGCTTGGAAGATTAACAAGACCGTAGCTCAAGTGGTAGAGCTTGTCCGTCCAGTCGAATCCAAGTTTCTTGAGGATGTGGAACAGAATCTTGAAGTGGTAGTTCTGTTCAGATGCGACAACGTAGATCATTTCGTTGAATGCCCAGTCGTCGTGGCGGCTGATGGCAGTTCCGATATCCTGGGTGATATAGACTGAAGTTCCATCCTTGCGCAGGAGAACTTTTTCATGATTGTCTTCGTCCTTACCCTTTCCGACAACATCCGTAACATCGATGCGTACAGAGCCGTCTTCCGCCTTGAAGAACACGCCCTTTTCAAGCCCCTTGAGGATTTCATCCTTGCCCTTGAGGTATGTTTCTGACTCAAGATAGAACTTGTCGAATTCAATTCCTGTGCGCTTATATGTTTCCTTTACGCCGCCTAAGGTCCAGTCGTTCATCTTCTGCCAGAGTGCGCGGACTTCTGCATCGCCTGCCTCCCACTTGATGAGCATGTCTTCTGCTTCCTGAAGGGCTTCCGGATGTTCCTTTGAATACTTGTCGAATTCAACGTAGCACTGACCTACAAAATGGTCGCCTTTCATTCCAAGGGATTCAGGTGTCTCACCCTTTGCTTCGTGGAAAAGCTTGTAGGCAAGCATGGACTTGCAGATGTGGACGCCGCGGTTGTTGATGAGGTCAACCTTGAATACTTCAGCACCAGCCTTCTTGAGGATGCGGCTTACTGATTCACCGAGGGCGTCGTTGCGAAGATGTCCAAGGTGCAGCGGCTTGTTGGTGTTTGGTGATGAGAATTCTATCATTACGCGGCGGCCTTCAAGATGCTTTTTGCCTTCCGCATTGAGGGATCCGTAGTTTTCTTTCTGGTCGATTACAGCACGCAGAATGTCAAGAGAAGCGTTTGCCTTGTTGAGCTTTACATTTACGTATGGTCCTGCGGCAAGGAATTCGCCGAGGGAAGCAACGGCGCTGTCGGATTCCGCATAACCTTTGATGAGGGCTGCGACATCGGTTGCGATTGCCATAGGAGAAGAATGGAATGCCTTTGCAAAAGCGAACATCGGGATTCCAAGGTCGCCCATCTCCGGTTTAGGCGGAATTTCAACACGGACGGTGTCTGCCTTTACCTCTGACTCGGGAGCCTTTGCCGATTTGTATTCCTCAATTGCCTTTACAACAATAGCTTTGAAAACTTCTTTCTGATCTGCCATATTCTTTCCCTGATATTGAAATTAAAACGACGGAATTATAGCGAAATTGAATAAAAATTGAAAGAACATTGAATTCCATAAATTTCGCAAAGCAATTATTTATAGATTCTTTCATGCACAGAGGATAAGGGACCCTTCGACGATGCTCAGGGATCCTGCGACGGAGCGAAGAGGGCTATGAGGCTATGATCAGGATCGGTGAGCGTAGTCGAACCGTCCATGTGACAATGGGGACGCGGACCCTTCGACTGATAGATATACGGACCCTTCGACTGCGCTCAGGGATCCTTGGCGAAAGCAATTGCCATCCTAGATGCCGACAATCGCTTAACTTTCACCACAAGAATTGCTGGGGCAATTCTTGAAAGATCTCATGGGGATGCGGACCCTTCGACGATGCTCAGGGCCCCTGCGACTGGGCTCAGGGTTCTGAGAATTCATATGCTTTCGTCGTTGACACTTTTGGGGATTTTATGGATTATTACGTCAATATGAAAAAAGACACCGTGTCCAGACAGCAACTGGAAGCCATGACTACTGCAGAGCTTATTGACCTTGCAGACAAATATGGAATCGAAATTCCTGATGACCTTAACCGTACTTTCATTGTCGGGGAAATTCTTGAGGCATCGGAAGAGTTCAGCAGTCCTGCAAAAAGCAATTCTGTAGAGATCATGGAAGGTGACGTTCAGGTTCCTGACCAGTTGCCGGAAAGCTACAACAACACATGCATCGACGTCATCATCAGAAATCCGGCCTGGCTTTTTGCGTTCTGGGACATCAAGGAATCGGATTTGAGTTCCCTCAAGGCAAAACCTGATTTTGATTCGATTTTTCTTCATATTTCATTTTTCAGTTCAGCAGACAGCGAAGATCCTGATGATTCAATCGACATCAAGACTGACCTTGAGACAAGGGAGCAGTATGTCCTTCTTCCGTCTGGGAAAAGATTCATAAAAATTGATCTTGCAGCTTCCATCACTGGCAAGCAGCCTGAAGTTCTCTGTTCATCAAGAATGGTGGAACTTCCGGCTGAAAGAGAAGACATCCTGAACATCCAGCCGGGCAAGAAAACAAACTACCCTCCTCTTGTTCAGCTTTCCGGAATGAAGCAGATTCTTCATGACCACTACCTGAACCACAGACAGTCATTTTCAGAGTGAGGATCAAGATGAGCAACAAAAAACTTGCCCTGATTATTGAAGCGGACCAGGGATTTATCAGAAACACAGAAAAGGACAGCAATTTTACAGCTGAGAACAACATTCTTTTTACGGGACTTACGGAAACCTACATTCCGCTCCTGAACATGTTCCGTCGTCTTGAGGAAGAGAACATTTCCTTCAAGATGGGCCTTGTAATGTCTCCGGCGCTCTGCTTCCTTCTTGATGACGCTCAGATCCAGAAGCAGTACATCGACCACCTTGATGCTTTGACCGCTTTGGGAAAGTCGGAACTCAAGCGCTGCAAAGGTTCAAGCCTCGAAGCTCTGGCTGCCGAACACCTTGCAAAAATCGAACAGACAAAAATCGACTTTACGGAAACTTACGGACAGAACATCCTCGCGGCATTCAAGGAATACGCAGACAAGGGTTTTGTCGAACTGATTCCTACTGCCGCTACATATGCATACCTTCCTCACTTTGAGGACTTTCCGGAAGCAATAAACGCACAGGTTGAAACCGGAATCTATTCGCACAGACATTTCTTTGGTGAGACCGGCGAAGGATTCTGGCTGCCATACCAGGCATGGTCAAAGGGTTTTGAATGGACACTGCGTTCCTACGGAGCAAACTACACTGTTGTTGACGCACGCTCGATTCTTTTTGCGAAGGACAGACCTGACACAGGTATCTACGCGCCTTTGAGGACAAGAACTTCCCTCGTTGTTTTTGGTCTTGATCCTGACTGTCCGAAGGAACTTACCGGCGACGATGGTTTTGCACAGAACGATGTCTACCGCTCGCAGAGACACGACATCGGTTATGAACTCAAGCAGGACCAGGTTTCTGCTTTCTTCCAGAAGAACGACACAAGAATCGAAACCGGTTTTAAATACTGGTCAAATGAAAGCGATGACGATGATCTTGTGGCATACAACAGGGAGCTGGCATCAAAGCAGACAATCGAAGATGCCATTTCTTTCTATGAGTCAAAGCTTGAGAAGCTGGATGCTGCAAGTGAATACATCAAGGATGACAATGCGGTTCTTGTATGTGCAATTCCGGCGGACATTCTTGGACAGAAATGGCACGAAGGAATCCAGTGGCTTGAAAACGTAATCCGCTGCACGGCAAGCAAACAGGGCTTTGATCTTTCCCTCTGCAAGGATCTTATAGAAAAGCAGTTCTCTCTGCCAAAGATCAATCTTTATCCATGTTCCTCAAACGGACTTGGCTACGGAGAAGACCTTCTAGACAACTCAAACAGCTGGATGATGCGCTACGTGAGAAAGGCTACGGAACGAATGATCGACCTTACTGAACGTTTCCCAGCTGAAGATTCCCTCAAGGAAAGACTTTTGAACATGGCCGCAAAACAGGTTCTTCTGGCACAGAGCGGAGAATGGGCAATGATGCTTCATGACAGTGTCCTCACGGAATATGTAGAAGAACAGTTCAAGAACGAAATCATTTCTTTCACCAAAGTCTTTGATGCGCTGGCAAGCAATACGGTCAGCACGGAATGGCTTACCGGCTGCGAGAAAAAAAGTCCTCTGTTCCCATGGCTCAACTACCGCGTCTACTGCAGAAAGAAGTAAGGGGATCTCCGGGTCAAGACCTAAGATGACATGGGCCGGGGGATTGCAAAGGAACTGCAGGATGCTTCGACTGCGCTCAGCAATCCTGGACTGCGCTCAGCAATCCTGGACTCGCGCAGCAATCCTGGACTCGCTCAGCAATCCTGGACTCGCTCAGCAATCCTGGACTCACGCAGCAATCCTGGACTCGCCTGGTGACAGAAGGGGGCGGTTCTTCTTTTTTATTGATTTTTTTGATAAAATTACAATGTGAAAAGAGTTTCCGTTTTATCGTTTTGTTTTATCGCTTCACTCATTTTTTCAGGGCAGAATTTGTTTGCCGCCAGGCAGCAGAAAAATAATTCCGGCAGGCAGAAAAATCAGATAGAAAAAAATGCTTTCGCCTCATACCCGGAGGAATTTTCCTCGCTGCTTTCCGAGGCTCTCGGACATGCAAGAAACGGGGATTTTGAAAAGGCAGTCGGCTGTTTTGACGAAAGGATCTACGATTTCAGAAAAGATGAGACGTCAGAAAAAAATGCCGTGCGCATTGATCTCATAAGCGCGGACGTGCAGAAGCAGATGCGCGAGTATAAAAAAATACAGCTGGAGCGTTCCGCTAAAAAACTTAATTTCAGCAACAGCGCAGACAGAGTTCCGCTTGAAGGATACTTTTCAAATTTTGCGGCGATAATAAACAAAATACGCGATCTTGGACAGCAGATACAATCGACGGGAAGTTCAGGCTACCCCTACTATCTTTCAAGATTCATCCTTGGGATATCGGAAGAAAAGGACAGCGGTCTAGCCGGAACACTTGAGCTTGAATTCAAGGCGGAAACCGATCAGCTTCTTGGTTCCGTGTGGAACAAATGCGATACTTCCTCAAGAATCATCGCAGACGCACTATCTGAAAACAAGATCTTTACGGACGGAACTTCAATCGCTGAGGCAGAAAAAGAATTCACGCAGATCAGTAATTACATAGATGAGCTGAGAGAAATCAACAATCTCAGAGGAAAATTAAAAAATAAAAAAGCATCATCGCCGAAGGACGAAAATGATTTTGCGACTTCAATGAATGCAATGAATGCAATCTGTTCCGACGGGAAAAAACTCATTCCGGCGATCTTGAATCTGCAGAAGGAACTTGAATCAAAGCACACGGTTCCGCAGGACAAGGTTTCAAGCATAAGATCTGAAAATGATTCCTATGCGTCGGCACTTATTTCTTCCGCAAGCAATCTTTCCGCATGGGGAAAAACGGCGGCAGCTTCTGCGAAACTGAATTCCTTTTTCATACTTGATTCTCTGGCGGACGAAAGACTTTCATGGAAGGTCATCACCAGAAGTTACAGGGATGCAGGTTCAAAGACGGAAGCAAAATGCACTCAGCTTGCCATCGCCAAGTGGGTTGCCATCGCCGACTACTATTCACAGACCGGTACGGTTCTTTTTCAGGAAGACAGCAGCGCCTATGAAAGAATCAAAAATTATATGGAAGGCAAAGACGGAATTTATTATCCGTCACGATGTATGGCCGATCTTGAAGTTTTAAAGGAAAACATCAACAAAGACCTTTCGGCTCTTGAGGACTGCAAGATAAAACTCAACAACGGATATATTTACCGCTCCAATTTCATAAGGCAGCAGGAAGTAATTTCCGAGCAGACAAAAAAAATCTCAGAACTGAAGCAGAATTTCCAGTCCATTGAAGATGACGCAAAAAACAGATTATTGAAAGCACAGCTTGCAAAAAATGAAATAGAAGTCTACTGTTCGAGAGCAAAAAGCTTCAACGACCGCAACAACTTCCAGCAGTCATTTTCAAATTATCAGACGGCAAGCAACGCATATACAAGACTGACGGAAGATTTGAAAAATGACGGTGACATACAGAAAGAAATTTTTGACAAAGTATCGGACCTTAGAAAGGACATAATTGAAAAACAGCAGCCGATACTCAACAAGGAACTGCGCACCATAAAGACCCAGGCAAGAACCGCCTACTATGCCGGAGACTTTGAAAAAGCCAGTGCGCATATCGGTCAGGCGGACAGCAAACGTGAAATGTGGTCAAGGCTTCTCGACATCACGATGGAGACCGACACCGAACTTGAACGAATCAGAAACTTTGTCAACACGGCGATCGCCATCAAGGAAGGCAGGGAAATCCATCCATACGATGCAAAGGCACCTGAAATGAGGCAGAATCTTTCACTGGCAGGAAAATATTTTTTCCAGGGTGAATCTCTTCTCAAGGAAGGGAAAAGAAACGAGGCAGAAAAATACCTGAACATGGCTTCGGAAAAAATCAATCAGGTAAAAATCTACTACCCAAGGAACAAGACAGCCAGCGTACTTGCCCTCAGGATCACAAAAACTCTTGATCCTGCAAATTTCGAGGACATTTTCAAGTCAAAGGTCAACGAACTCAAACAGGTGGACTACTCAACACGGAATTCCATGGCGCAGGAATCCTACAGCAATCTTCTTGATCTGTACGAAATGAACAGTTCCTATCCTGGGCTGAAAAACATGATTGAAAGCGCAGAATACTCTCTTGGGCTCAAGCAGAAACCGGCGGACAGAAGTGTTCTTGCAAAGGCAGAGAAACTTGCCCAGGAATCACAGGATCTGCTGAACAAAGCAGGCCGCGACACGATTCTCCTTGAGCAGGCAAAAACAAAGGCCCAGTCGGCTATCGAAATCGATCCTGAAAACAACAAGGCAATCAAAGTTCTTGATGAAATCGCCTTGAGAACAGGACAGCAGTCGGCAGTCATATTGAGCTCATCGGACGAAGCCCTTTACCAGAGCGCCCTTGCAGACCTTCAGAAAAACAAGGTTTTTGACGCAAATTCAAAACTGACAAAACTTCTGCAGAACAGTGCGAATTCACGTTCAGCAAAAATTCTCAAGCTCAAGAAACGAATTGAGGCACAACTATGAAACTGAAACAAATCATCACAACATCATTAATTACAGCTGCCTCCATCGCATTTACTTTTGCAGGTCCATTTTATTTTGAGGACAGTTTTGTCGCATCTGACAGCAAGGAAAACTGCTTTTATCCAACCGGAATTTCTTCCAGCGCAAAACAGAAAAACGCAGTCTTCTTCTGGCAGGAAACTGACGGCAACAGCATCTACATTTCATCGAAATCAAGTTCCGACGGAATTTTCTGGAACACAAACAAACGCTTTGCAGGTCCCTTTGAATTTTCCGGAGATGTTCCACAGATCTATTCCGCAGCGACAAACGAGAAGACCACGGTTCTTGCCGTGATGAACGAAGAAAAAATCGAACTGTTTACGTCACAGGACAGCTTTGCAAGCATAAAACAGAAAACTCTTGCCAGTGACATGAATTTCATCGCTCCAAGAGTCTTCAGGAATTCCGCAGGCGGGTTCACCATATTTGCATCGCATCCTGATGAAGATTCTTTCTCGCTGTACTACGCAACATCAAATGATGGTGAAAACTGGAGCAGCTTTGCGGAGTTCACGGTTCCATTCCAGGTAAAGAACACATACAATCCGATCGCTCCATTTCTTGCCCCTTCGAAAGGCGGAGACATCGTCGTCTATCAGTGCCAGTATTCGGAATCAAACCTGATCTCGATCCAGCTTTTTTCAACCTTCACGAGGGACAACGGAAAGTCATGGACAAAGCCGGTTCTGTTTTCTGGAAAGGAATCTACGGAAGACGGAAAGTTCACAAGCTTCAACAACCAGAATCCTTTTGTAATCAGGACGAAAGCAAATGAGGTGATGGTCGCGTGGGAAAGATCTCCATTCTATTCGACGAACGGAGACATTTATTTCGCACTCATGTCGGACACCGGTGCTTTCAAGGGAAAAATTGAAAAGATAAGCTCCACGGGATTTTCATCGAAACCCCAGCTTTTCGAATTTGAGGATTCCGTAAACCTTACCTGGTTCACGACTTCAAAGGGAAACCAGAATGTCTACCTGGCACAGAAAAAAGGTGCATGGTGGGAAGACGCAACGATGATTTCAACAAACCAGGCCCAGCTTCCTTCCGCCTTCTACACGAACCATGGCAAGGAACTTTCGTTTGTCTGGGAAGAGACTGATCTGAAGACAGGTAAAAACGGAATCGCCATTCTTGCTACAGACCACAGCGTTCAGAAACCAAAGGCAATTCCGGTCAACTTCAAGAACGGGCAGCGGTCAAGGCAGGCAAAGCTTCAGACGGGACTCGAGGGAACTCCGGACTCTTCCGGCATCAAGGGATTCTCATGGATATGGACGCAGAATCCTTCCGAGGAACCTGGAAAGACTATCACGAACTCCCCGGACAATGTTCTAGTGAAGGCCGAGGTAAGCAAGGACGGACTATGGTATTTCAAAGTCAGACAGACTGACTACGCAGGAAACTGGTCAGACAGCGCAGTGCTGACATACAACCTTGACTGTACTCCTCCCGCATCTCCAAAAATTCTTGAAAAGGACAGTGAGATTCCGGGACTTGCGGATTCCAATTCGTTCCGCCTTGAATGGAAAAATGAGGAAGACGATGACATCGCAGGTTACACTTATACGCTCAAATACATCGCACCAATTCAAAAACAAATTATACATACTCCAAGAAGACCTTTGCAGCTTTCACGGGAAGAAACAGTTGAATTCACCAATACCCTCTTTGATGAAAATGAGGAAGATTTAAAAGCCGAAATCATATTGCCGGACCATATTATCTCCGACAGAAATTTTCTTGATTTCAAAAACATACGGAACGGACTTTATGTTTTTTCAGTGGCGGCAATCGACACAGTCGGAAACATCGGTTCCCAGTCCAAGATTGAATTCGCGGCAAACAAATACATTCCAACGACATTCATCTCTTCAGTAAATGCGAAGACAGATGACTTTGGCGAAACGATGCTTACAATCACAGGCGGTGGATTTTCATACGATGGCCAGATTACATCCATATATCTTGACCGCGATGGACTTGAGCCTTACGACTATACACTCAGACTTGTTTCCGGAGACTATGCGATCACCTCCAACAGCAGGATCAATGACATCAAGCTGAAAAGGACAAATACAGGGAAGTACAGGATCGGCCTCATGCATTCCGACCGTGGTCTGTATTTCTCTTCAGAACCGATCCTTGAAATAGAGGAACGCGGAACAACAAAATTGAAAAGCAGGAACATGTTTGCACCTGCATGGAAAATCATACAGAGTGCATACAGGAAACATATCAACGCTGCGGTCGCGGTCTTTGCAGCAATTACTCTGCTTGCCGTCATGATGATGACTGTCAGCACAAGATCGCTTGTAAAAACCGCAAAGGAAACCATTACAGTAAACGCAGAAGTCAGGGCACTTCTGGAAGGAGACATAATGCCACAGGAAAAGAAAAGAAAGGCCGAAGCATATAGACAGAAGGGATTGAGCCTTAAATCAAAACTTGTACTGCATTCAACAATCCTCATCACGGTGATGGATGTAATGATTTTCCTTGGATTTGGATGGTACATGATCAGGGGTCAGAAAGAGACCATGGCACAAAGCCTCAGCCAGCGCGTAAGCGTCATGCTCAATTCAATTTCAAGCGGAGCAAAGGTCTATCTTCCACAGACGACTTCGGAAGACAACCTTTCATTGACAGATATCATCAACCAGGTCTCTGCCCTTTCAGAAAGCCTTGAAGGAACAATTACAGGATATTCTGCAGATCATTCTGCCACTGGAATAAACAACGTCTGGGCAACTACAAGCAAAGACATTCTAGGCGGAATTGAAGAGAACGCATTCATTCCGGGTATCACACGTCTTGAGGATGAAAAGCTTTCGGAAGTTTTTGCCATCTGTGAAAATCTTGATTCAAAGGCAAAAGAACAGGCTGATGAAATCGCGATGAACATCACGGAACTTACAAAGGAAGGTCTTTCCCTTGTCTCAAAGGCAGACGCAAAAAGCGTAGCCCGTAGACAGGAGATCCAGACAATAAGAAACCATCTCAACGCAAGGCTTGATTCCATTCTGAATGAAATCTCAAAAGAGGCAGAAGGAAGCATTCCTGAATTCAATGCTGAAAACATTGATACTGAAAACACGGAATACATTTTCTACAAGCCGCTTCTCTACAGGACTGGCAATGACTCAACTTATGTCCACGGAACGGTTCTTGTCAAAATCACAACAGAATCACTTCTCAGGCAGATTGATAACGAAAAGAACCTGATCATCAACACATGTATAATCGTCCTTCTGATTGCCCTTGTTCTTGCTTTCCTGAGCACATATTTCATGGCAAGCCTTATCGTACGTCCTATCAGGAAACTTGCCTCTCACGTTGCAATGATCCGTGATACTGAAGACATGGAAAAACTTTCCGGCAAGACAATCGCCATAAGATCAAAGGATGAGATCGGCATGCTTGGTGACACGGTGAATGAAATGACCCGTGGGCTTGTCGAAGCTGCCGTGCAGAGCAAGAACCTGACACTTGGAAAAGACATCCAGACCAAATTCATTCCGCTTGAAATCAAAGATGGAATCACAATGACTACCGGAAAACTTGCAGCCAGGGGAGCAGATTTCTTCAGCTATTACGCCGGGGCCGATGAACTTTCCGGAGATTACTTTGACTACAAGCAGCTGGATGACAGACATTATGCGATCATCAAATGCGACGTTTCAGGCCACGGAGTTCCGGCCGCATTGATCATGGTTGAAGTCGCAACACTATTTCTCAACAGTTTTAAGAACTGGAACATGAAAAATCCAAATCAGGGAATCAACATTGCACCTGTCGTAGGCCAGATCAATGACCTTCTTGAAAGCCGAGGATTCAAGGGCCGCTTTGCAGCCTTTACACTCTGCATCATGAACACTGAAACCGGTGAATGCTGGTTCTGCAATGCTGGAGACAATCTCATCCATATATACAGTGGATCACAGCAGAAGAAAAACATTGTGAAACTTCAGGAAACTCCTGCCGCCGGAATCTTCAGCACCGATCTTGTCGACATGAAAGGTGGTTATAAAGTCTCAAAGCTCACGTTGAAAAAAGACGATATCCTATTTCTCTTTACTGACGGTATAGAAGAAGCAAAAAGAATTTTCCGCGACGATAATTTTACACCGACAGTCTGCGCTGAGCCAGGTCTTGAAAAAGATCAGGAGCACGAAAACCACAAATGCGGTGAAGACAATGAGGAAATGTCACCTGAACGTGTAACCCAGATCATTGAAGCCGTTTACGCACGCCAGAAATTTACCCTGCACAAATTCCATGCCCCAAGTCAGCAGTCTGATTTTGATTTTGATTTTTCTACCTGCGACGGAACTGCAGACGATGCGATCCTTGCCCTTGTCTCAGTTGAAAAAGTGTTCCGTCTGTATAAACCTTCGAATGCAATACACAGTGACCGTGTAAAAGTAGACAAGAACATCGACAACTTCCTTCGCCAGCATTTTGTTCAGTATCCGGCATTCTGCAGTGACAGAGAGGAGATCGAGAATACTCCTTCACATATCTACTGGTGCGGAGTCAAGGAAGACCCTCAGTATGACGATCTTACGTTGATTGCAATTAAGAAAAGCTGATCTATAAGGTAAAACTGGATTTTTTGACGGAGAACGATCTCGACGTATTGTATCACGTAAAAACCTTACCGAAATAGTTCTGTG
>SAMEA3663241__coassemble_275_pt1 | contig 13788 bp, 10 predicted proteins | sample SAMEA3663241__metabat2_high_PE_014 | metagenome-assembled genome bin SAMEA3663241 (sample SAMEA3663241) | pig gut metagenome | biome: pig gut; feature: pig-associated habitat; material: faeces | place: China | collected 2013
TACAATAAATAAACAAACTTTTTGAATCGTCGTTACATTGTCACAAATCATTTTTTACTTCACAATATTGGTATGAAAAATTTTTGTAATAATTGTCTAAGAAAAATATTGTCTGTTTTCCTTTTTGTTTCTGTCGGATTTTTTTGTTCTGCGGAAAAAACTAAAATTGATGGATTGTTCCGCTATAAAATGGGAAACGGTCTGGAACTATACGTTGTTGAGAATCATGATGTTCCGCTTGTATATATTGAAGTTGCTGTACGAACCGGTGCAATAGGGCAGACAAAAGATACTGCAGGATTGTTCCATCTGTATGAGCATATGCTGTTCAAAGGCAATGCGCTTCATAAGGATGCTTCGTCGATCAACCGTGCTTTGGCCGATCTTGGTGTTGCTGATCACAATGGCGTAACATCTACTGATTATGTCAGATATTATTTTACTGTTCCTGCTGATAAACTTGAAAATGGACTTGCGTTCTGGAATGCTGCGATGCGCACTCCATTGCTTGATGAACATGAATTTGAAAATGAGAAAAAAGTTGTTCTCTCTGAAATTCAGGCGGAACAGGCGGATCCATCCTATGTCCTTCATTATTTCAGAAATCTTACAATGTTTCCTGACAGACCATATGAGACTGATCCGAGAGGAAGCTTTACTGTTGTAAAAAATGCAACCATCGCTCAGATGCGTAACATGCAGAAGGAATTCTACATTCCATGCAACTCGGCTGTTTTTATTGGTGGAGATATAAATCCTGATGTAGCCTGTTTGCTGGTGGAGAAAATATTCGGAACCTGGTCCAACAATGGATTTGTGACAAGAGACAACGGTCTCCAGCAGTCGAAAGATCCTTTTGCTGAAACGAAATATCTTGTGATGCCTTATGACAAAATGGCTCCTGGACTTGCTCAGGTTCAGCTTGAATGGAGAGGTCCGGATATTGATTATGATTATGAGGATACGGATTACGCACAATATTTTGATTACATTCTATCAGATCCGGATTCCCTTCTGAAAAATTCCCTTGCATCAAACGGGGAATATGGAATTCCAGATCCAACTTATGTCGGAAGCTATGTTTCATTAGCAAGAAAAAACAGCATTTCCGGATGTTATGCAGTTATGGGAGATCCGGAAAACAATCTTGTTTCACGGGTGAAAAAAATTACTGAGGAAGTTCAGAATGAAATTTACCAGAAATCATGCAGCGACAAAAATCAATATTCCGGAAAAAAAATCAGGAAGTATGAAGAAAAATTCAATGATCTGTTGGTTCAGGCATCGGAAACGGCCGAAGGGCTTGTAAGTCTTGCAAGGCAAGCCTGGATTGAAGGTGATATTGAATATTTTCTAGGCAATAAGAAACTGCCGGGAATCAAGCAGAAAAAAGTTCAGTCGTTTGTGGATGAATATTACATCAAAAGAAAACCTCTTGTGACAGTTCTTGTGAATCCTCAGGTTTACGAAAAAATAAAAAAAGATTTCGATGAAGCTGGTTTTTATGAAGTGAAGATAGATGAAAAAGTCTGGTGGCAGATTGAGAAATTTGCATCTGATCCTTCCACCTATCCAACGGTCAGTGATTATGAATGTGAAAAAGAAATTTATATTCCCGGGGAAAGCAAGACTGTTGTAAAAGCCGGTGGTAATGCCAGAAAATATGAGACTGCGGTCTTGAATAACGGAATCCGTCTTTACGTAAATAAAACCACTTCGAAAATGAACGCCATTGCCATAGGCTGTCTTGGTGGTTATGAAAAATTTACGCCTGAATATTCCGGACTTGAATCTTGTCTCTTTGATGTCATGTCCATGTCATCGGATTCCTTTTCTATGGAAGAAAGAAATAAGCTTGCCTATGACAATGATGTTTCCATTTCAAAATTCTGCAGGACTTTTGGAACTGTTCTGTACATGTACGGACAGGATAGATACTTCAACAAGATGGTCCCTGTTTTTGTGGATGGATTCTTAAATCCCAAATTTGCGGATAATGTCATGAAAGACATTTCAGATTCGAATGCGCAGAAGGTGCAAAGAACACTGAACGATCCATCGTCTCTTCTGTCATACAATGTCATCAAGGATATCTACAGGGGACATCCTTTTGAATCCCGGGGCAATGTTCTTCCGGAGTCTTTGAAAAACATTACTGCTGAAAAAATGAAGGAGCTTCATAGGCAGATAATTGGAGGCGGTGATTTCTTTATTGCTGCTACAGGAAACATTGATGTAAAAAAACTCAAGGCGGAACTCAATAAGTCGATCGGGAAACTTGTGTTTGACGAAAGGTTAAAATATGAAAAAAAGAATATTCCACTTTTGAAGATAGAAAAAAAAGATCCTGTCGTTTTGACTCATCCATCATGTCTTGGAACTGCATATTGTGCCAGGATTTTTACAGGCCCTGAAACCGGAAACCCTGATGTCTGTGCCGCATTCCTCGCGGCCCAGATATATTCCGAGACTTTGTACAATGTGGTTAGGATCAATCATGGAATATGCTATACTCCTTATTCCAGTGTTTCTGTTTCAAAAGCTCCTTTATGTCAGGATTATCTGTTTAAAGTTTCGGATTATAAAAATGTCGGAAAAGCGATGAAGGAAGCTGAGTCTTATATGAGCCAGGGGATCTCCGTGGAAAAAAGCAATTCCGACGGAACCTATGAGTTTTCAAAGATTGAAGATAATCTTGAAAGCTTCAAGAACAAATGGATCAATGCCAGCTATTCTGAATCTAAAACGACTTCCGGACAAATGTTCAGGATCATGACCAATCTCATGGCCTATGGTGATATAGACTATGACCTTAAGGAACTTGATCAGATGAAAAAGGTTACGGCAGAAGACATTGTCCGTGTCTTCAATAAATATTGGGTGGAAGGAAATTCCATATGGTATGCAATTACTTTCCCGGGTAATGAAAAAAATCTTTCGTTTTGATGACAGACGGGGCTGTCCATATGGTCTGAAAATCTTCGTGTTCATTTGCATGTAACAAGATTTTTGAAGGGCCATGAGCAGACCTTTATCAATGACTGTTCTTTCAGCTGTGAAATTATTTCTTCCGTGTCGCTGTGTTCGTACGGAACAATTTCACAGCTGTCATTTACTTTTTTGTTCAGTTCCATGGCGCTTTGAAAATTCAATTCGTCCATGGTCCATCTTCTTTTGTTTTTTCTCAACAGCTTCATGATGATTTCGGCATCCCTTGCTTTTGGAGCCGGTGCTCCGCGTTTGCATATGTCACATCCACTGCAGGCAGCTTCCTCTCCTCCAAGAGCATCAAGAAGAACCTGTCGCCTGCAGCTGTTGCTTTCCGCAAATTCCTTAAGAACTCTTTCGCGGCTGCCGATTTTGTATTTCTCCGAAGCTGCACTGTCTTTATGACTCCATAAAAGAACTGCATCAGCAACACTTCCATCACGTCCACCTCTTCCGGCTTCCTGAATGTAGGCTTCTGCTGTTGGGCTTGGCTCAAGGTGGATTACTGTATGAATGTCTTTTTTATCAACGCCCATTCCAAAGGCACACGTGCAGCATAAGATCGCATCAGTCTTTGGATAGAACCATTTTTCAACCTTATCCTTTTCCTGCCGTTCAAGGCCTGCGTGATAGAATTTTACCCGGTCACTTCCGTAATAAGCGGCAAGTTCTCTTGCCATATCCTCAGACTTTGCTCGGGTTCCGCAGAAAATGATGAGCGGTTTGGGACGTTCGATGGCAAGAAGAAAAGCTGTCCGTTTTTTTGCATAGGTGTTGATGACTTCATAATGGATGTTTGGTCTGTCACTGTCACTTCTGACCACATGAGATTCTCCACCGAAAAGAACTTCAGAAATTCTTGAGAGGACTTTTGGAGATGCTGTTGCCGTAAAGGCTGTGACTGCTGGAGGATTAATTTTCTCAATTACAGTTCCAAGATTTAGATAGGCAGGTCTGAATGTATCACCCCATTCTGAAACACAATGGGCCTCATCAATGGCGATATGCGCAATGTTGCATTTAGAAAGACGTTCGACCAGTTTTTCATTCTGCAGAACTTCAGGATTCGCAAGGATGATTCTGGCACCTGCACGGATCTGTCTGAAATTATCTTCCCTTGTCTCCTGTGATTGACCACCGCAAAAAACAACGCTTTTTATTCCGCCTTCGTCCATGCGCCTTTTCTGGTCAGACATCAATGCAAGAAGAGGATATAAAACCATTGTCGCTCCTTCAAGCAAAAGTGAGGGCGTAAGAAAACATAAAGATTTTCCGGCTCCTGTTGGAAGAAGTACAATCTGTTTTCCCTTGTAGAATGCTGTGTCGTCTTCGATTTCATCTTCTTTTTCCTGTGCTGGAATCTGTGCATCGAGGATGTTTTCTATGACTATTCTCTGCCATGGATAAAGATAGGTTATGCCGAATGCCTTCTGGGCTGCAAGCAGAACTTTATCATCGCTTTGAATGTCTTCCGCACTTTTTTTGAATGAGGAAAAAATATTTTCGTCTTTGTTCATTTTTTTTATTGCCTCCATATTAATATATAAATGTCCGGTGACAAAAATTGTCATTTTTTTGATGGTGATTTATAATTCTCCCATGGATTATTCAATTGAAAGAGCAGACGAAAAGCAGAAAAAATGTCTTAGTATAATGGAAGCTTCAGAATTTGAAAAATCAAAAAGACCTGCTTTCCATTTGGCATCTCCCTGTGGATGGATAAACGACCCGAATGGTTTTTCGTTTTTCAATAATAAATGCCATTTGTTTTTTCAATATCATCCTTACAGCAATAAATGGGGACCGATGCATTGGGGACATGCTGTAACTAGTGATCTGCTCCGGTGGAATTTCCTGGAGCCTGCTCTGGCACCAGACAGTTCTTTTGACAGGGGCGGATGTTTTTCCGGAACTGCAATTGAAGATGGATCTTTCCATATCATTGCATATACAAGTGTCATTGAGGGAAATGCAATTCAGAACCAGTCCATCGCGATCGGTGATGGAAAAAAATACGTAAAGAAAAATTCCAATCCAGCCATTACGGCAAAAAATATTCCCTTTGATTATGATAAGGCTCATTTCAGAGATCCAAAATTGTGGAAGGAAAATGAGACTTATTTTCTTGGAGCTGTACTGAAAACTGACGACGGGAGCGGTGCCTTTGTGATCTTCAAATCCAGGGATCTTGAAAAATGGGATTTCGTTTCCGTTGCTGACAGAAGTTTATGCGAGCTTGGCATGATGTGGGAGTGTCCCGATTTTTTTTCTCTCGACGGAACTGACGTGATCATCATATCTCCCCAGGAAATGAAAGAGGACCTTGAACTTGGATTCCACGACGGCAACAACAGCGTGGTGATGACCGGAACCATGGATAGATCTTCCTGGAAGTTCTCCAGGAACAATGTAAGTCAGATTGATTATGGAATTGATTTTTATGCGCCCCAGACAACGCTTGCTCCGGACGGAAGAAGATTGATGATTGCCTGGATGCATCGATGGGAAGGTTTCAGTACGCCAGATGACTATTTATGGTCAGGCATGATGACACTTCCCAGGGAACTGAAAATTGAAAACGGTGTTCTGTTTCAATCGCCGGCCAGGGAAATGGATGCCCTTAGGAAAAATGGAATCGCAGGCGATGAAAACCTTCCGCCTGAAAAAGAAATAGAGATCAAAGGAGTAAAAGGTAGATTTTTTGACCTTCTTCTTTCTTTTGTAGTTCCTCAGAATTGTGAATGGCTTGAGATGAAAATTGCGAAGGGTGAAAACTGCTGCAGTAAATTCATTTTTGATTTTAAAAATAAAAGAATCAGTTTTGATAGAAGCGAAAGCGGAACCCGGAAGGACTGTGAAAGTTTCCGTGAGTTCCGTTTTGAAATTCCGGAAGACAGAAAAATAAATATGAGGCTGATCTGTGACATAAGCAGTGCCGAGCTTTTTGTCTGTGATGGAAGATATGCCTTCACAAATGTGTTTTATTCTCCTATTGAAGCCGACGGAATAACTTTTGCAGCATCCCATGAGTTCCGGCTTGAGTATGAATTTTACCAGCTTAAGTGATACAACATTTTCGCTAAATAGATTTTTTTTCTCGTGGACTGTATAATAAAAAATCTGGGGGTAAAAATATGGGACGAAAGAAATACACAGCTGCTTTGATTGGATGCGGACGTATCGGATACTCCCTTGGCAATGATAAAAAACGTGAACAGCCTGCAAGCCACACAATGGCATTGAATGCAAACAGAAGAATCAATCTTGTCGCAGCCTGTGATACTGACCAGACAAGGCTCATCCACTGGCAGAAGGCAAATAAAAAAGCTGTCGTTTATTCCGACAGCGCGACTTTATATTCAAGAACTAAAACTGACATCGTGACGATTGCAGTGAATGAAAATGCCCATATGCGTGAGGCGATCGATGCCATCAGATCCAAACCAAAACTTGTGATACTTGAAAAACCTGTTGCACTCAATCTGCGTGAGGCGGAGCGAATCCGTGAGGAATCAGTTGAATACGGTGTTCCTGTTCTGATAAATCATGAAAGAAGATTTGCCGCAGATTTTATCGCCGCAAAAAAATACATGTCCAGGATCGGTGAGCTGCAGTCAATCCGTGCCGAGCTTTGTTCAAGTCTTTGTGTCTATAATCCTCTTGAGGAAAGAACCGGTGCCTATAGTCTCATTCACGATGGAACACATCTGGTTGATGCCGTTCTTTTTTTTCTTGAGGATGACGGAACTCCTTCTGATGTGAAAAAAATTCCATACCAGAAAAAGGGCAGAAGTTTTTTTAGTGAAGATGATTCTTCAGATTCTCTTCGTACTGAATTCAAGACTGTAAATTCCATTCTCCATGATCCGATTGTTACCGGAATCTATCGTGATGAAAAAAACAATGTGCGTCAGATGAGTGCTCATTATGCTACGGAAAAATGTCCGGATGTTTCCATTACCATGAGCGGACGATCCAGATTTTTCTCTTTTGAAATCTGCATCAACGGAACGGAGGGAAGAATCTGTATAGGAAACGGTTACCTTAAGTTTTACCACAGGGAAAAATCAAGGCTGTATTCGGGATTTTATTCTCTTCGCCGTGACAAGAAAGGCAAGGCTCCGAAAAAGACCCTTTATTTTGCCAACATGGTGAAAAATGCGGTGGATTATCTTGATGGAAAGGCTGCTTTGCGTTCCAACCTTCAGACGGGTATAAATGCGCTTGCCATCCTTGAAGAAATCAAGGAAGTCCTCAAGGTGGCCAAATGAGATCCCGTTTGTATGAAAATTCATGATGGTTGACCACATCCGCTTCTTTTTCTACAATATACAGTGAATATTTATAGTCTTTAAGGGATTTGACTGTTTTGAGTTTCCCTGAACGCTTTGAGGTTTCATATAATGAAAAAGTTTTTTTCAATTCCTTTTTGTCTGGCTCTGACGGCTTCTTCAATTTTCTGTCAGGGGATTACCACAGCCAGTGATTTTTTCAAGTCCATAAGCGAACGGTATTCAGAAGTTCAGGATTATGAGGCCGACGTTACGATTACAATTGGAAAAACTGAAATGTCTGGAAGAGTAAGCTACAAGCAGCCTGAAATGCTCAGAATAGATTTTTCCGATCCTGCTGAACAGGTCGTGCTTTTCAATGGTTCCGATCTTACAATCTATCTCCCTGGATCTTCCGCAATCCTTGAGCAGAATGTTTCAGGTAATGAAGCAAACGCCGCTACTGCTGAAGGACTTTCACTGATGAGACGTTACTATACCGTAGCCTATCAGTCAGGGCAGGATGCTGTTCCCCTTGATGATGGCAGTGATGAGATGGTTGTGAATCTTTTGCTTCAGCGACGTTCCGCAACGGAATCTTTCCGTGAGATCAAACTTTCCGTGGATCCTTCCACCAAACTCATTCGCCGCGTCCATGCAACTACGGCCCAGGATGAGGATTACATTTTTGACATTTTCAATTACAAATTGAATTCCAATATCAGTGACCAGCGTTTCATTTATGATCCGCCGTCATCTGCAAACAACTACAACAACTTCCTTCTTTCGGAGTAACAAATGGAAAGCTACGGCGAATTATTGCGCAAGACCCGCGAAGAAAAGAATGTTTCCCTCGAGGAAATTGAACGCGCAACTGCAATCACAAAGAACTATATACTCGCACTTGAGGAAGAGCGTTCCGACGATTTTCCTGGTGAATCATATTTTGTTGGATTTCTGACAAATTACTGTGAGTTTCTTGGAATCAATGCTGATGAGGTGTTGCATCTTTATCATGCGAAGAAAATTCAGGAAGCTCCGGTTCCAGTTGAACTTACACGAAAGCAGAAACCTAAATTCGTTCTGCCTCTCCTGATCGGCGGTGCTTGTGCACTTGTTGTTGGTGTCGGCATATATCTTTATTTCAAGGTTTTCAATGTACCTGAAAAGATTCAGGCAAAAGTTCAGCAGACCACAGAAAAAGAAAAAATCCATCAATATCAGTTTACCGGAAAGTCAGAGACAAAAAGATTCTATAAAGGTGATCAGATTCTGTTTCCGACAAAACAGGGAACTGGAAGCATTGTTGTTACTGTCGGTGAAACAAAGGGAACTCTTGCATTGCTTATGCCTTCGGGAACACAGATTGTCGAGCTTAGTGAGGAAAGGGATCTTGATGTCGATGGCGATGGATTTGCCGATGTGATTGTCTATCTCAGTGATATTTCAAGTGATGAGGGAAGCCATGGTGCTGAAGTGCGTCTCATCGAAAAGAAAACGGATAATACATTTGTTGAACTTGCAGAGAATGATTCCGGAACTGAACTTTCTGACATTCCTTCCGCTGCCAGTGTCAAGAACAATTCAAAGCGTGTCGTGATCCACGAGGATACACGTGCCTATCCATTTACAATCAATGTTACATTCCGCGGTTCATGTCTTTTCCGTTACAAGAGCGACAGAAATACTTATGTTGAAGATTATTTCAAGAGCGGTGACCAGGTTGCCGTCAATTCAAACAACGGAACAAGATTGTGGATGAGCAACAACAATGCCCTTAAGATCCGCGTGCTTGCAGGCCTCTCATCATATGACCTTGAAGTTGGACGTGCCGGTGAAGTTAAAGCCGAGGACATCAAATGGGTTCGTGACAGTGACGGCAAGTATCGTCTTGTCCTCATCGAACTTGATTAGTATTTTTTTTAAGATTTCGACGGGACCCTTAAACCTATTGAGGGTCCTTTTTTATTGGAGAAACAATATGGCAAAAGCAAAGACATTTTTTCTTGACCAGCATGGGTGTGCCAAAAACCAGGTTGATGGTGAACTTATTATTTCCCGTCTTGAGGCCTTAGGTTATGTTCGGGTTGAGAGTGCCGACGATGCAGATTTGATAATCGTCAATTCATGCGGATTCATTGAGAGCGCGAAAAAAGAAAGTCTTGATTCTTTGCTTGATGCCCGTAGTGCTTATCCTGAAAAGAAAATAATTCTTGCAGGCTGTCTTGCAGAACGTTATGCTGAAGTTTTTGAAAAAGATCTTCCTGAAGCAGACGGAATTGTTGGAAACGGTGATCTTTCATTGCTTGATAAAGCCGTAAAGGATGTTTTCTCAAAGTCAAAGAAGCGTCCGGTTTTTAAGGCCGAACAGAAAGGTGTTTTCTGCGGAGAGAGAACCAATCTTCTTTCATACAAGGGAAGTACTTTTGTTAAGATCACGGAAGGATGTGACAACTGCTGTTCATTCTGCGCCATTCCATTGATCCGCGGAAGGCTTCGTTCTCGTCCAGTTGATGAAGTTATTGCTGAAATAAAGGCTCTTTTAAAGAAAGGCATTTTTGAAATCAACCTTATCGGTCAGGATCTTGCAGCCTATGGTTGTGGAATTGAAGACAAGGGAAAGTTTGGTAGAAAAGACTGGCATACGGTCATGTACCAGGATCTTAGAAAGCCTCTTGTCGATGAAAAGGATTTTACTTCGGACAACGGTCCAACACCATTGTATTCTTTGGTTGAAAAGATTTCAAAGATAAAGGGAAAGTTCTGGGTTCGTCTTCTTTACATTCACCCTGACCACTTTGATACCAATGTTCTTGAGCTTATCAAGAAAGATGAGAGGATCCTTCCGTATTTTGACATTCCGTTCCAGAGCGGTGATGACGAAATCATTCATGCCATGAACCGTAAGGGATCTTTCAAGAGCTATGCAAAACTTGTCAGGACAATCAGAAAGGAACTTCCTGAAAGCTGCATCCGCACAACTTTCCTTACTGGTTTCCCGGGAGAAAAGGAAGAGAATGCTGAAAATACAAAGAAGTTCCTTGAGACGATAAAGAGCGACTGGTCTGGATGCTTTGACTACAGCCGCGAAGATGATACTCCGGCCTACAAGATAAAAGGTCAGGTTGCACACAGGACTGCGGTGGCTCGTGCAAATGACCTGTCTGCAATTCAGCATGAAATTACGCAGAGCCTTTTGAGAAAGCGTGTCGGAAAGATTTATGATGTTCTTGTAGAAGAAATCGTCCAGAATCTTGAGGGAACTGATGAAGGACTTGCCATCGGTCGTGCCTGGTTTGAAGCTCCTGAAGTTGACGGAAATGTCGTGATCCGTTACGACCTTGACGACAGGAATGCCGTGAAGAAAATCGTCCCGGGGGCTGTTGTAAAAGTAAAAGCCGCCGCATCAAGCGAAGTTGACATCGACGGCTTCTATGTTGGTTGATGGATTGCTTCGTCACTGCGTTCCTCGCAATGACGAAATGTCAACGCGTTCCTCGCAATGACGAAATGTCACTGCGTTCCTCGCAATGACGAAATGTCAACGCGTTCATTGCAATGACAAAGCAGGGCATGAGTTTCCTGCAATGATGAAGTAGGGTATGCGTTTCTCGCAATGACGTTACAGGCGGCTATGGGTATCGTCATTGCGAGCGGAGCGCGGCAATCCCAATTAGTTAAGGCAGCTTACATCAAGCTGGTCAAAACCTGCGATCATTTCCTTTGCATAGGCGATGATTGCATCCTTGTCCTTCTGTGTCTTGCCTTCTACATTGAGAGGCATCACAGGATCGTGAAGTGAAAGTCTTAAGAGCATCCAGCCTTCTGCATTTGCGTCATGGAATGAAATGCGGATTCCTTCAAAGCTTTCAGGCATGTCGAAATTCTTTTCTTCTGCACGCTTCTTGAAAGTTTCAAGTACCTTCTTTCCGTAAGCCTTGAAATCTTCTGCCTTGATCTTGAACCTGTATTCGCCTTCAACACCTGCTGCAGGAAGTTCTGCGATAAGGTCTTCAATCTTCTTGTTTTCCTTCTTTGCCTTGGCAAGGGCTACGATAAGTTTAACAGCAAGGAACGAGCCGTCATCAAGGTAGTAGTTGTCCTTGAGGGCACCGTGTCCAGATGTTTCCATTGCGAGAGGAGAAACTTCTCCCTTTGAGTTGAGCTCGATGCACTTGTTGATTACATTCTTATATCCGCGCATGTAGCGAAGGTGCTTGAGTCCAAGTTTCTTTTCAAGGAAGTATGTAAGGCGGTCGCTTGTTACACTGTCTGTGATGATTGTGCTTCCTGGGAAAGAAGGGGCAAGAATTGCAGAGAAGAGGGCGATGATGCTGTCGCGGTTTACTTCTGTTCCGTCGCTGAATACGGCGCTCATGCGGTCAACATCTGTATCAAAAATAAGTCCAAGGTCAGCCTTGCTGCTTGTTGTTGCATTCTGGATTGCTTTCATTGCATCCTTGTTTTCTGGGTTTGGAATATGGTTAGGGAACATTCCGTTTGGCTCAAGGAAAGCGCTTCCTGTTGTGTCTGCACCGAGAGGCTGAAGAATCTTGTCTACGAAGAATCCGCCGTCACCGTTGCCTGCATCAACTACGATGTGGAGACCTGAGAGTGGCTTGTCTCCTTCCTTGGCTCCAAGTTCCTTTGCGATTGTGTTCTTAAGGTGTGCGGCGTAAGTTTCAAGAAGGGTATAAGAACCTGCAAAGTCAGCTGCTCCGCTTTCTGTTTTTTCCTGTGCGATTGCAAGAACATCTGTGATGTCGTCGTGTTCAAGACCGCCGTTTACATCAAAGAACTTTATTCCGTTTCTGTTGAACGGAAGATGACTTGCTGTAAGCATTGCAGAACCGTCATATTTTGTCTGGTCGAAAACTGTTGACATGAACATGGCTGGAGTTGTTGCAAGACCGCAGTCATAAACTTTTGCACCTGTTGATGCCATACCTGCTGCTGTTGCCTTGAGAAGGGCTGGACCTGTAACGCGTGCATCACGTCCGATTCCGATTTTAAGGTCTGTAATATTCTTTCCGCATTTTTTTGAAAGCCAGATTGCAAATGCCTGGCCGATTCTGTTGCATGCGTTTTCTGTAAGGTTTACGTGTTCATCAGCAACGCCTTCAAGGGCAATTCCGCGTACATCGCTTCCGTTCTGAAGCTTCATAAGATTCTGTTCCATATTGTTCTCCATAAATTGTTGTAAACAGTATAATGCTTTTTCTAATTATTTGCATTACAAAAAATCAGGTTGTATGCGCTTGAACCTGGGGTCGGCAGTTGATCCAAAGGTGGCAGCTGATCCCGACGGAACCATTTTGCTTCCTCCAGTTCATCTTCCTGGATCTTCAGTTCTCCACCTGCGTAGTCTGCCGTAAACTCAAGCATCAGCTGGTCTGGAAAAGGCCATGCACGGCTGCCAACATATTTTATGTTCTTTACGTCAAGGTTTGTTTCTTCCTTTACTTCGCGTGCAACACATTCTTCAAGGGTTTCTCCCTGTTCAACGAAGCCTGAAATGCATGCGAATTTTCTGTATGTACCGCGTTTCCCTCGGGCAAGGAGAATTTCATCGCCGCGGGAAATCAATGTGATGGTGGCAGGTTCTATGCGTGGAAAGAACTTTATTTTGCATGTCGGGCAGAAAAGGGCAGTTTCGGTTTTGTCGTCTTCAAGTTTTGTTCCGCATGTCGGACAGAACCTGTACATCTGGCGCTGTGAAAGCAGGCTTTTTGCACGAGCTGCAATGAAAGTAAGGTCTGGTTTGTCCCAGAATAACTGACGGAGGGGACAGACCCCAAATCCTACCGGAATTTCAGCTTCTTCTTTCAATAATAAGGCACTATAACCGTATAAATCCTCTGAAAACCAGTCCAGGGCAATGGGGCAAAGGGATTCCATGTCTTTTGAGGTAGGCAAGTTACCGTCCATAGTCAGCAAGAGGTCTGTCCCCTTGATTGCAATATTTTGGGTGTAAATAAACTTTATAGGTTTTGTAGTTATTGGCATGAAAACATTATATCTGAATTGGCGGATTTTAGCATTGAAAATTGGAATTTTTGCATCAAAATATATGTAACGATTTGTTGCTATATGGGGGTTATTTTATGGCAAAGTCAAAGGATTATTTCGGACTTCCTTGGATTGTAAGTGTTGTTCTTGCAATTATTCCATTTACATCTGCAGTTTGTGGTATTCTTACAAGATTTTCTGAAGGAAAGATTATAGCAGGTCTCATCCGTCTTCTCGTCGGCTGGAATATCTGGTGGATTCTTGATCTTATCTGCATGATTTTCCAGGGAAAGATTTTCCGTCTATTGAACTGCTAGTCCTACCTTCGTCATTGCGAGCCGCAACGGCGAAGCAATCCACATGCCAGTAAAGCAAGGCGTGTGTGGATCGCTTCGTCGCAGGACTCCTCGCGATGACGATAAAAAAAAGGGGCTGTCCAATAAGTATTCATGCCAGGGTCATTGTATATGGCGGCGGAGCTTCCATAAAGCCGCAATGTCGAAATGCCCGATACCACTAT
>SAMEA3663241__coassemble_277_pt1 | contig 13728 bp, 11 predicted proteins | sample SAMEA3663241__metabat2_high_PE_014 | metagenome-assembled genome bin SAMEA3663241 (sample SAMEA3663241) | pig gut metagenome | biome: pig gut; feature: pig-associated habitat; material: faeces | place: China | collected 2013
TATCGCGCTGGCCTGTCACGCCGGAGACCACGGGTTCGAGTCCCGTACATCCCGAAGAAAGCACTTGTCAAATCGACGAGTGCTTTTTTTTATTTAAACGAAAACAATGATAGCATACAACAGTGGAACGGAGTATAATTCAGCATATGACAAACAAAGTTTATATTATTGGACACAGAAATCCTGATACTGACTCGGTGGTTGCGGCTACAGCCTATGCAGAGCTCAAGCATCTTCTTGGCATGGATGAATACATTGCCGCACGTGCAGGAAAACTTGCGCCCCAGACTGAATACATATTCAAAAGATTCAAGGTGAAGCCTCCTGTGTATATTCCGGATCTGATTCCGAAAACAGAATATTACATGAATGAAAAATTCGTTGCGGTGGATCAGAATGTCTCTCTATGGAAGGCTGTAGACAAAATGATCAGCACAAACGCTCCTGTTCTTCCGCTTATTGATTCCGACGGAACTTACAAGGGACTTTTGAATTACAATGCGTTTGCCCTGAATTCATTCAAGATCCTCAATCCAAAGCGCAATGACATTTTTCTGACCAGCATAAGCCTCATTGAAAAGACTTTGAATGCGACGCCGATTGTTGCCTATGATGAAAATGATTATTTCAAGTGTTCGATCATGGTTGCGGATGATGAGACTGAATCAACCAGGAAACTTCTTGAAGAACATTCCAGCGAAAACATCGTCGTGGTATGCGGTGACCGTCAGGATGTTCAGCGCCTCAGCATCGAGGCAAAGGTAAAGGCTCTCATAGTAACCCATGACTATGTAGTTTCAAAGGAACTTATCGAACTTGCAAGAAAGAATCATGTCTCTCTTCTCAGTGGCCATGACAGTACGTTGAAGACAGCCATGCTCATCGAATATTCATCTCCTGTAAGTTCCATGGCGGATCCAACTGTTCTTCCGGTCCACGCGAATGACACATTGCAGAAAATCAAGGGGCAGCTCAGGGACAGTCCAAGCAGATGTCTTCCAGTTGTGGATAATGACTACAAGGTAATCGGCATCATAAGTGAAAGTGATCTTCTTCATGAGGCAAACATCCAGGTGATCCTAGTTGACCACAATGAACCTCAGCAGGCTGTTGAAGGTATTGAGAATTATACAATTCAGGAAATCATTGATCATCATAAAATCAATACATTCTCTTCAAAGCTTCCTATTACTTTCATAAACAAGTGCGTAGGTTCAACAAGCACCATCATTGCAAACATGTACCGCGAAAACCGTGTTTCAATCCCAAAGGAAATCGCATCAATCCTTCTCTGCGGAATCCTTAGCGATACCCTTGTCCTCCAGTCTGCAACGACAACTGAATATGATGTTGATACTGCGGAATACCTCAGCAGCATCACCGATCTTGATATAAAGACATTAGGCAATGATATCATCAAGAGCGGCAGTCACATTGGTGGTCGTACGGCGGAAGAAGTCATACATCAGGATATGAAGGAATATACGGAAGGTAAATTCAAGTACAGCGTAAGTCAGATCGAAGTTGACAGCACCGTTGAAATCATCGAGCGTAAAAAAGAATTCCTTGAGCAGCTTGAAAATGAAAGAAAGACCATGGGAGCTCTCTACAGTGTCCTTCTTGTCACTGATATCACTGTGCTCAGTTCGATCATGCTTGTTGCGGGCGATCCTAAATTCGAGGAAGTGTTGAATTTTCCTCGTCGTGACAAGCACATATATTACATGAAAGATATCGTTTCAAGAAAGAAGCAGCTCATTCCTCTTCTGTCGGAGATTACCGCAAGAGTGGAATAGAAAAGATTACTGTTTTTTAAAGATTTCAATAACTTCAGAAGCAGGCAATGGACGTTCGTAAAGGAATCCCTGGATGTAGTCCGTGCCTGCTTTTTTTACGAGTGAATCCTGGTTTTCAGTTTCAACACCTTCAACGAGAATCTTGAGGCCGTTGTCCTTGAATGTTTTTATCAATGAGTTTACGAGGGAAGTCATTTTCTCACTTTTTTCCATCATCAGGACGAAGGAGCGGTCGATCTTTATGGTGCTGAAAGGCAGCGTGATGACGTTGGCAAAGTTTGAAAAGCCAGTTCCAAAATCGTCGAGATAGAAGATTATGCCTTCCTTCGCAAGCTGTTCCATGCGTAGTCTGATCGCCTCAAAACTTTCAATGAAAATGCTTTCGGTGATTTCCATTATTATGTTCTGAGGTCTGATGTTGTATTTCTTTATTGTATTCAGAACCGTATCAACGATTGAAGGATTTGACATCTGGTGAACGGAAAAGTTGACTGAGACGGCGTTTACAGTTGATTTGTTTTCACTTATGAATCTGCATATTTTCTCAAATGTAACCTGACCAAGACGCTCAATATAGCCGTAGGTTTCTGCGATAGGAATGAATTCCGCAGGAGATATATCACCAAGTTCCGTGCCTTTCATGCGCGACAGGGCTTCTGAATATTTGAATTTCTTTTCTGCAATTGAATAGATCGGCTGAAAGAAAACCTGAAATTGTTTTGAATCAGCGTGAAGTTCACGGTCGAGTATCTGGCAGATTGCATGTTTTCTTTTTTCCTGTGCGACAAAAATGTCATCGCAATAGGAATATTTGATCTCCGCACCTCTGTTCTTCATTAGAAGCTGCTGCAGGATCTCCGTAGCCTGTTCGTAAGTTTCCGCATTCTCAGGAATGCATACACTGGCGGAAATCAGTTCCGGAGTCACACGGAAATTCTTTTCGTGCTTCTGATGTTCCATAAATCCGTTGATGGTTTCCTTTACTTCATCAAGAGTCCTTGTGAGAACGGCAAGTTTCTTTGTCAGGCGGAATATTTTCCTTCCGTATGTCCTGGAAAGATCTTTTGTCAGAAGAAGCATCATCTTGTCTGTTTCGATCTGCTTGAAATCACGAAGGTAGGCATCGTAGTTTTCAATGGAGATGACGGTCAGACAGTATCCATGGGATTTGTTCTTCAAGAAATTTGGAAGCTGCTTTTCTGTAAACGCTCCTGTCGCAAAATCGTGGGCGATCTGTTCAGACTGGACTCCAAAATACATAAGGATGAGAGGGGCAAAGGAAGCAAGTCCTGTCATGACGTTGTAGGGCGAGAAGAACTGAATTGCCGTGATGCTTATGCAGATTATTGGATAGGCCAGAAAGACGGTGAAAATTCTTCTGGATGTAATTTTTCTGTGTATGATGATGGTTACGATGACAGTTGCAATATAAATCGATGATGTCGCATAGGTAATGAATTTGAGAGGGCCTCTTGTGTATCCGTTCACCGGGTCATAGTGGAAGATCCAGCCGGTCTTTATGTTCATCAGGACAATAAGACTGTAGATTATAAATGGAACTGCAAGAAAGCAATAAAACTGCTTCTTATGCTTTTTGGAAGGTGATACAAAAGCATAGCAGTAAAATGCATAGGTCATCATCTGCAGCCCGATGAGGAGAAAGTAAACCTCGGCGATGAATGTCGCATAGGTGACCGAGCAGTCTGGAAAACTTGTGATGCATTTGATAGAGAGTATGTTTGTAAATGGCGCAAAGAATCCAAGGGAAGCGCACAGGAAGAACCATAGATTCCTCCTGTCCCCCAGATAAAAGGAAGTGACCGTATTGATGATGAGAATAAAAGCCAGAATGCAGACGCATAATTCACCAAGAAGGTTGTACATTCAGTTTCCTCGATTAAGTTTGTTGCCGGGCCTTCCAGGAAAAACTGGACTGCTGTAAGAACGGAATCCAGTCAAAAAAAATCTCTGCTTCAGAAAACCATCCAGCTCCTCAGCAGTTTGTAAGAGTGTCAAGAAGCTTGTTCTGATAGTCCTGAATTGCATTTATGCCTTCAGTAGCGCCGCTTGTGTCTCCGGCCCTGAGCTGTTCCGTAATCTTTGCATAGGCTTCGTACATGGGCTTGATTGAAAGGTTTCCCATGTTGCCTTTAAGCGTATGTGCCTTCTGTATGGCGGCATCTATGTTTCCAGACTGGATGTCAGGAATGATGTCCTTGTTTTTATTGATTGAATCAGGCATCTTCCTGTACATCATTTCAAGAAGCTGTTTGTTTCCCATGAAGCGTCCCAAAGCTTCGTCGATGTCAACATCCATGGCAGCAAGAGTTTCACATAAATCCATAATACACTTTCCTCTACTTTTTTAGCTTTTCAAGCATTACTTATAGAAGCTTTCAATTAACTTCAGTCCTGCCATTATTATATAGCATAAATTCCCTGTAGACAATTTTTTTGTAATTTTTGTTCAGTTTAAGCTGCTTTGCCTAAAATTGCATTTTTTCAAGATATCATATAATATTCTTCAATATTATAAAGGAAACTCTTGAAGGGGTAGGATAAAATGATAGAAGTGTCACATGTTTCCCGTCTTTTTGGGGAATTCCATGCAGTAGATGACATCAGTTTTTCCATTGAAACTGGTGAAATCGTAGGTCTTCTTGGACCTAACGGTGCGGGAAAAACTACAACAATGAGAATGATAACAGGATATCTTGATTCGACTTCAGGTTCGATTAAGATCGACGGAACTGATGTAAGCGAAAATCCTGTACTTACAAAGTCAAAAATCGGTTACATGCCTGAAAGTGCTCCGATGTACAGCGACATGATAGTTGCGGACTACCTTGAATATGTTGCTGAAATCGAAGGTCAGGATCCAAAGAAGAAGCTTCCGCATCTTGCAGAGATCTGTGGATTGAAGGAAGTGATGCACAAGAACATCGGTGAACTCAGCCGCGGTAACAAGCAGCGTGTCGGACTTGCCCATGCATTGATGAATGATCCTGAAATCCTGATTCTTGATGAACCGACATCCGGTCTTGATCCCAATCAGGTTTCTGATGTCCGTGACCTGATCAAGAAAATCGGTGAGACAAGAACAGTTATCATTTCAACCCATATCCTCAGTGAAGTTGAGATGCTTTGCAATCGTGTAATCATCATCTCAGGCGGAAAAAAAGTTGCCGACAGTCCTACAGAAGAACTCAGATCCCATTATGGAAACAATGCGGAAGTCATTCTTCTTTCAGGCGGAACTGAAACCCAGCTCAAGGAAAAACTTTCTGCGGTTGCTGGCGTGACAAAAGTCACTGTAAAAACTGTTGAAGATAAAATCGAATCAAGGCTTTCTGTCGCCGGCGGCAGTGAGATCCGTCCTGAGGTTGCCAGACTTTGTGTTGAAAACGGATTTCCGCTTTATGAACTTCAGTTGAAGAAAAACAGTCTTGAAGATGTATTCAAGATCCTTACATCATCAGCGGAAAAAGAAGAGGAGGCTTCTGAATGAGCGACGCAAAAATCAAGAAAACCATGCCATGGGCTGTGATCATGAAGCGTGAACTTTCCGCCTATTTCACAAGTCCTGTCGCATATATCGTTGGTGCGATGTTCCTGCTGCTTTCAGGAATTTTCTATTTCATGACTTTCTTCCTGATGAACAGGGCTGAACTTAGGGGATTCTTTGAGCTTCTTCCGATTTTCTTCAGCTTCCTTATTCCTGCTTTGACCATGCGTGTTTTCAGTGAGGAACAGAAAAGCGGAACCATCGAAACCCTGGTCACACTTCCGGTAAAGACATCGGACATTGTAGCCGGAAAATATCTTGCCGTTCTTGTATGTACTATTGCAATGATGGCACCTACATTGTTCTACGTGATCACCTGCATCTGTTTTGCTGCAAGTGGGATCGATGCCGGTCCTCTTATCGGCGGATATTTCGGGGCTGTTCTTCTTGCGGCGGCCTTTTCCGCCATTGGAGTTTTCTGTTCGTCGGTGACAAAGAATCAGATTGTGGCATTTCTGCTTGCTCTTTCCATCTGTCTCTTCCTGACATTTGTTCTTGTGTTTGCAATATTCCTTCCGGGAGTTGTCGTTCCGGTTGCATCATTCATTTCGGCACAGGCTCATTTCCGTTCAGTTGCAAGAGGAATCATTGATTCCCGTGATATTCTTTATTTCATTTCTGTGACTTCAGTTTTTCTGGTTCTCACAGTTAATGTTCTTGACAACGAGAGGAAGGGGTGAAAAATGAAAAAGAACAATAGATTTGTTTCATGGATAAAAAGTTCAGCAAGTGATGTCTGGCTTTTTATCATTGCGGTTGTACTTCTCAATATGGTTGCTGCAAGATGTTTTTTCAGAGCTGATCTTACCCAGGCAAAGTCCTATTCGCTTTCTTCTGCCAGCCGGGAAGTCGTCGGCAATCTTGAAGAGCCTATGAGCATAAAGGTTTTCTTCTCAAAAAACCTTCCTGCTCCTTACTCAAACGTCGAGCAGTATCTCAAGGATCTTCTTTCTGAATACAAGACTTCAGCCGGAAAAAAGTTTACCTATGAATTCTTTGACATGGATAAACCTGAAAGCCAGAAGATAGCCCGCGGTTATGGAATGCAGATGATGCAGGTACGTGAGGTCAAGAACAATGAGGTAGGTCTTAAGAATGCCTATATGGGAATTGCCATTGTCTATGCCGACCAGATTGAAAGACTCGACGGAATTACTTCAAGCGATGGACTCGAATATAGAATCACCGGCATCATCGGTAAGATCATCGCCAATACAAATATCCTCACAGGCCTTTCTGACAATGTAAAACTTGTTCTTTACAAATCTGAGGAGCTTTCTAAATTCAATATCGGAAACTTCAATAAAATCGACGCCGTTGTGGACAGGGCTTTCTCTGAAGTGAATAAAAAATTCCGTGGAAGGATAGAGTACAAAAAAATCAATCCTGGTGAATCGGAAACAGAAGAAGCAGCTTCAAAGTATGGTCTTCAGTCTGTATCATGGAGAAATGAAAATGGCGGAACAAGTCATGGAACTGTAGGTCTTATACTTGAGTATGGCGACAAGTTCCGTGTGGTGCCGCTTGGCCTTACGAATGCTATTTTTTCCTATGTGATTTCCGGTCTGGATAATCTTGAGGAAAATATTGCAAGTTCAGTCGAAAGTCTTGTTTCAAAAACTTCTCTCATTGCCTACATCACAGGTCATGGTGAAAGAGACATCAATGATGAAAATGATGCCGGAAATTTCCGTGAGCTTCTTTCAGAGGCATATACACTTGAAGAAGTAAATCTTGCAGAAAAAGATATTCCACCTGCCGCTGAAACAGTGATCATCAATGGGCCAAAGGAAGCTTTCGATGAGAATGAACTCTATAAAATCGATCAGTTCATAATGCGTGGTGGCAACGTCATGTTCCTCGTGGATTCCTATGATGAAATACAAGGTTATCAGCAGATAGTCTACAGACCGGTACGCACAGGACTTGAAAAAATTCTTTCCAAATACGGAATCGAGTGTGGCAGTGAATATGTTCTCGATGAAAAATGTTTCGTGCAGATGAACCAGCAGTATGGAAAACTGAATTTCTGGTATGTTCCAAGAATTCAGAAGAACTGTCTGAGTCAGAAAAATCCTATCACAAAAAATCTCAGCGATGTTTTCTTCCTTGAACCGTTTGCACTTGATGCTTCTGGTGCAGAAGCAAATAAGAACGTCACCCTTACCGTTCTTGCAAAATCATCTCCCCGTTCATGGACGGTTCCTGTTACAGAGCAGTTTGTCATGAGTCCACTGGCATTTGGAGTTCCGTCTGATGCATCAAGGTTTTCTTCTAAAGATCTTTGTGTTCTTGCAGAAGGAATATTTGACAGCGCATATTTCAATGCTCCCGTTGACGAAGGAGAGAATAAGGGTGAACTGGTTTCAAGATCACATATCCTTACTGGAAAGCAGAAGTCAAAGATCCTTGTTTCCGGAACTTCCTTGATAACAAATGTACAGCTTATCCAAAGAAATTCAAACGAACCTGTGGCCTGTTTCCTTCGCAATGCCGTAGATTATATGTGTGGAAAGGAAGATCTCTGTCTCATGAGGACTAAGAACCTGAGCTCTAATTCCCTCAAGGATGTAAAGCCTGGTGTTGCGCTTGCAGTTAAATATTTCAACCAGTTTGGTCTTGCAATCCTTGTTGTGGTAGCAGGATTCCTTGTTTTCCTTTGCAGAAGGAATTACAGGGAAAAGATCCGCAGAATGTATAATCCGCATGATCCAAGAATGGGGGACTAAGTTATGTGCAGAAAAATTGTTAGAAAAATAGTTTTGCTTTCTGTGGTTGCAGTTCTTGCAGTGGTTTATGCCGTTCAGATTGTTTCTGAGGCAAGAACCAATGTGAGGGTCGTTGCAACGGATGGTGATATTGATTTTGTTCTCATCGACAATAATGGAACAAGACTTTCGATCGTAAAAGAGAATGACGGCTGGTTTGTCGGGGAATCCAAGGAGCCGTGCCAGCTTAGCCGTGCAAACGGAATTGTGAATGCAATCAGCGAGATAAAAATTCTTGGAAGTGTTTCTTCCGGATCCGCAGCAGACAATGAGCGTTATGGATTTGACGGTGCCATCGTCGTTGAAGCATACGGAGCGACAAAACTTCTAAGAAGAATTGTTGTCGGAAAGAATACTGCGACTGGAAGCCAGTGCTATGCTCGTCTCGATGACAAGTCCAGCATCTTTCTTGTCCAGGGAGCTTTGAGATCGATATTTGAAGTAACTGAGGACAATATAAAGGAAAAGAAATCCCCTGAAAAGGAAGGGGCTGAAGAAGAAAGTCAGGCTCCTCAGCTTGAAACGATGTAATTCAGTTTAAGATAAAAAGGACCGTCCAACAGCTACAGCAGTTCATGTATCTGTCTGACGGTCCTTTTTGTTTTGTCTATTGTCTATGCATCGAGTTTATGATGCCTGTCATTTCGATGACTTTCTGTGTCAGCCTTGTCTTTGTTGAGACGATGAAAAAAATCTGACCGATCAGATCAATTTCCTTTAATTCCGCTTCTGTCCATTCAACATCCGGCAATGGATTGAATGTCAGTGTCATGGTTCCGCCTTCGCCAGTACCAAAATTTTCTTCGTATGGTTCATCTTCAAAACCTTCTGGAGCAATGAAAAGAATCTGAAAAGATCGTAGTCCTTCTGGGTTCTGCGGTGTCTTAGGTGCTATATATACTATGCTGATCTGTCCAAGCTTAATTTCTTTTGAGATAAGCTGCAGGTGCTTTTTGAATCCACTTTCCATGTCTTTGATGTTGGAGTAGTTGTCGACTGTGATGTTTTCCATGAATTTCTTGAAATTTTCGGAAGTTAAAATCCCGTTCATATTTACCACCCTGTTTTCATTTTCTGCCGGAACATAAAAATCAGTTCCTGATAGACTCATCTCACCACATAATATAATAAAGGTTAAATCCAAAATAATCAAATTTTTGCCGCAATTTACAACAAATTGTGCTTGTGTTAAATTTAGACCATGATTTTGCATCCGAAGAAATTACTCATTGTACTGTTGCTTTTCCCGTTTTTTTTATTTGCCCAGGAACAGCCGGAAGAAACTCCTGCTGACCTGAATATATTTATCGAAGAGAAGCCGGTTGATAATGAAGCCGCCGGTGAAAGTGCCGTTGCTGACGAATCTTCCGCCTCCAGAAAATATGATTCAGATAAAAAAGTCGATGAGAAGAAAAAGGGTAGGAAGGATAAGAAAAAAACTCGGGATGGATTTGAGCTTGTTGATTCCAAGGAAATAATCGAGGACTCTCCTGAACTTCCTCTTGTCGATGAAACAAAATACAGCCTTGTTGAGATGTACGGTGACAGACCTGAAGTTGAATACTGGAGAAATATCTATCTTTCAGAAAAATGGCAGAAAATTCTTCGTGGAATTCTTGAAAATGCCGTTGAGTATAGAATCTATGTAAGGAATTGTGTTTCTCAAAGAGATGTTCCTCTTGAACTAGAATATCTTCCTGTAGTTGAGTCGGGATATAAGACTTCCGTGAGGTCCCGTTCCGGAGCCATAGGAATGTGGCAGTTCATGGCAAACAGTGTAAGGCCTTTTTTGAAGCTCAATGAATACGTTGATGAACGTTATGATCCTTGGCTTTCAACACAGGCAGGTATTTCAAAACTTCAGGATAATTACAGGATTTTCAATGACTGGTTGATTGCGATTGCGGCATACAATTGTGGCAACGGAGCTATGACCCGTTCAATAAAAAAAGCCAAGACCAATGACTACTGGCTCCTGGTTGAGAAAAAGGCGATTCCAAAGCAGACGGCGGAATATATTCCAAAACTCATCGCCATTGCGGATATCGCAACGAATCCAGAAAAGTATTCCATTGATCTTCCTCACCATGACAAGGAGTATGAGGAACTTGTTCAGGCGAGGGATGCGGCCTTTGATTATGTAAAGGTTAGAAAACCGTACATGATGGCTGCCATCGCCAGGGAGTCTGGCATAAGCGAAAAGACCCTTAAGCATTTGAATCCTGCTCTGACAAAAGGATTCACTCCACCTGCCGCCGAATATGAAATCAGATTGCCTTTAGGATCGAAGGAATCTGTTGAAAATGCAATCGCGAAAATTAAGCCCATCGAATTCCCATTTAAATACACAGTTGTGAAAGGTGATTCACTGTGGAGCATTTCAAGAAAATTCGGTGTTACGGTTCAGGCTTTGTGCGATACAAACGGAATAAAAGAAAATGCAATCTTGAAAATCGGCAAGGTTCTTTATATTCCGTCTTCAAAGAAATGAAAGCTGTCGTTTTGGTTGGATGGTGGTCATCCATGTTGTCTGCTGGCATTATTTGATTTTTTTTTCTCAAAATATTAAACTTTTCACGAAAGGGGAATTTTGAATTTTAGGGGATATAATATGGCACTGAAAAATGGAAATCCTTGTCTTATTACTTTTGCACTTTGGTTTGCAGGTCATGCACAGTTCATGAAAGTAAAAAAGGCTGCTAGAAACTGTAAAAAATCTTCAGCCGGTACACTCCGCGGAATTCTTGGATATGCAAAAGATTCTGAATGGGGAAAGGCACACAACTTTGCAGACATCCTTGCTGCAAAAAGTGATGATGAACTTTTTGCCCTCTGGCAGAAAAATGTGGCACCACAGGATTATGAAGATCTTCGTCCATTTGTTGAACGCCACAAGCATGGTGAGGAAAATGTTCTCTTCCCTGGCAAGCCAAAGATGTATGCTACAACAAGCGGTACAACAAAGGAACCAAAGTGGATTCCGATTACCAACGAATACTACGATAACATCTATAACAAGATGACCAAGCTCTGGCTTTATACATTCCTTATGCATAGAAAAAAGTCTTTCTATGGTCCTGCAGTTTCTATTGTCGGCAAGTCCATTGAAGGTTATGCTCCAGACGGAACAGTCTACGGTTCGGTTTCTGGGGTTACACGCCGTGATATTCCGGATTTTGTCAAACCGATTCATTCTGCACCCGCTGAAGTTTTTGAGATTACAGACTATACGGCACGATACTATACACTTATGCGTATTGCCATCGAGCAGGACGTTCATATCATCATCACTGCAAACCCTTCAACAATCGTTGAAATGCAGAACAACGTGAATATGTTCTTTAATGATTATGTAAAGGACATTGAGAATGGTACTCTCAATGAAAAACTTGATATTTCTCCGGAAATAAGAAAGGCTCTCGCACCTGCATTTACACCGAATCCAAAGCGTGCCCAGCAACTCCGTGAACTTAAGGCAAATCATCCTGACATTCTTCCAAAGCACTACTGGCCTGACCTTCAGATTCTTACAACATGGAAATGCGGTAATACCCAGGTATACATGAACAAGTTTACCGATTCATTCCCTGAGAATACTCTTTATCAGGAATTCTCTTATTTTGCCTCTGAATGTAGAGCAGGTCTTGTTCTCAATGGAAAAAGTGATACCGTTCTTTTCCCTCATTTCCATTATTTTGAATTCATCGAAGCATCGGATCTGGACAATCCAAATCCAAAATTCCTTCAGCTTCATGAACTTGAAGTTGGAAAGCGTTATTCAATTTTTGTCACGACATATGCCGGTCTCTACCGCTACAATATGAATGATCTCATTGAAGTGACCGGCAAATACGGAACTATTCCGACAATTCAGTTTGTCCAGAAAATCAATGGAATCATTTCCATGACCGGAGAAAAGCTTCATGAAAGACAGTTCATCGAGGCCGTTGAGCAGGCACAAAGTGAGACGGGTGTAAAACTCAATTTCTTTGTAGGTTTTGCCGATGTCGAGAATTCCGTATATCATATCTATTACGAATTTGAAAATGAAAATATTTCTGCAGACGATGTAAAACTTCTCAATGATGCTGTTGATGCCAAGCTTAAGGAAATCAATATTGAATACAAGGCAAAGCGAGATTCATTGCGCATTGCAGTTCCAGTTCCTCATGTGATGATCAAGAATTCTTTTGAGACTTACAAGGAAAACTGCATCAAGAGTGGCAATGGTCGTGATGGACAGTTCAAGCTGAATCTTCTCATGCAGGATGAAAAGCGCAGGAGTCTTTTTGAACAGCTGATAAGGAAGTAAGTTGTTGGAAAGCCTAGTCAAGTTCTGCCGGCCACATGTTTTTTTCAATGCCGGCCATTGATGCCATCTGCGCATGGGCTTTCTTTCTCATCGCGTCGCAAATTTCATTTCTTGATTCCCCCTTTGTTTCAGCCGGGATGATAGGTTCTCCTATGTGAAGGGTTACAAAGGGGTGTTTTATTCCCAACATCCTGAATATCTTTCCTGGTTCTCTGTACGAAAATACCATCGGAATTACAGGAATGTCATAACGGTAAGCCATCTTGAAGGCACCTTTCTTGAATGATCTCAGCGGCTGGTAAAAATCCCATCTGCAGCTTTCGGGAAAGACGTGTAGCCATTTTTTCTTTGCGTGAAGTTCATCAAAAGCCATGTTGAATTTTCTCAATGCTGCAGGGGTCTCAGGAATCGGAATCCCTCCTGCACCGCGGATCATGAAACGTGAACTTGACTTTACCTGAAGCGCTCTGGCAGGAAACCAGAGTCTCCTGTATTTTACTGCCTGAAGGACTGCAAGAAAGTCCCAGGCGTAGACATGATTTGAAATTGTCATTGCACCATTTTTGAACAGATGCCTGTTTTTTTTCAGGTTTTCTTTGCCTTCGATTTTTAATCCGTATAGAATTTTCTGCAGTGGAAAAACAAGAGTGAATATTCCTGCATAGATTATGAAGCTGTTGAATTTTCCGTAAATGGAAGTGTCCAGAAACTGGTAGTTGTTCTCAAAATCCGTGTCGAATTTTACAGGCGGATTAATAAGAGGTGTGTCTGAAGAGTCGGGGTATGCAATTCCTGTCTGCGGAACGAATACCCCTTTCTTATTGATGTGCTCTGCCATTTTGTTTAGCAGCAGATCTTGATTTCGCATTCCTTGTAGATTGCAGCTGTCTTTGCAACAACATCTGCCGGGATTTCCTTGATGTTAGGATCACCTGCAAGGTTGTTGTCCTTGAGCCAGTCGCGTACAAACTGCTTGTCGTAGCTTGCCGGGCTTGATCCTACTGCATACTTTGAAAGATCCCAGAAACGGCTTGAATCCGGAGTAAGAACTTCATCAGCGAGAACAAGAGTTCCGTCTTCTGTAAGACCGAATTCAAACTTTGTGTCGGCAATGATGATTCCGTTCTTGTATGCGTGGTCGTAGCATTTCTTGTAGATTGCAAGGGCTGCCTGTTCAATCTTTGTTCCAAGTTCTTCACCAAGATCTTTCTTCATGTAATCGAGAGTAACATTGATGTCGTGTCCTTCTGCTGCCTTTGTGGAAGGCGTTACGATTGGTTCTGCAAG
>SAMEA3663241__coassemble_282_pt1 | contig 13523 bp, 11 predicted proteins | sample SAMEA3663241__metabat2_high_PE_014 | metagenome-assembled genome bin SAMEA3663241 (sample SAMEA3663241) | pig gut metagenome | biome: pig gut; feature: pig-associated habitat; material: faeces | place: China | collected 2013
GGTAAAAACTAATAAAAATCAGTGGCGAAATCATTTATTCATGGCGTAGCTAATTGCTGCGCTATTTTTTTAATGTGTATGTCCGGAAATTGTGTTGCTTTTCAGTTGTCATTGCGAGGAGTGGAAACTGAAAGTTTCTGCGACGAAGCAATCCATTGGAAATTTAGAAAAGTCATGCAGATTGCCACGCCCTTTCAGGGCTCGCAATGACATGAATCCCATAGGCTGCCTTTGATATAGCAACGCTTTCTGCAGACATAAACTTTTCAAACTAAGGTACAGTTATGGCACAGAACATTTATACAGGATTCCACGGCGTAGAAGAAAAGGTCCGCCGCTATTCGGTTTCTAAACCTGAAGGAATCGTTCCTCACGTTTATTACTCAAAGCTAGGGCCACGCATCAAGAAAATCATCGGCATGGCAAAGGAAGGCGGAATAGAAGTTTCCCTCATCGATGGCAAGCAGCTTGATACCATGTGTGCTTCTCTCCCTCCTCAGTCACGCGATCACCGCGGAATCATCCTTGTTGTGGACGGTGAAGAAGAAAACGCAAAAAACATCGTTGCCCTGGAAGAATGGCTTACAGTCTGCCCCGAAAATGCAACTGTCGTGATTCTTGACAGCGTAACCGATCCCCACAACGTCGGTGCCATATTGCGTTCCTGTGATCAGTTTGGAGCAAGCCTCCTTGTAATTCCAGACCACAGAAGCGCAAGCGACGTAAAGGACAACGAGATCATCGCACGCACAAGTGCAGGTGCATCAAGCTGGGTGAATGTCGCTAAGGTTTCAAATCTTGTAAGAACAGTGCAGATGCTCAAGGAATGCGGTTTCTGGATCTATGGCGCTGACGCCGGCGGCTCTTCTTTACAGGAAATCAAGTTTGACAAAAAGACCTGCATCATCATGGGAAGCGAAGGAAGCGGAATCAGCCGGTTGCTGGAGGAACAGTGCGACAATATTGTTTCAATTCCGACATGCGGAAAAATCGACAGCCTCAATGTTTCTGTGGCCGCCGGTGTCCTGCTCTACGAAAGGTACAGGCAGTCGCTGTAAAAAAAGGCACGGAACACCAGGGGTCGTTTGATGTTCCGTGCCAGGTATGAAAAACAGACAGACCTTAAATTGTAACGGTCCTGTCTGGTTTTTAATGATTCATTTCCAGAAATTCTTTTCCTTATACAGAAAGGAATTTTGTAACGTAAGACTCATCGTTGATCTGATCTTTCGTCAAAGCCTCAATGATATGTCCTTTGTCCATTACGTATCCTCTCTGGCTTACCTGCTGGATAAGTCCAAGATGCTGCTCGATCATCATGACGGTAAGACCAAGATCTGAACTTACCTTCTGAACGATTTCACCCATCCTGTTTACGATGTTAGGCTGAACACCTTCACTTGGTTCATCAAGGATCATGATCTTTGGCTTGTTCACCAGAGCACGCCCGATGGAAAGCATTGCCTGTTCTCCGCCCGACATTGTTCCTGCCATCTGGTTGCGGCGTTCCCCAAGACGAGGGAAGTAGTTGTAGATTCTGTCGTAGGCTTCTTCCTTCTGAGCTTCATTTATGAGTGCACCGATTGTAAGATTTTCATGGACAGTCAGCTTTGGGAAAATTCCGTGTCCCTGAGGAACATAGGCAATTCCAGCCCTTGCCCTTCTGTATGCGCTTGTCTTTGAGATGTTCATGGTTCCGTCGAAAAGAATCTCACCCTGCATGGTTGGAAGAATACCGATGACAGTCTTGCAGAATGTACTTTTTCCAACACCGTTTCTTCCAATTACGGAAACAATCTCACCTTCCTCAATCTTGAGGTTGACGTCATTCAATATCTGCACCTTGCCATATCCAGATGACAGGTTTCTAACTTCAAGCATAACGACCTCCTACTGCTTTCCAAGATAGATCTGGACTACTTCTTCATTTGAAAGGATCTCATCGAGAGTTCCCTCCGCAAATTTCTTTCCGTGATGAAGAACCGTAACCTGCTTTGCGATTGCGCGGACAAAATTCATGTCGTGCTCAATGAACAGGATTGTCATGCCCTGAGCGTTCAGTTCCTTTACAAGGTCTGCAGTAAACTGAGTCTCTTCAGGACCAAGACCTGCTGCAGGTTCATCAAGGAAGAGGATGTTAGGGTGGCTGGACAATGCCATAGCAATCTCAAGCCACTGCTGCTGTCCGTGGGAAAGATTCTTAACCAGCGGATTTCCCAGGTTATCTATCTTTACAAGCTTTATGAGCCTGTCGATTTCAGCGTCAAGATCCTTTTTTGGAACAAAGTTCTGGGCTGCGATGATCATGTTTTCCCTCAAGGTAAGGTCAGGATAAACTCCCGGAACCTGCATCTTGATGGATATTCCCTTCTTAACAACTTCGTGGGATTTCATTCCCGTTATGTTGTGTCCGTTAAGTTCAACTCTTCCGGCTGAAGGTGGATAGAGTCCCATGATTATCTTGAGGACTGTTGTCTTTCCCGCTCCGTTCGGTCCGATAAGGCAGTGGATGTCTCCCTGGCGTACCGTAAGGTTGAAGTCAGTGAGGGCTGTGATTCCGCCAAATCTCTTTGCAATGTTCTTTACTTCCAGAACAACGGGTCTTTCAGACCCTGGTCTTTCTGTTTCCTGAATCTCATTCATGGCTGAACCTCCTCATGATCTTTTCATCGAGTACTCCAAAGAGAGCCTTGAAGACTCCCTGTGGAACAAAGAGAACTACAACTACAAGTGCGATACCAAGGATGAGGAGCGAATAACTGCTTCCTGCTCCCGTAAGAAGATTGTTTGCAAAGTAGTAGATGAAACCAAATAGCATTGCTGCTACAGGGCTTTTCTTTCCGCCTGATGCAACAAGAATTACGGGAAGTGTTGCCTGGGTGATGCTCATTGAAGAAGGTGAGACATATCCGCCCCATGAGGCATAGAGAACTCCTGCAAAAGCTGCGATTGCACCACCTATGCTGAATACGATCATCTGTACTTTTGGTACATTGTATCCGAACATGCTGCTTCTCTGGCGGTTTTCTCTGACGGCAACCATTGTATAGCCGAACTTTGATCTTTCAAGAATCTTGAATACAAGAACGACTACGAATACTGTGATTGCACAGAAGTAATAGAAGGAAATTCCCTTAAGCTTAAGACCACCAAGGTAAAGAGCCGAAATCTTGTTGATTCCGTTGTAGCCACCCAATGCGATTTTTCCTACATGCCATTCAGGACCTGCTGTCTGACCAAAGAAAGTTGAAAGGGCAAGGGTAATGCACTGTGTAAGGATACCTACAAAAACATCGTTCACCCCACCATAGAACATGAAGTAACCAAGTACCAGTGCAAAGAGCCATACGATGCCGATGGCAATCAAGGCTGCCAGAGGTGTCAGTGAATGAACTCCCATATTTCCTGAAATTATGGCATACCCGTAGGCGCCAAGTCCGTAGAAGGCAGCCTGACCGAAACTGAATGTTCCACAGTAACCCCAGATGAATACGATGCTCAAGCAAAGAAGAATGCTGTTAAAGAAGTTTGTATAGATCTGGATTTTATATGCTGAAGTCATTGCCGGCAAAATCATGAAGAATGCAAACATGAGCAATGCTATGAGGTTTTCAGATTCAGATCTGAATACACGGCCTGCTGACTTTAAATTCGTCTTTAAGTTCATAATCAAACCCCCTTGCGGATCTTCTCAACAAGTCCTGAGAATCCGCCTGGAAGAACACGGATACAGATGATTGCCGCAACAAGCATTGCAATCTTTCCGATGAATTGTCCCTGTTCAAGAGAAACGATTCCGCTGATGACTCCGAGAACCGTTCCCGAAAGGAATGTTCCGATAAGCGGATTGCCTCCACCTACAACTACGGTCGTGAATGCCTGAATGATGAAGCTGTCTCCAAGTATTGGAGAAACTGCCATTACAGGTGCATAAAGAGCTCCTGCAAGACCTGCGATTCCAGCTCCGATGGCAAAGGTCATTGAATATTCAAATCCGGTGTTAATTCCAAGTGCCTTTGCAACTTCTGCATTCTGCATGGTGGCACGTGAATAAAGGCCGAATTTTGTGTAGTTGAAGAACATATAGAATGCAACGAGCATTACTATTGAGATTAACACAAGCACAAGCCGGTAGACTGAAAGTACGTTACCGCCTGCTGTGACTGATCCCAATGGCATCGATACAGATGGCATTGTTGAACCAAAGATGATCTGTATGAGCTGCTTCATTACAAGACTCATTCCGTATGTGATCACGATTGAATCCATAGGCCTTGAGTGAAGCTTTGAGATGATCAGTTTGTGGATCAAAATTCCAAAAACCGTTACTCCCAGAACTGCAATAAGAACACTGACGATGAACGGAATTCCAGCCAGAGCGCTTATCGTAAAGATGTAGGCACCAAGCATGATGAATTCACCGTGCGCCATGTTGATGATATTCATCATGCCAAATATGACAGCAAGCCCAATTGAACTCAGAATAAGGAAACTGAAGCTGTCTATTATCTGGTAAAGGTATGAAATTACAATATCCATTTACGACCCCCTGATAGTGAAATGGCGTGCTAAACCCTGGATAAACTTTGGATTCAACACGCCATTGTGTTCAATTAAACTCTTCTTCTATATTTTGCTTGCCTCAGTTTCCGTCTGGAGTGTACTGAAGGTTCTTAGCATTCTTTCCTTCTTTTGCAAGGTCAACGCCAAGGCTTTCGATGAAGTTTGACTTAACACCCTTGAAAGTATTGATTACTCTGAGCGTGTGGTCCTTTTCAACCTTACCTACTGCAATGTCACGGATTGTGTGGTGATCCTTTCCGTTGATTACAGCCATTCCGCCTGGACCGTCAAAGCTTACTCCGCTTTCAAGGGCAGAGATTACGGCTTCAACTTCTGTTGTACCTGCCTTTTCTACTGCGGCCTTGTAAAGATAAACTGACGTGTAGCATGTTTCAGCATCCCAACCCATGTACTTTACAGATGGATTTGCAGCCTTGAGGTCTGCAGTAAACTTCTTTGCTGCCGGCGTATCAACTTCTTCATAGTAAGGAGCACCTACGTATACGTCTGCCATTGCAGGTGGTGTAAAGAGCTTGTGTTCACCGTTGATTGCAAGGGCACATGTTGTTACGATTGGGATTTCAGCAAACTTGCTGTTTGACCACTGTTCGTAGAATGACATGTGTGCAGCACCTGTACAGAATGAAATGATCATGTCTGGCTTTGCGGCGTTGATATTTGCAATTGTAGAGCTGAACTGGCTTACACCGAGTGGAATGAATTCAGTCTTTACAACTGAACCACCGTTGCGCTCAACAGCCTTCTTTGCCCACTGTGAAGAAATCTGACCGAAGTTGTAGTCTGCGGCGATGATGTAAACCTTTGCACCTGCCGGACATACATCCTTCATAAGGTAATCTACAGTCGGGTCAATCTGCATTTCTGGAATCGGACCACAGCAGAACACATAGTGGCTTGCAACACCACCTTCATATTCCTGGTTGTAGAAGTAAAGTGTTTCATTTTCTTCAAAGATCGGGCGGATGGCTTCACGTGATGCACTTGAAATGCCGGCGATGACCATGTCTACCTTGTCTTCAAGACAAACCTTTCTTGCCATTTCCTGGTAAACAGTATTGTCTGTCTGTGTATCGTACTGAATCAGTTCAATCTGCTTTCCATTGATACCGCCTGCAGCGTTGATTTCATCTACAGCAAGCTTTGTTCCGATTGATGCCTGGATACCATAGCTTGAAAAGTCTCCAGTCACGTCTGTAAGAATGGCAATCTTGATCTTGTCAGATGCAGCCTTTTTTCCCGAACAGCCTGTAAAAGCCATAAGGCCAGCTGCCAAAACACCAAGTGCAACCTTTGTCATTCTCTTCATAATTTTACCTCTCATTGTTTATTATCACCTTTTAGATGACCGACCCCCTAAATGAGTCCTTTTGCCTGTACTGAATCCACAATCAACTGAACACAGTTCTCAATTCCAAGTGATGAGGAATTAAGACACATATCATAGTTCAGCGGATTGCCCCACTCCTTTCCAGTAAAGTATTTGAAAAAGTCATAGCGATACTTGTTTGTCTTTGCTATGAGCTTTCTCGCCTCACTTTCACTGATGCAGTTCCTGTCCATGATGTTTTCCACGCAATACTGTTCTGAAGCCACAACATTTACCCTCACAACATTAGGGAATTCATCAAGAATGAAGCTTCCTGCGCGTCCTACCACAATGAAGGGTTCTCCCTGATTGTAAATATCGCGAAGGACTTTGCTCTGATATTCAAAAAGATTTTTATTTGACAGAAAATCTTCATGACCCGGTGCATATACCTCACCGCGATAGGCGGCGGTACTCTGACGGAAAATTCTTCTGTTAAGCTTTTCATCCATTACGTTGAACAAAGCCTCACTGATTCCGCTTTCTGAAGAAGCAATGCTCAGAAGTTCCTTATCGATAAATCGAATGTTCAGCTGCTGGGCAACACGGCGTGCAATTTCTCCACCGTCGCTTCCCAAAGTCCTTGCTATTGTTATCGCAAATCGTTTTGCCATTTTCTTCACATCTCCTTACATTACCAGAGGGTCATACCACAGAGGCTGTCTCATTGAAACAAGATCCTTTCTGCGGACCACATTTGTCGGATATACAGAATCCGGAGAATTGCCTGTATCAACTGTCATCGATGCAAGTTCCTCTTTTTCTGCACTGCAGATTCTTTCATCACGAGGGAACTTGAAGGTATCCGGTCCAAAAATTCCGCTGCGTCCAAATGCCTTTGAAGAAACTTCATTTGCAAAAAGCATGTAGCAGTTGTTTTCTCCACCGCGGACCCTCCAAAGATGCCAGTGGATTGTTGAATATTCCTTAGGAATCGGATAGTTGTGCCCGGCTGTTGTTCCGCGAAGTCCATAAGGAGCAGGACAGTCTACGCTTGAAGGAGCCGCAAGAATGTCGCATCCCCTGAGGGCAAGAATTCTTCCTGTTTCTGGAATCAAGGCGTCTGTACCGATCATGAGGCCAACTCTTCCGCAAGGAATGTTGCAGTATACAAAGCCAAGATTTCCTTCCTTTGCCCAGCTTTTGTCTTCTTCGCTCAGGTGGATCTTTCTGTACTTTCCCTCAAGACCGTGCGGGCCGACCATAAATGCGCTGTTGTATCTGTCGCTTCCATCAAGCTCCGCAGCGCCGAACACAATGTAGATGCTGTTTTTCATGGAACAGTCGATCAAAGCATCGATTGCAGAACTTCCTTCAGAAATCGGGAAATCCTTTGAGCAGAGTGCAAGTTCCGGGAACACGACAAGTTCACTTCCAGCCTTTGCAGCTTCTTCCGATCTGCTGATGATCTTTTCAAGGTTTGCCTTAACATCAGTTGAAGGTTCCATCTGGCATACGGAAACAAGACTCTTCTTTCCCTTTGGAAGGGGATCGTGAACGTACAATGGATGGAAGTCCAATGGGTTCCAAAGATACGGATCCCTCAAAAGATCCATGTACTGTTTTGGACGGCGGCTTTCAAACTTTGCCATTCCGTTTTCGAATTTCTTTTCCCGTGCCTTTTCAAGATTTACAGTTCCGTATACGATTGTCTCTTCGCTGTCACAATAACTCTGGAGAGTTCCGTCTGGATTGATGAGACAGCTTCCGCCTGAAAATTCTACCGTGCGCTCAAGTCCGATTCTGTTTGACTCAAGAACATAGCATCCGTTTTCATAAGCCCTGTTGATCCAGTATGGAGCTGGAGTCTTTTCTGCAAGCCAGTTGCTTATATGGACGATCACATCTGCACCGCGCACACCTTCAAGACGTGCAGTCTCAATGAAGTGGATGTCCATGCAGATGAGCATTCCAATTTTTCCAATAGGAGTATCAAAAACCACATGATCAAGATCTCCCTGCTTTGTCCATTTTGGTTCAGAAATGTATCCGTGTGTTTTTCTGTGTGTTCCGACTACTCCATCAGGTCCAATGAGAACCGCGCTATTGTAGTAGGCACCAGTCTTTGTGTTTTCTTCAGGCATTCCAACCACAATGTAGCAGCCGTACTGTTTTGCGATTTTTCCAAACAGATCTGTAGTCGGTCCAGGAACAATTTCAACATAAGGAGCAACTTCTTCCCTGTCATACCAGCAGTAACCAGTCGTTGCCATCTCTGGAAGTGCAATCAGTCTGGCTCCGTTCTTTGCGGCTTCTTCAACCAGTGCATATTGCTTCTTAAGATTGTTTTCCTTTTCGAACATTTTAGGTTCGCAGTTGATTGCTGCAACCTTGTATTCCTTAAGTGCTTCACTCATTTTCGACCCCCGTCTTTTGAAGTTGGCCAAAGGGTATACTGAACCACGCACTGCTTATGATAGATTTTAGTCAGATTTTATATGAGAATTTCCACATTCTGATTCCAAATCCCTTCACGACTTTGCATAAACCACAGGAGTCATTCCCGTCTTTTCTTTGAACCGTCTGCTGAAGTAGGCCACATCCTCAAAACTCAGGATTGTCGCAACCTGATTCACCTTGTACCCTGAACGACGCAAGAGAATTTTTGCCCTCTCAATTTTTACGAAGGTAACGAATTCAAGAAATGATTTTCCCGTTTCCTTCTTGAAGAAAGTACTCAGATATTTTTTATTCATCAGAAAATCGCGGCTGATGTCCTCAAGGCTTACGGAATTCTCCACATTCTCGATGATATAGACGCCGATGTTTTTCAGAACCTGGTTTTCGGAACTCAGATTGAATTTGTTGAATTCATTGTAAAGATCCTTCAGGCGGAACCTGGCGACCTCCACAAGTTCTTCCCTTGAATTGAAAAGGGAATTCTTAAGACGACATATTTCATCAAGCATGGAAAATTTTCTGATATATGGTTTTGATTCAAGACACTTGTTTGCGATGTACTTTAAAATATGGTTGAATTCAATTTCCAGGCCGCTGATGGAAAAATCCTGCTGCTGTATGTATTCAATGAATTCATAGATGACACCGTCGATGAGCCAGTCGCTGTTGTTTATTGCTTTTACAATGTTGTCCGCCTTGAAAGCCCAGTAGAAATCCTGTTTTCGTTTTGATTCAATGTATCCTATAGCCCTGTTGATGCTGAGAAAGACTTTCTGCTCTTCCACCGGCTTCAGGATATAGTCAAACACACCGTTTCGGATTCCTTCAACGGCGTAATCAAATTCCTCATACCCGGAAATGAAAATAACGCATGGACAAAGGTTTTCCCTTTTTATTTCAACAAGAAGATTTATGCCATTCATTTTCGGCATGTTGATATCGGTAAGACAGATATCAACTTTTTCACGGCGCAGAATCTCCAGAGCCTCTAAACCGTTCTGGGCTTCTCCTGCTATTTTGAAAACCTTTTTATCCTTGAGAAATTCCAGATCCAGAATCTGCTTTCTGCACAGCCTGTTGTCATCAACAATCAGAATCGAATATGTAGACATTTAGTTCTCCGAAAAAAAAACGACACGCACAAAAAGTACGCGTCGCCTTTGACACTGTCCTAAGGAGGATTATAAATTCGGATACAGTGCCAGCTCTTGTATATTTAGGCAATGAAATTGTTCATAACTAAATTTTATAGCCATTCACCGTCTGCACTGAATTCCTTTGGTTCGGCAATCTTGGCATAGGCAATCGGTCTTCTGTCCTTGATCATATTGAGACCAAAGAATCCCACATGCATTGCATCATAACGGTCTTCCTGGATGCTTTCAGTCTCATGGTAAACGATGCCTTCTTTAGTTCCGGTTGTTGCAACAATTTCACCGCGTGGATTTACGATGTTGCTGTTTCCAAAGTAGTTACCTTTGCCTGTGATTCCCACCTGGTTTGCCGAGATAAAGTAGCAGCAGTTTTCAAGGGCACGTACACGGTCATAAAGGTCGTAGATGTAGAAAGCCCTGTCCTTGTCTATGTCTTCAGGCTTTGTTTCAAAAGTATCATAACCCCATGCTGTGGACATGACGATTACTTCGGCACCCTTGAGGGCAAGAGTTCTTGTGCTTTCAGGGAACGACTTGTCGTAGCAGATGAGCATGCCGATTTTTCCGATGGAAGTATCAAATACCTTGAATTCATTTCCTGGAGTATAGATGTGCAGTTCATCAAATGGATTGTGAACCTTGCGGTAGTTTCCAACAAGACCTTCTGGACCAACAAGAGCCATTGAGTTATAGAGAACCCAATCCTTTTCCTTGTCCTTTTCCGTATATCCAAAAATTACATAGATGTTTTTCTCTTTAGCCTTCTGCATGATAGCCTTGAAGCATTCGCCTTCGCCGGCAATCTCTGCATTCTTATACTGGTACATGAAATCCGAACTTTCCATCTTAACAAGACTTGTAAGATAGCCCTGAAGACTCTGCTCTGCGAAAACTACAAGGTTTGAACCATTTGCAGACGCCTCATCAATGTACTTGAAATATTTTTCAAGGTTTTTCTTCTTATCAAATACACAGTTGATTGCTGTAGTTGCCATCTTAATCATAATTGTACCTCTCATGGAAATTAAGTATGGCCTCTTTATATATTTAAATTGGATGCAAAAGTGATGGAATTTTTCCATATTTACTATGAAAAAAGTCAGATTAGGCGCACCGGAGCAGCTTTAGTACAGTTCCTGGCGGAAGGCAGGTTTTTTCTACCCGTCTCCCATATCCCAAGATGATGTTAATTTTCTTTATCAGCAAAAAAAAGCCTGCCGGAGTGAAGGTTCGCATCAAACTGCGACTTGAAATCTAAGATTTCACCGGAGCAGGCTTGATGCGGTTCTTCACGGAAGGCAGGCTTTTTTTATTACTTTACAAACAAGAAATTGACATCATCGCAGACCAGCCATGCCCCATTGGCACCTCTGTTGTCATACTCCGCAGCCATGCGCACACGGACCACAATGCTTTCAACGGTGTCATCAACAAGGATAGACGGAATTTCCACGCGGTCAAATTTCTTCCATTGATTTGGAATTGCAGCATCTGCCTTATAAGAAACGGCACTGCCATTTTTCTTTTTGATTTCAACTATGAGACATGTTCCGCTTGGATTTGAAACGCCTGTCCCTTCAAAGGAAGCAAAGCATTTGTATTCACCCTTATCAAGGCCCTTAAGTTCCTGGCTCAAGGTAAAATCAAAACTATCAGGTTCCCAGCCCGTTGCATAGCAAAGTCCTTCCTTGGCATTCTGATTATTCTTGTCCACTTTAGGACTTCCCTTGCCAAGATCATTTGTAACAGTCCAGCCTTCAAGACTGCCCTTCTCAAAATTTCCGTTTACAAGGAAGTTGCTTGCCGTGACATTGACAACACAGATAACATCGTCATTGTTTTTTGTTTTTCCAGAAACCTTGTATTCGCCAAAATCAGGATGAATCAAAACGGCTTCTGCCTGACCCCTGTGCCAGTCTACAGATTCATCAACAACACTGCCATCGTTGTATGTGACTTTTGCCGTTGCAGGAAGCTCATTGTGTTTTCCATAAACAAATTCAACCTTTGGATTTTCAATGCGGACAACTTTTACAGGCCCCTTTGATCCTGTGCGCACATAGTTCCACACGTTGATGCTGTCCAGAACCTTTCCATCAAAATCAAAGAAAGCCTGGTTGTCCCATGTTCCGCCGTTGACCGCAGACTTGACTTCCTTGTCGTAACCGCGGGCATTGAATGTGGCCCAGCCGCTTCCGTGTTCATTCCAGCACTTCTGATTATATGCAAGAACAGATTCCGCACCATCTTTTGAAAGATCATAATGCATTGGAGGAATCCATGCAGGCTCCCAGTAGAAAACCCCAAGCCCCGCACCCTTGACTTTTGCCACAGCCTCAACAACATCACGAACCGCAATGGCCTGTCCTTCAACCGTCAGAGGATAATTGAATTCCTGGTTTGCCGACATTGTGGAAACCACATTTCCAAAACCGTCTCCATCCTTGTCCGTAAATGGATATGAAACTTCCATGACCATGACTTTTTTATTGTAGAAGTTTGAAAGCTTGCGGAGGACAACGGAAAGTTTCTTTACATCACCATGCCAGTACGGATAATAAGAAGTTCCAAAGACATCATAGTCAACTCCATATTTTTCAAGCAAAGAAGCCTTGTGCTCAAGATAACCTTCAGAAAGTGGATCCGTATAGTGGACCGCAATCTGGATGTTTCTATCAAAAGCGCGCACGGCATCAGCTCCTGATTTTACCAGGGAACAAACCTCAGCATCATAGATCTCACCACAAAGTCCATTGTTGATTTCATTTCCAACCTGAACCATGGAAACCTTTACACCTGCTTTCTTGAGTTTTGCAAGGGATCCGGTTGTATATTCAGCAATCGCCTTCTGTTTTTCCTCAAGACTGAACTCTTTCCACGCCTTTGGAGCCGTCTGCTTGTTCGGATCAGCCCAAAAGTCCGAGTAGTGGAAATCTATGAGAACCTTCATGCCGGCCTTAGTCGCCCTTTTCCCGATTTTGCATGCAACATCAATGTCGTTGGCTCCGCCTCCGTAGGTTCTTCCGTCTTCCGTATTTGGATCGTTCCACACACGGATGCGCACCGCATTTGCACCGCCCGCCTTCAAAAGTTCAATAGGATCCGCAATCTTTCCGTCAGCGTCATAGAATCTGGCACCTCCTGCCTCAACTGAAGCAAGGGAAGAAACATCGACACCCATGATGAAATCGTCAGGAATGTTTGCAACACTTAAAACTGTAATATTTTCCGATCCGGGATTTTTTGTAGAAACCTTTTTACCACAGCCTGTAAATACAAGCGAAACAAAGACCATAAGAATACAAAGGCCAGAAAATCTTTTCATAGGTACGCTCCTTGGAATGTATATCAACACGCGTTGACTACCTACAGTTTACCATACCTTTAGTTCAATGCAAGTATTATCTGAACCACCCCCAAAACGCTGGGCAACTGTTGCGCAACACCTCTCCGTCTGCAGCCTTAATATCTTTTCTTTTATTTTCAAAAAAGCCTTGTTACAACCCCTGCAATGTAGTACCTTGTTCTGACAACATTAAAACACTGCCGTTGACAGTAGTTGGACATACCCGAGTTAAGGATGCAAACCAAAGGCTGCAATAGCTCCTGAGGTTTCATTTCAGTAATGGAGAAAGTCGATGCTTGAGAACAAGGGCACCAATCAGTATTTCATTACCAGACAGGAATCCACAGAATCTAATGCCCGCAGCTATCCACGCAAATTTCCATTTGCATTGGCAAAAGCCAGTGGATCGTGGGTTGAGGACGTAGAAGGAAACAAGTATCTGGATTTTTTGTGCGGAGCGGGAACTCTTGCACTTGGACACAACGACCCTGAAGTAAATCAGGCAATGGTGGAGCTCATCACGAGCGGCGCACCTCTTCACACCCTTGATTTAACCACACCTACAAAAGATGCCTTTGTTGAAACATTGCTCTCAAAGCTTCCGGGAGAAATGGGAAAGAATTCAAAGATTCAGTTCTGTTCTCCAAGCGGAACCGATGCAACCGATGCCGCA